>ENA-ORBV01007436-ORBV01007436.1-microbial-mat-metagenome-genome-assembly--contig:-NODE-7436-length-18809-cov-10.628337_pt1 | contig 18809 bp, 9 predicted proteins | sample MGYA00237777_ERZ505514 | MGnify/ENA primary metagenome ERZ505514 (study PRJEB26160, sample SAMN06269048) | microbial mat metagenome | isolation source: Oligotrophic lake microbial mat | place... | reverse complement strand
CTAGGTATTTGACAGCTAAATAAATATTCCTACGAGGTTGTACACAAAACTACGTTAAAATCGACCAATCCAATGTGAGTATGTAAAAGTTGAGTACTAGCTAGTAATAGCTAGACTAGCTCTACTACTAGCTAGCTAGAGACTACTAAGTAGTAGGGAGCTAATAATCCATGCAGACATGCATGGATATCTTCAGAAGCAACCAATTATTAATATCATGCTCACATCAGGCTACAAAAATAATCCACGGAGAGAAGAGACTGCATAGCTCCGTATAGCTAGAGCACTGCAGTGCAGTGATGTGGCTGAGCCTTCGTTCAAACTCTCGAGACCTGCTTCCAATTTCCGCTTCGGCATACACTGCACCTGCACGTCTGCACCGTACCAGTGCGAATTTCTTCTTTGGTATGCCCCTCTCAGACCTCCACAATTGCATAAACACAACATAGCGAAGAGCAACGCCAGTACAAGCGAACACAAAATAATCATAGCGTATCTACCCACGCCGCAGCTTAACTCTCTATCGTCAAAGATGGCAACCAAAACCGACATGTACACCATGCCTCCTGACCGGCCTCCTCCGGTGCCCATGGACCAGGAACAAGAAGAGTTGATTCTCAAAGTCCAAACAGCTTTTAAAGATGTTCACCATCCATTGACAGAGTGCGAAAGCATCGCTGAATTTGGGTCAATAAATTGGTTACCAAAAAACCCGGACGATGAAAAGTGGGATTGGTCGGCCATCCCCCCCCTGGAATTGGAAATGAATTTTGGCTGTCCCTTGTGGGATGATGATGCCAAGGCATACCGATTTTTTCTCCCCGCCCATTTGTCCTATGCCATCCGGTACCACAAGTCCAAAGAATTTATGAAAAAATCCGCGAATAAAGACAATATGGCTGCAGATGTGCTAGTAAAACATATGCACAGATGCTTAAAGCCTGAATGTGCGGGATTGTTCACGTCAGAGCAGATGGAAGCCTTGATCCAAGTCCAGGAGTACTTTGACCGAGAGGAAGTTCGACCACACATAGAGCAGGCTGAAGAGATGAAAGGGGACTTGGACTTAGTGGATGACACCGAATTCCAGGAATTTATTGACCAACAATTGGAAGCGTTGAAGTCGCGGCGTTCATCCATATCGCTGGAACTTCGGCGGGCAAAGGAGGAGCTGGTAGCCCAGGAACAACAAGCAAAGGGGTACAACCCAAAAGGAACGATGAAGAAAAGGGAAACAGCCCAAAAGGAATGATGAAGAAAAAGGGGAACGACCCAAACGGAACGATAGGAAGCAACAGCATTTAACTCGAATAACCAAGCCGATGCCATTGATGATTATGAATTCGCCTGTGCTACATATGACAAGATGGCAGGTGACTTTGAGAAGATCCATTTGCGTTGATGGATGGCTGGGGACTCGCTCTTTGGTTCGTATATCTGTCTTTTTATGAAGGTTAAATTTACAACCTGCACTTCGTACCGTAAAATTAGCTGTCTTAAAGTGCTTGTGAGCTATCCGACGAAGGTCAAGATGAAGCAAAGGTGGTGATAACAGCGTGTAGAAAAATCCAAAAGGGATCACTGAAAAGGGGGTTGCACTGGCACCCTTCTATACAGTAAGTATCCAAGAAACGTTGCACGGTGGAAAATTTTGTTCAACAGAACGGATCTACAGGTACGGGAAGATCGAATATTTACATTATAGTCTTAACTTTTAAAATGGATTCACGACAGGCCATAATTGAGCATCATTCCCTGAATTCAAAAGATTTCGCCCACCTCTCTCGATCACAGACTGCAAATTCCGTTCGTAGATTTCGCCGTACGAACCCACAGCCTGAGCAGCATCTCGAAACATGTGAAGGTACTGACTGCCAAAAAGCTCGACAATGGGCATTTGAGAAGCGGTCGCCTGAGTGATTCCTTGGCCTTCCGCATACATCATTGCTTGTGTCATCCATTTGGCCAAAAGAGACCACTGCGGATCGTCCTGCCGTGTCATGAGTGCAATTGCGGATCCATCCTCTTCGTTGTAAAAGTACGGTGGTGCAAAGGTGAAGCCACGCTTTGTGGTTGGTTCCAGTATATCCTGCGTCATAGAAACTCTTTCTCCCGCAATGACATCGACCGTACCATTCTGGAGAGACTGGTATCGTATCGCGTCGTCTGACATACTGACCAAGATTGTTTCAATCATGCTGCCGGCCGAGACGGTCGCTGCGAGTCCACGGCAATAATCCACGTCCATCCCCGACCACACATCCGACGTCGCGTTGTACTCGGCGAATCCAAGGCGCGGACGTCCGTCCTTATCTTGAAGCATCACACCGCATACAAGGGCAGCTGCATCGGCAACATGTTCCATGGTTCCACCTGGGATTGGTTTTGGCAAGGTCTCAGTGTCCTCGACATTACTTTCCAATAGCAATTCTCCAAAAGGAGCTGCAATCATCAAACCAGTGTTACCCATGTTTAAATTGTTATTGCCTACCCGTGGCCAAATCGTTGCATAATGTCGGTCGTAGAGTTCGGCATAATTGCCAACCTCAGCAATGGCCCGTTCAAACATATGAGAGTAATCTTCTTGTCCACTACCAAAGAGATTGGTTTCCCAAAATTTTTGGGAAGTGGTACTCGTAATATTCATGGCTTCGGCCGCAATCAGGGATCGTATTAGCCAATTACAGAGTTGCGCCCATTCGGGATCATTTTGTCGTGTCATCAACGCCAATTGCTCGTGTGAAAAGAGCTTGTCAGACACTAGATACTCTCCCGTATATCCTAAATCTCGTGCAAATTGTTCATGAATGCCAATGGTATCCCCTGCCAATACATTACACTTGCCAGCGACAAAGCCTTCCAACGAACTCTCTCCTGCCGACGTGACCACGACCGTGTTGGATCCTGCCGACAAGTGTTCTTCAATAATCCGTTGTGTGACCGTATCGGGATGGACGCACACTTTGAGGTTTCGGCAATTGCCGGCAAAGGTTTCGGCCACTTTGGCACATTCGACAAATTCGGGAACACCCGCTAAGCCCGTACCGGTATAGAGATAGGGCGTGGAAAATGTAAATCCTTTGAGTGAATTGGGTTCTCGAACATTTCGTCCCATGTTGTGAGATACTTGGGCCGTGGAAACATCAATGAGTCCGTCGTGGACGGCAAGAAAATGTCTGCCCCAAGACGACAGCTCCTCGGAAGGGAATTTGACCAAGCTTCCGTCCCCGAGCACGGCTGCCGCAATGACACGACAAAGATCCAAGGTAAATCCATATCCTCGTGATCGTTCACCTGCTTCTGGTCGACACACCAAATGTCCTCGTTCTTGAATGGCTTGCAAGACGGGCAACGAGCCGAGGTTAATCGTGGGAGGTGCCGTGGGAGGAGCCGTTGCCGCGATTGTGGGTTTTCGGGTAGGAAAATTATACCCCGGCGGCAAGGTGAGATCCGGCTTGGTATCACTGCCTTTCTTATTTTTGGACGACAAGGCCACTCCCAAAATGACACCAAGAATGACGACAGCCACCACAATGACAGCGATCATGGTGGCACTCTTTTTCCATCCATAATACCCATCCTCCTCCGAATCCGCATTCCCTTTATCATGTTCTGCCGCGTTATTATTATTATTATTCCTCTTATGGCTATTGTTGTTATGGTTGGAGGCTGGTTGCTCTTGGGCACGAGGTATTCTTGTTCCTTGGCTCCGGGAGGAGGCGTCCCGTAAAATCACCCCCTCCAATACGGGAGGAGACGAAGAACGAGTCCCATGATGGGCGTGCTGCTGCGGAAGCCCCGCCAGGACCGCCGCCGCAATATTCGCCTCGGATCCCGTCGTCAATTGGGATCGTCGAATATAATCGCGGGATAATTCTTCTCGAATTTCCGCTTCCAATTTTTCTCGTGTCAATTGTTCCAAATCTTCCGCCAAGGCTGCCGCAATCGGAAGGGACGTACTGTTGCCAATCGTTATCGAAGCTTCGGGTGGTGGTTGTGGTGCGTGGCGTGGATGTTGTCGTCGTCGAGAGGACTCGGATGCTTCCGATTTTTCGGACTCGTCCACTCCCGTACTAGCAACACTAGCAGCAGCCGCGGAGGGTGCCGCACTCGGACGAGTGGGCGGTGGCGCCGGAATAATTTGGGTCCGTCCCACTTGATGAAAGGCCCCCGGTGCCGAATTCCTCGGTCGAATGGGATGAGCACCCCCCGCATCTGCCGCATCGGCGGTCCCCGGCAGAGCTTGCAGGCCATCGATGGCGGCTCGTTCGGAAAAGATGTCCTGCGGCTCGACGTCGCCCACTCCTAGGGCTGCGGCTGCTGCCGAAGGCGCCACTGGTAACAGGGAGAGTGTGGATTGTCGTACCGAAGAAAAGATGGCTTCTTGCTGTTGCAGAGCTTCGGCTTGATCGGGATCTAAATCTGGATCCATTCCCATGGCGGCTTGTTTTTTCAGCATGTCGTCCTTGGTCGACTGACTGACTTTTGCTCTCGGAGTTCTTTTTGGAATGCCGGCATCATTATTATTATTTTCTGCGTCTCCTCCTTCTTGAGATTGTCGTTTGATGGCAGCATCCTCTTCTGCTTGGCGATTTGCATCTGCACCTCCTCCTCCTTGCGATTGCCTTTTAATGGCAGCATCGTCTTCCTCCTGTTGCTGCAGGTTGACGGCTGCACTTTCATTTCCTCCTCCTCTTGCAGCTTGTTGTTTCGCGGAGGCATCGTCTCGATCGACATCTCTGGCCGGTTTCTGGACCGCCTCTACGGCATCCGTGTCAGTACCTCTAGCGGAGCGCGAAACACCGCCTCCTAGGGTTGCTTGTCGTTGGATGGCGGCATCGATTTCGTCTTGCGTTGGCGCGGCTTGGGACTCGTCTTCCTCTTGTCCTCTTTCTTCGTGGCGACCTGCTTCTGCTTCGGCCGCACTGGCGTTAGCATCTTCCGACGAGCCCATGGAGTTGGTGCGGTCTGTCTTCTTCTTCTGCTGCTTGTCGGCGTCTTTTTCGTTGTGATGGTTGTGGTTGCTATCGTCGGATCCGTTCATGGTGCAGGTATAGAATCTGTAGTTTTACAAACTACTACCAGCAAGAGAAATATCTGTTTGATCACTACTAATATGTTATTGAAGATGGCTAGCTACTGCGTGCTGGTATTGGTACTGTAATAGCTGCGGTCCAGTCAAGTGAGGCCGATGACCATTTGGGCTAATCAAAATGTCGCTACTGTACCAGTACACTGTTGTTTTTGCCAGTTGCCGTAAAGTAGGTGGGCTGTAGACTGAGGTTTGTTTGCTGGCATACCGGTACGTAGCATGGAAGCAAGGTTTGATTCAAAGTTCAAACATCCCCAGTAAAAACACTGCCTGTATTAGTGTAGTATTTGCGTACAGTACGACGTACTCTAAATTTGATTGTATGTGGGGAAGCTACAGTATTGGAGATGCCACCACGTGGACTCCAACAAATCGCGAAGCAATACTACTGTACAGTACGTACCTCTGCACCGTAATTCTGCTGGTGCACTACTGGTACTTACTTTGTCGAATTCAGTACCACACTTGGCCGGACAATTGTGTCATGCATGCTGGGACCTCATTCTGGAACTGCATTCAAACAACAGTTGAGAAATGCTGATGGTGGAGAAAATGAAGGCCTTCTTCTTCATCCAAAAGTGGTTGCTCACTTGGAATGCCTTTTGTCAGCTGTGAACAGCATTCAAATGACGTGGTCAGTTGTGCCTGAAAAGCGTGTGGTCTTCCAACACAACAAGACATGTGCCAAAGACAAGAAATTTTGGCGCAAAGTGTGGTTGTTGAACACTTGCACTGGCACTTGCAGCAAACCAAAATCATCAAACTTGTCAGGTGTTAAAATCTTCATGTGTTTTGTCGATGTTTTTGTCACCAGCATTCTTTGAACAATGAATTGTCATCGCACTGACTGCAGACCTTTTGCAAATGAAATTGAGAAGGAAAAAGCAACACAGTCAAACATTTGACACCATTTGTGGAGGCTAAGCTCAAGCAATGTGCCAGCTGTGTGATCTGCTGATGCAGGGCTTCCATGAACATTTTAACATTTTAGCATTGTTGCTTCTCACAAGAACAAAGTTCGCTGGTCAGATGAATGATCATGATGCAGCAGCGAGTGATGCTAACAACAAATGTGATGTCGTTCAGTTAGCAATTAGCCACAACAACAACATGATGTCAATTAGTCACACTGGTTTGGCAGTCAATGGCATTGCTTGATGGACAACTGGTGCTTTGCGCAGTGATGGCAACAGTTGGTGCCATCCGGGAAGCGGCACAAAGCTCACTGTGTTGTGCAACAAAAGGCTTGCCTGCCAAGGAAAATTTATTTACATCAACCTTGACATTGACTGTGGTCAGAACAGTGCAACCCCCCCCCCCAGCATGAAAGTGCCTTCACAAAGCCTCACAACATCTATCATGTGTTTGATGTTTGTTTTCTTTCTTGCACTCTACATAGCACTCAAACTGTACTAATAGCAGTGTTTGTTGCTGAGAGACAAAAAGAAGTCGATTGAGTGAATAATAACAATAGATGGCTGCTTCATTGTTGCTAACTGTGCTGAAAGTCGACCGTGGACTGGGAAAGATCGTTCTCATGGAATGTTTTGATTCGTCGCCATGGGAGGACAACCATGAAACAAGAGCCAACGTGGATGAGACAATTTCTTGAAGTATAATAACATTTAATATGTGTAAATGAAAGTATGTAAAAATGTTATTTAGTTTGGTTGATGAGACCCCTCCACCCGCCCGATCCGTCTATTCATCCACGTGAATTCCATGTAGAGTGTATGTATGTACAGTGTATATAAGGAAATGTAAAAAAGTTCTGCTCCAAACGGCTTCTGACGAGACGAGTAGTACAATGGTTGTACTCCTTTAGACAGGTGTTGTTTTGTTGTTTACATGCAAGTTCCTCCATGACATTTGATTTCGTCACCCATTTCTTCCAGTTTCTGGTGGTGTTTGGACGAAGGATATTGTTGATGTTGTCGTCGTCGTGGATCTTCCTCCTCGTCTCTGGGAGCGAACGTATCCTCTTCGTCGTCTTCACTATTCACAAAATGCTCTCCCGTAGCATTGTGCTGTGCTTGTTGCATCGACAATCGGACCAAGGTATTCAAGTCGGCACCTAAATGATGCATTTGTTGAGCACGCAAGGATAGAGGTCGTGGTGCTGTAAACATATTCTTGGTATTCACAGAAGTTGTTGTTTTGGTAAGATTCCAGGCCTCTAACAATTGGTCTTGTCGTTCTCGTGACTCGCCGTAAAAAGGCACTTGGGAAAACATGCCTTGAAAGGAAGTGACACTGGAAATGTCCCATTGACTTGTCGTCGAGTGTTGATACGCCAGAGCTTGATGAAACATAAAACTCATGTCGGTGACACGAGATGTATCCCACAGGGACAGATCTTGATCAAACGCCAGAGCATCGGAAAAGGTTCGTCGCATCGTTGTGACAGCCGTAGTATTCCAGTTAGAGAGTGGCGAATTAAAACGAATCGCCCTCCAAAAAGTTCCTTCCAAGCTTGTGACCGAGGACGTTTGCCATGCCGACAAATCACTATCAAATTGTTCCGCACCAAAAAAGGTATCTTCCAAGGATTGGACGCGGGATACATTCCAACGACTCAAATCACTGTTGAAGTTGTGACAATGATAAAACATTTGTTTCAAATTGGTGGCCGAATTCATATCCCAATCACTCACGTCTTCCTGAAAATCGGGTCGTTTGGCAAACAGGCCCTGAAAATTGGAAATGCGACCGACGTTCCAGGCATTCATGGGCCATCCGTATTGTTCTACCACTTGTTTATAGGACAAGGAAGAGGGGGGCGAATCCAAATAGGTCGCTACAGCCCCACGCAATTCTTGAGTGGTTTTAAAGGCGAGTGGTCCGGTTATCGGCACACGACAAGAACCACAATACTCGTGATCGGGATGATGGTGGGGTACCAAATTGCTGCGACTGGCGACGCACTCCGTGTGGTATGTTTGCTTGGAAGCGTCATAGCGACAGACGTTCACATGTTCACCATGGCTGTTGTTGTCGTCATTATTACAGGCATACTTGGTAATAGGACACTGCAAATACTTGGCCGTGTTCGGGGCGTTTTTCTTGTTGGTACGTAGGTGATTGCGGTTGGCCAAGGATGGTTTGTTGTTTTTGGAAGTACTAGCAGAAGAAGAAGAGGCATTTGCCACACTCAACAGTAAAACACCAACAAGGAGGAAACCCCACACTCCTCCGGAAACACGAGGCGACGATGCAATTCTCATGGTAATATTATAAGCTGGTTGGTTGGTTCTTGATCATTAGCTTCAATGACTTGTTGTTTTGGGTCTTTCTTGATAGCATCAGTGCGATCGAGGAAGAGAAAAAATAATAATGCGAAGGGCTCTGTACTGCTGGTACCTACCAAAATTAGGGTCTTTTTTCCTCTCCTCTTCTTGGAGCTCTCTTTTTCTTTCGATTTGTTCGATTCGAGTGAATGATGTTCGTTTGTGGTGTCATCCTCCGCTCGCGCATTGAACCAAGAAAATGTCCGTTGCGTAGAATCCTACGAGTGGTTTACGTAAAATTCAAACATGCGTTTTCGAATTCCTATCCTCCCCCCTGACCCCCCCCAACGTCAGCCGCAAATTGCGCGGAGTGGTCGGGAACTTTCGATTGATTGGTCTTTGGAAGCAAGTTCTGGTTCAATGTTTCGATCGTGGTGCATCACGCTTACTCACTTTTTGGGTGTCGAATAATAACCGCGCTTCGTTTGGCCCAATCAATTATCGCAACCAGCCCAATGAAAATCTTAAATCTAACCATCATCCCCCTCAAATGCCAATTTAGTACACAAATTGCTACACCAACGTGAAAGTCACGAATAGATTTTGAATTTGGCTACTACGTATGTTAGTCGTCTACCAGTGACATTTAGCACGATAGTTCTAGCTCTAGGCCAACCTGTACCCGGTACTCTGGTAGTCTGGTACGTACTAGTAGTACAAGTACCATACCGGTACTCTCTGAGCAATTGCCCCATCAAAACATGCATCACGCGCCACTGGCCAAACGGTCGCACAATAACCTGAACCTTTTATTTTGAAGATATCCCGTAGCCTTACTGTAGGAAACGGCAGACCGTGACTGCAATGTGTCCATCCCGCACATATCAGTCCCGCAGAACCTCCTGATTTTGTTCTACTACTTCTCCAAAGAGTATTAGCCGGGAAAGTCTAGCTAGTAAAATGTAGATACCGGTATAGTACCCGGGCCGGGTAAGAGTCTATCCTAAGCTAGCTAGATGTAGCTGGTAGTAGGCCTATCGACCGCAGCCTCATCGATCACAAGTACGTCTCCATAGATCGGCCTCATCGTCTCGCTTAACTTCTCGCAGCCGCTGGCCGCCCGGGCCTAACCGTTGCCGGCCACCCGCCCCGGCCACCCCCAGGCACTGACATTAGTTTCGGCGCATGCTTTTCAGGTTCTCTCCTCGCCGACAATCGAAACTGGTTTACCATGGAATCTTCAAAGAAATTTCCCAGGATTGTCTCTAGCTAGTCGTAGTCGTCGACTGGGATAGTGAGTTCAGTTGCCAGTGGCCCGCCGCAAGCACGGTAGCCCTACTTGCAACCTTCATTCACACTGTATGGCAAGGCCTTCAAACCTCTAGCTAGCTAGCTAGCCAGCCAGCCGGAGCAATAGCATGGAACCTTGAAATTAGTTTCCCAGGACTGTCGCTAGGTCGTGCTCCAGTGCTGCGGTGGATTTCGGCTGCTAGTGACCGGGATAGTGAGTGGTTGGCAAGCAACCCGGACGGGCTGGGCCAGTGCAACCGAACCCAAACGGAGTGCCAACCTTCGCAGTGCCTACTAATACAAGGATGCTAATAAGCTGCCAAGGTTTGTGCGTCTCGGGGCGGGAGCGCCTGTTCTATCGACTCTGGCGACGAAGGACCCTGGCTCCGAGCTGTGTAAATCTAGCTACTAGCTAGCTAGCAGCTAACAGCTAGCCGCTAGTCACTGACTGTCTATTCGCTACGGTAGTTACTGTACTGGTTACGAACAATATGCAAGTCATTGATACTGTCACACATATGACTTTAGACTGTCAACTTTTCAATAAATTACTATCAACTATATTGTACAGAAGAACCCCAAAAATTTCGCGTGACTGGCACTCTTAAGAGGTTTGGCTTGGATCCACATGCAAATCCAATGACCTCTCCTCACATTTTCTTGTCCAACGGTATCCTATTAACTACTGTACCATACTCACCGGAGTATACCTATTCCAGCATCAACGGTGTAGAAGAAGTAGCAACCCAACCACCAACATAAATTTAGAAAGAGTATAGAACAAACGACGTTTCTCTAAATGTTAACAGTACCGTCGAGATCAAGCGAAAACACCACCATACGTCGTCAAGCCAATCCAATTTCAACCAGCCTTCCAAAATTATTCAACATGAAACTTCCACTAGCCGCCCCCACTGTATCGTTCTTGCTGTTGGCTTTGACCATTGGTACTTCTGCTAGAATACCCACTCATCGTCACTTACGAAAGTTGCAGCAGAAGAGCATTGATGCCAGCACCTACGTACCCACATTAATGGATGACTATGATTTGGATAACGATGCGCAACCCCCTGATGCACACACCTATGTCCCCACCCTCACTGATGGTGATGGTAGTGACAATGACAGTGACGGCTCTTCCCAACAAGACTCCAGCAAGCCGCACAAGGGTGATACCACCTATGCCCCCACTATGGATGCAACTCTCTTGGCAACATCGGAACTTGATAATAATAATAATAATGTCGCGACGATGGACCCCACACTGGCCACCACTCTGGCGCCATCAGAAGCTGTCACCACACGTATGAATATTGCAACCATGAATCCCACACTTCCCGCCACAATGGCACCCACCGATGCTCCTACACTTCTTCCAACTACAATGGCACCCACAGTAGCTCCCACCCTTGTACCTACGACAAGAGCACCTATCACGGAAGTACCCACCATGGCATATTCCTTTGAAAATACCTGCCAAGACAATCCAATCAATTATGAAGTAATGGTGGATGTACAAATTTCCTTTCCTAATCAAGAATTTGCCGCATGTGATAGTGCCGAACAAGAAGCCAAAATCAATCGAGTGATTGCCCGGACGCTCAACATTGCCTTTCCGTCCACCGTCAGTGACTGGGATGGGGATGCCTATTTTGGGGATTTTCTCTTTGTCGATGATCAAGAAGTGAACAATGCAGATCCCTTTGGGGATCTTCGGCAACGACGCGGGCTGTTGCGCGCCAACGCCAAACCAAAGACCCCCCAAGGTCGTCGAGGATTACAGCAAAAATGCACATGCTCCACCCGGAGCGAAGATTGTTCCAATGATTACTGTCGATGGGGATGTCTCGAGGCTGCTACCACCGACTGTGGGACATCTGCGCTCACCAACTGGGCCAATCTTGCAGACGATGTCCAAAAAGCCTTGGCGCAGCTTGGATATGATTGTTTGGGCGTGCCTGACGAATTGGTGGTCATTGTCAAAGTCGGTGACGAAGAGAAGACGAGAAGTGGAAAGGACTTGGTGGAAGAAGAAGAAGCAGTCGTCAAGACCTTCCACGAGGATACACCCTCCATACCATCCTTACCATCCGTCGACCCCAATTCGATTCTTAATGACCTGCAGGTAGACCCCAATTCGATTCTCAATGACCTGCAAGATGCAGCGGATGAAGTCGCTGCCGACGGAAAGGCCATTGCCATCAATTCGAAACTGGTGATCGAATTCTCAGAAGGAAGAGGCAGCCCATTTACGGACGAACAAACCACCGCTCTCCTGACCATGGCCAAGGCGTTCTTCTCGGAAATCCTCTTGCAATCCGAGTTTGGAAATGAGTTTCTCGACTTTGACGTTACAGGTCTCACCAGTGACTATGACGCTGCCACGGAAACGCTCACCTTTACGTTTACTTCCGTAGTGGACCTGTCGCCAGATACCATTCAAACGGCTAGGACGCTCGCCACTGCTATGAGCAATGGTGATTACGAACATTATATCGGAGTCTTGACAGAGCATGGCATTGACAGCGTCTACAAGGTAAAATTTACGGCAACTGGCCACGGAGAACGATTGTAACTTGCTCCATGGCTTATTAGCTGATGAAGAGAGGAGGCAGGCGGTCATCATGTATTGATAGTACAACATAGTGCATAGGACAACAAATAGACTACAATAAAGCAAGTACAACATGTGCAGGTGGTTCTAGCTAGCCCTAGTGTATCCTTCACCGCGAACAAGAACAATCACATGCAGCAGTCGTTATTTTATGAATATTTGATTAAAGTATTAGATTATGTAATAGTTCGCTAGCATGTACCAACAAAGAGTTGTGTGCCGTGACAATTTACCACAGCTATGGTGGAATTCGTACTTGAAACCGACGTGCAGGAGGGGTCTTCTTCACCATCACTGCTTATGCTCGCCGTGTCATCGGAACTAGAACTACCGGTTGTCCCACAGCTATCTTCACTACACATACCAGCGTTGAGAAGCTGTGGAACACTGTTTTCAAGGAGGCGAATGAAATCGTCTTGTTTCAAAGGCTTTTGTGCCACGATGATTCCAGAGTCAGGGGGTACTTCGAGTTTGTTCCCCGATAAAAGCATGAGAACTGGAGTTGGGAAGACTTGATCGTCATCGCGAGCCAGCTTTAGGATAGCTTCAAACCCCGTCATTTCACCGTCGCCTGGGTGCACGGTGAATCTTTCGTTGACAAAGTATGATGAGATGGCGTCGCGGATTTCCTTCTTCGAGCTCGTTTGGCCATCAAAGAAAACTCTAGGTCGTCCACCTGGAGATTCTTCTTCCGATGATTCCATTCGTTTCATTTTTGAGGCATCGTGATGAAACAAGTTATCTGAGATCACCATATCGAAAGCATTTTGTCTTACTGCACGGAGTAAGTCCTCTGCCGAGCAAGCTGTACTGATTGTAACAGGACAATCTTTGAAAATGGAGGTCAGGGCATGCACGATCCCTTTCCGAAGCATAGGTACGTCGTCGGCAACCATGATGCGAAAGCATCCGTCTACGCAGCCAGCCGCCGGCCGGGGACTGAATTTGTAGCTTATTGGAGTATCCTCGAAAGGGAGTGTAGAACAGGGAGAAGGGAAAAGGCTAATCGTGCTCATTTCCTGTAGCAGCTTCTTCGCGACCTCCCCATCCTCGTACACAGGTAGAGTAATGTACAGTACTGTACCTTTACCCGGGATTGCCGTAGACTTCAGGCTGCCAGGACCCTGCTCTTGAACTAGGGTCTTGAGCTTTTCACGTTCATTCATAGCATTAAGCGTATCTTGGTTCAAAACTTTGCGGCATTTTTCAAGGCTTGTCAGCTGGAGGTTGGAGCCTAGGGCCTTTGCCAACACATGTATTAAATGCAAACCGAATCCTGAATTTCTCGCACCATGCGCATTGCCGCTGTTTGTGTCGCAGTTGGAGACTGCAGTTTCGGCAAACTTGAGCTTGCGCCGGCTAAGACCTGATCCAGTATCAGCGACTCCTACTGCAACAAGCTTCTTCGCGGTATTCGATATACTCGGATCGGATCTCCCGGTTTCGCATAGTTTCAAAAGAGAACTACTGGAGGAGACCGTTCTCATGCCTTCTTCGCAGTCCTTCTTACTTCCCATTATGTCTTCCAGTGGGCAAACAAATGGTTGAACCACCCCCGACGTGGTAAACTTCAAGGAATTTGAGATCAGGTTCGTAACAATGCGCACCACAATATCAGAATCGGCACAGGCAATTTGCGGTTGCGGGCAAGGATCGAATACCATTTTGACCCTTCCTGCCTTGGCCAACTGCATTTTAGTGGCTTTGGTAACGAGCTCTTCAAGGTCAAACGGATGGTTGTTGACTTGAAATGTCCCACTGGTGATCTTGCTAATATCAAGGACATTGTTAAGCATTTTGAGGGCATAATCAACAACCTCCTTGATTTGGTCAAGCATTTCCTCGACAGAAGACACGAGCTGTTCTGCTGAAACGGCTGTATCTTTCTTCATAGAATACTCGATTTCAGACATGGCAATTACAGACGATAAAGCGTTGCGAACTTCGTGGAATACTTGCGCGGAGATGAGCGTTTGTGCCTTGGTGAAGCTTTCGGTTTCGGCATCTTCCACACGCTTGTGCTCTGCCCTCAAAGCCTCCTGCATAACCTCGGCGTCCCTTTGAATAGTCACTAGAAGGTCTTCCGTTGAAACGTTCTGACCTGTCACCAAATCCGCCATATGTTGATCAATCCCATCACGAAGATTTTGCCTTTCGACGAGGCACGCTTCGATGAGACCATCTACAATGTTCTGGTGTTTTTTCTTGAGGGCTCTCACTGCGTTTCGGTGCGTGACTCGTTCTTTTTTATCTTCTATCTTGTGAGCCTTGATGAGGTCTCTCTCTTGCATTCGAAGCTCCCTCGTCAGCTGCTTGACATGCATGTTACCAGCTGGCGAAAGACTGCTGTCATTTCGTTTGCTCTCACCCACTGACCCAACAGTAGAGCCCCCGTCGCCACAATGATCGGTCCCTGCAATGGAGCCATCATCGCCAAAGCGATGAGTACCTCGATGACAAAACCCTTCAGCGTCTTCGGGGCTCCCTTCAGCCTCATCTCTTCCAGCACTTAATGTGTCGTTATCTTGTAGTTTGAACTCATCGTCCTCTTCTTCTTCGTCGACAAAATCAGAGGAGAAATCCGAGTCAGAGGATGTAAGTCCTGCATGGTTCTTTACCACAGACCATAAAACCGTATCGTAGAGCTCGCCAACTGAACAAGATTGTCTGCTCTTGCCATTGAAGCCTTTGCGCCTTTCCATTGCGTCGACTTCCTCTTCCCGCCTTTGAAAAGATGATTCGTTATCCTTGTCATCGTGAACATAAGTAGCCACCAACTGGGCAATCTGCTTTGTAGCATCTGCTTGAAAGTTGGCCAGTTCTTGACCACGTCTGGTATCAGCTTCTTGGCGTCCCTTGAGTTTCTGGACGTGTAGATCAAAGATTTCCTTGGCTGCTGTTTCCTTCCCCCCCTGAACCTTGTCAAGCAGGTCCAGCATTTGCTCCATGTAAATGGCCTCCTCCATACTCTGAGCAATGTGAAGCTCGTTTAGATCCTGAAGCTTCTTCTTGTATACTCTATCGGCAATCTGAAAGTCGAGTGCCTGGACTCGTGCATCCGATTGCTTGAGACGGTGGATAATCTCCAGGCGTCTCAAGGACCGCTGGTATTCTCGTGACAGAGAATCCTTCTTCAGGACATGGAGCTGTTCAAAAAACTCTCTAACCTTGGCAAATTGAAGCCTGCACTCGGCACTTGCCATTTGAGATGCCTTGGAGACAACCATTTTTCGGTTAAAGTACGCTCGTTCTGCATCCGAGATCTTCCTCTGCAGCTCTTCGCGTCCTTGGTTTTGCTTGGTGCTCTCTCGGAATCCCTTTAACAGGGCAACCTCGCCCGCAAGGCGAAACTCCTCCTCGGCCTCTACGCGTCTAGCATGCTCTCGTCGTCTCCTACCAGAAACCTGCTCCCGAAGGATGAAGGTTTCCGTCAATTCAAACTGCCTTGACTCTTGTTCTTTATGATACTTTTTGTCCTGGTCAGCAAAGCAGTCTTCTACAAGAGAAACGGCTGCCGAGGTTTCGGCATCGCCCTTGCGGTGCCCAGACCTTTCGGCCAAGACTTTTTGAATCTTGTCAATGAGCTTGTCAACGTTGCCGTGAGTGGTGGAACCGTCAAAGATTCCATGGCCATAATCAGCTTCGGATAGAAGGATGGAAATCTCATCGACAGCTCCCCCCACTCTAGCTCCCCTAGTTTCTCTCTTGGATTGTCCCATGGCTTACTTTTCTTCTAGCTCTACTGGTGTAAAATTATTGGGTTCTTTGTGGTGGGTGGAAGTTTTGCACGGTTTTACAAAGATAAATAACTTATTTTTGAGACTAGCTATTGGAGCTGTTGTTACGTGCAGTATCTGTGGAGTACATGTCTTTTTTCATCATCCGAGGCCTGCCCGCTCTCCAACAATGTTTTCGTGATGTCACAATAACATCCGTAACATTATCTTCCGTTGGACATGCCGGCTCGTTCATGCTATGCCGGCGCGTCCGTTGGATCCCTTTCCGTTCGGAGTTGACATGCTTTCGTGTCATCACAATAACATAAACAACAAACTCAATGTAAAATTCACAACAAACAAGGCAATGACAATGGCGCTATGACATGACAACCAGCAGGCCTGCTGCTGTGCTTCTACTCACTCTCTATCACTCCCTCTGTCTACTACCACTGCAGTGATTTTCATTAGCTGTAGGCTACTTCGTGATCCCATTCGGAATAGCATCGATCGAATGAACGAAGTGAGTTTAACGGATCGACATCGACAGTCGCTGCAGTGCCGGAAGACGCACAGACGCACGCACAGTCGCACAGACCATCGTTTTTGTGACGTCACGGAATCAGCTTGGGATTCAAGGTTGGGGACTCAACAATTCCGTTATCGTGACATCACGAAAACGTTCTCCAAGACCGTCGACATTGTGACATCACGAAAACACTATTGAAGCCTCTCCAAGACCGGCGACATTGTGACATCACGAAAACACTTTACCACCCGGACGATGTTGTGACATCACGAAAACACTGTTGCTGCCTATCATAGCCGCAGTTGATATTGTGACATCACGAATACACTCTTGCTGTGTACATTAGCCGAATCTGACATTGTGACATCACGAAAACGTACACTATCCAAGCGCACCTTACAACCTGATATCGTGACTCTACAATGACACTATGCCGCCTGTAGCCACCCGAAAGTCGGGACGGAAGCGCAATGCAACGAGCAAGGTGCGCGCAGCCGCCGAGGCTGCTGCCAAGAAACAAGTGGTGTTAGAAGAAGCTCCCACGCCCATTCCAACCAAGAAAGGACGGAAAAAGAAGGTCCCCGCGGCAGATCAATCCGTCAGTTCCCCCCCCTCCAAGGTCCAGCGTGTCGCTCAGATTGACGCTGCGCTGAAAGCCATTGACGACAAGGTTCCTGTTACTCCCCTCAGGCGTTCGTCGCGCTCCCCAACCAAGCAGCGTCCTCAACCCAACGAAGTCAATGCGAAGGAAACCCCTGGTCCACTAACCGGAAAACGATCTCCGTCTACGAAACAGGCTGCTGCCCCGACTACCCCTACTGCGAAAGAGCCGCCGCCTCCTGCTAGGAAATCTCCGCGCATCGAGCGAAATGCTAGTGTCTTACAAGGTCAACTAGAGTTGGACACGAATAAAAAGCAGGTGTCGCGTAGAAATCTGATAGAGGAAAGGAAACGTCGAATTGAGCGCAATGGAAGACCCTACATTGCCGAATCATCGGAGGAAGAAGGTCAGTTATGCTATTCCGATTTGCCGGCAATGGTGTGTTTTTGGTTGTTTCCATTACCTCATGTTGCCTATTCACGTTATCGTGATGTTACAATGTCATCTGTTGTTGTGACGTCACAACTACATCTGGTATTGTGACGTCACAACATCATCTGTTTTCGTGACGCCACAAGAACATTCACTTGATACTCTTGTGGCTGGCGCTGGTTATGGCGAAGAGTTTGGTACCCCTTTGCCCGGCGATGCGTTGGAGAATCAAGGTGACGAGGTGAGCGAAAATCAAGCTGACGAACAAGCCAAGGACGACTCTGGTAACGGTGATCATGCCTCCAACGATAATTCCGGCGGTGGCAATGAGGGTGGCGGCGGTGGCGATTCCGTTGGAGATGCTGCTGGAGGTGGTGATGACGAAGACGATGGTGGTGGAAAACTTCCCGCTAGTTCCAATGGAGGAGGAGGAGGCGATGATGGCGATGATTCTGATGATGATGATGAGGAGGAGGGCGATGACGCGGATGGAGATTCGGATGGATTGTCTGACAAGATTCCGGAAACCGATGATGAGGAATCGGAAAAGTCTCCACAGAAGAAGGCTCTCAAGAAAAATGGAAAGGACAAGAAGAAGGCGGGCGCTAATAAGAAAGCTACGGCAAAGGCATCGGCGAACAATCAAGGACAGAATAGACCCACAAAGACAGCTGGTAGTGAACCGTTGAATGAAGAAGACGCAGCCAAGGAAATGGCTCGGCTTGCTGAGATTTTGAAGAATGCTACGGCAAAGGCATCGGCGAACAATCAAGGACGGAATAGACCCGCAAAGACAGCTGGTAGTGAACCGTTGAATGAAGAAGACGCAGACAAGGAAGCGGCGCGGGTTGCTGGGATTTTGAATGCTAGGAATATTGTGTTACCGAACGAGGATTCCGAGACGAAGCCCAAAGAGGAAATTCCGGATGCAGCAGCTGACGATGTTTTGCGGATTGCCCAAGAGCAGTCAGCCCAAGTTCAGAAGAAACGTGGAACGCAGTTTGACAACAAAAACTCCAAAAAGAAGGCCAGACACCCTGTAAATCCCGAGGCAGCTTCTGATCCCGAGTCTGCGAATGTAGCTGTGGCAGTGAAGCGTGAGTGTTTTTTTGCTACATTTTTGGTTTCCTTTTCACAGTCCTTTTTTACTCACATGGCCTATCTTGTTATTTTTAATGTTTTTGTGATGTCACAATACCGGCCTATGACCATGTTTTTGTGATGTCACAATACCATCAATGTTTTTGTGATGTCACAATACCGGGTTTATGACCATGTTTTTGTGATGTCACAATGCCATTCTGTTAA
>ENA-ORBV01007432-ORBV01007432.1-microbial-mat-metagenome-genome-assembly--contig:-NODE-7432-length-18814-cov-4.569355_pt1 | contig 18814 bp, 14 predicted proteins | sample MGYA00237777_ERZ505514 | MGnify/ENA primary metagenome ERZ505514 (study PRJEB26160, sample SAMN06269048) | microbial mat metagenome | isolation source: Oligotrophic lake microbial mat | place... | reverse complement strand
CGACACGATCGACCAGAAGTTCACGGTCATGGACGAGCGGTTCGACGCGATCGACCGGAAGTTCGAGGCGGTGGATCGAAGGCTTGAAGAGTTGCCGACGAGGGCCGAGCTGAGAGCGTTCGTGGAGGAGATAGCGTCGCAGGGCAAGACCGCGGCTGAGGGCTATGGTGCGACGTTGGAAGCGTTGCAGCGAGATATCAGGCGCTTGTCATCGAAGGTGACCACCAAGGATCGCGACCGCGACCTGGTGTTGAAGGATCACGGCAAGCGAATCAGCGCGCTCGAACGTCGCTGAAGTCACAGTGGGAGTCGGCCTCAGCCCACCCCCAGGATCCACCCTTCAATCTCCGCCAGCTTGCGAGCGTCGACATCCAGCGCGGATGAGCCGAAACCTAATTCCTGTACTCCAGCGCTGCCATCAACGCGGGAATCTGCGTGCGCCACTCGATCTGCTCCTGAAGGTCCCGCCGCTCTTTCGCCAGCCACGCGAGAATCTGGCTCACGTCGAACAAGTTCTTGGCTTCGCTTGGTGAACCAGGCACGGGACCGGCCGGCTCGACATTCGCGTCGGTCGGTGTGCGTCCCTTGAACGGTGCCCGGACGCTGGCGTCGTCTCCGCACTGGGCGATGTGGAAAGCGCGGGCGGCGGCCTTGAATCCCCACAAACGCCGAAGGTCCTGATCGGCCCACCGACCGATCGCCTGCAGGGTGACGGCGGTCTGCGCCCAACGCAACATGCTGTCCCGCTCGACCTGATAGTCGCGAAGCCCGTTGTCCAGCACGTCGCTGATGTGCCCCAGCTGCAAGTTGCCGACATGCCGGCGGTTGGCTTCGGAGTGGACCACGCTGAACCCGAGGCCGTTGCTGCACACCAGGCGGAACCATCCCATTTCGGCGCGGAACCGCGTGCTGCCGTCCACGGAGTTCAGGCACACCAGGCGCACCTGCATGGGGAACCGATCACCGGGATCGAAGAGGTAAGCGTCGGGCAGGACGAAGGCGAGTGCCATTCGCTCGCCGAGATCGCTGATGCGAAGCTCCGCGCGGACGTCCGCGGGATTGATTTTCGCCACCTCAATCGCCCGGACGGCGAGGTCGAGCACCTCCGTGTGCGGCAGCAGCACGTAGTCTTTCGACACCACGCCGACGGGGACGCAGCCGGGATCGTCTTCGTGCGGAAGGCGCACCACCGTGTCGAGGCGAAGGTTCTCGCGAACGTGCAGGTGGTTGGCGTCAGGCAGCGCGAAGGGGCGACGTTCGAAGGAGGGGATATGACGACGGATGTCGTCGATGGTGCCCGAGTGCTTGGTGACCGCAGAGTTGCCCCACTTGATGGATGTCGCCAGCATGCCTGAGGATGTCTCGCGAGCGTGACAGATCAGGTCACGCGCGGAGATCGAGAAGGGCCATGGCGTTTACCGGTGACGACGAGCGGGTTGATGTTCTCGTCGGCCAACAGTGCGAACCCGAACAGGGTCATGCCGGCTGCGGGATGTCGATGGTGCGGTCGTGCTTCAGGGTTTGGGCGGCGAACGAGAACGCCGCGGAAATCCATGCGGGTGTCATGTCGGTGCCTGCCTTCAAGGTCGATGCTAGCGAGGGACGGGAAAGGAGTCAATTCACCCTTCAATCTCCGCCAGCTTGCGATCGTCGCCATCCTGCGTGGACTTGGCCACTGAACCCTGGACATCGAAGTGAAACAGCGACTTGGCCGAGCCGGCGCGCGTCTCAGGTCACGCGTGGACGTCGAGAAAGGCCTCAGCGCTTGGTGTCGCCGTTCAGCGCCACTTCCAGCGCAATCATGGCAATCGAGTCATCGCGTTTGGCGCGGAGCTGACGTCACGGCAGCGGTCATGATCGCTGCACTGCATGAATGGCAGCCGCCATGGCCGCCATGATTCGGTTACCCCGCCGAGCGAACCCGAGCTCTCGGGTCACCTCCAGGACAAGCTCGTCGTCCGTGATGAGCTTGCCGTCAGACAAGACCCATCGCACCATGTTCTGCAATTCGCTCGGGGAATAGTCCCCGATATTCAAGCCCGGCCGAACTGGAGGACGCGGGCCTCGGGCACGGGCGACAGGCGCCGAAACGACGACCGGGGCGCGAGAGACGGCGGGAGTGACGCCCGAGGCCCTCTCGGTGTCAGACAGTCGTACTGCCTCTTGAAACGCTTGCAGCGTCCGCTGCACTTCCTCTTCACGTCTCAGGAACCAGTCGGTCGACCAGATGCGGAGAAACCGCCAGCCGAGGGCCTCGAGTTGCTGTTGGCGCAGCCGATCCCGGTCGCGGGCCGTGGGTGCTGAATGATATGACGCGCCGTCGCATTCAATGGCCAGGACAAAGCGCCCTTGCTGCTCGGGGTGCATCGCCACCATATCGATGCGGTAACGCGAGCTGCCCACCTGGCCGACCAGCTTGAGCCCATGGCGCGTCAGCTCGTCAAACACCGACTGTTCAAACTCGTTGAGCGGCACATCGCTGACGGTACCGCGCTCGAAGCGCTGCCCGCCCGAGGCAGCGTATTCCAGAAATCCGCGCAACACCTGGACGCCGACCTTCGGGTAGTCGGGCTGGATGTCATGGTGGCTGAACGAAGACACCACCGTCATGCGCTGGCGGGCGCGGGTAATGGCGACATTCAGTCGGCGCTCGCCCCCTTCCTGGAGAAGTGGCCCGAAACGGTAAAGGAGTTGTCCCGCATCGTTCTTCCCGTATCCAGTTGACAGGATGATGGCATCTCGCTCGTCGCCCTGCACCCGCTCAAGGTTCTTCACGAAGAAGCGCTCCGGCTGCTCAGGAGCAAACAACGGCTCGAGCTCTCCGTCCTGCTGCCTCGCTCGATCGAGCGCCATCTCAATTCGGCGGGCATGCTCAATGCCCATGGTGATCACGCCGAGGGACTCGTGTGGACGCTCTTGGGCGTGCTGGCGCACCAGATTCACCACTGTCAACACTTCAGCCGACACACTCGCCTCTTGCGCACCAACGCCAGGGACGTGTGGCACCAGCTCGTGGTGAACGGCTCCAGTCCCACCCGGCCCCGGAAACGTCACCAGTCGTCCGCCGTAGATTCGATGATTGGAATAGGCGATGAGCGCCTCGTCTCGGCTGCGGTAGTGCCAGTCGAGCGACCAGGCCGGCTCAAGAAACGACGACATGACATCCAGAATGCTCTGGAATCCAGCCGTGCCACTCTCATCGTCGGTGTCTTCACCGCCAGGATCCCCGGCTGCAAAGAATGTCGTGGGCGGAAGCTGCTTCTTGTCGCCCGCGATCACGGCCTGCTTGCCTCGCAACAACGACGTGATGGCATCCTCGGGCAGCACCTGACTGGCCTCGTCGAAGATCACAACATCGAAGAGGGGCTTGTCACCTGGAATCAACTGGCTGACCGACAGTGGGCTTGCCATCCAGCAAGGCCGAAGCGCCAGGAGCACATCTGGTGCCTCCGCAAAGAGTCGACGCAGCGGTAGATGACGTGACTTCTTCTCTGCCTCTCGCGTCACCAACGTGTTCTGTGCGGGGAACTTGTTGCGAATCTCTAGGGCTTTGACCGCGTGCGCGCGTTGAACTCGCTGCACGGCCACGCCGAGTCGCTTCAAGTCCAGTTCGCGGAACTCAGCGGCAATCTGGTCGTGCCGACGCCCCATGAAACTGGAGACATCCGGATCCTGCAGCTGAACCTCGTCAAGACACGATGACAACCACGCACTGCGTAGCATGTCTGGCCACAATGCCGAGTCCGGACGGTTCGCCGCGATCTCGTTAATCAAGGGCTCGAGGCCCTGCGCTTTGAACGCCGTCACAATCCCGTGAAGTTTCACAACCTGGGAAGGAGTGGTGGAATCGGCTCCGAGCCGGCCAAGCCAAGGACCGATTTCATCAACTCTCAGCTGCTCCAGAGGCCGACGGGGAAAGGTCGCGCCTAAGGGCGCAAGGTCTTCCAACACATCGGCCCAAGCCGCAGCCGCCGCAGTCAGGTGTTGTAGCTTCGCGGGATAGCTGGACGTCGACGCAGTCATCTCTCGCCAGGCCTTCAACTGATCCTGTGCTTGGTCGACGAGCTCCAGGGCTTGCCTCGCTGACACCTTGCCTTCGCAGTCCTCGCGCACGGTGCGAAGAGCGGCTCGGAAGTCCCCGTTGAACAGAGTCGCAAACGCACCGGCAAGAAGCGACCGCGCCGGGGCCAGCGCTGCGACCAGCTTGGGAAGTTCCCGGCGAAAGATACCTTCATCGGCCTTCCCAAGTGTTTGGTGGATCGAGGCCAACGTCGCGAGGATGAAGCGTGCGTCCGCGACTGTCTGGGGTGCGCTTGCCGAGCACTCAGCAAGAAGTGCCGCACAGGCGTCTTCCCATCGCGACCAGCGTTCGTTGGCGAGCCGTCGAGCCCTTTCGAGCGCCCGCCGCACCTCGTCTTGGTTTGTGAGGGAGGCTCCGGACCAGGGGGCGGTCGAATCGCCGGTGAACAGACCCGCGAGCGTGGCCATCTCCCGCATCTGCTCGTAGGCAGCATCCAGCGTCGCTTCGTCGAAGGTTGCCATCGCCTTCTTCGACAACCGAGACCGACACGCCGCTCCTTCAGGCAACGCGAGAAGCCGACCGTATAGCTTGAAGAGTGTGGCGCCTCCCGGCGGGCGCGGCGTGTGGAGCGTCCGAAGATGGGCGTTGAGCCGGTTTCGACGCTCGACCAGTTTCTTGTGCACAGACCCGTCATCAGGCACGGGGGCTTCACGAACGCGCGCCAGACTTTCCTGGAACTGCTGTGCGATCTGTCGACGAGAGAGTTCGGCGCCATGGCAATCCAGGCACAGGTGCGCCAGATCTGCATCCCTCAGCCGGTTCAGCACAACATCCAATGCGGCTCGCTTCTCGGCCACAAACAACACCGTCTTCCCACGCGCCACCAACTCGGCGATGAGATTGGAGATGGTCTGGCTCTTGCCGGTGCCTGGCGGCCCGCTGATCACACCGTTCTGCCCACGTAGCGTGGCCGCGATGGCCTGCTGCTGAGAGGAGTCGGCATCGCGGATCAGGAACTCCTCGTCGGGAGACTGAAGATCGAACTGTCTTGGGTCCACCGACACGCGGTCGCCGCGTGCGCTTTGGGTGGCCCCCTGATCGCCGGCAATCGCGGCCACGGTATCGTGGGCAGCCAGGGCGCCAACCAGTTCGTTGAGATCGTTGACGATGGCCATCTTCTGGAAGGCGAAATTACCAATCACCCAGCGAGGGGCAATGTCGAACCCGGGCACTTTCGCAGCTCGACTTCGAAGGGCGTCGAACACGGGCTGCAGGTCGAACGCCTCGCCCTCGTCGTCTCCAAGAACCTCGGGTAGCAGAGATTCCGCGTCGAGGGTCACGCCGTGCTCCTGGCGCAGCGCGTGAATCAGCACGTCGTTGAACTTGACGTCGCCACTTCGGCGCAGACTCCACGGTCCGCTGCGGCCTCCCGACTGCGATGCCTGGAGAGGGACGAGCAGGACTGGAGATGACGAGTCCTTGCCACCGTCCTGGGCAGTCCAGGTAGCCAGCCCCATGGCGAGAAACAAGGTGTCGAGGCCACGCTCTTCGAAGTTGCTTCGGGCTCTATTCGCAATCTCAGCAAGCGCTGCGGTCGCCTGTGTCTTGCGGCTGTCGTCCACAAGGTCCGCGACCCGGACAGCGGCGGCGCCGCTAGCTCCGGACTGAAGCAGTGATCGCATGGTGTTTGCGTCAGCGCTCGAGAGGTCTAGTGTCCCAGCCTTGAGGTCCCGGAAGTACAGCAGGTTGTTACGGCGAGACATGTCCACCAGTTGGCGGATCCATGTCTGTCGCGCGGCGTTAACCTTCGCGAGGCGCTCTGCCGAGACCACTTGATGAGCTGGAGCCATTGGCAAAGCTTAGCAGGCTATCTTGGCCGCGAGGCCCAGCTTGCCGTCCTTGAGCCGGCGCTGCGGGGAACCTGCTTCCGAAGTTTCCGGTTGTGCTCCGCCTTGCTGTACTTCTGGCCCAACAGCTCTGCTTCGAGCATGGCGAAGTAGTCGGCGACGACGGCTTCGACCTCTTCGAGGGTCCAGGTCATGGGCATGCCTAAGCGAGAATTCGGAGCCGAATCATCTGAAACCAGGAACTTCAAGAACCGACCTCGACTGCACCAGCCCCTCAAACTGCTGTCGTAGTTGGCGCGCAAACGCAGTGTTGCGCACCAGAACGCCGGCCTCGACATTCCTTTGCTGCGCCCACTCGGTGAAGTTAGCAGACGTCACGAACGAGGTCTCGTCATCGACAACCACCACCTTCGCATGCCAAGTCGCACGATCGGCAGCGTTGAGCGAAAGGGAACGCGGATCGTAGTAGAGCAACGGCCGAGTGTCACCGGGCCACTTCGCCCGCAGTTCCGTCGCAAACTCCCGCAGGATTTCGGACTCGTGGCGTGTGTCCCTCTGATCTCGACCGACATGCACGAACAACTGGACGCGGAGGTCGGGAATCTCCGCCATGCGATCGGCGAGAGCCCTGAACACGGTCTGCGGCTGATGCACCACAAACGTGCTGACGATCACTGAGCGCATCGCCGAGTGAAACAGCTCCGACAGGACCACGGAGGTATCGCGGCTATGAGCCACCGATGTCTCCGGACCGGTCCACACCAGTTCGGCGGCTGACGAGAGTCGCGCTTCGATCGAGTCTGCGATCGCGCCCAGAAGGGCGGCCAGGTGTTGCGGCTTCATTCCGTCAACAGACAAGCCCAGGATCTCGCTCATCGCCGCATCCGGGCACGACGGCGCCACCCGCTTCAGCGACATCCTGGCGACCGGCGAAGTCAACTGCCCGGCCTTCAGGGCCTGAGCAATCGCTCTGAGTGAAGCCGCAGACATTCCGTCGAAGGCAAGGCTCATCGGCTCAGGCCTCGTCGAAAAACGCGGCGCCGTCGCCATCGACGGTCGGGACGACCAGGGCGCGGTCGAGGAAGTCGTTGCGACGCTCGCACGAGCTCTCCGCCAGGAGCAGGCACCCGTGGCAGGCAGCGCCATGAAGGTACCGATCTTCCTGATAATTGTCGGGGCGGTGTTGAGCGCAAACCGGGTCGTTGGAACAGAGCTGACCGAGCTCGACCGCCTGACGAAGATAGCGATCGAGTCGGTCAGCCGCTTGCACCAATCCGCCAAGGGTTCCCTCAGCATCTGGCGTCGCGGTGTAGAGAAGGATGCCGTAGCCGTTGTCGCTCGCGTAAATGCGTTCGCGAATGGAGCTCGCCGCGTAGCCGCAATCGAGGGCTACTGCGGTGATTAGCAAATGCGAAAGCGAATGCAGCATGAAGAACTGACCACCAGGGAACTTGGCCTCGGTCGCTTCATTCGCCTTCTTCCACGCCTCGAACCCCGCAGCCAGCTGGCCGACGCGCTTCCGAACAGCCGGCTTCTCGGACCACGTCTTCACAGCCTCGGCCTTCAGTCCGATGAAGATACCCTCCCCGCGATTTTCGATCGCGGGGAGCCAGTCCTGGTCTCTGGAAAGGCTCGCGCGCTCGACATCGAGCGCAAGCTCGCCATTCACGTCTGGCACGGCGGCTTCGAATCGCGTGAAGCCAATCTGGGCGATCACTTCGCGGAGCCGATGCACCTTGACGATTCGACTCAGCTTTCCAGTCAGAGCCGGCTCGCGGCTTGGCACGGAAACGGACCGCGCATAGAACACGCCGTCCGGTTGATCCTCACCAACTGCGTCCGGCACGCTCAGCAACGTCTTGATTTCAGCCTCGCGAATGCCCGTGGTGGTCGTCGCGATGCCGCCTTTCCGCCGCTGCACCTCTGCCCAGGCGTCCTCGTTCGCAATGCCCTCGAGCGCGGCACTGACTTTCTGCTTCTTTCGGTCTCGCGCGACATCTTCAAGCGACTCGGCGTATTGAAGAAAGTCTTCCCAGACTTCGGTCACGGCATCGCGCAGGCGGGCGTCGGCATCGGGGATCGAGATCACCGACAAGGTCTGAGCGAAATAAGCGTTCGAGGCCGACCGCACCAAAAGTCTGCTGGGATGCACGGGGCCGGCGGCACCACCGCATCGTTCTGCGGAGTAGTTGCCAAGCCACGGACGATTGCCCTTGCAAAAACCCAAAGGCACATCGTTCAGCTTCGTCGCTGCCGACAGCGCCTTCGACTTCCCACACTCACAGCGAATGAAGACATCGGTCAGGTCGCCGCTGGTGCCCTTTTCGTCGATCCACAACTGCCGCGAACACGGGTCGCCTTCTCCGTGCGCAAACAGCTTCCAATTAATGTCGCTGACATGCCCGCGAGGGCATGCCTGCACAAACCGAATCGGCACCACCTTGACCGGCTTCTCCCGGTCGCGCCGGTACTTCATTCCCCTGTCGAGGTCGGTGCGATGCACGAGCGGTCGAGACCTGACGCCCGCTTCACGCACTTCGAACTGAGCCACGAACCACTCGGGAAACAGCCAGGCGGTGATGCCGGTGATCGGCGCCGTCGGATCGTCGTTGTCCGGCGGTGGCGCGTAGAAGCGGATGTCATCCAGCTTGAGCAGCGTCTTGACCTTCGCAGCCAGGCGCTCTTCGGTGATCGGCCGGTCCCGATAGCCCTTCCAGGTGTCCAGCCCGCCGATGATGGCCGAGTAGTCCGGAAGGTCAACCATCGCGCCGGGACCAAACGTAGTGACGACCTGGCTCTGGCGCAACTGGCCGACCGGCGGAACGTCACCAGGCTTCTTGCCGGCCATCAGCCTTCCTCCCCGTCAGCTGGGAGTTCAACCATCCCGCCATCCAGCTTGCTGAGCCACAGATTCACTGAGGGCTCGACATCGCGAAGGGATCTCGGCGCCTTGAACTTCCTGGCGTCCTGAGAAGGCTGCAGGTCGGACCCCACGGGGTCGAGCGGACTCCGCAACAAGGCCGGTCCTCCCGAACCCTCGTACTCCTGATAGCGCAGCCGCGCGTTGTTGTCCTGTTGCACCTTCGCGACCTTGTACCAAGAGTCGAGCAAGTCCTTCACGCGCCCGCGAATATTCGCGTCGAGGCGCTCTTCGTCCTCTCGGCTCACGCCGGTCTTGTGCGTGCGCCCTCTCTCTGCCAGTACATCGGCAATCACCGAGAGAGCCGTGCGCTCTTTCGTTACCTCAAGCGCACCCGTCGATGGCGTCATCGTCGGCCGCAAGTGCCGTGCGAGGGCGACCACCACTGCTGGCAAAGCGCGATCGAGAGCCCTTGGCGCAAACGGCGTCACGCTCGTGGCTTCCACCGAGCGATAGAACGATGCGTGAAACGCTTCGAATCGCTCGAAGTGTGAGCGGTCACGCGGACGATGGATGTTGAGCAGAGTGACGACGAGCCCGGGCTTGGCCACATCGCGGCCGACGCGGCTGGTCGCCTGAATGTATTCGGCGGCGGCCTTCGGCTGGCCAAGCACCACCATCAGGCCCAGGCGGGTGATATCCAGGCCGACGGAGATCATGTTCGTCGCCAAGGCGACATCGATGTGTTCCTTGTCAGCGAACCCGAGTGCCAGACGGCGCTTGGTGTCCGATACCTGGTCGGTACTCTCACGAGACGTCAGCTCGGGCACATCACTACCGATACGGCGATCTGCGAACGATCCTTCTGCTTCGCTCACGCGACGCTGCTCGCCGTAACCGGAGAGCCGTGACGTGACTTCGTCTTCGACAATGCGGCGGCTGCCGCCAAGCTCGCGGAGGCTGTTGAAGTAGCCGACCAGCGTCATGTACGGGTCGGCCGGATTCTTGGCGTTCTTGGCCCCGCCGGCTTCGTCCCACATCTTCTGGCTTGCTCCCAGCAGCGCCAGATACGTGCGGAGTAGAACGACCTTCAGGCTTCGACCCTGCGCCGCAATTCCCAAGTACTTCCGCCCTGGTTGATCCGTAACCGTTCGCGTCTTTGCAAAAAAGGAATCGCGCCGATCCGGACCTTGAGGTGGGAACATCTCCACGCCAGATCGCGCGAACAAGGCAACGGTCTGATCCGCGGCGCGGCGAACCGTGGCCGTGGACGCGACGATCTTCGGCCGAATCTTGTGGCCATCGACTGTCCGCGTGCAAAGAGCATCGATGGCGGTCTCGTAGAGGCCGGCCATGGTCCCGAGCGGACCCGAAATCAGGTGCAACTCGTCCTGGATGATCAGATCCGGGGGCGCCAACGGCTTCGCCATGCGCTGACCGACTCCAGGATCGGCAGCCCCGTAGAAGCCGGCTGCATCCTGGCGGTCAGCGCCACCGAGCAAGGCACCGCTCGCACCAACCCAAGGCAGGCTGGCAAACTTGTCCACGGTAGCGATCACGAAGCAGGGCATCCGCCGGTAGAGCGGTTCATCCACGCCGACGATTGGGAGCGGATTGTTGCCCTTGAACACGCACTTCGGATTCGCGCAGGTGATGCGCAGGTCGAGCGGGTTGTCCGCATCAACTCTTCCCGACGAACCAATCAACGAGAATGAGGTGGGTTTGAGCTGCGTGCCGCACCACGGGCAGTTCTCGACCGGCAACGGCGCCGCCTTGCGGCTGTTGTTCTGATACGCAATCGTCTTCGCCCGCGCCGTCGTCCTGTCCTTCTCGCCCTTCTTCCCCATCCGGTTAGGTGTCGCGGCTTTGCCGACCCAGAGTCCGATCTCGAATGGCCAGGCGCCGAGAGCCGTCGGATCCTCTTTGCGCACCAGTTCCATGGCGCAAATCAACGTGGCTGCGCGGCTCAACTGATCGAGCGTGAGCAGGCGAAGGGTATAGCGCATCAGCACCGTGACGCCCGCGGACGTGAGCTGTGGATCGCGCAATCGACGCAGAAGAATGGTGAACGCCGCCAACCCGAGGTAGGCCTCGGTCTTACCACCACCGGTCGGGAAGAACAGCAGGTCTACCAGCTCGCGATCGGTGTGAGCCGGTTCGACGATGGAGCGGAGGTTCATCAGGACGAAGGCGAGCTGAAAGGGGCGCCACTTCGGCGGGGGCACGGCTGACGGCTCGATGCCTTGCTCCTGCGCACGACGCTGCCGAGCCGCCATCGCCATGGTGCGATTCGTCAGCCGGAAGGCCTTGAGCGCGAGCGGATCGTCCAACAAGACCAGACCCGCCTCGATACGGTTCGCGGCAAACGCGGCGCGTTCCAGCAAGTCGTCAGAGACCTCGCGCTGGCCGCCGTCTTGGGGGGCGAGTCGTTTCTGCTCCTTCAACCACTCACGGTACTGGGCAACCAGGCCACCAAGGGCCTCGCGAAAGGCGGGGCCACTGTCGAGCGCAGCCAGCGCATCCATGCCGAGCTCGACGCTGTCCAGTGAAGCGGGTTCAACCCGTTCCACCTCGGCTGAAGGCATCCAGCAGGTCTCGACTTTGCGGCACGCGCCGCCTTCAATGGTCGCGGTCACGGACACGCCATGACCGACGGCGAACTCCATCACATCGCGGTACTGCAAGTCGGCAATGCGCTCGTCGACCTCGTCCACTTCGAGTCGGCCACGCGGATTGGGGCGAGGAACCAGCGGCACGCGAGACGCGACCGCGAGCGAGGCCTGAAAGATGAAGCGTTGATCTTTGATCTCTGGCTTCTCCTCGGCTTCCCGCCTGTTGACGAGGAATACGGAGACGGCGCGCGTGCCTTTGGGCAAGCCGGGTTGATCGTCCAGTCCGCGCACGCGTCGGACGGAGGTTACGATCTCGAGGCCGTCGCTACCAGGCAGCACGGTCGACGATGGCCCGCTCTGTTCGGCGGAAACGCTTACCGTGACAGATGCGGTGCGCTCTGTTCTCTGCCACTCAACCACCCGTCCGTCTCGCTCAACGGGCTCGTAGTCTCCCCATCGGGCAGTGACCTCCAAGGTCTCTGCCTCGGGTGGCACCAGCAGGCTGATCCCCAACGACGAAGGGAACTGACCGCGCTTCGCCGCCGGCGGCTCCGCGGCGGCGTCGTCATCGTCGGCGCCCGCTCCGGCAGCTGCGTTCTCAAGCTCGCCCTGTTCATCCTCATCCGACTTCTGGGTCGCAGGCGCGTTCCAGGGAACGAGGAACCCGGTCAAATACCAGCGGGATGGCGGAAGCCGCAGTAGTTCGCTGGCTTGTGGCTCGCCCAGCTCGGGGCCGACCAGATCTAACCGGAGGGCATGGGTCAGGCGGGCGCGGACGTCGGCTGAAGTCATGTGGGGATGGCCGACATCTTAGTTCGGGGCCAGGTCAGGCGGGGTCACAGGTCCAGGTGTAGCCGGTTGCCAAGGGGAGGAGCAGATCGTGCTAACATGGCCGTGGTAATAAACATGGCCGTGATTAATACCATGGCCTTGCTAATAAACATGGCCGTGGTAGAGGTGAGCCGTGGTGTCAAAATCGCCAGAGAATCCTGCTGGCAAGCAGGCGGAAGACTTTGTAGCTGAGCTCTTTAGGGCCGAAGGCTGGAAAGTCCAGCGGAACGTAGCCCATGGCAGATACAAGGCCGACCTTCAAATCCAGCAACCCGGCAAGGTCTTTGTCATCGAAGTGAAGGCGTTCTCCGAAGGGCGATCCGACCGGGTCCTTCCTCTGCTCTCCCACGCCATCATCCAAGCCCAAGCCGTTGCGCGGGAACACGGCCACGCCCACCCCCTGGCCATCGTCCACTTGGGCTCAGCCTCCCAATCGCTGGTGAAGCGCGTCCGGGAATTCGCACACGATTACGCCTCCGGAGTTGCCATTGGTCTGGTTTCGGAGGACGGCCTTCGCTATTTCGTCGGCGACGGACTTGAAAGCCTGAATGCTGAGCCACAGTTTGTTCGAGGGAGCCATGAGAAACCATCCAGCCTCGCGCAACATTTATTCTCGGACTTGAACCAATGGATGCTGAAGGTGTTCTTGGCTCCAGAAGTTCCCGAACACTGGCTCGCAGCGCCGCGCGGCGTGTATCGCAACGCGTCGGAGTTCGCCCTGGCCGCTCGCGTCTCGCAAATGAGCGCGTCGCGCTTCGTTCGACAACTGAAAGGGGAAGGATATCTCGACGAATCCGCTCCGTATCTCAAGCTGGTTCGCCGAGCGGATCTCTTCCGACGCTGGCAAGCCAGCGGGCTCCGAGTGTCTCCACGGGAGATACCTATGGTGTTCATGGTTGGCGGCCCGATTGAGAGTCATCTGAGCCAGCTAAGAAGCAACGACGCCTGCTTAGCGTTGTTCGCGGCAGCAGACGCACTGAAGCTTGGACATGTCAGTGGTGTGCCGCCGCATGTCTACGGGCCTCGCTGGGATCGTCACGACCAACAGGAGTGGCCGGTGTTCCCTGCGGCGGCAAAGCCAGACTTCATCCTGCGTGAAGCCAGCGCGCCTCAATCCATCTTCAGAGGAGTGGTCAGGGTCAACGGCGTACCCGTTTGTGATGCCATCCAGGTCTGGCTGGACGTCTCGAGCCATCCGTCGCGTGGCGTCGAGCAGGCCGAGCTGATCTATGACCAGGTGCTGAGCCCAATCATCAGAGGGTCCGAATCGTGAAGGACTTCGTTTCCTTTGCTCATCTTATTCAGGCGATCGAGCCGTGGAGGGCTCATCTCGTCCTTGCTGGAGGGTGGGCGCACCGCCTGCACCGTTTCCACTCGCTGGCAAAAGCCCTCAGCTATCAGCCTATCGCCACAAAGGACACAGACATCGTCTTTGGCGCCAACGTGCCCCTCGAAGGCGACATTCGCGATGCGCTGACAAAGGCAGATTTCAAAGAGAAGCTGTCGGGCGAGAACAAGCCACCGGTGACTCACTACACCCTTGGAGATGAAGGGGCTGGCTTCTATGCCGAATTCCTGACGCCACTTCGAGGGAGCGGGACAAAGAGAAACGGAGAGCCCGACGCGACGATGACGAAGGCCGGCGTCACCGCTCAGAAGCTGCGGCACCTCGACCTTCTACTGCTCGAGCCGTGGCCTATCACGATTGGCGCTGACCAGGGCGTTCCACTACCGAAGCCTACCGATGTCATGGTGGCGAACCCCGCGGCGTTCATCGTGCAAAAGCTGCTCATTCAGAAATATCGAAATGCTGCAAAACAGGCGCAAGACGTGCTCTACATCCACGACACGATCGAGTTGTTCAGCGGGGCGTTGCCCACTCTGAACGATCTCTGGAAAACGTCTCTTGCGCCTTCGCTGGGTGCGAAGACGGCCAAGCGCATATCAGAAGAGGCCGCCAAAGACTTCTCGTCGGTCACAGACGTGATCCGCGACGCTGTGCGAATCCCGCAAGACCGGACCATTTCGCCAGAACGGCTGCGCGCGCTCTGCGCGCTGGCGCTGTCGCAGATTCTGGCCGCGCGCTCCGACCACTGATCCCACCCGTGTTTCCCGCCGACTTCCCGCCTCCGGCCTCAGGCGTTAGAATGTTGCCCTTGGCGATTGTCCTCACCGACGCTCGCTCTGCGCATGTCGACGAAACGCCAGTCCCGCAGCAACTGATCACAAGGGTAGCCATGTCACGACCGACCACGTGGGTCACGGACCTGAGACATTACATCGATGAGGAGACCGAAGACTGGGTCGAGGACATGCCCGGTCCGGCGCTGAACCTGGCGCTCGCTCTTGGATCGATCGTCGCGTGGGTGACCGATCGCCCGCGGGCTGGCGACGCGCATACGAACGTACCGTGCTGGCGGAGTCCCGGCCGGAAGCGATGCCGCGGCGACATCATGGCCGAACGTCGCGCGGGCTTGGAGATCGTGTGGGAGTGTCCAGTGTGCGGAGACAACGGTGTGATTCGCGGATGGGCAGGCACCCTCTGGGATCGCGGATCCAGCATCATTGACGCCGCGTCGACTCCGCCAGTGTCGTAGCCCCACGCTGCGGGATCTGCCATATCAAGGCAACCCACCGATCGCAGAATCTGCAACGCGCGAACTCGTTGAACCCCAGATCGTTCGTCAACTCCCCTATTTCATGCTGGCATCCCGTTAGCAGCGTCTACTCGCGGAGGACGATGCTACTATGGCGAACCGGAATGATCTGATGGAGCAACGGGTCGTGGAACTGGAGCAGAAGGTCGGCGGATTTGGTGAGCGCTTCGACGCGATCGACGTGCGGTTCGACGCAGTCGACAGGCGTTTCGACGCAGTCGATAAGCGCTTCGACGCGATGGACGCACGTCTGGACGCGATGGACAGGAAGTTCGACGAGCTGCCGACGAAATCCGACCTGAAGGTATTCATGGAAGAGATGGCGTCGCAGGTCAAGACTGCAGCCGAGGGCTACGGTGCGACCCTTGACTCCATCGACCGGCGCCTCCAGCGCATGTCCACTCAGATCAGAACCAAGGATCGCGACCGCGATCTGGTGTTGAAGGATCACGGCAAGCGGATCAGCGCACTCGAACGGCGCTGAGACATCAGCCACTGTCCCCCCTCTTTCTTCGGGATGAGGGTGCGAGGCCGGCCCTGCGGTCGGCCTCAGAGTCTTCCTGCCGGCGCACACGCGGAGTCGGGGATCGCTCCGGCCGCATCTGGGTGTACTTCGTGTGCAGTAATCGACGCTAAGCGCCTGTTCGAGCACACTCACTGAATCCTGTAAACCATTCGGATTTGCCTCCGTTCACTTCCAGGCCAGAACTCTGAGCGGCGACTCTTCGATTGCCTGGCTGACTGCGGCCCTGGCTTTGGTCTGACCAGGTGGGATGAGAGCGTAGACGCGAATGCCAAACAGCACCTGATCAGACATGGCGCGCATCAGGGAATTCTCGCATTGCGCAATCGGGCGAGAGGTCTTGTTGTCGCGACCAAGTACGCGCACGGCCTGCTGCAGCTTGTCTTCCTCCTCCTCCGCGTCGGCGGCAAAGGGAACGCTGGTGCCAGCCTTGGTCACTGTGGTCTTCTGGTCCCACACATACATGAGCTCGCTCGGAAGTCCCGCAGCCGCACCCCACTTGGCAGCTTCCTTTTTGACGGACTCAACTTCCTTCGAAAACTTCGCAAAGTCTGACCGGTGACCAAAATACTCAACCTCGCCACAGAGTTTCGGGACGTTTCTCGTCAGTAGCGCCTGGGCTTTCAGGCGCAACTCCTTTGGGGCTTTCGCTTCTGCTGCCAAGCCACCAATCTTCGCCAAGACCTGAGCATCGTCGAACGCCTGCCACGATTGGCTCTCGATCATCTTCTCCACACTCGAGGCCGAACAATCGAGCACGCCCAGGTCAAGCAGGCCGCTCAGGACATCCTTCAGTACAAGTTCCAGAGCAGCCACGGTCTTGTGATACGAAACCTGTTGGTAGTCAAAGAAACGACAAAGAAGGAGGTGCTCAGCCGAACGCATCGCCTGACGGGCCACGGCTAAACGACCCTCTGAATCCAGACGCATCTGACTCACGATGTAGTCGAGATCCACATGGCCGTACGGCAGACCTGTATGGTGGGCCGTCCGCAACAAATAGTCGATTCGATCAGCGTCGAGGTCAGAGCTGATTAGATTGGCAAACGGCGGCGGATCGCGCCTGCGAAAAATCGCGGCGATCTCATTGGCCGAAAACCCACCGGCCTTCAGCACCCCGGAGATTTCTGGATCCTTCTGAATGACCAACTCGCTGACGTCTTCGTGGTGAAGCGAGTCCCTGCCGTCACCCTTCACGTCGGTCTTGAGCAGGCCGCCGCTGTAGTGGTTCTTTACGGCCACTTCCATCGCGTGCGAAAACGGATAGTGGCCGAGGTCATGGCACAGCGCCGCAAGACGATAGCGTTGCGTCTCTCGGTCGACTTCGTCGGCCTTGAAAAGGTTATGGCGTTGCAGGGCACTCAGCAGCCGGCCCGTCACGTGGCAGACGCCGATCGAGTGTGCGAAACGTGAGTAGTCGGCCGCTGGGAAAACAAGATGCGCGAGCCCGAGCTGCTTGATGTTTCGAAGCCGCTGGTAGGCACCACAATGAATCAGTTGAACTTCGAGTTCACTCAGGCCGATGGTGCCGTGGACTGGATCAGCGATTCGCTTGAACTGAAAGTCCACGGCGGTCGGTCACCGATTACAAAAGCTGTGCGGCTCCCAAGGCTTCGGCAGCCCTGTCGGCGAAGGGCGCCACTTCTGGCTTCTCCTTCAGTAGAACCAAATTCGCATCTGGCGTGGTCAAGCCGCGAACCTTGCGAAGAAAGTGCACGGAGCTCAGAAGTTCAAACCACTGCGGTGCCGATAGCTGCACGCCTTGGGGAACATTGAGTGCCTCGCGCAAAGGTGCCAAGCCAGCGCGCACGTCGTCTCGCAGCTCTGCGCCAGCGGGCGCGTCTGGACCGAGCGTTGACGCGAGCGCGTAGTAGTCGCGCGCCAAGCCTGTGCTGTAGGGGCCGAGCAGGTACCAACCATAGGCGTAACCCAGCTTCAGGCCTGAAGCTTGAGCTAGATACACCGCTTTCTGCATCTTCTTGCGCGCATCAATCGAGGTAACGTCGACAGGCACTGCGAGTGCTTCGAGCAGACGATTGAGGACGACCAACCGAGTATCCACTGGTCCACCTCCCATAGCGAAAATCTAGCGAATAGCTGGCTTCAAGTCAAGCCTTTTCAATCTCTTACGGGCGCCGCTCTTGGAGTGCCTGAACGACTTCTGCCGTCGTCAGGCTGGTGCGACGAGCCATGACGGCAGACTTGACCGCGTTCTCGCACGCGCGCGCCAACTCCGCTTGACTGAGCTTCGTGGCAGACCTGGCCACCACCGACCACTTCACGGACGCGGTATTCAACAGCGCGAGTCGATTCTTGAGAATCTGCAAGGCCACTGCCGGCGTCGGCAGGGCGTACTTGATGACCGAATCGAAGCGGCGCAACAGCGCCCGGTCGAGTAGTGCGGGGTGATTTGTTGCAGCGACGATGATGCTGTCGGAGTCGTCGTGTTCAATGAACTGAAGGAACGAGTTGAGGACGCGACGAATCTCACCGACTTCGTTGCGCGAAGCCCGGTCGGTTCCGAGGGCATCGAACTCGTCGAACAGGTAGACAGCTCTGGTCTCGCTGATCGCGTCGAATATCAGCCGCAGCTTGGCTGCCGTTTCACCCAGGTATTTGGTAATCAGGCCGTGGAGCTGAATGCTGAACAGCGGAAGACTCAGCTCACCGGCAAGAACGGAGGCCGTCATCGTCTTGCCGGTGCCCGGAGGACCGACCAACAGCAGACGGCGCTGAGGTCTCAGACCGTGGGACTGCAGATGTGCGCTCTGGCGCTGCTCGGACAGGACCCGCTCGATGCGGCCTCGGACGGTCTCTTCGAGCGCCATCTCGCTCAAACGAGTCTTCGGATATGCGGCCGTGAACAGCCCCGCCAGCTCTCCGCGCGGTTGCACCATCGGAACGGGTCGAACCCGCTGGCCAAGACCGTTCTGTGGAGCGGCCGTTTGAGCCCGATCGATGACATCGCGAAGCTCTTGGGCGAACTTTCCATGCCCTTGCCGGGCGGCCTGAGCGGCGACCTGAAGGGCGACGGAATAAAAGCGTTTCTCGTCGCCTTCGGCGTGACTACGAATTAGCGCTTTGACTTGGGCGGCTGTCGGCAAAGGGGACTCAACGGTGAAAATACCACGTAATGCCCGTGAGAAACGCGGCCTCGACTCAACCTCGTTATCTGTCTGTCCAGTCGATACGGCTTAGAAACGGATTCGCCTTCCCGGCCACCACTGGAAGCCATGGCTGGGGCACACTCGAGAATACGAATCGCTCGGCACCGCTGACGACGCGCCTATTGACCTCCCTAACGAGCTCCGGCTTTGCCGACACGATCTGAACCGAATATGGCTCGCCCTGCCAGTCTGCGATCAGCGCCAATCTCGGAGACAATGGGAACGTTAACTCGGATTTCGGATCTCCAAGACCGAATCCCTCGAAGAAGAATGCAGGGCTATCCGAGGTTACAAAC
>ENA-ORBV01007429-ORBV01007429.1-microbial-mat-metagenome-genome-assembly--contig:-NODE-7429-length-18816-cov-5.712418_pt1 | contig 18816 bp, 10 predicted proteins | sample MGYA00237777_ERZ505514 | MGnify/ENA primary metagenome ERZ505514 (study PRJEB26160, sample SAMN06269048) | microbial mat metagenome | isolation source: Oligotrophic lake microbial mat | place... | reverse complement strand
CTTCAAAGCAAGGGGGTTGTGAAGGACTCAGCATTTTGGTCCGCACATTTGCCCCACATTTTGTGTGCTTGTGGCAGGCAAGAGCACCACAGCAGATTGCGATCTGCATGGCTTCGTTCACTTCATCGGTTCAGTCATCATGGGCATGCCGATTGATTTTCCGTGCAGGCTTCGTCACGGGTTCTTCTTTCTTCTTCGTTTTCATCGGATCAAAGCTGCTCAAAAGCCATTCTTCAAGGGCATGCCGTCTTTGTGGGCTCCGTGCAGTCGTCGTTGGCCATGACGGATGCTTCTTCTTTGTCGTTCTTGTGGACAGCGATCCATTTCGTGAATCGCTTCTTCTTCTCTCCTTCGTCAAAGTGGTGTCGTCGTCTCTCATTGCGACTCTCGTTGCGACGGTTTTTCATCAATCAAGTCATTGCTGTTGTCAATGGGTGTCAATCAAGCCATTGCTGTTGTTGATGCTGATGCAACTCGGCCGTTGAGTCGGTGTCATTTGACAGCTTCGCGCACTTCGTGATTGTGGGCCAATTTTCCGAAAAATGAGACGAACAAACTTCGTTTTTCTTCCTTTTGATTTTCATGCTGCTGTTGGCTGAATGCAACAGTGACAGTGCAAACAAAGTGACAAACAACAAGTCACATGAAATGCTCTTTTGACTTTTTTGTTTCGAAAAAACCCACAGTTGACAGCAACAATGATTGGCTCGCTGACTCTCCGAGCAGCCAGTGTTTCCACAACCAAATGCTGCGCATTGCCTTCTGGACTCTCACACGCCTCTCCACAGGCACAGAACACTAGGGGATAGGCTGGTAACTGCAGTTGTTTAAGTTGCAGGTGGAGCGAAAATGCCATGGAATTTGACTTCTGCAAGACCATGCTTCGACCGACCACGAAGGTTTAATGCCGAGTGAGAAATGCCCTACTTAGAGTGTTATTCCATGAGCCGAACCTGGGGCTTCAGTGAGTAACCACTAAGCCACCACATAACAAAGCAAGCTGGCAAAGATGGTGCACATAAAGGTAAAATTGATCATGTCATGGATCGTGCTCAATCTGACTCTACGGCGAAGCTGAATCGTCTTCCGGCACACACATAGGACGGCCCTCACCCTTGGTTTGAGGACGAATTTCAAGGTGACTACCATCCAGGAGACTACTGAGTCTAACCCTCGACTCTTAGAGTAGATGCAACACATGATCAGACCAGTTCATAATGTTTGAATCTCAACGTTTGCACTCGTGACACCTAACCAGCAAATTCCGACGACAGCTGACAGTGTGGCTCCTCGGAGATCGACCAGATCCAGTTAGATCTGCTGTGAACAATTGTGATTCGAAAAGCGTCCAAACGAAACTTGGTATTTAATGAAATCACTCAAGCGATAAAAGTGTGTTTTGTATGCAGAGTTTGGTTCGTACATGATTATTTTTATTTAACAATTCTCCTTGAAGTAGGCCACTCGAGGTTATAGAAGCGGGGATCAACTTCAAAGTGCACTCGCAGCGAAGGGGTTGTCATGGTCACAAAATCAGCAAATCCAAAAGCGAAGCGAAATAGACGCAAGACACAAACACAAAACTTAACTAGCAACAAGCAGCAGCAACAACAGCAGCAACAGCAACAACAGCAACAACAATAACCAAACTCAGATGGAAACACACATCATGGACCCCATTTATGAACTTAACCGCAACGATGTCCTCTGTGGGCGCGGTGGTAGAATCAATGGGCATTACGGGAATATTCAATTTCGTCAAATTTGTGGCGCCAAACGAGACGAGTACATGGCACGAAATGTCAGAAAAGCTCAAAAAGCAGTCATCTCGGCCAACATTGTCGAAACCATCCGAAGTATGAGTCCACCAGGACGGTTTTTGAAACAAAATGCTCAAACGGGAGCTTGGTATGATATTGGAGAGTTTGCCGCCGCCAAGAAATGTGGACAGGCGATTCGGGAACACTCGTCCGGCAAGACTCAAGAACACGATAACGGGTCCGACAGCAACAGTGATAGTAGCATGAGTGATGACCATAGAATGAGTGTCACCCTCTTCCCACCACGATCATCCTTTAGTCGACATATGGCTGCTGAAGCTTTGTATCCTGGGTACCAGATGCCTCGAGAATATGATGTCATGCACTTGGATAAACCTCAAGAGCAAGAGCACCAGCCACAACAAGTTACTACCCACTCTTGGAAACAACCAGAAGCATACCGCGTTAAGGACACCGTGTTCAGCCACAGCAACGAAAACAATAACATCATCAACTCTGCCTCCCACCAGTTTGGTGACGTGTTTGAAAGCGTCCCTTCCAGCGTTGGCTGCGAAGCAGAGTTTTATTCATGGAGACAACATCAACAAAATCTGATGAGAGAAAGTGTCCTTTCGGATGTCTCGGGTTGTTTTTCGGAGGTTGATGCGGAATGGAGCAACGATTGGGAAGACAACGTTGGAACGCCTTTTGGCAAAAGCTCGTCGTCCACGGGAAGACGACTATCTTCTGAGGTGACGCGAACTCACAACAGAAGGATTTCCATGATGAGTTGCACTTCCGATATCAGTGCCCTCTTTTCATTGTCTTCCAACCTCTCGTTTGCTTCTTTCAATTCGGCCCGGCGCCCTAGCTCTGTCTAAAAAATGATCCTTTCTCAAGTAATTATCAAATATGGATGGGATAGAAAAAAGGAAAACATATTATATAATATATCATTCTACTAGCTATTAGTTAGTCCTCTGGTTCAGCGCATCCTTCGCCAGAACAAGAAGCTTCCTGGATCGGTGATCGGAAAGACTGGAAGAATCTGGTCAACAAGCATGGCTCCTCGGGTGGATCAGGTGCCACAGAAGGATAGGGCGTTCTTATAATTTTGACGGTGGGCGATGGTGTCAAAGGGGTAGGAACGGGAGTTGGAGCTGGTGTTGGTCGATTGTACTCTTCGTAGTATGCTGATATTATATGTTTTGTATTTCGAATTTGCTTTTGACAGTCCTATAATAAAACGAAATGGACGGAACAATATAAGCGAGGGGACGATTGCGTAAGTACAAGTTGACAGTGGAAATCTGCTACTATGGATTCGTTCATAGTTGACTTACATTATTTTCGGCTGCACCCAAAGAAGCCCATCGGTAGTCACCATCACCCGAATAATAGGGAACTCTTGGGCAAAAAACGGATGGATTTCGATCACATTGATCCGTCCTGCACTCTGAGGCCATTATTGTACGAAACTTTCCAAATGTATCCCGATGTCCAAAGAATGTAAACGTCGTATTGTCGCAAGCATTCAATGTTCCTCGGTCGGTTCTACATCCCTATATGGTTGATGGGAATGTGTTCCAAAAATGAAAAGGAGGTAGAGTTGGAGTTCCATTTCACAAAAAGTTAGCAGATGTTTTACAAAAACAATAAAAACGTATCAGTAGTTACTCACAAAGTTGATTCCTAGGCCAGCAGCAAAGGAATAGTCCCCCAAGGCGATACAATTCTGGCTTACGACACCGAATTGATCCCACGGTGGAATTCCAAAGAAAAACGCTTTCGAACAAGCGTCGCTATCGCTTACGATGAGATGCACCAAGTCCGCACCCCATTGCTCTCTTTGAAAGGATACGTCACGAAAAAACCGAAAAAGTTAGTATCTGGCCAAGAACACTGGTAGGAAGTAAATCCATTTGGAGAATCTCGTTTCCAACCAGGAACAGCTCACCTAAGGTCGTGTATGTAATCCAGATATCCATCATTTTTGGTGGCCAATCGCATCAATGCGTCATCAATTATCGTCGTTTCGACATATCCCGATCGATCGCGTTCTTTATGCACCAAATTAAGGGTAACCAGTGTATTGGAGTTTTGAAGAACTTGGTTTGCTTCTTTAATGAGAGCGTCGACTTGGGCCGCCATGCGGTTGGCCGATCCCCGTGAAGGATTGCAAAAGAATCCTTGCCCCGATTCGAGACATTCCGCTTCGTTGGTCCATACCACCAAGATATCAATCCTGGCAGGTATCAAACTATCTTGCACAATATCGTCAGAAAATAAAGCATTGGTTACATATCCTCGTGGATCTCCCTCCGGAGGCACATCTTTGGCATCCTTGACCAGGACAATCGGCTCGCCATCCGCATCTCCTGTAATTTCGTAGATTTTACCAGTGGTGTGGTCGCGAACGGTTCCCATGACAATATTTCTGGCGCCATCCACAACCATTTGCTTCATCAATGTCATGACAACGGTACCATTAAGGTTCTCGCCATAAAACATGTCATTGGACAGGAAGGAATTCTTGACGGTCCAAATGGGTTCCCACGGGAGCATTTGGATTTCGAGTTGGAACTCGTTATAAAATTGGGTACCGGCGCCGAGACCCGACAAATCCAAATAGAACGAGTCTGTGTCACTGCTGCCAGCTTTGGGTTCAATGTGTAGGGATTGCACCATGGATGGAGAGAAACATGAAAGTAGCAACACGCAAAGACACCATTGTGATTTGATGGATCGTGGTAACTGTGATGTCATTGTTCTACAAAGTCACTGTTCTTTCTGTTATTGTGGTGGTGTAGGATGGAATAGAATGTTAGCTCTTGGTTTGGTAGCTTGTCGGGGCCTGTATGTCAACTCGTTCTCTCTATAGCTAACGGCTAGCTAGCTGTAACCCGCCAAAATACGCAGTAATACGCTAATATCATGGTCGTCCGATCAAGTTTTTCATGTGATCACCAATTTCCTGTCGGAAGCAAGTTCGAATTCTCATCACGCAGCGCTTGACTGAAGCGCCTAAATGATTGGCTGTCACTATAAACATGAGTGTACTTTCAGCGAGATGCCGCCGGCGTGAATGAGTCCCGTACCATCATTGATTCATGACCAGCGACATCAATGTGTTGTGGATTCAGCGTGTTGTGGACTCTGCTTGCTAGCTAGCTAGCTAGCTAGCTGTGGTAGACTGGTGAAAAACTACGGTGGTAGTTTCTTATAACTGTGACATGGCAACATCAACTTCAGTGGCATGGCTGCAAATGACAGCTTTAGTCTGGAGCAGATTTCAAGATGTAGACAGCAAATCAGAACTGAGTCAAACAAGCTGAAGTTCACAAAACAAATGTCCGTCAAAATAAAAAAGACCAAAACCAAAAGACCCACCTTTGCTACCAGCAAGAAAATGTTTTGCACATGAAGAAGGACATTTTTTAACATGTCAATGACATTTTTCTAGTTCAATCTCTTTTTGTTTGAAACAAAATGAAGACACATGAACAATCCTCATCACATCAAAAGTTGAAGATATTCTAGTTGGTGAAACAAATAAAAAATGGAGGTAAGGCAAATCATGCATGTGCAGAGAGGATGATGATTCTCGATCAACGACAAAGCGATCAAAAACAACCGAACCTTGATTTTTTAGGCTCTGTCTGTGCCGGACCTGTGCAGTCTTTTCAACACCTCTTTAGATGTCATTTCTTGGCATTGACATTTTTTACTAGGAAGGGACAACTGCTGAAAGTGATTCCATGTGATTGATGACAGCAACATCCATTCGTTTTTCCATTTTCAAACTGCCGCATCTTCTGACACAGTGACAGTGCACCAAAACAGCTGTTCTGTTTGGGGAGGTAGGGGAATAGGTGTGGGTGGATCTTCAAGAGCTACTAGCTAGCTAGAACACAATCATACATTTTAACTTATGGTTAGCTGTCACTTTCCTTTGCATGCCAAACTGAAAACTGAAAACAACTGTCTTCAACTCGTCTGTCCAGCACCCGAGTTCGTTATCAGCGCGTTAGGCACAAAATCTTGTCCGCATTGCACTGTTGTCCACACATCAAGCACAGGCATAAATGATGAGTTTTCGAAAATAATAGCTTTGCGCGGAAGTAACTTCAGAACATGGGGTGACGTCCGATTTAGCGAGTACCAGTACCGTATCCTGAAATTCTTAAGGAGAACAGACGGTAAAGACTTAATGTGTTCCAAACAGGGTGCTGGACAACCATGGAGTTTGCAATTTCTTCCGTTTTCTCATAATTTCATACCATCGTTGACATCAAAAAAGTTAGCTCGCCAATACAACAACAACAACTAAATATTTCTACATGTATTGATCGACATGAAAGGCTTTCGAATCTAATATAGTCACTATTAGTCAGATTAAACCAGCTAGAAAGAATTAGTTTCAGGCAGGCCGACAACAGACAATATATGTCCTATAGACAGCAGTATCTGAACTCTGCTTGCTACTTATACATACATACATACAGTAGGAAAGGCAAATGACACAACGGACGAATACGATACTCCACAATTGCGGCTGCCTTGTGGTCTGTCTTCCCTTCTTTGCTTTGCAACTTGTTCTGTCTTGGCATATTTGGAAACCTCTCTTTCTTCCTTTTGTATCAGCCACAGCTACATCAGCGACAAAAACCACCAATATTCCATCGTTTTACGTGTTGAACCCTCATGAATATCGATCCTACTTTCCAGATGATGCCTCCTTTGAAACCGCCAAGAATGTGGCACCCTTTATAGATTTGCCACTCGATTCTTCTTCTTCTTCGTTGTATGAAGACACCATCCGTACAACTGTTGTGAGTAGAGCGGCCAACAATGTGCATATGATTGGTAAAGCAGCGGAGGATACCAACGATAATCACAAGGATACCCAAGAAGAAGATCGCCGCATCTTTCAAGACGTGATGAAAGCGTACTATTATCGTGCAAGATCTTATCGTAAACACGTCAAGAAAACGTCCGACGATCAATATTGGGTCGTGACCGAGTTTTTGCCGAATGTCAATTGGGCGGGTCCCGACAATACCATTGCTGCTGCCGCTGGTCATCACATTTTGGAAGGAAGATGGTTTTGGGATGCACCTCAAGTTTTGGAGGGGTATGTTCGCTTCTGGTATCTGGGGGGTAAGGACGAAGATTTCAAGGTCATTCCCAAGAAGAAGGACAAGAAGAATCTTCGCTCGCATGTTTCCACACAAATGCCGCAAGTGTCACACCAAAAACTCGCTGTAAAAATATCTCTCGGTGACACGAATCCAGACAATAACAACAACCGAAGGGTGCAGGAGGAGCTTGATCCAACGAGTCATCTTAGCGTGAACGTTTCCATACTAGAAGCGCAGCAGCCACAGACACAACAACAAAAACAAGCTCAAAAGCCGCAACCACAGCGTCACATTTCCTTTTATACCAATTGGATCTATCATGCTGCTTGGCAATATGGACAACTCTGGGGAACAGAAACGACGCAACGTCTCTTTGCCGATACCTTTCACCATGCCGCAAAACTCTTTCGAGAAGCTTACGTAAACAAACACCTGACCAACAGTACCATGAACCAACGCATGTGGAATACGACGAGCCGTGTTTGTTGGACGCAAGATGACGGACGCGATGCCATGGAAGTCAGTGTCAGCGGAGGAGGATGCCGTCCTACCATTGCCAGCGCCATGTGGGGGGAGGCCACGGCCTTGGCCAAGGCTGCTAAATTGTTGGGATTGGACCAACACGTACAAGACGAATTTACCAATTGGGCTACCTTTTCACAGCAGGTGATTACACAACAGCATTGGAATCCCGTCACTGAATCCTTTGCGGTCATTGCTCCTCCCAAGTATAAAACTCCGTTGTATCCGGCGGCTACGGAGTGTGATTTGAAAAGGACGCGGACCCCCAACAAGCCTATCTCTGTGCGAGAACTATTGGCTTTTGTACCTTGGTATTACTCCGATTTGTTACCCCTCACAGCAGCATCGACTCAGAACGACGAAGCCATCATGTGGGCACGTCAATTCCAGTGGCTTTTGAAATCCTCTGGTACCAAAGGATTCGATGCACGTTGGGGATTGCGGACCGTGGAGCGATCCACTCCTTGCTACAACTATAGTTGGTCTCACGGAGACTGTTGGAACGGTCCTTCGTGGCCGTATGAGACGTCTCGTGTCTTGACGGCCGTGGCCAATCTATTGATTGATCATCATGACAAACCAGCCGTTGTGGAGGCGAGTCAAATGACACCGGAGGAATTTCAACGCCTCTTTGTACAATACGCCCAACAACATACACAAACAATGGCGGTACACGACACGGCAACGCCCAAATATTCGGGACACATTTTTGAAAATCTCCACCCCGATGATGGGTATTGGAACAATCGTTTTCAAATGTACGAGCGCAATGATACCAACAAGGATATGGGCGATGACTACAATCATTCCACCTTTTTGGATATTGTCTTTGCGTCGTGGTTTGGCATCCGGTCACCAGAACCATCGACTTCCGACGACGACAATCCATCATCCGAACAACCGTGGTTGGTGATCCATCCACTGATCCGGGGAGCTCCTCATTTTGCAGCCGATCGGATTCCTTATCGAGGTCGTGTCTTATCCATTGTCTATGACCCGGACGGCCGCCACTATTCCTGTCAGAGCAGTAATTGCAACGCACAACAACAGCAACAACGATTGGAAGGACTGGTGATCCTCATTGACGGCAACGTTGTCGCACAACGATCCGATCTGGGGAGGCTCGAAGTCCCGGTGGAACCTTCATAGTGCGCATCTTTACATATTCTTTCTACACAGTACTGTACGCACTGTACGGAAGTCTAATCGCATTCCATTGATGCAATCGTTCCAACCAGCCGGAATGGAATCGATCCATTCTATTTGTGACCACCAAGTTGGAGCTGCACTGCATTTAACTCACAGACCCCCCTCTTTCTTGCAAGATTGATAGGCAAGATGGATCGAGGAAAAGGAGTTGCTTTCTACCGGTAGCTAGCAAGCACTCTGCTAGCTGTGACGGAAGCACTGTCTTGCTACTCTAATTATTATATCTCGCTAGCTAGCTATAAAGTATTTACCACTGGGGCTTACCTAACACACTAGCTAGCCTTGCTACTTCTTCCCAGAGTAGGAGAGCTTCGAAATACACGATCGACCAAACTGTCCTTTCATGTCCGGATCTTTATTGCAAGATCAATACTTCTACTGTATGCCACGGCAAGGTAGCCTCCTCGTTTGAAACGATTGGGCCAATCTCCGTCTCAGTACAGTACATTCTACTAGGTAGCTAGAGTAGAGAAGGGAAAGGTAGAGGAGTGCGACTGAATAGATATGGCAAAGTTACATTCCTTGTAGCTGTGCTAAAAGAAGCAAATCTTTTTTTGAAACGACTGCAACCAGCAACCATACACAGTATACCTAAAGAACGACTCGTTTTGAAACGATTGATGGGCGAAAAACTACTTGGTCAGATGTAAAAAATGAACGATTCCATTTGATGGGATTGACGGGGTCGCGGATAGACGGGGGACGTATATATATATAGCCCTATTCTCCTTACGTCATCCGTATTTAACGTCTCTCCCTAACACTGTATTTTCGATGCGCTGTGTATGAATTTGGCAAGACTTGTTCGTAGGAATGCTGAAGAATCGGTGAGAGTCTTCGCGTCGTGGTTGCGAGGATGACGAGGTTCTTCCTCCCCAGAGGTAACAACACAACCATCCGGAGCTCCGATCGAGAAGACTGACCATGGCCCTCAGAAAATCAACAACCCTTCCATATTAGTAGACACAACAACACTTGTAATTTTCTTTTGATTAATATTCGTTAACCCAATCAATCTACATCTATCTGTATCGGAATTTATTATTATTTTATAAAAATCACCATGGTGCGTAACAGAAAAGGCAATTTTTGTTGTTGGTTGGTACATGTTTTACGTGTGTTTCTACGTGAGGTTATGCTGTTGCCGTAACCACGACATCCGGGTTCCCCCCACCTGTCAGGTACTAGTAGCAAGCCAATTTTGGCACGATTGCGTGAAATGCACGATCGACCCAGTTGGTTGCTATTAGTACAGTATGTATTGTGTTGGAGCAAGTGGCTGTCAATTTATTTATTCAGTCAAGTGCCCTTTCAAACATACCAGTACTAACTGTACAACTCGTAACCAGAAATTGTTCAGACCTTCATTTATTTTATTTGATGGCTCTACTACCAGCAGCTCTTGACAAGACTACCTAATCAACTGTCTGGCTAACAAGCACTTTCTTCTTTTGTCCTCATTTCTTTCCAACTTCCATTCCAACCATCACTAACTAACAATGGTAATGATGACCTACAACTCGACGAACACTACTACTGCCTCCACTTCTACCTCGGCTCTTTTGTTGGATGCTATTCTCCATCGACGACGTTCTGCTGCGGCACGACAACGACGACTTGCCACGGATGCCTTACTCATGAAACACATGATGCTTTCGCGTCCTGCGCCCACTACGACTACGAACAACAAACCCACTTGGTTTTCCAAAAAACACGGTCTTTCGTCGTCTTCGTTTTCCTGGCCCTCCTCATCTACGGAATCCACGTCCTGTTGTTGTGATGCCACTGCCATGACAACGGATGATCCTTCGGTTGCTGCTGCTGATCATCACAATGATTCCAATGACAATGATGATGATAATTCATCCACGCAGAATCCTGCCGGCAAACGACAACGACGTCAAGCCGCGGCAACCTTGGTCCAAAGCTTTCCCTCGTGGACCGGTGTCGGCAAGAAGAGCAAAGCACAACCACGACCGGCCGTGCAGATTCCACCCCGGGGGATTGGTCCCATTGAAGAACCCAATCAAAATGATGTTTTGTGTGGACGTGGTGGAAGGTACGTACTTACTTATATAAGTTGTGTCGTTATTGGCTAGTGTTCTGTACAGTACAGGACTTGTTGGTTTGTTGCCTTTTGACTCACCCACTCTTCCATCTCTTGTTCATCTTTTAATATTCCTCCTCGTTATATAGAATCAACTCGCATGAAGGCAATGTTCAATTTCGTGACATTGTCAATGACACCAAGAAGGATTATTTGGCCAAATCCACCAAGAAATTGGAAAAGGCACACATTGCCGCCGGTGTCGTGCAACAAATCCGCCAAATGGAGCCATCCGGTCGATTCTTGAAAGAGGATGGTGATACCGGCATGTGGTGGGATATTGGTGATGCCAAGGCCATTAAAAAGGTGGGACAAGCCTTACGTGAAGATGCTCCCGATATTCGAGAAGAAATTGGAGTCGATGAAGATGGTAATGAAATCGAAATCAGTGGTGGCGGGAGTGAGAATGGTGACAAGAAGAAGGACAAGTCCGTCACCAGTGGCAGTGGTGGCGATAAAAAGTCGTTTGCCAAAAAGGGACCCGCTTGCAAAAGTGACAAGTCCTCTCAAGGTGGCAGTGTTGGCGCCAAGAAACATGTCATTGTCTTGCCTACCACAAGACCCGGCAAGAGAGGTGAAGACAACAGTCCTGGAGCCCTTCCCCCGCAGAAGCAAGCACAACACTTACTACTAATGCAACAACAGCAACAACAACAACAACAACAGGCCATGATGAGTGGCAATGGGTCCCTCGCTTCGTCACAAGGCTACGGTGGGGACTACCAGCAAGTCTTACCACCGGGATCGGGAGCGTCCATCACTCAAGTCTCACTGCCTTCCATGGGGCCGCCCCAACAACAGACATCTGCGGGTATGATGTACCCGCCCTCTACAAGCAGCAACTCTTCTGCCACCCTCCGACATGGGCAATTCTCAAGACAACCTGCCATGTCACAGAAAGCCATGGAAATGATGAGCCAACAGATCATGATGAACAATGCCGCTGCCGGTGGTGTCTTTGGAATGAACTTTAATCCACCCTCCGAAATGAGTTTGGGATCGCACAACAGTTCCGTGTCGGGACTCTCGGGATTCACCAATTCGGCTGCCTCGGCCTTGATGAATCAATCCCTCTTGTCGGGCGTGTCCGATGGTGTTTCGAGTCTAACGGCGGGCGATGCATCCTATCGTATGCAAATGGTAGCCGCCGCGCAACGGGGATTCCCCATGGACAATCAACAACTTGCCGCTCTTAACGCTATGAATGCAGCAAATAACAATGCTGCTGTCATGAACAATCTCAACAACATGAATGCCGCAGCGGCTGCTGCGAACGGAAGTAACAATAGCATGGGTCCGCCGGCCGTAGGAATGTTCCAAAACCGAAACAACAACGGCAACAACAATAATAACAACCACATGGCGGCGCCAAATGGGAATGGATCTGTGTATTCTGGAAGTCGTGGCAGCAATGGGTTTAACAATTACACCCTCACGTCCGGTAGTGGAGCTTGCGGCAGTGCTTTGGGTGGTAGTGATCTATCGGGACAAACCATGCCCCAAGCGGCTCCTATTTTTGGACGGACATCCTCTCATAATGATTTGAGCAGTTTGATGGTGCGGGACGACTTGAGTATGGCCAACCACTCTCTTTTGGGAGGTGGCATTCAAGCAAACGGGAATAACAACAACAGCAATGATGCGAATAACTTCCGTCAGTTGAATCAACAATATCAAATGCATCAACAACAGCAAATGTTACTTCAACAACAAAAACAGCAGCAGCTACATAACCAACAGCAGCAACAACAACAACAGCAAGTACAGCATTCCCATCGGCAACCACATCAGCAACAAGTACAATTCAATGATGATCTTGACCAGCACGAGCCATTAAATCACAACGATGGCATGGATGCTTCGTTCATGAGTGGTCAATCCCTCGCATCCTTCAACCGAGGCGGCCCTCCTCGTGCAAACAACGCTTTCAACTACAAGGATGGCATGGATTTTTCCGTCTTTTCCGGAGCCTCGTTGTCAAACTCTGTTGCCAATCGTTCCACCACGCGCAACCCGGGAGTTCGCCACGCCTCTCACCGAAACCACCGCAGCGGTGCATCTGTGGCGGATCGCAGTCATACCTCCAACTATAGCATCAGTGCCATGTCTCAGTCCATCGCGTCCATGTCGATTCACTCCGGAGCATCCGTTGCATCATTTTCTGCGTAAGTTTCTTCGTCACTTTGTTTTTGTGTGTTTGTCAAGCGGAAGGAACTGGCATTTGCTCACGTTTTATCTACAATCTTCTGTTACCTACCTACAGACACTCTGTCATGTCTGATTTTTCCGACACCCTATTGGCCCTCGATTTGGCCGAAACCAATAGCCTTGCCAACACGGAAGTGTTGTAAGCAGAGACTTGCTTCGTATATTTTATAAAAATAATAAAAAGTTATTCAGTAATTCTATTGTTACTTCCGCATATGTTCAGTACTGTAGCAGCACTCGCCACTAGCTACTAGTAGCGGACCGGCGTAACCAGTAAAACTAGTAGCTTGTCGTAGCGTACTGTACTTCCCAAATGCACCTTTACTGGTGAACGCGAAACTTTTGAACTACATTCTTATCGCGGGTGGTGCTACTGTTCCCTGGGCATGTGCAGCTTTTCGCAAGGCGTGAGTACTGGCTAGCTAGCTAGTACATTGTACCATGGTTTAGCAAGAGGAAACGGCATCCTCTTGTTCTGGGGTTTAGCAAGAGGAAAAGGTATCCTCTTGTTCTGGGGTTTTATTCCCCCTCCGGATCAAGACATTTCTTGTTCCACACAGTATTGGTGCCCAAACCATTGCATTCGCCGCGAAGAATATGATTGCTAGCTAGCTAGTAGCCAGGCCCTTCGCTTGTGCATCACAGGTGTCTCTAATAGCCCCTCCTACTAGAGCTAGTTTTATTGGGCAGGCGAGGTGCTTCATGAAGGATTGCAGACAGTGCCCTCGAAAAGGCACGGAACCTACTAGAGAAGTAGCTAATTAAAAATAATTATAAAGTGAGAACTGTCAATTAGCTGCTTCATGAGAGAGAGAGAGTCTTTCTTATTTTGATCAGACGAGAATGGAGAGCACAGCCAATCATCCTCTGTGCAAGGATCTTTGGGAGTAAAACCTAATTATGATTAATGATTGATGATTAATAAGAGCAAAGTGTCATTTGCTTTTTCATTAAGATCATTTTGTGGTGATGGTGTTGGGGGGGCTTTATGAACTAGTCTTGCAGATTTTTCTTAATTTAAATTTCAAATAGAAACAGAAATGTCCATTGTTGATCAGATCTCTCACCCTGCAGCCCTGCATGTCTGCTTCAGTTTGCAGCAGTTGCATTGCACAAGTTCATTTATCCGTCATGCTGCATCAACATGCATCCTCCACATTGAGATTGTTGCTGCTGGTTGATGATGATTCTGTCATTTCCTGTTCTTGGTCATCCTTCTTTTTTTGTTTTGATCAAAAGGAGGAGTAAAAGAGGAATTGATGCGAGGAAAAGTTAGCCCATCTTGTTTTCCCCTTCCTGTCAGATTTTTAGAAAATGAAAGGCAAACAGGATGAAAAACGAGAGAACATGCGGGAACACATGTGCATCTAAACAATGTTCTTGCTATTGGACTAATCTTGCATCAATTCGTTGTGTCATTGAGTCTATGCCAGACTGCACCAATTGTGATCCACAGGATTGGTCATTCACTAACTCCAGAATGGACATGTGACTCAATTGTTAAATTCACCCACAGATGGTGTCTTCATTCTCGGATAATTGTGCACATCACATTTTAAATCAAACCCCTCTTCAGATGTGCTGGTGCGCACAGAGCCACACTCACCCCACCAGCAAACGTTGACTCGATGACCGCACGAACATTTCCCATGGGGCATTTGCACAACCTGGCACACGACACCAACAACTTGATTCTCTTTGTCCTCCTCGAACTGAGCAGTGCTGCCGTCTGAGGAAGGAACACCCTCAGAGTCAAGGGTGCCTGAGAATCACAGGTTGGTGTTGGTGTGTGGATCGTTCCATATTACTGGATCTGATTCGCTTCCCTTGTGATTCAGTTGGCATCACAACTGTCATTGTCGTGGAAGTGCTGAAACACAGGTGAGATGGCAAGGCCACAGTTGTCTTCTTTGCAATCTGCACCCAAAGGTTGTGTCATGGTGATTCGCTTAGACAAACTAACAAAATCTTTAATGCCAATGCTGACTTTGCTATCGATGTTCATTCATTCAGTTTGTGGTGGATTGATCTTTGAATTTTTATCAAAGTTGGAATTCCAGGAATGTTTCAGTCAATAACAACAACAGGGGCAACTCTTACATGTTGGTTTTCCAGGGGGGGTCTCACTCTGGGCGGGGGGAAAAATGACCTCAGGATGACCATAGGTTGACCGCGACATCACACCACAAATGCAGTGGGTCTACTGACACTCGAAGCAGTTGTTTGTTTCTTTTCCTGGGCGGTCCTACTTAGCAATCTTCGGTCATATCGAAGAATCTTTGGTTAATCTTTGGTTAATCTTCGTTAAGCACCGAAGATTCTTCATCAAATCTTCGGTCAATCTTCGATCAATCTTCCATCCAATCTTTGTTTGACAACTTAACAACACATTTATGCAGTAAACCGTCTTCGAAGAATCTTCCCTGCTGTAATCTTTGCTTAATCTTCGGTTAATCTTCGTTAAGCACCGAAGATTCTTTGTTAAATCTTCGAACAATCTTCGATGACTCTTTTGAGAAGCAGTAAAAGTGCGACCGCCCTGCATGCGCACACACAGCAATGTGCAGCACGTAGACTAGACTCACTAGTGCAGCCAGCACCAATCACTTTCTCCCCAAACCTACAGCAATGACATCTGGTGCTAGCTAGTGCTGCTGCTGGGCGGTCATGCTTAGCGATCCCGTATGTCTTCGGTTAATCTTCGTTTAACGCCGAAGAATCTTCTGTCAAACTTCGTTAAATCTTCGATCAATCTTCGTTGAACACAGAAGGAAAACCAACAGGCAATTAAGCCCTAAACCAAAGAATTCCAATCTTCACTTAATCTTTGATCAATCTTTGTTTAACACCTAAGATTCTTCGTTAAATCTTCGATCAATCTTCGATCAATCTTCGTTAAACACCGAAGATTCTTCGCTAAATCCTCGGCTATGCAGGACCGCCCTGTAGCAGCTAGAGACTGCCTTCACCTGTTTTCTGAAGTTGTTGGATACGAACACTACGGCACCACATCATGCGGCTAAGTGGAGACATCACCCTGGAAAAGGGGAGGGAAGGAGGAGATGAGGTCTCTGCCTTGTCTTTTGACAACGACGAGGACTGCTTGGTTTTTACTTCTCCTTCTGTCCTGCGCAATTCCAATGCAACTCGAAGCAGCACGAATAGCCGCAGCGGTGGTGCGCTTCTTCCAAGGTCCTCTCAAAAAGCTTCTGAGAAGGCAAGGATTCAAGAAACCCAAGAATCCTTTTCCCTGTGTCAACTTCGTGTCGACGAATTGCCGTTGTTTGGAAGGGAGGAACAGTTGAAGCAGCTCAACAGCGCCTTCATAAGAAGCACCACCGAAAATGGCCGCGGATTGGTGCTAATCCGAGGAAATTCGGGAGTGGGAAAAACGTCTCTGACACAAGACGCGTCATTAAAGAAACTGTTGCGTAGCCAGAGGGGCATTTTCGCATTGGGGAAGTATGAACTGCAGCAAGCAGGCGATGAGCCGTATTCCGGTGTCTTGGATGTCTTGAAATTGGTTTGTGACAAAATTTTGAAATTGCCCACACAAAAAAGCGACGCAAATGTTGCGAGTAGTAGTGACGCAAACACCTGCAGCCGTCCAGAGGTACATATCAAGGATGTGCAAGAGAAGTTGGAGGAAATTGACAATGTTGAGTGGCAGCTGCTGGTAGATGCCGTGCCTGGTTTGGAGAGGCTCATGCTGGGTTTGACCAACCAAACAGTTGGTCCTGTACCGCAAGACGAAAAGTGCTAAGGGCACCAAAGAGGATGAAAATACAAATTGTGCAGTGCCAATGGAAGCTGCAACCGCAGCAGCAAGCAGTGGAGCTAACTACAAGGAATCCTCCGATCAACTCAAGTTTGTCTATCGTCACTTCATAGTCCTTTGCTATTGGTGCTTGACGACATCCAATGGGCCGACCAAGCTTCGTTAGAGTGGATCAAGTTCTTGCTGAAAGATGCGTCCGCGATGGGATCATTGCTCCTCGTGGTAACCTTTCGAAGTGACGAAGTGGATGATAAACATAAGGTTTCCATTTTGATTCAGGATTTGCAAGAACTCCTTAAGCCACCATCAAGCGAACAAAACATTGTTGATAATTCGGCCGCACCCTTGTTCTTCTTGGAGACAATTGAGGTTGGGAACTTATCGGTTGAGAACATTAACAGTGTTGTCGTTGAACTCGTATCCCAGCCAGAGGATGAAACCATCGAACTTGTGAAAGTTCTTCATCAGAAGAGTGCATTCAACATTGCTTTGGTTTGGTTTGGTTTGATCATGCACCCTGACTAACAAAGCATTTTCGCCGTCTGCCTCTGTTGCCACCAGCAATGGGAAACACATTCTTCGTCGTTCAGCTTTTGCTGCAAGCAAAAAACGATGGACACATCAGCTTTAATCTCTCAATCATGGCTTGGCTTTGGGATTTGGAAGCCATTCAGACGGCGTGCAGTTCCACAGACAATGTAGCTGATCTAATGACCAAAAAATTGAGCGAGAATGCTAAAAGTTTGAGCATCTTGCCCATTGCTGCGTGTCTGGGTGTTGCCTTTACACCAACTCTTTTATGCAAAGTCTTGAATGCTTTGCATCGCCGCGGTAAATGTGATGCTGAACTGACCTTACCAGACGTCGAGGTGTCATTGGAGCAATTCAGTTCCGATGGATTTACAGAGAAGACATCACAAGGAAAAACTCGCTTTTTCCACGACAAAATCCTGGAGGCTGCGCTTTCTCTCTTGGAGAGGTCGGTGAAGTTTTCCATAGGCAAAATCTTCCTGGATCAGTTCCAAAAAGAAAAAGAAAACTTTGACGAAGACATCCATTTTGCCGTGAGTCTTGTGAACATGCAACTAAAAACTGAAAGTAGCCAGGAGGACGATTCAAAGCGCATAAGCATCGCTGAAATGAACATGCTAGCAGGGAAGAGGGTTTTGGAAAGCACTCCGTTTAACTCAGCTGTAAGGTTTTTGACAGTGGCTGTGAAACTTCTCCCGGACAACATGTGGGAATCGAATGCAGAGACTGCAGCACAGGCTTTCACTCTAGCTGGAGCAGCGGAGTTTAACACCGGAAATCAACATCAAGTTCAAATCTGTGCCAAAGAAATCCTTTCCAAAACCAATGTCCCTGTGCTTGATAAGATTGGTTTATGTCGCACCTTAATGGAATCTTATGAGGTGCGTTTGGAAAGCAAGACAAATCTTGACTTTGGTCTAAAATTGTTGGACAGTTTGGGTTGCAAATTCCCCAAAAGTGGAGTAGGCATCACAGTGAAAACAATGTCCAGTCTGCTGAAAGCCAAACTCCAGCTGAAAAAGAAACTGTCGCCGGAAGCCCTTCAGTCAAAGCCCTATGTTAAAGATCGGCGCATTGTGGCATTGATGAAAACGCTGGTGCATTTTAGCTGTAAATCACCTCTGTTTGAGGGACTGCTGGATTCTCACCCATAGTTCCGCTTCCTCCAGGACAATGTCACTAATGCCTCATTTCATTCAAAACCGGAGCTGCTACCTCTTGTCATTCTAAAGATGGCAAACTTCACGGACAAGCTGGGGTTGAATCCGCATGCCGCTGTCTCGCATCCAATCTTAGGACTGCTTTTTGCTGGTGTCTTGGACGATTTCGAAACGCATTTTAGCGCATCGCAACATTATGTTTGCCTCCCAAGCTGCGGCCGCTGACGTCTCCCCTCCCTCCCACCTTTCGTTTCCGCAGGGCAAGGGTCTGTGGCGAAGCTGGAGTTACAATGATGAAAAGAGGGAACTGTCCAGTCCTCAATGCGCGTTGCACGCAGATGGCACATGTGCATGCCCTCCATTGGACAAGGCCAGTCAAAGACTGCATCCAGCCAATGCT
>ENA-ORBV01007427-ORBV01007427.1-microbial-mat-metagenome-genome-assembly--contig:-NODE-7427-length-18822-cov-5.860816_pt1 | contig 18822 bp, 19 predicted proteins | sample MGYA00237777_ERZ505514 | MGnify/ENA primary metagenome ERZ505514 (study PRJEB26160, sample SAMN06269048) | microbial mat metagenome | isolation source: Oligotrophic lake microbial mat | place... | reverse complement strand
GAGCACCGGGCTCACCGCGCCCGGCTACAACAGACCGCCACACGACCGGTTCCGCCCTCCGCTGTAGACGGGGGCGGGTGACTCTCCCGCTTCACACCGGTCGCGGTTCGGTGGCACTTCGAGCGAAGACGGAATTCTTTGGAAATCCGCTACAACCTGAGGACTCGCCCACTTCGATCACGCCCCGCGGAGTGGGACGGGCAGGTTCGTGCTCGCCGCCCGGGCCGTCCTCCGGTAGTGAGGTGACCTTCATCTCTGCAAACCAGTCTCTCCCTATGTTCACCGCCGGACTCATCATCGGAGCCCTCGCCTATTTCCTGGTCCGCTGCGTGCTCAGCGGCATCTTCACCGTCGAGCAAAACGAGCGTGCGGTTCTCACCAGTTTCGGACGCGCCCAGCGCCTCGGCGATCTGACCACGCTGGACGACCCGGTCTCGGAGCATCTCGATCCCGAGCACCGGGAACGGTACACGTATCCGCAACTGCGCGTGATCCAGCCCGGCGGTCCCTATTTCAAACTTCCATGGCAGAAGGTTCACAAGGTCTCGGTCTCCATCCAGACCCTGAACATCGCGTTCGACCCGGACGATCCAGCCGTGAACCAAAACGGCACCGTGCTCGATGCGGTAACCAAGGACCAACTGAACATCGGCATCACGGGCCAGCTCCGGTTCAAGGTGAGCGAGCGTAATCTGCACGCCTACCTCTTCGGCGTGCAGCGCCCCATCTCCCACGTGATGGGATACTTCATCTCCATTCTGCGCGAACGGATCGCCACGCTCTCCGCCCCGGATTCACCGGTGCTGCCTGGCGCAACCCCGGGCATGGCCGGCGTGTCCATCAATGATCTGCGCAAGAATCTCAACTCGCTCAACGAGCAGATGGATCAGCAATGCCTCTCCTCCGCCGCGCGCTACGGCATCGTGCTCGACGCCTCGCTGATCACGGGCATCGACCCGCCTCCCGAGATCGAAAGCGCCCTGGCCGCCATCAACACCGCGCACAACGAGGTCAGCGCCGACATCTCCACCGCCCAGGCCCTCGCCGACCAACGCATCGAGCAAAGCAAGCGCGCCGTGGAGATCGAGACCATGCGGGCGGAGGCGGAAATGCAGCCGCTGCTCCAACTCTCCGAGCAACTCCGCAACCTCAAGCTGGGCAACCCGGGGGCGCTCACCGCTTATCTCCGCAACACCCGGCTCGACCTGATCAGCCGTGCGAAACGCATTTTCCTCGAACAAAAGGAGGGGGCATGAATCTCTGGACCGGACTCGCTGCGGGTTTCGTGGGGTGCGCCCTGCTGGTTCCCCTGGCACTCGCCCTGGCCCGTCTTCTTTGCCTCTACACCCTCGTCTGGGAGGGCACCTGCAAGGTTTACACCCTGTTCGGCAAGGTCATCGGCATCGTCGACGAACCGGGGCTTCGCCTGCTCTGGCTGCGGATCGGTCCGCAGGCCCTGCTGGTCCCTTACTTCGGGAAAGTCCACGAGGTCGATACCCGTCTCCATCAGGAATACCTCCGCAGCCAGGCCGTCAATTCCGAGGAAGGCACGCCGATGGGCATCGGCGTGTGGTACGAAATGAAGGTCAACGAGCCGGTCGATTATCTGTTCAAAAATATCGACCCCATCGGCTCCCTGCGCGCCAACGTCGCCAACGCCACCGTCCGCTCCCTCAGCAACATGCCCCTGTCCGATCTCCTCGAGAACCGGCACGGGATGAGCCGGATGGTCCGAACCGAGGTCTCTCCCAAATCCGCCGAATGGGGTTACCACCTCGGATCGATCTACATCCGGAAAGTCCACTTCCGCGACCACGCCATGATCCGGCAGATCGAACAGAAGATCTCCAACCGCCTGGTCCAGGTCACCTCCGCCATCCGCCAAGCCGGCACCAACCAGGTCGACGTGATCAAGAGTGCCGCCGAAAAGGAGGCCGCCACCGAATTTGCACGCGCCGCCGCCATGCGCCCCTATCTCGTGGGACAAACCCTCAACACCATCGCCGAAGATCGCGAGGTTCTATCCGCCCTGCTCGAGGTGTTACAGATCCAAAAAGTCACCCGATCGAAAGCCGACCTCACGCTCCTGCCCGCTGGCGGACGACTCCTGGGCGATCTGCTCGCCTCGGAGGACGCCTCGCGTGCGCGAACGGGCGACGGACCCGCGGACCCGCCGACGACTCCACCCCATCTGACTGCCGGGATGGACCGCGCGCCGGGCCCGGGGCAATCCACGAGTGGGAGATCTTGACTCGGGCGCCGGGCAACCCCGCAATGCGGGTGTGTTGAAACTTTCCCCGGAGCAACTCGCCGAATCCATCACCAGCGGTGACCCCGGGGTTTACTTTTGCCCGCTCCTGTTTTCGCATCTCTACGCCGACAACGCGGGACGCTGGCGCCTTTGCTGCAGGGCTGCCCCGTTTGAAGAAGGCTACACCGTCGGGAACATCCCGCCCCAGGAGCACTGGACACACCCCCGCATGCAGCAGATCCGCAGGGAAATGCTGACCGGCAACCTCGATCTGACCCGGAAACATTGCCAGAAATGCCTGGCGCCCGAGGCCGCCGGGCGGACCTCACCCCGCGAACTCCTCAACCGCAAACTCCTTGCGCGGGGGAAGCCGGCCGACATTCCGGTCCTGCGCGATGCCTCCCGCGCCTCGGCGGGCGGGAACTATCAACTGACCGAGCGCTGCCTCGAACTCAAACTCCGGGTCTTCGGAAACTACTGCAACCTGGCCTGCTACATGTGCGCCCCGGTCAACTCGACCACGCGATTGAAGGAACTCCGCCAAATCCGGGATGGTTATTGGCTGCGCGAAATGACCGTGCCGGATCGGCCCGACTTTTTCGAATCCGAAACCGATTACCAGCAGTTCATTGAAGGTGTCCTGAAACTGCTCCCCCACGTCAAAAAGATCAAAATCACGGGCGGGGAACCGTTTCTGCTGCGGCGTCACCACGAGTTCCTCCAGCGCGTCGTGCAGACCCCGCACGCCCGTGAGATCCGGCTCTCGTACGACACCAACATGACGAAGTTCCAACTGGGCAGCTCCAACGTGTTGGAATATCTGAAGCACTTCCACGGGGTGACCCTCTCGGTCTCCGTGGACGGTCTCGGGGAGAGGAACGACTACATCCGCTACGGGGCGCACTTCGACGAGGTGATCCAGAGCATCGAGGTGGCGCGGCGGTATCCCAACATCAAGGTCGACGTCAGTTGCGCCACCGGGGTGCTGAACGCCGGCGACATCCACCCCGTGGCCGCATTCTTCGATCAACGGGGAATCCAGGCCAAATTCAACATGTGCGTCATCACCAAGCCGGTGTTTGCCCAGGCCCGGCACCTGCCCGATCCACTCAAGGAAGCCTGCCTCACCCGCATCGAGCAATCCCCGTTCCGGAGTCGGTTCTTGAACGTGGCACACATGCTCCGGGAACCGCGGGACGAATCGCAGTTCCAAACGTTTCTGCGCTACGCAGCCGATCTGGATGCGCTCCGCGGCACGTCGCTCTTCAAGCTTTGGCCGGAGTTCAAACCCTACGCGAACAGCGGGGCCTGAACCCCCACGCCTCGCGTGCGCCAGGATCAGGGATTCCCGCAGTCGAACGCGATCATTTCGCCCGCCACATCAAAGTAAGGATCCCCGATCCCGCCCAGATCCGTGACGGCGGGATGAGCCGCCAGCGCATCCACGGCGGCGGGCGACGCATGAAACTCGGCGAGATGCAGCGTGTCCCGGATGCGCAGGATGCGAAGGCCCGACGCGGCATCGCTCTGGCAGGCGCGCACGGCGAACGCCACAGTCTCCCAGTCGGTTCCACCCACGACCGGCAGCTTCCCGCGATCCAGGAAGGTGCTCGTGAAAAGGTTCTCATACATCGGTGCCAGATCGATTTTGTCGAACAGTCGGCGGGTACACAGATCCGCCAGCCCCACACCGAGCGCGTTTCCATGCGACTCGGGCGTCAGGTCCCTGACCATCAGAATGCGCAGGCGCGGCGCGGGAGGATTCTCGAGCCCGGGCACGCCCATCCGACCGATCACATTGGTGTCCATCCCGGTGCCGCTGATGTTCTTTCCCATCCGGTCCACGATCAGGATGTCGATCTCATCAAGCGGGAGCCCGGGGCTGCGGGCACGGGCCTCCGCGATCCAGCCCCGCTCGGCTTCCGGGATGCGATCAGCGGGGGCGGCATCGATCCGGCAGGTCTCGTCGTACGCGTTCTCCACGATCCCGATGCCGCCGATCACGTTGGCATGACGCAACACCTGCCGCGCCACAAGCGGCATGAGCACCCGCATGCCGTGCAACCCTTTCCCATGGATCGCCAGCGCCTGGCGATGCTTGCCCAGCCCGATCGCCAGCATCTTCATGATCCCGCTCTCGTACTCGGAATGGAAACAGGTGTGGATCTTCACCCGATTGAGCACCAGGGTCCCCGCCCCCGCCGCGGCATGGCGGTCGAAATAGACCGGGATGGGACACTCCTCCCGCGGCAACTCGACCGGTTCCATCGACGACCGGATCTCGCATCCCATCACCTCCGGGGTGATGCCGTAGTCGGCCAGCACCTGCACCTGACCCTCCGCCGTCGCCCCGCCGTGCGACCCCATCGCGGGCACGATGAACGGTCGCCCGCCCCGGGCGCGCACCCAATCCACAACAGCCCGCATGATCGCCTGGTAATTGGCAATGCCACGGCTCCCGCCGGGGATTGCGATTTCCCCGCCCGCCGGAATCACAATCCCGCTCCGCTCCAGCGCGGCAACCGTCGCCGCACGAACATCCTCGAGGCGGTCTGACACGAACCGCTGCCGCATGCGTCGCATGGGCGGCATCTGAAGATTGAAGGGCGGCATGGGCTTGATGGCGGAGCGGCAGGGTCAGCTCGGGGGAATTTCGCGCAGGCGGGTTTCCATGTCCATGGCGAGCTGATCCAGGTCCCACGCGGGTTGCCAGTCCCAATCGGCCCGGGCGGATGCATCCTCGATGACGTTCGGCCATCCCCCAATCAAAGCCGAAACTTCAAGGTCCGGCTGAAAATCAATCGCAGCTCCCGGAAACCGCGCGCAGGCAGCCGCGGCAAGCTCGGCGGCGCTCGGGCTGATCGCGTGAAGATTGTACACCCGCCGGCTCAGACGTGCGGGATCGGCGGCGAGGCACAACAGAAAGGCACGAAGCGCGTCGGCGACATACATCGTGGAAACACGCATATCGGCAGGCACCCGGAACGTGAACCGGCCGTTGCGCGCGCATTCGACAAACACACGCGACGCATACGCGCTCGCAGCTCCCGCGGGCGCGAACGGGGAAATGATCACGGGCAGACGGACACAACGAAAATCGAGCCCATGCTTCGCGCGGTAGTAATGGCCCAATCGTTCCGCGGTGATTTTGGTGACGCCATACAGACCCTCCGGCCATTCCGCGTGATCCTCCGGCAGGGGGTCGGGGACCTTCCCACCATGGACGGCCAGCGAACTGGGGAACATCACGGTCCGAACCCCGTGCGCGAGTGCCGAGTCGAAAAGACGGCGCGTCGCATTCACGTTGATCTCCCACCCGAGCGCCGGGTGGGCCTCCGTGGAACCACTCAGCAGCGATCCAAAATGGAAGATCACCGCCGGTTGAGTCGCCCGGATGAGTTCATCGAGCGCGGTGGGGTGGGCAAGGTCGATCCGATGATAAGCCGAACCTTCACGGACGGGTGCCACTGGTGCCGGTGCAATGTCGGCCAGGTTGACCTGGACATCTCCAGGCAGGAGAAACGTGAGCTGGCAGGCAAGGTTGCCCGCACGCCCTGCTCCGGCGCCTCGTCGTCCCGGACCCGATCGATCCCATTGCAGCCGCGCACACATCGAATGCGGTCCGCAAACCGGGCCGCGACGGTCTCGATGGCCGCCGCACCGCCCGCCTGCACCTCGCTCTCCATCTCTTCGACGGCTCGTTGCAGCGAGTACTCATACCGGTACAAAGTGCCCAGCAACGCCCGATGATCCCTCGGGATCGGATCGACGGCGAGATTTCCGAGGTCCGCGAGCAGCTCGCGCGCCCGCAGGCGATGGAGAGCCGCCTGCCCGCCCGTCTCCGGTGCCGCTTCCAACGCAACCCGGGCGGCATGGAACGCCCCAATCGCATGCCGGCGAAACGCATGACAATAGAGCCGGGCCCGCGCCACCTCTTCGAGCCACGAGATTCGGTGTCTGGATCGCATTTCCCGCTGTGGATGCCTCCGCAATCGCTGCGATCGTGCTCCGCTCGCCGAATAGACGCAATACCAGTGCCGCCGCCGGACCGGTCACCAACACGGTCGCCAATCCGAGAAACACCCCGCCCGCCAGCACCTCGCCCCGCAGGAAGGTGGCCAGATCCATCGTCGTGCCCAGCGCGAACGCAAAGAACGGGATCAGTAACTTCTCGCCCGGCGCCAGAAATTCACGCATGCCCTCGTCGAGCTGCCCGAGGGTAAAACCGATCAGCATCGGTATGAGCACGGAGAGGAATGCCGCAGCGGGAAACCGTTCCCCGAGCAAACCCAGGGCGAGCAACGTGAGAAACGGCCCGTCGTTGATCGAGATGACCGAGATGGCCCCGACATCGGAGCGATTGCCGTATTGACCTGTCAGGGCGACATACATTCCCCCGTTGCCATTCGACATCGCACCGATGACGGCCACCAGGGACAACCCGAGAAATCCATGGAACGGATCGGTGAACGCGCCGATCGCATAGCCGGTCCCGACGGCCACCAACCATTTCGAGGCCGTGATGATCAGACCTTTCTTGAGCGAGCGACGCCCCACCCGGAAGTTCATCTGCGCACCCACGCACACCAGGAAGAGCCCGATCAGGGTGAGGGCGCCGGTTTTGAACAACGCGGTCGTGAAGGTCCCCATCTGCAGCAGTTCGTAATGCCCATCCCGCGTCGGCGCAGCCCCCAGCCAACGCATGAAGGCTTCCACCACCGGAAAGTGTGCCTGATCAATGGTGTTGATCAACGCACCCAACAGCAGCGGAACGACCATCATGCCGCCGGGAATACGCTCAATGGTCGCGCGGATTTGCATGCTGGGGTTCGGCGGGAGATGGGAGGGATGACGAAGCGTGCGAAAAGTCAATTGTCGACGACCGGACGCCTTCCACGCAAGCCCATTCAGGAACGATCAGCGCGATGTGAGCCTCTGAATCCGACCATCCGGCAGCTCAAACAAACCGTCCGTGACGCACTGGCACCCGGCAGCCCGTGACCGCCGGGCACCTCGCCACCACCCGGCAGCCCGTGACCGCCGGGCACCTCGAAATTTGTCAGCCGCCCGCAGTTCCAGGCCATCAAAACCCCGCCGCGCGTGACCCGGTGCGCGGGGACGCGCACCCTCCAGGGCAGCCGGCTACGCCGATCTGCGGGATGGAGGGCGGGCGTCCTCGCACGCCGAGGTTGGGCGGGGTGCGTCGGGAGTTAAGGTGCACCGGGAGTCGCACCGTCCAACCAGATTCGCCTCGGGCGTCTCTAGCAGCGGGTGATAATGGTTTCCCCTCTGCCTCTTTCGGGCGTGCATGTGGACCACCTTGACGCTGTCGAGTTGTTCGTGACCCGTGAACCAGTAGGTAATGTTCCCGCCGGAACCGTTCGAGCGCACTATCGTCTGCATCAACCGCTGGAGATCGCCCCCGAAGGCGAAGTCCACCTGCACCTTGGCCAACGGGTTTCGGATGTCGTGCAGCGGGTTGCCGTTGACATCCCGCAATCTCGGTCCTCCGGGCGCCCGCATCCGGGGGCTGTGAAGTGTTGCAAGGACCGACCCCGCCGACCTCCACCGCTTTGCGCATCAATATCCGATGAACGCTGGGTTCAGCCCCCCTCGATCCTTCAAGCCGAGGGAGCCTACGAAAAATTCGCGCCAACGGTCTCTCCGCTTAAAGCGTCGATGTAGATGACGATATCCGGGGGTATGAGCGCCTGCGCCTCCAGTTCCGCACTGCCAGGTTTCGTGCGCAGTCGCACCACCCAGCACAGCCGGGTCTCCTTTGGCGGGGATCTCCGGCCCCACACGGCCCGAGCGGGGTCGAGGAGGTAGTTGGGAGGGGCGATGCGCAGGTCGCATTCAAAGATTGAGGCCACGACAAATCCCCCGAACCGGGAGCGCTTGTAGTAGGGGGTTTCAAAGACCAACGGCGCCACTCGGCTGGCCTTGAGCATCGCTTCCTCGCGCGTGACTTTGACCGTCATGTTGGCCGGTATTGGGGGCATGTCGGCCCAGCCGGCGGAAATTAGCCCCTCGGTTTCATCGAACTCCACCACAATCTGGGGCACCCAGCTCTCGTTGAACCTGTCCAACTCGTACCCGGCGATGACCGGGTGCCACTCGATGTGCCACATGCCGAACGACCGCGTGCCAAAATCCACTTGATGCAGCTCGAACCCTTTGGGAATGGGAAACCCGAATGTCGCCAGATACTCGCGCGCTCTCGCAGCCGCCTCGGCGGGCGTCAGCTGCTTGGAGTAGTACCGGTGATGCATCAGTTTCCGAGGCAGTCCCTGTTTTCGCTCTTCAGCGGTCATCGTTTGGTACCGCGAATGGAGTCGATCACCCAGCCCGGCGTCTTGCACGTTTCTAAGCCTGTGCGTCCCGCGATCCACGATCATGACACAACCGGAAATGGGACTCACCTTGGAAACCATAAGTTCTTCCGACCTTCCCCCGTTCGCTGGCGCGACGACCACATCCCGTTCCCCGAACTCCGCGGAAAACTCCACGCTGGGTTTCATCTGCCGGAACCGCCTTACCACCTCGGCGTATTGCGTGCGAAGACGCTGAAGCTCTTCGGGCGTCGGCCCTTGCGGTTCGTCCGTCCCCGCAAACACCGAGAGGGAAGGCAGCAGTGCAATCGCGGCGCAAATTGCCCTACTGCTTCGCATTATTGGCCGTCCGGTCGATGATGTAATACGGTTCCGAGCCGGAACCGCCACTCGGGATTCGAAGCTTGAGAAGCCGCTGGGGGGCCAACCTAAAACGAAACCGCGCGCGATACTCGTCGTGTGCTTCACGAACCGTTCGGGCAACCGACTTGCCGCCGGCTGACCTGGCCCTCTTTGGAGGAAAACACATACTCAGCAGGCGGGTTTACTTCGCTTGGGTTCGTTACTCATATGTGTTCGTTAAAGGCAGTCCTGAGCCCCGCGTCATCCGGCCGTGGAACCTACGAGAAATTCGCGCCCACGGCCTCTCCGGTTAAAGCGTCGATGTAGATGACAATATCCGGGGGTATGAGCGCTTGCGCCTCCAGTTCAGGTGTCCCAGGCTTAGTGCGGAGACGCACCACCCAGCAAAGGCGAGTTTCCTTGGGCGGACACTTATCGATCCACACGGCCCGAGCGGGGTCGAGGAGGTAGTTGGGGGGCGCGATGCGCAGGTCGCACTCAAAGATTGAGGCCACGACGAATCCCCCGAACCGGGCGCGCTTGTAGTAGGGTGTTTCAAAGACCAGTGGGGCAACCCGGCTGGCCTTGAGCATGGCCTCCTCGCGGGTGACTTTGACCGTCATGTTGGCCGGTATTGGCGGCATGTCGGACCACGCGGCGGAAACCAGGCCTTCCGTTTCATCGAACGTCACCACGACCTCGGGTACCAAGCTGCCATCTTCCGCATCGAACTCGTATCCCCCAATCACAGGCCACCACTCGACGAGCCACTGGCCGGGTGATCGCGTGCCGAAATCAACAGAGTGCAGCTCGAACCCGGCGGGTATCGGAAAGCCGAACGCCGCAAGATATTTGCGGGCTCTCGCGACCGCCTCCGATGGCGTGAGTTTTTTCGGGTAATATCGATGCTGAAGTTGCTTCCGGGGAAGGCCCTGTTTCCGCTCCTCGGCCGTCGTGGCCTGGTACGCGGCATCCATCCGATCCCCGATCTCGGCGTTTTTAACTGCCCTCATGGTGTGGGTGTCGCGATCCACGATCATGACACAGCCTCCGAGAGCGTAGGCCATAATCCGCTCCTTGCGTTTTCCCCCACCCGGCAGCACGTCAAGATCCGTATCCTTAAGAGTGGGTAAAAACGCCGAGTTCCCAGTCAATTCGCGAAATTTCTCAGCTACGCGGAGAAAACGTTCCCGAATGATCTCCACCTCCCGCGGCTCTAGCTGCGGAACAGCCGGGGCATCGCTGGCTGAAACAACGATGATCGCGAGCCACAACAACCAGCCAGTTGCCATCCTATTGCTGCCCGTTGCTGGCCGCGCGGTCAATGACATAGTAGGGCTCCGAGCCGGTTTGTTGCCCGTTTATCCGGAGTTTGAGCAAACGAATGCGAGCTCTAGGGCTGGGCACCCGAAACTCGCAAGGTAATTGCGCCATGCCTCGTATCATAGGTATCGGTCCTTGCATCTCATCAACAATTCATAGAGGTCCGCGCATTGCTTCACAATTCCTTTCAGGCGCGTGGTTTCGCTGTCGGCGGCGGCGTCGAACCGCCGGACCGCCCGCAGCAGGTTGCTGCGATGACCCAGGCCCAGCCGTTCGGTGATCCGCCGGTCCGTGACCGAGACCCGTTTGCGCAGCCACCATCCCAAGGCCTGCTTCCGGGAGTCGTTCTTTCGAAGGCTCCTCATCACTTCCCCCGTCACCCCGAACGCGGCCAACGCCCGCGCCACATGCGCTGCGGCCGCGTTCTCGTCATGCCACCCATCGCCCCCTCCAGCAGGCCGAGCATTCTATCCCGAAACTCCTCCGACCCCAGACACCAGCCCCGCCGCACCTCACGCCACTCCGTCACCGGCTTAGACTCCAACACTTCAATCCGGGACTGGGTGAAACGCGGACCTGGGCCTGCCCCATCCGTCCGCCCACGCCGCCCGTCAGCGCCGCTGGCTCGCCGCCTCGCTGGTCTGCCGGCACTCGGGCCGGGTGCAGTATCGCTGCCGCCGCCGATTGCGAAAATCGGCTTCAAAGAACTCTTTGCAATGCAGGCACTTGACCTTTGCGCTTCGATTCATCGGCTGGCTCCTGGAAAACCGCCGAACCAGGAAGAAAACGCCACCGCGTTCCCGGAAGAAAATCACCCCGCCACGAGACCCCGAAGAAGACGCAGGCGAACAAAAAAGAAGAGCTGGGCGGGGAAGAACACCCCCTCCCGCAATCGGAAATTCAAACCGCCCAATCTATCCGATTTTCATCTCGCCGCTGACACCCACTCCCCCGTCGGATCAATGGCTGACAGCGGGTTGTTGAAGACGTAGCTGAAGGGGTTGAAATTGGCGAGTCCCCGCGCCGCTTTCAACACGCGCTGGATCCTCAATGCCAGATCCGATGGCCCTCGAACGGAGGCCGCCAAATCGAGATTTCCTGGTGGGTTTGGGCGGGGGCGATTCTCTCGTCGCAGCCCGGGAACGAAGGTGATCAAAAGCATGTTCGAACCCGCTTCAGTGGAGTTCATGGAGGTCCGGGTTGCCTCAGTTGAAACACGCGCCGATACTCTCCCGGTGGACGACCGTGCGTTCGGCGGAAAAGCTTTGAGAAATAGTACACGTCGGAGATCCCGCACCGGTCTGCGATTTCTTTGATCGGCAGGTCGCTGGATCGAAGCAGACCGGCAGCCATGCCCAACCGCGCCCGGTTGTGGAACGCCACCGGCGGGAGCCGCATCATTTTCCGGAACTCCCGTCGAAAATGCGCCGGACTCCATCCGAAACTCGCGGCGATCTCACCGAAATCGCGGAGCGATCCCGGGGCCGCCTCGATCTCCGCCACCACTTCCACGATGCGCCGGGCCGAGCCTTCCTCGATCCGGCCGGACTCGGGGCTGTGCGCAAGGCCCAGCAACAACCCTTCGAGTTGGTGCACCGCCATCGCGTTCCCCGCAGGGTTCCGCGACAACTCCCGGAAGAGGGCGTCAAACCCCCGGCGAAACTCCGCAGCCTCCGCCACAGCGACGAACGCCGCCCCCCGGCGCGAAGCGGGGAAGAACCCGCTGCGCAGCATCGCCCCGGCTCTCCGACCCGAGAACGTCACGTAAAAGTGGTGCCAGGGGTTCGGCGGATGCACACCGTATTGATAGCGAATGCCCGGGCAGGTGCAGAACGCTGCGGGCCCTTTGATTTCGATCCACCCGGCACCCGGCTCGCGAAACCGGATGGAGCCCGCGCAGACGAAGTTCAGGGCGTAATGTGGCAGGCTGGCATCCAGCCAGACGTTGCAGCGAGGCAGTTCGTTAAACTCGTGGAAGCGCAAGCCGCCGAAGTAGCCCATGCGCGTTTTATACAATAGTGCGCACCTCCTGTCCATTTACCCGCCATTTAAATTGTGCGAGAAGTTCGCTTCCTTAAACCGCCCGCCCGAATGAGCACCCTGCGCACCACTCCTCTCACCCCCTCCGAACTCGAACAATACCGCACCCAAGGCTGGGTGAACCTCGGACGGATCGCCGACGACGCCACCCTGGAATCCATTCGTGCCGAGGAGGCCCGGTTGCGTGGGGATCCGAAAAACGAATACACGATCTTCCGCAGCCAGGTGGTCCATTTCAGTGAACCGGTGCGCCGCTTCGTCAGCAACGGCGTCCAGGTCCCTCTCGCCCAGCAACTCGTCGGGACCCCCAATGTGGCCATCTGGTTCACCCAGTTCGTGACGAAACTCAACGACGCCGCCAGCGGAAAGAGTGAGTTCCCCTGGCACCAGGACAACGGCTACGTCGCCATCGAGCCCGCCTCAAACGTCACCATTTGGATCGCACTCGATGATGTGGACGAGCAAAACGGTTGCGTTTGGGTCATGCCGGAAAGCCACAATAAGGGACTGCTCGATCACAAGTCCAAGTCCGCCGATTCCTGGCACCTCACTCTCGAGGTCGAAGGGGACGGTGTCCCGGCCATTCTGAAGGCGGGGGAAGCCGTTGCATTCACCGGTCTCACCCTGCACCGGAGCAAACTCAACCACACACCGAACCCGCGACGCGCATTCTTCATGGAGTACGCCGACGCCACGTCGACGTTTCATCGTGCCGGCACCGATCGCAAACCGATTTTGGCGGAAAGCAACACCTGGATCGTCCGCGGCCAGGCCCCCTGGCCGACGGCCTGACGTTGCGCCCATGCCCTGGATTTATGACGGATCGAATGGGCTCCCGCGTCTCCGGGTCGATCTGAGTCTCGGGACCCTCTCGGATCTGCCAACCGACAGCGAGGGCCCGCGCGGCGAAGCCCCCGACGCGTTCGCCGCAATCCGCGCGGCTGGATTCGAAGGAGTCCAGGCCAGCCCAGCCCTCGCGGAACGCGTGCGGGACGCGGGTTTGCGCCTCACCACCAGCGGACGCATCGATGCTCCGGGCGACGCGCGCCGCCTGGCGGAGGAAGCCCTGGCAGCGGGAGCGGATGCAACCACCCTCCACATTGGAACCGGCTTCGAGGATGACGCCACCGCCGACCGGCTCATCGAATCCGTGATTCGAGCTTCCGAAGATTCCGGGCTGCCGCTTTTCGTTGAGACCCACCGGGCGACCCTCACCCAGGATCCCCACCGGACGATCCGGATCGCCGAGCGCCATCCTGCGCTGCGCTTCAACGCCGACCTCTCGCACTACTACTGCGGCGCCGAAATGGTCTACGGAGATTGGGAGGCAAAATTGCGCCTGCTTGCCCCCATTTTCGAGCGCTCGGGGTTCTTGCACGGGCGGATCTCGAGTCCGGGCTGCATCCAGGTGGATGTCGGGGACGGCTCGGAAACCGGCCGCCCCCACGTCGCGCATTTCAACCAACTCTGGTCCCTCGTGTTCTCGGGCTTCCTCCGCAGTGCGACGCCGGGCTCGATCATCGTGTTCGCTCCCGAACTGCTCCCCTCACGGATTGCCTACGCGCGCCAGTTTGAAGGGCGGGAGGAGGGCGACCGGTGGCAGCAGGCCCTCGTCCTCTCCCGACTCGCGCGGGAATGTTTCGAGTCCGCCCGATCCACCCCGTCGACCCACCCCGGCCCGAACTGACATGACCGATCTCTCCATCGACAATTATTGGTCGCCCGATGGGCCGGAAGTGATCCTGCTCATCAGCCACGAACCCTCCTACCGGCAACTGCCCCTGGCCGAGATCGGACAGGCCGCCGCCACCCACGCACGCGAATGGATGTCGCTTTACGGGCATGGCGTGAATCTGCCGCCGGCGTTCTTTGCGGACTTCGGAACCATCACCATGGCGAAGCCCTGGGGTGGTCGCGTGGAAATCTCCTCCGAAGGACGCCCCTTCATCCACCCGGCTGCGCAATCCCTTGAGGAAGCTCTGGAAATCGAGCCGGTCGAAAACCCGGACCTTGCCGAATCGCTCGCACTGTTCGAAACCGTGCGCGAGGCGTCGGGCATTGCGAATCTCGGTTTCAAAACTCCCGATTTCCAAGGGGTGCTCAACACGGCGGCCCTGGTCCTCGACCAGGAGGCGCTGCTTTCGGGGATGATCGAGGAACCGGAGTTGGTCCACCGCTTCCTCGACCGGGTGTGCGAGGTGAATCTCAAGTTCATGACGCGGTTGCAGGCGGCGGCCGGACGCACCGACGGCAACATCTGGCCCTACATCTGGCTCCCTGCACAGTTCGGCGTGGGTATCACCGAGGACATGATGCCTCTTTTGGGTGTCGATGCGTACCGGGAGTTCGGGGTCCCGTATCTCAAGCGAATCGCGAATGCGTTCAATGGGGTTTTCATTCATTGTTGCGGCGAATGGGCGCGCCATGCCCCCACGCTCGCTGGATCAGGAATCACGATCCGCGGTGTCGAGTTTCATCACCCGTTCACCCGGTTTGACGATCTCCGCCACACGCTCCCCGGCGCCGTGGTGGTCCCATTCTATGCGGCGTTCAAGTCGAATGAATTCCCCGACCAACCCGCCTTCGTGCGCGACCTCCTGACCCGCCGGGAAAAGGGGCAGCGCCTCGCCATTGCCACGACCGACGCCGACCCGGCGCTGCCTGCGGTGAGAGAATGGGTGCTCTCGTTCGGCGGGGTCGTGCCCGACCGCCTGGTCTGAGCCGTCCCCCGCCACGTCCCCCGGGCCGTGCCACGGGCCGTGCCACGGGCCTGTTCGGGAAATTCAGGCCGTCGCTTGAAGAAACGCCTCGACCTTGTCGAGGATGACCCGTTCGCTCCCCGCGACACTCAACACATCGCATTCGCTGCCGAGAATGAAGGGATGCCCCGTGGCCCGCATGCGGGCATCGAGATCGCTCGCCATCCGCGAAACCTCGCCGACGGAGAGTTGCTCCGAGATGAAACGTTTGGTCGGGAGATTGCCGTAGAGAACTGTGTGGGCAGGAACGAGTCTGGCATCCTCCCACAACAGGCGGGAACTCCCGAAACTGATCATCGCAGCATCGAGCGTGGCGAATCTCTCGACCATCCCCTGGGTCAACTCGCCGCAATCGTGAAAGACCAACTCCACGCCGAGCGCATCGAGTCGGGCCTTGATCGCCCGCAGCGGGTCCATCACATACCGATCAAAGATCTCCCATCCTTCCGCCAGTTGGTGCGGGGAGAAATAGACGAGATTCGCTGCCGGCTCGCACAGGATGAGCGCCTTCGCCCCGGCCCCGGCCTGTGCGGAGGCGTAAGCGAGCACCCATTCCAGGCCGAGTTCCAGACAGCGCTCCACCACCGCCACTTCCGGCTCCTCGGCAGCCGTTGTCCCCTGCCCCGCCAAAAAGACGGGCGAGATCGGATCCGCCACCAGCTTGGTCATGAGCGAGAACGGTCCGATTCCCATCCCCATCGGCAACAGATCCCCCCGCGCTGCCACCGCGCGGATCGCATCGCACGCGATCCGCATCCGGCCCTGCACCTCGGGGGCGGTGCCGGGCCCGGGAGGTTCGTCGAAGTGATAGGTCGGCGATTCCGCAGGCGCGACGCCGCGCGCGCCGAGCAACGCCTCCTTCTCGATGGTCAGATCCATCAACGGCACCGCGAGCGGGGTGTGGAAATAATCGGCCGTCTCCGCAATCACCCCGCCGAGACGTTCACCCTCGCAAACGATCGCACCGGAGTCCGGGTGCCGATGAAGGATCAGATGCGTGCCGATCGGCGCACGGTGCCCCTGCGCAGCCAACTGGTGCAGAAGGTCCCGCGTGCTGCGGGTCGTGGGGAGTGCCGCCGGACTCATCATCGCAGGAATCACGAACCGGCTTTCAGCACCGCCATGGCTTCATCCACGGCACTGCCAGCATCCGGAGCGAATCCATCCGCACCGATCTCCTCGGCAAACTCCCGGGTAATGGGCGCCCCGCCGATCACGATTTTGACCGGCCTGCCCGTCGCCCGGATCGCCTGTACCGTCGAGCGCATCGCCGGCATGGTGGTGGTCAGGAGCGCGGAAAGCCCGACCAGTTGTGCGCCATGCTGCCCCACCGCCTCGGCGAACTTGGCGGCCGTAACGTTCACGCCGAGATCGACCACCGCGATATTGGCCCCTTTCCACATCATCGCGACAAGGTTCTTGCCGATGTCGTGAAGGTCGCCCTCCACCGTCCCGATGACCGCCGTATGTTCCGGACGGACGCCCGCGGCCACAAGCAGCGGTTCCAGAATCCGGAGCGCTTCCTTCATCGCCCGTGCGGCGATCAACATCTCCGGCACGAAAATCTCGTTTCGCTTGAACCGCTCCCCCACCGCCATCATCGAGGGAACAAGCCGGGTCTCGACAATCGTCTTCGCGTCCTCGCCCGCATCGAGGCATTGCTGGACGAGGTCCGGCACTTCCTTGCGGCGACCCGCCATGACCGCCTGTGATAACGGATGCAACTCACTCATGCGCCCGATCCTAGCGGCGTCCAATGTCGGCTTCTTGTAAACTGGAACGAATGTTTGTTGATCTCATGCCCGGCTGCGTGCCCGGCATTGCCCCCGGTGCAATCGACATGCGATGAGAGTTGCATGCAGCGTCCCACCCCCCTCCTCGAAGCGCTCCAGTCCGGCCCTCTCCTGTGCGATGGCGCGATGGGCACCCAACTCATGGCGCTCGGCCTCGCTCCCGGTGCCTGCGGAATGCTCTGGAATCTCGAACGGCCCGAGGCGGTCCAGTCGATCCACCAGGCCTACCGGACCGCGGGGTGCCGCCTCATCACCACGAACTCGTTCGGCGGCAGCCGCACCGCGCTCGCCCTGCACGGGGCCGCAGAACGCGTGGTGGAATTCAACCGCGCAGCCGCGGAACTCGCGCAGGCTGCAGCGGGACCCGACGGGTGGGTGCTGGGGGATGTGGGGCCGTTTGGCGGATTTCTCGAACCGCTGGGGGAGATGACCCCGGAAGAACTCGAAGGGATCTTTTCCGAACAGATCGCTGCACTCGCCTCGGGCGGAGCCGATGCGATCCTGATCGAAACCATGGTCGATCCTGCCGAGGTCGCAGTGGCGCTGAACGCGGCGGCGCAGGTGGTTCCCGATCTCCCTCGCATCGTCACCTTCGCCTTTCAAGGGACCACGCCCGGCACATTCCGCACCCTCATGGGCACGTCGCCGGAGCTCGCCGTCGAGTCCGCACGTGAAGCGGGTGCGCAGATCGTCGGAGCCAACTGCGGCACCGGGCTCGGCTTCGACGATTACCTCGCGCTCGCCAGACAACTCGTCGCCGCTGCCGATGGAATGCCCGTCATCCTCCAGCCCAACGCGGGAGCGCCCCGGATGGACGGGGACTGTTGCCACTACGATGCGACCCCGGCCGAGTTCGCTGCGGCGCTTGCCGAACTCCGCGCGGCCGGAGTGCGGATCGTCGGTGGCTGTTGTGGAACCACCCCGGACCACCTCGCCGCGGCGGCGGGTGACTGAGGGTTCGATCCGGCAAGATCGCGTCTCGAAGCCGTGGCTGCGGCGGTTCACTCGACGTCACCGCACCGTGCGCCGGGGCGGCTGCGGTATTGTCCCGGCGTCATTCCTTTGATCTCCTGGAAAACCCGTGTGAAGTAGCTCTGGTCGCAAAACCCGCAGGCCGCAGCGGTCTGGGCGAGCGACGAATCTGCCTGGCGCAACAGGTCGCATGCGAGATCCACCCGGCATTGCCGCAACAACTCGGTGAACGAACGCCCGGTCCGCTCCCGAATCAGGCGCGAAAAATGGCTCGGAGAAATTCCGGCATGGCGCGCCACCTCGTCCCGGGTGAGATGGCGGGAGAGATTGCGCCGGATGAAATCGAGGGCCTTGGTGACCAGCAGTGGCGGGGTGAAATGCTCCTGCGCCTCGATCACCGAGAAGATCCGGTCCATGCTCTCGCGCAACCAGGCCGCGAGTTCCTCGTCATCCTCCACTTCGGCAAGCGAGCTGAGGAATCGGTAGTTCATCCCGAGCACTTCCGATGGGCCTCCGCCCGCATCGATCGCGGCGCGGGCCATCATGACCACCCATTCGAGCAGCAATCCCTTGAGCAGATCGCTCCGCTCCTGCCCGGCGCTGTAGATGTGCACCAGCACCTGGTTGATCAATCGCCGCGCCTCCCCGCGATCCCGTCGACGGATCGCCGCCATCAACATCGGTTCCAGGCTCAGATAAAGTTCCCGGATCCGATCATACGGCCGGTGTTCGAGCAGTGGGATGGTTGGGAAATCGGTCACGGCAGGAGCAGATGATCGATGTAATCCTCCTCGAACCCGTCCGCGAGGTTCAACTCGACGATCTCCGCCCCCGCCCGGGTCTCCTCCATTTCTGCAAGGAGCGAGCGGTCGAGTAGCGCGAGCAGACAGCCGGCGAGGGCGGTGTTTCCAACCACCTCGACCTGGCCCGGCCGAAATCCCGGCAGCAGCCCGCACGCGATCGCGTGCCCGACATCCAGATGCATCCCGAACCCCCCGGCCAGATACAGC
>ENA-ORBV01007426-ORBV01007426.1-microbial-mat-metagenome-genome-assembly--contig:-NODE-7426-length-18823-cov-4.197909_pt1 | contig 18823 bp, 21 predicted proteins | sample MGYA00237777_ERZ505514 | MGnify/ENA primary metagenome ERZ505514 (study PRJEB26160, sample SAMN06269048) | microbial mat metagenome | isolation source: Oligotrophic lake microbial mat | place... | reverse complement strand
GCCTGGTACTGGACCTGGCGGTCGCGCCCGAGCGGCGGCCGCCCCCGTGTGAACAACGAGCTGCGGCGCCTCATCGGCGAGATGGCCGGCGCCAACCCGTTGTGGGGGGCGCCACGCATCCACGGCGAACTCGTCACGCTCGGTCTCGCGGTGTCCGAGCGGACGGTGTCCCGGCTGATGCCCCGTCGAAGACGGCCGCCGACCGCGACGCCGTCTTCGATGAGGCCTTCCGCCGTTCGGTCGCGGCCATTGGCCTGACGGATGTTCGGACCGCGCCGCGGTCCCCGTGGCAGAATCCGTACGTGGAACGCCTGATCGGCTCGATACGCCGCGAGTGTCTCGACCATGTCATCGTGCTCAACGAGCGACATCTGCGACGCCTCCTCAGCGCCTATGTCGACTACTGCCACCGGTCGCGTACCCACCTGGCGCTCATGAAGGATGCACCTGAGGCGCGACCCGTCGTGGCGATCGCCTCGGGACGGGTGGTGGCCCTGCCGGTGGTCGGCGGGCTGCATCATCGCTACGAACGCCGCGCGGCCGTCGTCTAGAGCCCTGGCCAAGTACCTCAATCTGGCGCTGGACCCAGCCCGGTCCCTGAACCGGACATCAAACCGGCCATCCTCACGGACATTCAGAGCCCTTGCATGGTCATCAAATGACTGCTATGCATAGAGTTATGGATGATTCTGAGGGCGTCATCAAAGCGGACATGGCAGCGGCGGATCGGGGCGAAGCGCTGTCGGCCATGGAGCCGCTCGGCCTCATGGAGGGTTCGCGGCACAGGCCCGCGCTGACGGACCTTGCGGTCGAGCTGGCGGCGCGCTCGGCGGGGTTCCGCCGGAGCCTGCCGCCCGGCGTGTTGTCGGCGCTGGCCGACCTGGTCCGCGCGATGAACTGCTACTACTCGAACCTCATCGAGGGGCACAACACTCACCCCGTCGACATCGAGCGCGCCATGAAGGGGGACTACAGCGCGGATCTCGCCAAGCGGAATCTGCAGCTGGAGGCGCGCGCCCATGTGGCGGTTCAGCGATGGATCGACGCCGGCGGCGTGAAGGGTCGGGCGGTGAGCCCGGATGCTATTCGCGAGATCCACCGGCGCTTCTGCGAGGACCTGCCGGCAGACCTGCTTTTGGTCAGGGACGAGGCCACGAGGCGGGAGGTCGTTGTCGTTCCCGGCGCATGGCGGCGCGACGATGTTCAGGTCGGGCGTCACGTTGCCATCAGCGCCGGCGCCGTGCCGCGTTTCGTCGAGCGGTTCGGCTGCTTCTATGGCGGGCTGGGGCGCACCGAAACGATTCTCTGCGCGGCCGCGGCGCATCACCGGCTGCTGTGGATTCACCCGTTCGCCGACGGCAACGGGCGCGTGGCCCGGCTCATGTCGCACGCCAGCCTGCTTGAGGTGCTCGATACGGGCGGGGTCTGGTCGATCGCGCGCGGGCTCGCGCGCAACAGCGCGGCGTACAAGCAGCATCTGATGGCATGCGATCAGGTGCGCCGTAACGATCTCGATGGACGCGGGAATCTGAGCGAGGAAGCACTCGCTGCTTTCACAACGTTCTTCCTTGAGACCTGTCTTGATCAGGTGACCTTCATGGAGGACCTCGTCCAGCCCGACCGCCTGCGCAACCGGACTCTGTTGTGGGCAGAGGAAGAGGTGCGGGCCGGCGCTCTCCCGGCCCGTGCCGGTCAGGTGCTCGAGGCTGTCCTCTACCGAGGGGAGCTGCCGCGGGCCGATGTGCCCGAGTTGCTGGGGCACGGCGACCGTCAGGCGCGCCGGGTCGTCTCGGCCTTGATGGAGCGGGGCGTTCTGCAGGCCGCGAGCACGCGGGCGCCGCTGCGCCTTGCGTTTCCGGCGACGCTTGCCGGCCGCTGGATGCCGGGCCTCTTTCCAGAGCAGACCGCATAGCGCCATGGAGCGCCCGCGCAGCCTGTGCAAGTATTTCGACGATCGCCGGTGGGCGGAGGCGTTCCTGAACGGCGACATGCGGTTCCAGACGCTGGCCGCCTTCTGCCATTGGGAAGAGCAGGGCGTCCGCGGTGATCGGAATGAGGGTACGGCCTTCTTCGCGCCGGATGCGGGCCTCGAGATCACAAATCAGACGCAAGGCACCCGTTTTCGGATGCCGGCTCACCGGCTCGTATCCGCGGTCAGGCACGACGAGATCTTCGTGTTCTGTCTGAGCCGCACCTGGTCACGGCGGCTGTGGGACGAGTTCGGGGCAATCGCGTGCGTCGCGATTTTCGACATCCCTGCATTCTGCGCGCGCGTGGCGGCGGGGTTGCCGGAGGGTGCACGAATGGGGGCAAGCCGGGCCGTGAGCGGATCGGTCGGCGCGTGGAGTACTACCGGCCCGAGGATGCTGACGACACGCGCTGGGCGCTCCCGGACCACAGATCGCGTGCTCGAAGCTCGATGACTACGAGTGGCAGGACGAGTTCAGATTGGTGTTCAGCCTGACGGACGCCCTGGCGTTCCAGAACGTGAGCATGGCGCTGAGCGCGCGCGAGGCGGCTCAACGACGCTGTACGCCGCGAGGATCAGGTCCCGAATCGCTTCCTGTGCGCTGACTTCCCCGTTGGCGGGTCGGAGCAGCGCGTAGCTCCGGCGTTCTCCGTTGACGGAGTACTGCCGAGCCGGGAACGTGACGTTGCGGCCTCCACCGCCGCGTCGTTCCCACACGGCGAAGCCCATCAGCTTCATCCCGGTGAACGGGCCAGCCTCGGCTTCGAAGACCACCTCCGCATCCGCGAGCTTCCCTGCGGGACTGCCCGTGGCGTTCGGCGTGATCCGTACAGACACGATCTCTGCGCTCTTCTTGGACATGAAGTCCTCCTGGGCGCCGCGGATCTGAGACCCACGGCGCGGGGAAATGCTCCAGCGGTCGTGAGGAACCGTGGAACGAGGGAGGACGCGCGACCCGTGAGGGGCCGTACGTGGTGACAGACAGAGCTGTCGACGTACCTAGAGGAACGCTGGCTGGAAGGAAATCTTACGGGTGCAGGTTCGCGTTCAGGCGGACGCGACAGTGCCGCTGACGGCGGGCAATCAGGCGCGCCTGGTCAGTGCGTCGAGGTCCGTCTCCTCTGCCGGCGTCTTTGCCGCCCAGGTGAGACCGCGCGCGATGCTCGACCGGTGCGGCTCGTCGAGCGTCCACAGTTGGTGTTCAGGCACGACGGCCACCGCAGTCAGCAGCATCGTGCCGTCGCGGCGACGATCGAGGCGCAGCGTCTTCCCGGCGTAGCTCTTACCCAGAGAGATCTGGCCGCTCTTCCCGACGACCTTGATCTCAACTTGCTCGGTAGTGTCGTCAGTAGCGTCCATGCCATCATGCTAGCATGCAGACCGCGCTGCATGATGCGCGCAGGCACTTCGAACGCTGCGCCCGAAACTGTGCCCATCGGCGTGGTCCCCGGCATGTCCAAGGCCCACCGAGACCTCTGTTGGACCGACGCCCCACGCGAGGCGTCGACCAGTAGGAGAGCGCGCGGCGCCACACTTCGGGTAGATGATGAAGTCGGTCGGCCTGGTGTGGCCGATGCCTATGGACGCAGCACTCGCACCCGTCAACCAACAATCCCCGGCCGAGCTGAAGGTTCGCCTCTTCCGCTCGCTGTTTCGCGGCCGAGACGACGTCTACCCTCGTCGCTTCGAGAGTCGCAAGACTGGGAAGTCGGGATACGCGCCCGCGTGTCTGAACGAATGGGTCCGTGGCATCTGCGAGAAGCCGCGGGTCAAGTGCGCCGAGTGCCAACATCGCCGATTCCTGCCGGTGACCAACGACGTGATTCGCTGGCACCTCTCAGGCGAGGACGAGCACCGCCAGCCGTTCGTGGCTGGCGTCTATCCGTTGCTCCTGGACGAGTCGTGCTACTTCCTTGCCGCCGATTTCGGCAAGTCTGGATCTTCTTCGAGCAGGCGATTCCAGCGGCGCTCGCGCGGCGGCTCGGTTCGCACCTGCTGACCGAAACCATGGAGGAACGCCCTGACGTCGGCCTGGATTCGTACGACCGGCTCTTTCCCAATCAAGGGGCGATGACGAACCGTGGAGCCTGCCACCGTCCCGTCGCTATCGGGAGCCGCCGATCTCCGGCGAGCTCCCAGCCACACTGGAGCTGGTGCTGGGAAACCAGATCTACATCGCCAAGGATGGTCTCACCCCCGGGCTGCGGAATCGCCTGCTCCGCCTGGCGGCCTTCCAGAACCCCGAGTTCTACAAGGCGCAGGCGATGCGACTGTCGACCTACGACAAGCCGCGCGTCATCGCGTGCGCGGAGGACCACCCGCATCACATAGGTCTTCCACGGGGCTGTCTCGAAGAACTGCGACACACGCTCACAGACCTCGGAGTTCGCCCGACGGTTCGAGACGAACGCCACACCGGTCGACCGCTGGACGTGAGCTTCCACGGTGAACTGCGACGCGAGCAACAGGTCGCAGCGAACGCGGTCCTCGCTCACGACACCGGCGTCCTGGCGGCCACCACCGCATTTGGCAAGACGGTCGTGGGCGCGTGGCTGATCGCGAAGCGCGGCGTCAGCACGCTCGTGCTCGTTCATCGGCGCCAGCTCCTCGATCAATGGGTCGAGCGCCTCTCGACGTTCCTCGGCGTCCCCGCCAAGTCGATTGGGCGCATCGGCGGCGGTCGCAACACGCCGACGGGTCTGCTCGATGTCGCGGTCATACAAAGTCTGGTCAAGAAGGGCGTCGTTGATGATCGGGTGGCTGGTTACGGTCACCTGATCGTGGACGAGTGCCACCATCTGTCGGCCCACAGCTTCGAACAGGTCGCACGGCAGGCGAAGGCACGGTTCGTGCTCGGGCTGTCGGCAACCGTGGCGCGGAAAGACGGGCACCACCCGATCGTTTTCATGCAGTGCGGTCCAGTCCGACACCGCGTGAATGCTCGTGTACAGGCGGCTGGCCGACCGTTTGAACACTTCGCCCTCGTCCAACCCACGTCATTCCAGCCCGCCAGGGCTCCCAACGCAGACAAGCGCGTGGAGTTCCAGGCCCTCTATCAGGAGTTGGTGGTCGATGACGCTCGAAACCGGCGCATCTGCGCCGACGTCGTCGAGTCAGTCAATGCGGGGCGCTCGCCGCTCGTGCTCACGGAGCGCAACGACCATCTCGACCGCCTGGAGCACGAGCTCGTCCAGAGCGTTCGCCATTTGGTCGTGTTGCGCGCGGGCAAGGGTAAGAAGCACCGGCAGGCGCTCAGCGATCGCCTGGCCGCGATTCCTCGGGATGAGGCCAGGGTCATCCTGGCGACGGGCAAGTACGTCGGCGAGGGGTTTGACGACCCTCGCCTGGACTCGCTGTTTCTGATCCACGCCGTCCCGGACCAATCGGCGGACGCTGCCTGTACACCTCTCGCGAGCCTGTTCGTCCACGCGGCTCGAACGTTCCCCGAGGATGCCGACGGCGTGAATCGAGCACGGAGTGCGACGGAGGCCTTCCTTTTCCGGCGGCTCGAGACGCTTCCTGAAACCAAGGGGCGATTTCGTCTCAACGTCGCGCTCCCAATTCCATTCGACGGCCAGAGCCGGCTGGAAGTCGACTTGCTGTACGCCGATGCGCGCGTCGCGATCGAACTGGACGGTGCCCAGCACCTCGCAGACCCCGTCGCGTACCGACGGGATCGGCGCAAGGATCAGCTCCTCCAGGAGAACGACTACTTCGTGCTTCGCTTCCTGGCGGAGGACGTGGGGAAGGACCTCGACCTGGTGCTTGATGCCATGTTGCGTGCACTCAGCCGCCGGACACCATCGTCATCGATCGCCAAACCAATGATGGTTCTCAAACGGCCGCCGTCGTAGCCGTCGACGGTCACGACGCCTACGGGACGCAGGGTTCAGGTGGATTCAGTCCACGCAGCGCCTTGATCACGTCGTCCGTGAAGCACTCTGGCAATCAGCACCTCGCGCTCGTGCCGGTGGTAGATGACGTGGTTCTCGGCAGGAACAGACCGCACCCCATCGCCGAACTCAGGACGAGGGCGCCCCATCCTGGGCTGTTCCGCCAGTAGGGAGAAGCGGTTGATGAGGTCGTCGATCAATCGGTCTGCGGTAGAGGGGCTCGCGCCCTCAGCGACGTACAACCAGATCTCGTCCGGGTCCCGCTCGGCCAATAGCGAGAGTCGATACGGCATGTCATTTCTTGGCGCGCGTCGCGCGCCCTCGGGACTTGATCCCGTCGGCCAGCTGACGGCCGGACGCATGGTCGTAGGTGCGTCCTTGCCCACGCGCCAGTCCGTCGAAGCCTGCCTGCACGTCGGCGCGCAGGCGTTCGCGCGCGTAGTCCCGGTCCTTTAGCAGACGCAGAGCTTCGCGGACCACTTCGCTGGCCGTCCGGTAGAGCCCGCTGTCGACCTTTTCATTCACGAGTCGTTCGAGTTCGGGCGTCAGTGACACATTCAATACGGTCTCAGACCTTATTGCGAAGGCTAGGCTCCGAAACCAGCAATGTCAAGAACTGTCATTTCCTGACACCTGTCACTGTGCCTAAAGCTGTGCCCAAACGCGGTCCGACATCGGTCCAACGGCACACTGCGCGGCGTCAACTACTATTGCCGGTCGGCGACAACTATTTCTGCCGGCGAAGGGTCAGCGAAGGAGCCTCGCCCACCACCGGGCGCGACTCGGGTGTGATCGACGGCTGGTGGGTAGCCGGAGAGACTATGAGGGCCGGAGCGCCGCCAGGCGCGGAGGCCCCCGTCGAGGAGGCAAGCCGTTCATTCGAGCCCGTCATGTGGCCGGGTCCACGGTGGGGCGCGTCGGGCCCTTGCCGCGACGTTTCGCGTGCTCGGTGCGGAAGCTGGGGACATCAAACTCCAGCAGCACCGAGTGATGGACCAGGCGATCGATCGCTGCGGCCGTCGCCATCTGGTCGCGGAAGATCCGGTCCCAGTGCGCGAAGATCAGATTACTGGTGATGAAGACCGAGCGGCGCTCGTAGCGTTCGGCCAGGAGCGTGAAGAGGATCTCGGCTTCCTCGGGACTCTGCTGGACGTAGCCGACGTCGTCGAGGATCAGCACGGCGAACTGATCGAGTTTGCGCAGGGCCCGTGGCAGCTCCAGATCGCGCTTGGCCGCCAAGAGGTCCTGCACGAGGTTATACGTCGGCATGAAGAGGACGGCGTGGCCGCGCTCAATGAGGGCGTGGCCGACGGCGCACATCGCGTGGCTCTTGCCGACGCCGGGCAGGCCGAAGGCCAACACATTGGTCGCGTCGTCGAGGAAGTCGCCGTCGGCGAGCTCGTGAAGGCGCCGCACCAGCGGCGGCGGCAAGCGCCCTTCGTCCAGCGTCGCGAACGTCTTGCCCGGCGGCAGCTTCGACGTGCGGCGTAACCGCGTGATGCGACGTTCGTGGCGCTCGTCCGCCTCGAGTTGCAGCACGTCCAGGAGCACTGGGAGAGCGAGCTGCTGCTCCGCACTGACGAACCGCGATACCAATTCGCGCGCGGCCGTCGTGAGCGCGAACCCGGTCAGCAACGTCGTGATCTGGTCACCGACGGTAGGTAGCGTGGCGGCGCGGCTCATGCGGCCGCTCCGGTACGAAGCGCATCATAGACGGACAGGTCAGGCACCGGAATGTGGATCACCGGCACCACGCACGCGGGCGGCGCGACCTGCGCCTGCACCGTGACGTAGTCGAAGCCGCCGATCTGATCGAGTACGGCGGCCAGGACCACCGCGACGCGCGCTTCTCCCGCCGTCGCGGCCAGCTGCAGAATCCGCAGATACTCCACGTCGGCGCGCTCGCCATGCGCCCGCACAAGCGCGTCGTAGGCGCGCCGAAAGAGGACCGAGGGATAGAGATCCTCCCGATAGCGGTAGCGCGCGAACGCGCCGGGCTTGCGCACCAACCACCCGATCACATGGCGATAGTCGATGCGATGCTCGTCGCCTTTGCGCAACCGCGGCATCGTCTGCACGACCTGGCCGCGGTACCGGACCTCGACGACATTGGGGTGCACGCGGGCTTCGACCGTGTGGCCCATCAACTGTGCCGGCACGGAGTAGGTGCGGTGCGCCACGCGGATCGTGCTCCACCGCCGTACGACCGGGTAGTAGGTCGTGTAGCTCGGAATCGCGGCGGAGGGCAGGGCGCGGAGCGCCGGCCGCTCCTCCGCCAGGCGGGCGGCCACCGGCCGGTTGCGCCAGTAGGCGACGACCTCTTGGACGAAGGCGTCATACGCGGCGACGTCCGCAAAGTCCGCCTGGCCTCGCACCAGCAGCGCCTGCGCGACCAGTGACTTGAGGCGACGATGCGCTTGCTCGGCGACGCCGTTTTCGTGGGCCTTGCCCGGCGTGATCCGACTCGACCGCATCCCGTAGTGCTCGAGCACCGCACGGAACCGCGTCGTCAGGTCACGCCCCCCACTCGCTTTCAGCTCGTGCGTCGCGGCCGACAGATTGTCGCTGCGCAGGATCGCCGGCGCGCCCCCCAGTGCCCACAAGGCGCCTTGGACACCGGCGACCAGCGCCTCGAACGTCTCACCGAACGCCACCGCCACCCACGTCCAGTGGCTGTAACTGAGCACCAACTCGAAGAGCAGGTGCGGGAACGGCTCGCCGGCAATCGTCACGCCGAGCTCGGCGCCATGCGTGAAGTCGATCGCCGCCTCGCGCCCGGGGACGGCCACTTGCTCGAAGAACACCTCGGGCTCGACGCCGTGCCGCGCCCGCCAGTCCCGAAAGCGTCGCTGCAGCGTCCGCGCCTGCCCGGCCTGAAACTGCTCCGGATACCGCGTCCGCAACACCTCCAGCACCAGCTTCGCTTCGAGGACGCCCTTGACGTCGCGCCGCAGCAGCGGCTCGACATCGGTCAGCCAGACCGCCGCAAACGGATCCGGGCGCGTCCGCCAGTCCCGGATCTGTGCCGTGGCCGACGGCACCGGCCCCGTGTCCCATTCCCGCGCCGTCCGGAGACTCATGCTGCTGGCGGCCGCCGCGGCCGCCTGGGTCTTGCCATTCATACGTGTCTGCCTCATCAGCCGAACCTGCGCATCCGTGACCATTCATCACAGGCTGACACAGCCGGCCAGGCCGACCCCGAAGCGGCAGATCTAGTTGTCGCTGTGCGGCAGATCTAATTGTCGCCGCGCAGCACACAACACGGGCCAGGTAAGGCGACCTGCCCAGAAGGGCTGCCGATCTCCGCCAAGGGGCTGCTGCACCTGGGCAGTCGACCCGCTGTCGGTCAGGCGCTCTCGCGCATGACGCGTGGAGGCCAGCTCTTGCGAATCAGCCGAGGGCGGTACGTGCGTCCCGTGCACACGCGATTCGGCGTGCGCAGCCCCGAGGTGGCGACGGTTCTCGACGCCGTGCAGCAGGAGACCGGAGAGGTCATCGCTCCCAGCGGCGCCGCTACCGCAAACCAGTTCGGACTGACCACGCAGGTGCCGCTGCGCCCGGTGTATCTGACCTCGGGGCGCACACGGCATCTGAAGCTCGGCGCGCAGACGGTCGAGCTCCAACACGTTCCACGCTGGCCGCGAAGCCCGCTGGCGCGGTGATTCGAGTGTTGGCGTGGGGAGGCAGGCGCGACCGTCACGGTCACCTGCGAGCCCCTCGCGACGGGCACTGGCTACGTCCGCCCCGTCGTGCTCTTGGAGTTCGGCGCGCGATCGACCGGTGAACCCTCGGAACCACGATCCGGCACCTGCGACGCGGCGGCTCACGTTCTAGAGTTCGCGTTCCCGTCGACGATCGCGGTCACGATGCGACCTGAGCGCACGTTCTGGGAAAAGGCCACGGCGATTCACGTGTTCTGCCTCGGTGGCAGAATCCGCGGCGACGATCGTGTCTCTCGACACTGGCACGACGTCGTCGCACTGGACCAGGCGGGCTACGCGACAACGGCGATCGCCGATCGGGCCCTTGCGACCACGGTAGTGCGACACAAGAACGCGTTCTTTCGAGAGAAAGACGCCGGCGGTAGTCTTCAGCTCGTGCCAGACGGGGATCGTCTGACGCTGCTTGCCGGCGACTACCACCGCATGGTGGCTGACGGCCTGCTCTTCTCGACGCCTCCTTGCGCGCGCCCTCCACCACCCGCAGGAACCGGCGCAGCTCGCCCAACCCGGTCGCGAGGCAGTCAGGCCTGTCGTGAAGGCGACGGAAGTGATGATCGCGAAGCCGTGTTCACTCAGACCAGGCGGCGGCTTGATCGCGACGGCCGTGCACTACCCTGGCGATCATGACGTTCTCGTCATGTCGGTAGTAGATGACGTGATTCTCGACTGTGAATGATCGTACGCCTGCGCCAAACTCCGGCCGGAGGCGACCCATCCGAGGCTGTTCGGCAAGCAGTTCGGCTTCCTCGGCGACGTAGGACCAGATCTCCTCGAGGTCCTGCTCGGCAGGGACTTGCAGTCTCTGGTCGTCCTCAACATACGGGCCTCGCTCGCCAGCGGCGATGCCGACGACGTCTGCGTCAGGCCGCCGTTTATCACGGTTGGCACGGCATGGGGCACAACGTGCGCAAACCCGGCCATGTTGAACACGACGCCTTCCTCGAGCAGCAGCTCTGGGACGAGCGCGCCCACGATGGCGAAGGGCACGCCGAGTTCGCGCAGGCCGCGATCCAGGTCGCTGAGGACGGGGAGAGGCGGGCTCAATCCGTGGCCTCACCTACCACCCAGGGCAAGAGCAACCCCGCAGCCTTGAGGGCCGGTTCCGTGCCGCGATAGCGCAGCTCCGCGTAGGCGAGGAGGTCTGGAGCGACAGGTAGCTCGCCACCCGCTGGCGCTGCAACGGTCAGCGGGCCTGGCGGATCTATCACCAGCAGGTTCCCGCCGCGCCCTGTCGGCTGTGCGACGAGGGCTCGCTGCGTGTCGCGATCCTCGAAGGCGCGGATCGGCGCGTAGATCTCGGTGTCCTCGGCCCGGAAGAAGTGCGTGCGGCGAGCTGCTGCTTGTCGTCGACCCGAATCTGGAAGCGACGTTCCTTCAGCTTGGGGCGAAACCCTTCCACGGAGGCGGTCAGAGGAGCAACGCCATCACCGCCTTGGTCCACCCTTGCCGGCGAGGTCGACGTCGTCGATGCCAGCGCGATCGAGCGCGGCCGCGTGCTGCGCGCGGACGTACGGCGCCAGCAAAGCAGCGCGTCCTTGGCATGGCCAGGGATGGCCGCACGGCGATGAAGCATCTGGTCCGCGATGACACCGACGTCTTGGAAGCGGAGATGCCACTTCTCCTCGACAGTTCGACGGGGTCCGATCCCGGTGCAATCGCACCCAACGCCAGCAACGCTCGTACTACGCAACAACAGGTCGCCCTGCTTGAGACGATCGAGGCGACGGGCCAGACCTTGACTGGCGAGCGTCGACTCGCAGGCGACACTCTTCCGTTGCGCCTCCAGGACGGACAGGCGCTGAAGCGTGATGCGACCGGCTTCGACCGCGACGGTCCGAGAAGTAGAGGTGACGCTGCATGGGGCTCGGCAAAATGGTATATTCTTTCGAGATATGACATCCGGAGGCGCCTGATGGACACCGCGAAGTTGTTCTGGTCCGGTCGATCTCAAGCGGTGAGGCTGCCGCGGGCCTTTCGTGTCGACGGTCGAGAAGTGCGAATCCGGCGGCGCGGCCGGGCCATCGTGCTGGAACCGGTGCCCGAGTCGTGGGCGTGGCTCGATGCCCTCGCGGGAGAGGCCGACCACGACTTCGTGTCGGCGGTCCGTGAACAGCCCGCCACGACTGAGCGTCCCGGTCTGAGCAAAGTGTTCCGGTGATGCGATACCTGCTCGACGCCAACGCGGTCATCGCCCTGCTCAACGACACGACATCGCCGATCGCGCGTCGCGCTCGACGGCATGCGCCGCGGGACATCGGGCTTCCCGCCATCGTTCTGCATGAGCTGTACTACGGCGCCTTCAAGAGTCAGCGGGTCGACCAGAACGTGGCGCGCGTGGACGCGCTCCAGTTCTCCGTGCTGGAGTTCGATCAGGACGACGCGCGGCATGCCGGCGAGGTGCGTGCGCACCTGGCACTGAAGGGGACGCCGATTGGACCGTACGATGTGCTGATCGCCGGCCAGGCCCGGGCGCGCAAGCTGACGCTCGTCACGCACCACACGAGCGAGTTCCAACGTGTGCCAGGGCTGAAGGTCGAAGACTGGAAGGGAGCCGGAACGTCGCCTCCGGCAGGCGGTCGGAAGTCGTCGGCCAAACCTCGCGCTCAGTAATCGGACCCGTTCCCAGGAAGGGCGGGACGAGTTCTATCGACCAACTCGAGGACGGAAATGCGACCTGCGGCTCAGGGGTGCCAGCTTGCGCGATGAGCACCGTCACTAATGATTCAACGCTTCTTGGCTTCCTTCGCCTTTCGCTCGGCCCAGTAGTTCTTCATGCGTACGCCAACAGCCTTTTTCTGAGCCGCAGTCATCTTCCGGCCCTTCGCCGCCTTCGTCGCCGCCGATGGGCCTGGTCCTCGAGCGACTTGACCACCTCGTGCCGGCTCTTCCCAGGCACTCGCTGCCGATCGAAGCATCGGAAACGATCTGAGGATAGCCGCGCGTTCGGCATCCAGATGCGCAAGTCTCTGGCGGGCGCCCACCAGGGCGAGCGCTTTCATATCAATGTCGGCCACAGTTTCCTCCAATTACGTCGGCCTGAGTCTACCGAGGTCAGGCCTGTAGCGCCAGTGGCTCCACGGTGAAGCGCTCTCTTCGCGGCCCGCACCTTTCGCGATGTCGATGACCTCAATGCGCAGCGTGCGCGCGGGCGTGACGACATCGCCCATCAGCCACATCTTGGAGACGCGCCATCGTGGTGCGCATATCTTGAAGCCAGGACGGGCGCATGATGATGCCGAGAAACCAGCGCGGCTGTCACCGGTGCGGCACGTAGACGCTCTTGGCGCCGCCCTTGGTGAAGGCCAGGGTGTCGTAGGGCTGCTTGGCGCCGCCTTCCATACCGGGCGAGCCCGCCGGCATGCCGGGCACCGCGATGCCGCTGATCTTCGGCCGTTCCTTGAGCATCTTCTGCACGTCGGCGGCGGGCACATGCCCTTCCACCGTGTAGCCGTCGACCTTGGCCGTATGGCACGAGCTCAACTCATCGGTGACGCCCGATTCGGCCTTCACAGCCGCGATCTTCGCGTCGGTCACATCGTGGGCTTCCACCTGGAAGCCTGCCGCCCGGAGATGTTGAATCCAGGCGCCGCAGCACCCTCAAGTGGGGGACTTGTAGACGACTACCTTGGCAGCGGCCGACGCGACGGGCTTCGGCGCCTGCGCGGCGAGCCCGAAACCGGTCGAGGCCAAGGCAGCCAGGGCAAAGACCATGGCTTTGGTGTTCATCACCCTAGTTTGCCACTAGCCGGGGTTTTCGGCTACGCTCGTGTCACTGTGTTCCAGTCGCGCCACCCGCATCACGTCCATCATCACCTGCCCCGATGCGGGCCGGCCGGACCGTGCGTGTAGCTCACTGACACGTCTTCAGCGTTCACTCTCGAACCTGAACAGCCCCGCCGGACCCCGGCGGGGTTTTCTGTTTTTGGGCGCGAACTTCTCGACCGAAGGACTGACGATGACTCTGGATTTCTCGAAGCTGGACGGGCTGGTGCCCGCGGTGGTGCAGGACGACACGAGTGGCGAGGTGCTGATGGTGGGCTTCATGAACGAAGAAGCCTGGGCCCTCACCAAACGGATCGGCTATGTGACCTTCTACAGCCGCACCCGCAACACGCTCTGGACCAAGGGCGAGACGTCGGGCAACCGCCTGGCCGTGCGCCAGATCCTGATCGACTGCGACGACGACACGGTGCTCGTGAAGGCGACGCGGGAAGGCGACGGCAACGTGTGCCACACCGGCCAGCGCACCTGCTTCAACAAGATCGACACGACCTGGACGGAGGCGGCACGATGAGCACGTTGAAGTTGGGCATCCCCAAGGGCTCGCTGCAGGACGCCACGGTGGCGCTCTTCAAGCGCGCCGGATTCGACATCCACGTGAGCACGCGCTCCTACTTCCCCTCGATCGACGACAGCGAGATCGAGTGCATGCTGATTCGCGCGCAGGAGATGGCGCGCTACGTCGGCGACGGCGTGCTCGACGCCGGGCTCACCGGCATGGACTGGATCGCCGAGCATGCGATTGGCCACCCGGAAGAACCGCCGCTCATTCCGGTCTGCGATCTGGTCTACTCCAAGCAGAGCTTCGGCAAGGTGAAGTGGGTGCTGGCGGTGCCTGAAGACTCGCCGTTCAAGACTGCGCACGACCTGAAGGGCAAGCGCGTGGCCACCGAACTGGTGCGCGTCACGCAGCAGTGGTTCAAGGCGCGCGACGCCGAGGTGGACGTCGAGTTCTCATGGGGCGCCACCGAAGTGAAGCCGCCGGTGCTGGCCGATGCCATCGTCGAGGCCACCGAAACCGGCTCCACGCTGCGCGCCAACCGGCTGCGCATCATCGACACGTTGATGGAGAGCAACACGCAGCTCGTGGCCAACCCGCGCGCCATGGACGATCCCTGGAAGCGCGAGAAGCTCGAGACCATCGCTCTGCTGCTCAAGGCCGCGATCGAAGCGCAGAGCCGCGTCGGCTTGATGCTGAATGTGAAGCGCGCCGACCTCGACCAGGTGATCGCGCAACTGCCCGCCTTACAGCGCCCCACCATCTCGTCACTGAGCGACCCCGACTGGGTGGCGGTGAACACCATCGTGGAAGAGAAGATGGTGCGCACCCTCATCCCCAAGTTGAAGGCGGCCGGGGGACAAGGCATCGTGGAATACCCCCTGAACAAGATCGTGCTCTGACCATGATTCGCATAGTGCAGTCGAGTAATCGCAGCGAAGTCGAGGGGCTGCTGAGTCCAACGGTGATTCGCGACCGAGCAACCGAGCGTGCGGCTGCACGAATCGTGGGCCGGGTGCGCGCGGAGGGCGATGTTGCGCTGCGCGAATACGCCCGCGCGCTCGACGGCTGGAGCGGAGCGCTCGAGGTCACGCGCAAGCAGATCGCGGCGGGCGCAGCGAAGGCCCCGGCCGCCGTGCGCACGGCGCTGACGGAGGCCGCGGACGCGATTCGCGCGGTGGCCACGGCGCAGCGGCCGCGCGAGTTCCGTGTGCGGCCTCGACCGGGCGTCACCGTGGAGCAGCGCGTGGTGCCGCTCGAGCGCGTGGGCTGCTACGTGCCCGGAGGACGCTATCCCCTGCCGTCGTCGCTGCTCATGACGACCATTCCCGCGCGCGTGGCTGGCGTGCCTGAAGTGGTGGTGTGCAGTCCATCGGTGGATCCCGTGGTGCTGGCCGCCGCGGTGGAAGCCGGCGTCGACCGCTTCTTCCGCATCGGCGGCGCGCACGCCGTGGCGGCCATGGCCTACGGCACGAGGACCGTGCCGCGCGTGAGCAAGATCGTCGGCCCGGGCAACCGCTGGGTGTCGGCGGCCAAGGCGCTCGTGGCGCCCGATTGTCCGATCGACTTCTACGCCGGTCCAAGCGAGATTCTCATCGTGGCCGAGCGCGGACCGGCGGCATGGATTGCCGCCGATCTGATTGCCCAGGCCGAGCACGATCCTGACGCCCGCGCCGTGTTCATCACGGCGAAGCGCGCGTTGGCGCGCGAGGTGGCCGAAGAGGTGACGCGGCAATTGCCCGCCACCGGGCCCGCAGCCGCGTCGCTGTGGAATCACGGCGGCATCATCGTCACGCGCACGATGGCCGAGGCCGAGTCGCTGGCCAATGCGGCGGCGCCGGAGCATCTCGTGGTCGACACCGACGCGCGCGCCGGGCGCATCCCCAACGCCGGCGCGGTGTTCGTGGGCGCCTGGAGTGCGCAGGTGGCCGGCGACTACGCCATCGGCTCGAACCACACCCTGCCCACGGCCGGAGTCGCGCGCGTGCGCGGCGGTCTGCACACCTCCGACTTCGTCAAGCTCGTCTCGATCCAGACCCTGACGAAAGCCGGACTCGCCGGACTCGCACACACCGTGACCACCCTGGCGCGCGCAGAGGGCCTCGAAGGCCACGCCCGCTCCATCGACGTGCGCATGGCGGCGACGGCCGCCCCGGCGTCCCCGCGAAAGGCCAAGAGACGATGACCACCATCCAAGGCATGCCCAACCTGGGTCCGGGCCTGCGCCTGCACCTGAACGAGAACACCGCCGGCTGTTCAGCGCGCGTGCTGGCGGCCATCCGCGCCACCTCGCCGCTCGACGTGGCCACCTATCCCGACTACGAGGCGGCCGTGCGCGAAACGGCCGAGTACCTCGGCGTCGATCCCGAGTGGGTGGTGCTGACCAACGGTCTCGACGAGGGCCTGCTGCTCACGGCGATTGGCTATCTCGTGCACCGCGCGCCCGAGGCGCTCGTCGAGCTGGGCGCAACGCCGACCACGCTCAGTGGCCAGCCCGAACAGATCCTGGCGCTGCCGGCGTTCGAGCCGTATGTCATCAATGCCGTGGCACTGGGGGCGCGCACGATCGCGTTGCCGATGGACGCCCACTTCGCCTATCCCACCGAGGCGGTGCTCGCGGCGGTCGGTCCCAACACGCGTCTGGTGCACGTCAACACGCCGCACAACCCCACCGGGCAGACCGTAGCGGAGGCTGACGTGCGCCGCATCGCCGAACACGCCGGCCACGCCGTGGTGCTGCTCGACGAGGCCTATCACGACTTCCACGGCTCGCACCTGCTGCATCTGGCGCGCGCGTATCCCAACGTGATCGTCGGCCGCACGTTCTCGAAGGCGCACGGCCTGGCCGGCATGCGCGTGGGCGTGCTGATTGCGCCGCCGGCGCTGCTGGCGCCGATCCGCTACGTGATGCCGCTCATCAATCTGAACGCCGTGGCCGTGGCGGCCCTGCGCGCGGCGCTCACCGATACCGAGTACGTGCCGTGGTCGGTGGCCCAGGCCACCGCATCCAAGGCGCTGCTCTACGAGGCGCTCACCCGGCTCGGCCTGACCTACTGGAAGAGCGCGGCCAACTTCGTGCTCGTGCACGGCGGCGACCGCACGCCCGAGCTCGTGCGCGGCATGAGTGCGCGCGGTGTGCTGGTGCGCGACCGGAGCAAGGAGCCGGGCTGCGCCGGCTGCTTCCGCGTCACGGCGGGTGTGGTGGAACACACGCGCGCGGCCATCGCCGCCCTGGAGGCGTTGTGCGCAAAGGGCTGATCGACCGCAAGACCGCGGAGACGCACGTGAAGGTGGCGCTCACGATCGAAGGACGCGGGCGCTTCACGAACCGCACCGGCGTGCGTTTCCTCGACCACATGCTGGATCTGGTGGCCCGGCACGGCGCGTTCGATCTGGCGGTGACGGCCACGGGCGACCTCGACGTGGATCAGCATCACACCGTGGAAGACATCGGCATTGCACTTGGCCAGGCCGTGGACCAGGCGCTCGGCGACCGCAAGGGCATCAACCGCGCCGGCTACTTCGTGATGCCGATGGACGAGACGCTGGCGGTGGTGGCCATCGACCTGGGCGGACGTCCGCATACCGTGGTGGACACGAAGGTGAGCGTGCGGCTGGTGGGCGATCTGCAGACCGAGCTCGTGACCGACTTCTTCGAGGGCTTCGCGAGCGCGGCTCGCGCCAACGTGCACGTGAAGGTGATGCACGGCCGCTCGAATCACCACAAGATCGAGGCCTGCTTCAAGGCGTTTGCCCGCGCGCTGCGCGTGGCCTGCGCCAAGGACGCGCGCATGGCGAAGATGCTGCCGAGCACCAAGGGCCTGCTGTGATTGCGCTCGTCGACTACGGTGCCGGCAATCTCACGTCGGTGCGCAAGGCGCTCGCGGCAGTGGGGGCCGAGTTCTACACGCCGGCGGGGCCGGCCGACCTCGCGCAGGCGGCGGGCGTGATCGTGCCTGGCGTGGGCCACTTCGGGTCGACGCGCACGCTCGATCAGGCATGGCGGCACGCGATGCTCGAGCGACTCGACGCGGGACGGCCGCTACTCGGCATCTGCGTCGGTCTGCAGTGGCTCTTTGCCGGCAGCACCGAAGCGCCAGACGTGCCCGGCTTCGGCGTGTGTCAAGGCGTGTGCGCGCGGCTGCCGGATGTGACGCCCGCTACCGGTGCGCGGCAGAAGGTGCCGCACGTGGGCTGGAACACGCTGGCGCTGCCGCGCTGGTCGAAGCTGTTTGCCGGCGTCGCCGATGGCTCGCACGTGTACTTCACCCACTCGTATGCGGCGCCGCTGGCGCGCGGCACGGTGGCCGTCAGTAGCTACGGTGTGGAGTTCACGGCGGCCGTGCAGGATGGCCTGGTGTCAGGCGTGCAGTTCCATCCCGAGAAGTCGGGACAGGTCGGCCTGCAAGTGCTGCGCAACTGGCTCGCGGAGGTGCGCTGATGCTAGCCAAGCGCATCATCGCGTGCCTCGACGTGCGCGACGGACAGGTGGTGAAGGGCGTGCAGTTCGAAGGGCTGCGGGCGGCCGGCGATCCCGCGGCACTGGCGAGGCGCTACGACGTGGAAGGCATCGACGAGGTCGTGATCCTCGACGTGACCGCCACGCTCGAGGCGCGGCAGGCGCGCGCTCACACGATTCAAGCCGTGGCGCGTGAGCTGTTCCTGCCGCTGTGCGTGGGCGGCGGCATCCGCACGGAAGACGACGCGGCCGCGGCCATCGACGCGGGCGCCGACAAGGTGAGCCTCAACTCGGCGGCGCTGGCCGATCCCGGTCTGATCACGCGGTTGGCCGAGCGCTACGGCAGCCAGGCGGTGGTGGTGGCGATTGACGCAAAGACGGTCGACGAGCACTGGATCGCCTACACGCGCAGCGGCTCGTCGGCGTCGACGTTCGACGTGGTGTCGTGGGCGCGTGAAGCGGCCGAACGGGGCGCCGGCGAAATCCTGCTCACCTCGATGG
>ENA-ORBV01007422-ORBV01007422.1-microbial-mat-metagenome-genome-assembly--contig:-NODE-7422-length-18829-cov-5.686647_pt1 | contig 18829 bp, 17 predicted proteins | sample MGYA00237777_ERZ505514 | MGnify/ENA primary metagenome ERZ505514 (study PRJEB26160, sample SAMN06269048) | microbial mat metagenome | isolation source: Oligotrophic lake microbial mat | place... | reverse complement strand
GCGTCAGATGTGTATAAGAGACAGGTACTATACCAGCCGCCAAATTGCAGGGTGTTTGGGATGCTGCAATGGCCAAGGCCAAAATTTTGGCAGACGGACTGAGTTGCAGCGGGACGTGCTCAAGTGGTTGCTGCGAGGCCACTTGGAGGACAAGATCTGCTAGCATTGAAAAAAAATGGTATTTCAACACGGGCGCTAGTGGTTATTGCACGGTTCGGTTCAAGCTTCTTGCGTCCCTTTTGTGCAAGTGCGAGGGATAGTAAATTGAAATCGCCCAGGATTGACCGGACTATAACTTCATGGGGTATGTTAATATTTGTTTTAATGTTCATTTCCTGCGGACCAGAGCGCGCGATCTCCAGGGGATCACCACGTAGTGGATATGTAATTGACCTAGAAGCCTTTTCTCAACTCAAAGCGGTTGGCGACCTCTACGAATCAAATGCTAGCGCATTCAAACAGAATTTGGCCGAGCATAACATTGCATGCAATACTGATTCAGCCAAGGCCGCTATCCATTTTCTTGTGCTGGTCCTCGGGGACAGAGTGCTAAAAGAGCAAAAGGACCGCTCGGAAGAGGATTCGGAATACCAGGCTACATTTAGCAGATTTGAAAAACAGAATAAGCTATACATCGCCTGCTCCACCGAAGCGGTTCTGAGCGAGGTTCGCGCGGTGTCTCTTTGCCTACGATATTTAGGGGCGCCGGACCGACTACGTGATTTAGATATTAATCCGTCGAAGTGATCTCCCCAATGGCCCTCGGTTAAGGGTATCCGCTCATCCAAGCCGCTTCGAGTCCGGCCACGTCCGATTGACGGATTTTCGTCCGTGTCGATCGACGGAAAATCGTCGCTGTGTCAGCTCGCCCGGCGCCGCTGGGCCGCATAGGCCCCGGGCGTCAGGCCGAGCGGGTCGACATCGGCCGCGATCAGCGCCGGCATGATGTCGGTGAGATAGGCGATCGGGTCGAGTTGCTGGAGGCGGCAGGACTGGAATATCGAGAGCAGATCTGCAGCCCAGGTGCCGCCGTCTTCACTGGCGACGAAGAGCCAGTTCTTGCGCCCGACAGCGATGGGCCGCTGCTGCCGCTCGGCGGCGTTGTTGTCGAGCGGCAGCCTGCCGTCGTTGACGAAACGGGTAAGCGCGTCCCATTGGTTGCGCAGGTAGCGCGCGCCTTCGGCGAGTTCGGACTGTTCGGGTTCGCTGGCGATGATGGCATCGGTGCGCGAGCGGATGGCGGCCAGCAGGGGCGGCGCCTCGGCGGTGCGCAGCCGGGTGCGTTCGTCGGCCGGATCACGGTGCAGCGCCTGCGCGACGATGGCGGCGACGTGGTCGATGCGGTAGAGCGCCTGGATCAGCTCGAGTTGCTCGCGCGCCTTCGGGGTGCGCTCGAGCAGTTCATAGAATGGTCGACGCGCATGCGCCCAGCAGCCGACCTCGGTGGCGGTGCCGCCGCTGCCGATGAAGAGCGCATCGTGGCCGCCATAGGCGTCGGCGACGATATGGCCGCGGTAGCCGCGCAGCAGATCGCCGGGCCAGTGGCCGGCGCGTGAGTCGGTGAAGTCGAAGAAGACCTGGCCGCCGGCGGTATAGCACCAGATGCGGGCGATGCGGCACGAGCCTCGTCGCTCGCGCGACCAGCGCCGGATCGGCGTATCGTCCAGGTGCAGGATCGGTTCGGACAGGATCTGCTGGCGTATCGCGCCGATCACCGGCGCCAACCGACGCGACAGGTGCCCCATCCACGAACAGGCGGTCTGCGTGCTGAGGTCGACGCCCTGGCGCAGCCATTCGATGCGCTGACGGAAGAGCGGCAGGCCCAGGCCGTACTTCTGGTGGGCGATGTGCAGGACTAGGCGGTCGCCACCCAGGCCGCGCGCGACGATCGCCGGCGGGATCGGCGCGGTCAGTACCGGCTCGCGGGTGTCCATGCGGCCGTAGCGGGTGCGGATGGTGACGTGGCGGATGAAGCGGCCGGGTTCCCAGTCGAGGCGGGCGCTGCGTTCGGTACCGACGGGGACCAGGAGCGTGCCATCCGCATCGACACGCTCGGCTGCCGGCAGCGTGATGCGCTCTTCGATCGTCGCGAGATGGTCGGGCAGCGTCAGCCGGCCGCGGCCTCGCGGTTTGGCTGCGGGCCGGAGGCCGGATGCCGCGGTGGTCGCGGTGGTCGCGGTGGTCGCGGTGGCAGCTGCGACCTCGGCCGGTACGCCGGCGGCGGAGCCGTCGGCGCGCAGATGATCGACCGCAGTCGTGATCTCGGCGATGGGCTGCTGCCCGGGATCGTGGATCAGCGTCTCCGACGCGGGGGCGGTAATGCGTCGAAGCACCCTCCGCAGCTGTTTCTCCATCGCCATCAGCTTCGCGCGCAGTTCCGCGTTCTCGCGCTCCAGTTCCGCCGTACGCGCGAGCGCGATCTCCAGCGGCGACAGGGGCGGCGGCGTCTCGGTCACGCACAGATAACGCGCGACCGTGGCGATTGTTACCGTGAATCCATCGGCACCCGCCGCAGCATCCGCGGCACGACCTCCTCCAGCAGCGCCATCATTTGATCGCTCGATAACGGCAGCGCGTTCGCGCCCGCGGTCCCGCGCTGCGTCGCGTCCGGCAGGCGGAAGCGCGCCGTCTCCAGCCGCTTTGCGCAGAGCCAGAATCCGCTCGACTCCCAGATCAGAACCTTCGCCCGCGTGCAGTCCTTGCCGATGAACACGAACACATCGCCCTGGAATGGGTCCATGCCCAGATCGACCCGCACCAGATCGGCCAGCGAATCGTACGCCTTACGCATGTCGACCGCCTTGCGGAACAGGAACACCCGACGACGACCGAGATTCAGCATGACCGCCCGCCGAGGCAGGCGATCACTTGAGCGAGTGCGACGGGAGAGAATCCGGCGCCTACGCCGAGGCGGACCCCGTTCGGCAGACGTACCTCAATCATCGTTGGACCCGAAACCGGCAATGGCGCGGGTGTCGCCATCGGCACGGGCACCGGTGCCCGTGCCGGTGCCGGTGCCGGTGCCGGAAGCGCAGGCATCCCCTGAGATACCGGTGTGATCCCACCCTTGGCATCAATCTCGGCGATCTGGACGAGATCGCTGGCCGTCGCGGCGGCCAACTGTCGAGCGCGGCTCGACCAGTACGTCACCATCCGGACCGACACGCCGCGCTGGCGCGCGAACTCGGACATCGACATCCGGCTGGAGTAGAACTCATTGGCCAGGGCCACCCCCTCGACCACCGATCGATACCGCTGCTTGCCTTGGGGATGACGTTGAGTGGGTAATTCGTTCATGGCGGCTCCAGGGCCGCCAGCATCAGCAGGGGTGGGTCAGAAGGCTACACGGCTTGGATGAGCGGATACGTATGGCCGGCTGCGCCGGCTATGTCCAACACCGTTTCTTGCTCCCATCGTTTCAATCGGTGCCTGTCCAGGAATTCGGGTGCCTGTCCACGGCTGCTCACGACTCCACCATGCGGCCATGCTACTCACCGGCGCCAGAAGATTCACCATTCGCCTTGCATCATGCAATTACTGGCATAACCAATGGCCAAGTACCGGAACGGTTGGGTCGGCATCAAAACCACTACAACACTGGGGACCTTAAGTATGCGCAAAGCGACCATTGTGAAAAATCTGGCTGATCTATATGCCAAAAATGGCATGATTCCTGGTTGGAAGGCGGTGGAAGCTGCCGGCATGAAAGCGGATGACATCTACCGACACTGGGAGTGGCTGACCGATGCTGTGCAGGAGGCGGTGCCGGCGGCACGCAGAGCAAAGGACTTGAAAGAACGGAAGGACGAGGAGACGGAAGATGAGCGTGAAGAAGACGATCCGACCGGTCGCCACCACTACAGTGTCTACGTGGTCAACCTCAAACCGGCGATCGGGAAGCTGCTGTGGTTCGCGGCTGAGAATCACAAGGGGACCAAGTCCTGCCTCTATGTCGGTGCCACTTGGCACACGCCTGAGCAACGGCTTAAGAACCACCTGCGTGGCCATAAAGCTGCCCGACGCGTGGTGCCGCACATGCGCAAGATCGATGAGGCCCTGACCAAGGACCATCGTGGTCGTTATGCCACCCGCGAGGAAGCCGAGCGCGTTGAGCGGCGGTACGCGCAGGAACTTCGTCGGCAGGGATACTGCGTCTGGCAGCGGTAGGCACGGTCATTCATCTATTTCATCACTTGGAGCCCAGGTCATGTTCCGTTCGGCCACCATCACACTGATCCTCATGTCTTGTCTGAGCGGTGCCGCTGGCGTCGAAATCGACGCCAGCGCGGTGGCTGCACTGAACGAGGGCAATGCCGCCATCGAACGCGCGGATGCTGATCCCAATCAGAATCTGGTGGCGGCACTCGCCTTTTCCCGCGCGTTGCCGGCGTACGAAGCCGCGGGCGACTTGGAAACGGCGGCGGAACTGCGGTCGGTCATTTTCTGGTGCAAGAAGCGCATGGACCTGGGCGCATTGCAGCGGTTTGTTGCCAACAAGGGACAGGAGGGGGAAGCGCTGGCGAACGCGGTGGCGAAAATCGAGCAACCCGTGCCTGCGACAGAGGCCAAAGCCTATCTCGATAATGCGGAGGCCTACGCCAAGAAAAACCCGGGCCAATCGCTGAAGATCGCCATCCGTTACTTCGAGGTGGCTGACCGCTTCCAAGGCACTCCGGAAAGTCTGAAGGCTCAGCGGCTCAGCCTGGAGGCGTTGCAGCAGACCGTGATCAGCAGGCGCGCTGCGGACCCGGTGCTGGCGGCTGAGTTGCGGTCCGCGCCGATCACCGCCGGGGATCTGCCGGAGAGCGCGCAGAAACTCATCGCGCCATCGAACAAGACTGTCGAGGAAGTGGCAGCGAAGGCAGCCCAGGACGTGGCGCAGGATCGGCGCAAGGCAACGGAGGCGGTGCTCAAGGAGGCCGAGGCGGCGCAACGGAAGGGTGACCTGGACCGGATGATCGTGCATCAGAATCAGGTCAAAGACATGGATCGAGAGTTTCCTGGCCTTTCCAAGTCCGCTACGACGGCTCTGGAAGCCTATCGAAAGGCGCGGACTAAAACCGTTACCAAGGCGGCGAATGACGTGATTGCCGAAAGGAAGAAGTTGATCCAAGCGCTCGTGCAGGCGCAGAAGGAGGAGACAAGGAAGGGAAACACGGGCGGGGGATTGGCAATCAAGAACACGATCGAGACAATTATTAATGATGTGGAGCAAGCCAGCGCGGCAACCTTGGCCGGGTTGAAGGAACCCATTCGACCGTTCGTGATCAAGCCCGATGGCGGGGTTTTTCTCGGGCGGTTACCCATCAAGAAATCGGAAGGTGAGGCAATCATCGCCAAGGATGAGGCGTCGGCTACCCGCGTCATCATGATCGAAGGGAAACGCTGTTTTGAGTACCTGTCAGCGCATGCCCCATCTGCGTCAACCTTCGATATTCCAGCAAGTTCCAGGCAATTCACCGCCTATGGCATGTCCACGGGATATCAGTCGATGAAGTTCATCGTCAACATCGACGGCAAGACCGTCTTCACCTCTGGACAGCCACCTTCCTATCCCAACTCGTTGGTACCGGTGAACATAATGATCCCCGAAGGAGCTAAGCGCATCGAATTGATTGTTGACCCGTGCGGAGACAACACGGCGGATCATTCGTTGTGGGCTTACCCCTATTTTGCGCGCTAACGAGTCGATCGTGGACATGCACCTGATGCGCCCTCCCGGCGCTGACGGTCGATCACGTTCCGCAGAAGCAGAAAGCCGGCCCGATGGGGCCGGCTTTCTGCTTCTGCGGAACGTGATCGACAGTCAGCGCCGGGAGGGCGCATTAGGTGCATGTCCACGATTGACTGCACGATTGACTGGACGCGCTCCGGGAAGCGGGGACCGGGGTTCGATCCTCAGGTCGAAACCAAGGAAATGCGACGCCCAGCCGGTCGGCCATTCAGGCCCTTTCTCTGTTTGCCGGCCGACGCGGCTCGACGATTTGCCCGTTTCGGCATCACCACACTGACCTCCAGCCGACCACCAACCGCCTCAATGTACTTGCGGATGTTGCTCAGCTTCACGTCTGGGCGGTGCTCCATTCTGGACAGGCTGGCCTGGGTTACGCCCATGCGCTGGGCAACCTGCTCCTGCGTGAGACCAGCGGCTTCACGGACCTGCTGGAGACGGATGGCGGCGATCTTCTGCCGAGCACCATCTGCGACAGCGGTGCGCTCGGCTGCGGGCAGCTTCTTGATATAGGAGGCGAGCGGCTTCATGGTTTCTTTCCTTGGCGCTCACGCGCCTTGTTCTTGGCCACCTGAGCGAGGTGGCGACTGTAGAGTGCATCGGCTTGTTTGATAAGCGCCTTATAGAAGCGCCCTTGGTCTTGGCCGACCTTGTCACCGCCAATCAGCAGAATGGCTCGCTGCTTGGGATCGAAGGCAAAGAGCGTCCGGTACTGGTGACCGGCATGACGTGAGCGCAGTTCCTTCATGTTGGGATGCTTCGACCCGTCCATGGTGTCCACATGCGGACGCCCGAGTTGAGGACCGAACTCCTGCAACAGGCTGGCATCCTGCAGGATCCCGACCCGGTCGGCCGAGGGCAAGCTATCCAGCCATCCTTGGCATTCGGGCATCAGTAGAACGGTCCATGTCACGAGATTCGTGTATACACTCTAGTGTATGTTGGGCAAGCGCGGTTTGCTCAGGCTAACGTCGATGTCCCGGCGAGCAGGCGTCAAGCAGGCGTGAAGCAGGCGTGGACATGCACTTGTTCCTTGCGACCGAGGGGTGGGATTGGCGGGACGCACCTCTACATGGCTCGAAGCCAAGCTCTGATCGTTTGACGTCACCCAATGCCCGGATCGACCCGGGTGCCAGCACGCAGGAACAGGGCAGGGGGTGCAGCTCCAGGCGTGGCAGCGCTGTAGAAGAGATGGCTCGGTCGAACGGCCGACTGCCATGCACTCACGCGCCTTTGACGGAAGTTTGAGCCGCCTTGGGCCCGAGCGACAGACGCCGTCATGAATGCCGTCTCTACGCCACGGTGCGCCACGGTGCTCCACGGTGCGCCAGGATGTGATCCATGCGACGGAGCAAGTCCTCCTCAATCCTGGTAGTCCTTGCTGCCTTCGATGATCGGCAGTGGTAGACGGACCAGCGTCTGGAGAGCCAGGTCTGCGGGATGGATGAACAGGGGCGCTCGGAGCCGGGCGGCATAGAAGTTGTACGATGCCGATTTCGCCGTGTTGACTGAATTTTCCGGTTTTGGCGATCGTTTTGTGAGGCAGGCGTCCAGATTTGGCCAACATTCTGAGCTATGGGAAGGACTCTCCGTTGCGCTGCCGGTCGGCGACTGACGATCCGCGGATGCCCCCGCCCCGCTCCCTGCTGAGTCCTGGCCGGCTGATCGCCGCCAGCTTCGCCGGAGCGATCCTGGTCGGTGCGGCACTGCTCATGCCGCCGTGGGTGGTGCGGCCGGGGGTGCCGGGGCTGACCGCTAGCGATGCGTTGTTCATGTCGACGTCGGCGATCTGCGTCACCGGGCTGGCGGTGCGCGATCTGGCCAGTTTCAGCCTGCTGGGCCAGGTCGTCATGCTCATATTGATCCAGGTTGGCGGCATCGGCATCATCACCTTGTCCAAGCTCGCCCTGCTGCGCGCGGCCCACAGCGTCGATCTCGGCGATCGCTTCCTCTTCAACACCATGCTTGGCAGCGTCCGCCATGTCGATCCGCGCGACGTCCTCGCCAGCACCATCGTCTACACCCTTTCCTGCGAGCTGATCGGCTTCGCCCTGCTGGCGCCGTCATTCATCGCCGACCACGGCTTCGCCACCGGCACCTGGGCGGCGGCTTTCCACAGCGTCTCGGCGTTCTGCAATGCGGGCTTCAGCATCTGGAGTGATGGCCTCGTCCCCTATCGCGACCATCTCTGGGTGAATGTGGTGATCATGGTCCTGATCATCGCCGGTGGTCTCGGCTTCGTGGTCATCGGCGATGTGCTCAGCTGGTTGCGCCGCCGGCGCACCATCCCCCATGCGCGACTGAGCCTGCACAGCCGGGTCGTGCTGCTGACCACCGCCCTGCTCATCGTTGGCGGCTGGCTCGTCTTCCAGATGCTTGAGACGGCGAACAACGCTGGCCCGATCCAGGGGCGGGTGCTGCCGTCGCTCTTCCTGTCGGTCACCGCGCGCACTGCCGGCTTCAACACCGTCGCCATGGACCAGCTGTCGTCGGCTTCGTTGGTGGCGATGATCCTGCTGATGTTCGTCGGCGGTTCGCCGGGGTCGACCGCAGGAGGCATCAAGACCACCGCGCTGGCGGCGCTGGTGGCCACCGTCCGCGCGCGCGCCCGTGGGCGGCCGGAAGCCGAACTGCTCGGCCGCAGCATCAGCGGCGAGGTGGTCGGGCGGGCGCTCGGCGCGACCGCAGTGATGACCGGGGTCATCCTGGTCGGCACCATCGTCCTCGACGTTGCCGAGTCCGGACTCGGGCCGCACGCCGGCAGCGGCGCTCACTTCCTCGACCATCTCTTCGAAGTGGCCAGCGCGGTGTGCACCGTCGGCCTGTCGACCGGCATCACCCCCACGGTCAGCGAGAGTGGACGCGTGGTGTTGGAGCTGTGCATGTTCGTCGGCCGCGTTGGTCCGCTGTTGTTGGCCGCGACGTTGTTCTCGACGGCGCGTCGCGCCGAGTACCGTCTGCCGCGCGAAGACCTCATCATCGGCTGAAAGGCATCATCATGGCCCCACCCAAGGCCGGCTCATTCCTCGTCATCGGTCTCGGCACCTTCGGCCATCAGGCGACGGCAGCTCTCGCCGAGGGCGGCGCCACGGTCATCGCCGTGGATCTCGACCGCGACCGCGTCGACAAGGTGGCGCATCTCTGCGCCAAGGCCGCCGCCGCCGATGGCTGCGACGAGGACGCGCTGGCCGCGCTTGGAGCGTTCGATGTCGATGTCGCGATCGTCTCGGTGGGCGATTTCTTCGACGTCACCGTGCTGGTCACCTACCTGCTGCGCAAACGGCACATCCCCAAGGTGGTGGTGCAGGTCAACTCGCAGCGTGAAGCCGAGGCCATCCGCGCGGTGGGCGCCACCCATACCTGTTTTCCCGAACGCGACTCGGCGCGCACCATCGTCAGCCACTTCATCGCCGATACGGTTGCCTACGAGCGCATCGCCATCGGCCGTGATGCCGGCATCATCGAGGTGGCGGTGCCGCCGGCCGCCGTCGGTCGCAGCCTGCGCACCCTGCAACTGCGCGGCCGCTACTCGGTGAATGTGGTGGCGGTCAAGACGCCGTCGGTGGAAGAAGGCCTATCGGAAACCATCTCGGTCTCACCAGACGCCGATGCGCCGTTAGCCGCTGGCCAGGTGCTGGTGGTGCTGGGCCACCACCGCCAGCTCGGCCATTTTCATGAGGCGTTTCCGCATAAGGGGTGAGCGCTTCAGGGGCTGGGGAACCGCTCCGGCCCGCGACGTGCTACCCGCAGTCCGCGCCGCGCCGCCCGCCGCGTGGCACGGAAGCGCTCGCGACGCTCGCGCACGAGATCGTCCGTGTACAGCCGCTGAACCAGATCGCGGAAGCCACCGCGCAGTTCTTCGGCGGTCATCGCCGTCGGGGTGAAGTTAACGTCGAACAGCGTGCATAGCTCCCAGCGTGTCGGTTCGATCAGACGGCCGGCGTCGCGCAGGCGCTGATAGAGCGCGGTGCCGGGGAAGGCGGTCTGCACCGTGACTTGGACTTCGGCCAGACCGGCGTCGCGGGCGAAGGCGTACACGGCGTCGAAGGCATCGACGCCCTGGCCGTCGATGCCGAGGATGAAGCAACCGTTGACGCCGATGCCGGCCGCCTGGATGCGCGCCACCGCCTCGCGGTAACGGTCGAGGCGCTTGCGTTTCCAGCCGTGCGCGTCGATGCCGACCAGATCCGCGGCGGTGGGGCTTTCCAGGCCGACCAGGACCTGCGCGCAGCCGCTGGCGGCCATCAGGTCGAGCAGTTCAGGATCGTCGGCGATCGCCACATCGCACTCGGTGAACCAGCGCACCCGGCGCGGAATCATGGCGGCGAGCAACTGCTTGGCCCAGGCGCGGTCGACGAAGCTGTTGTCGTCGGCGAATTCCAGGAACGGGTGCGGCCACAACGCGCAGACGCGGTCGATCTCGGCGAGCACGCGCGCGATCGGCTTGCGTCGATAGCCAGGGGTCATCAGTGGGGTGGCGGCGCAGAATTCGCAACGATGCGGGCAGCCGCGGCTGGTCTGCACCGTGATGCGGTTGTAGCGCGCTGGGTCGAGCAGCTCGAAGCGCGGCATCGGCGCCAGGTCGAGATCGAAAGCCTCACCGCGGGTGCCATAACGCGGGCGCAACCGGCCGGCCTCGGCGTCGGCCAGCACCTCGGGCCAGGACAGTTCGCCTTCGCCGATCACCACCGCGTCAGCGTGCGCCTTGGCCTCGTCGGGTAGCACGCTGACGTGCGGCCCGCCCATGACGACGCGCGTGCCGCCCGCACGCAGGCGGTCGGCGAGCGCGTAGGCCTCCTCGATCTGGGCGCTGAACGACGAGATCGCGGCGAGATCGAAGCCGTCGGGCACATTCGCCTGCGCGGCGATGTCGGGCACATCGCGGTAGACCAGTTCATGCCAGGGCGGCGTCATGCCGGCGAGCGTGAGCAGGCCGAGGCTGGGGAGCGAAGCGATGGTCTTGCTACGTTCGACGAAGCCGGGCAGGGTCAGACCCATGCGCAGCAGTTCGGGATCGACCGCGCGCACCCCGGACATGGCGAGGAAGAGGATCCTCATGCCAGCAGCCCGACGAGCACGCCGACGGTGCCGCCGGCGACGCAGCCCACCGGGATGGCGAAGGCGGAGCGTGCCGCCGGAACACATGCGCTCAGCCAGCAGCACGGCGTCATCGTTGCCAAGGCGGCGATCAGCAGCCAACCGGCGAGCGTGGTGGTCGACTCCTTCGGCAGGTGCGGCAGAGTGGCGACGAAGGCGAGGTTGAGCAGCCCCAGCCCGAAGCAGGCGATGTGGCCGAGACGCAGCAGGCGTCGCCGCCAGCCGTCGTAGCCGCCAAGCCAGGCGGGATCGTGGAAGAACACGCCGGCGGCGAGCCCCGACAGCGCGCCGGCGAGGAAACCGATCCAGGCTGCGACGAGATTGGCGTGGCCGTCGATCATCCGTTGCTCGCCGGGCTGAAGTCGGCTTCGCGCACGTGAAGATCCTCCCTGAATTCGAACGGCGAGAAATCGAGGTCGTACTCGCGGCGCGCGCCACCGGCGTCGACCTCAATATCGGCATCGTAGAAATCGACGTCGATGCCGACGGTGCGCTTGGCATGTGCGGGGATGACCGTCCACTCGCTGTCGTAGTCGTACCGATCAGCGTCCCTCGCGATCACCGTGATGTCGGTATGATTGTGGACCTCGACCCAGGCGTACTCGGGCTCGAAGCCGCAGCCTCCGAGGACGCAACCGAGCGGGATCAGGGCGACCCCTCGCCACCGCCAGCAACGATGTCTGAGCATGGGATCCTCCATCATGGTTTCAGCGTGTCGCCACCGGCACCAGGTCGGTGTCACGCACGTGCACCGTGTCGAAACCGAGCAAGCCGAGGTCGAGGGCGTACTCGCGAACCTGGCCGCGTCCGCTGACCGCAAGCGCCGCGCCGCCGGTGCAGGGGAGGGCGAGCGTGGTGTCATCGCCCGGCGCGATCAGGCGATCGTCGAGACGGCGACCGCTTGCGAGGCCGACGCGGATGGCCCCGCGCGTTTCATTGAAAACGCGAACCTGGGCCGATCGGTGCCGAGGTTGGTGGGCGGCAGGGTGAGCCAGTGCCATGATAGTTAACTAACACTAACTAACAAAATGGCAAGCGGCCGATTTGATGTCAGCATCCGCCATGCTGCCGCGCTTCCTGATCGGCAATCGTCAGGCCGACCCTGGCTGGTGCTAGGAGCCTGTCGGGGGATAGCGAGCGAGGATGGCGACGCGGATCGGATGGCAGATCCAAGGCGGCGAAACCGCCCAAAGGAGCACCGCTCCCTAGTCGTTTCGCCAACGCAGGAGATGCCGTCCGAGAGCGAGCCAGCGCGACGCTCGCTATCCGCGACAGACTCCTAGAACGCTTTTGCTGCTAGGCCTTGGGGGCGGCGCCATTGGCAGCTGATTTCACAGACACCGGCCGGAGCGGTGTTGGGACGGAAGGACGTCCCTGACTTTCCCTGCGATCGATCTCAGACGATGCTCACGTCGAGAAACCGAGGCGATTGAGCCGGGATGGAATCCGCGTGTCACAAAGCCAGTGATTGATCGTTTGATCGGTGATTCGGTTCGGTTTCCTCGTCTCACCATTCCAGCGGCCGCCGGGTGCATCTGATGAACGCGCTCGCTGGGCACCGGGGCCGCCGGTTTACTGACTACGGATATACTTCTCATGCTCACTGACGTCATCTCCCTCCCATCCCTGGAATGGTGCTCACCGGCAGTGATTCCGGTGGTCGCCAACCTCGGCACCGCGTTGCTCCCTGCGCTCTTCGCAGGCCTGGGAACCGTGGCCGCGCTCGTGTTCAAGCCGAAGCAGCTGTTCCGGGCATGCCGGGCCAATCCTGGCCGCGCGCTGGGAACCGCGGTTGGCATGGCCGCAGCGTTGGCGCTGGGGTGGTGGGTCTTCATGGCTCCTGGGCCCGAGACGCCGGCAGATGGTCGCCGTCCTGGATTGGCAGCGGTGACTGGTGGTGGTGCCACGACCGATTGGACGAAGGTGGCCTTGGAGCTTATTCGCTCCGGCGAGCGCCGTCCCGCCGCGGTCGCGATCGTGGCGCCAACGACCGGTGAAACGGTCGCCATTCCGCCGGTAACCAGCGCCGTGCCGGTGCGAACGGCGGCCCTGCTCTTCCGTGCCGACGCCGCGCGAAGCGGCCACGGCGGGGGCGCGGCGCCCAAAAACCTCAAGCCCGTGTGGGAATACAGCGAAGACAACACCATGTACCTGTCGGCGCCGCTGGTGGCTGACGGTTATGTGTTTGGTGCAAGCTGTTATCTCGATCCGCCCAAGACCTACGGCTCGGTGTTCTGTCTCGACGTTGCCACTGGCAAGGTGGTATGGAACGTGGCGAAGGTCAAGGGCCGCGACGGCAAGGATGTCGCCCTGATGGGATTCTTCAGTTCGCCGACCCTGTCGGCGGACGGGACCAGCCTGCTCATCGGACAAGGCTTGCACCCCGACAAGGACGCGGCGCTGCTCTGTTTCGATGCTGCCACCGGCGCGCTGCGCTGGTCGGCGCCGACCACGCTACACATCGAGAGTTCGCCGGTCATCGTCGGCGACCTGGTGGTGGCCGGCGCCGGCGCGATCGAGAACCCGACCACCCACATCGCGATCGGCGATCCGGGATACGTCTTCGCGGTGCGGCTGTCCGACGGCGTCGAGGTCTGGCGCCATGCGCTCAATGATCCGGAGAGTTCGCCGGTGGCCGGCCCCGACGGCGTGATCTACATCGGCAGCGGCTTCAATGGCAAGGCGGTGGTCGCCTTGCGCACGGCCAGCGATGACGAGTTGAAGGCCAAGGGGCAGACGCGCCTGATGTGGACGGTACCGACGCCGCATCCGGCCACTGGCGCGGTCACCCTGGTCGGGGATCTCGTGCTGGCCGGTTGCGGCAATGGCGATTTCGTCTTCGCCGCCAAAGATCCGTCTGGCCTGGTCATCGCCATCGATCGCGCCACCGGCGCCATCCGCTGGCGCTGCGAACTGCCCGATGCGGTGCTGGGTTCGATCGCGGTGCGCGATGGCGTGGCCTATTGCCCGGTGCGCAACGGCGAACTGGTGGCGATCGATGTCGCGACCGGCGCGCTGCGCTGGCGCCAGCAGGAGCCCACCAAACGCCTGAGCCGGAAGTCGCCGCTGCTGGCTGGCCCGGCGGTGGTCGACGGTCTGATCTACGCGGTCTCGGGCGATGGCTACCTCGGCATCTTCGACGCGACCAACGGCACCCAGATCGAGCGCACCTACCTCAACGCCAAGAACAAACCTGGCGAGATGGGACTGTCGCTCAGCTCGCCCTGGGTCGTCGATGGGCGCGTCTATGTCGGTTCCGAGACCGGCGGCCTGCGCTGCTACGCTGGGACGCCATGATCGTCCCCCGTACGGATGTAGTGCGTCTGGCCGAGGCCACCGATGCCGCGATGGTGGGCGGGAAGGCGATCAATCTGCAGAAGCTGATCGCTGCGGGTTTCCCCGTTCCCGACGGTTTCGTGATCACGACCCATGCCTATCGCGAGGCCCTGGCCGCTGGCAGGATGCCGGGCCACATCGCCGATGCCATCCGCACGGCCTACCGTCAGCTCGGCGCGCCGGTGGTCGCGGTGCGCTCGTCGGCCACCGCCGAGGATCTCGCCGGTTCGTCGATGGCGGGGCAGTACGAGACCATCCTCGACGTCCAGGGCGAGGACGCCGTGCTCGACGCGGTGCAGCGTTGCTGGGCTAGCGTCGCTGCCGAGCGGGTCGGCGTTTATCTGAAGGAGCGTGGCATCGACCGCGCGCAGGTGGCGATGGCGGTGGTGGTGCAACTGCTGGTGCGCGCCGACGTCGCCGGCGTGCTGTTCACCGCCAATCCGCGCACCGGCGCCCGCCACGAGCTGGTGATCGATGCGTCGTGGGGTCTCGGCGAGGCGGTGGTCTCGGGGTTGGTGCAGCCCGATACGCTGACCGTCGACCGCGCTACCGGCGCCGTGCTGACCTGCACGGTGGGCGACAAGCGCCTCGCCATCCACGCTGGCGATCACGAGACGCGCGAGGTGCCGGCGGCGCGACGAGCCATGTGCTGCCTCACCGCGCTGCAGGTGCGCGAGCTGTGGAAACTGGGTCTGCTGGTGCTCGAGCATTTCGGTGGCGCGCAGGACATGGAGTGGGCCATCGAGGGCGATCGCCTCTTCCTGCTGCAGACCCGTGCCATCACCACCTTGGAGGACGCCGAAGCCTACCACGAATTGCTCACCGCGGTGCGCGCCGAGTTGCGTGCCGCCAGCGAGGCCGGCCGCGGTCCGTGGGTCGTGCACAACCTCGGCGAGACGGTGCCGCATCCGCATCCGCTGACCTGGAGCGTCTTGGGGCGCTTCATGGGCGGCGCCGGTGGTTTCGGCCGGCTCTACAAGCGCCTGGGCTATGTCCCATCGCCCCGGGTCGAACGCGATGGCTTCCTCGATCTGGTCGGCGGGCGCATCTACCTCGACTGCGCGCGCGGCCCCGAACTCTTCCTCGACGGCTATCCCTTCGCCTACGACATCGACCTGCTCCGGAGTGACCCCGACGCCAGCCAGCGGCCGCCGACGCTGCCGGTGGGCGGGCTGGGTGCGACCTTCAGCGCCGGTCGCCGGCTGGCCGGCATCCCGACGACGGTGGCCGCCCTGGCCGGGCACGCCGATCGCGATTTCCGCGAGCGGGACGTGCCGGCGTTCGCCGCCTGGATCGCCACCGAGCGGGCGCGCGATCTCGGCGCCCTCGACGCGGCCGGCTGGTGGGCCTGCTGGCAGGAACGCGAACAGCGCATCCTCGACGACTTCGCCCCCGCGTCGCTGCTGCCCAGCGTGCTGGCGGTGTGGGCGCTCGATGAATTGCGCAGCTTCCTCGGCGAGCACGTGTGGGACGCCGAACCGGCCGAACTGACCAACCGGCTGTCGGTTGGCGGCGCCGAAGATTGCACCGCGCGCGCCAACCAGGGCCTGTACGAGCTGGCGCACGGCAGCCGCACCCGCGCCGCCTGGCTGGATGAACATGGCCACCGTGCGCTCGGCGAATTCGATCTGGCCGCGCCACGGTGGGACGAGTGCCCCGAGCGGGTCGATCAGCTCGCCGCCCATCTCGCCAAGGGCGCCGCGCCGCATGAGGCGCACCAGCGCCGCGTGAGCGAGGCCCGCGACTTGGCCGAGCGCCTGGGCGCCACGCTGTCGTCCACTGCGCGCGCGGAGTTCCGGCGCCGGTTGGCGCTGGTCCACCGCTACACGCCTTTCCGCGAAGACGCCAAGGGCGAGCTCATGCGCGGCTACCGCCTGCTGCGCGACCTCGCGCGCCAAGCCGGCCGGCGCCTGGACATCGGCGACGACGTCTTCCTGCTCACCCGCGACGAGGTCCGCGACGCCCTGGCTATCGGCTTCGCGCCCCTCCACCTGCTTGATCGCCGTCGCTTGGAGCGCGCCGCCCAGACCCGGCTGACCCTGCCCACGGTGATCGGGCCCGACGACATCGCCCATGTCGGCGAACTGCGCGTCGAGGCTGGCGCCGACCGCTGGAGCGCCCTGGCAATCTCGCCAGGCATCGCCACCGGTCCGGCGCGCATCGTGCGCTCGCCACTCGACGCCGGCGATCTCGGCCAGGGCTACCTGCTGGTCTGTACCAGCACCGACCCGAGCTGGACGCCGCTCTTCGTCAACGCCGCGGGCGTGGTACTGGAGCGCGGCGGCACCCTCTCGCATGGCGCGGTGGTGGCGCGTGAGATGGGCGTGCCCGCCGTGGTACTTCCCGACGCGTGTACGCGACTGATCGAAGGCGAGTCGATCATCGTCGATGGCAACCGGGGCGCCGTGGCGCGCGCGGCGGCCGCACCGGTCGCCGATGAACGACCCGAGCTTACCGATACCCGCATCCCGTGGACGGCCTTGCCGCCTCAGCGTGGTGCCGGCGAAGCACGCTCGGCGAGCTGGCGCGACCGCTCGCTGCTGGTGTGGACGATCGCACTCGCCGCGTTCTTCCTGCTGCCTGAACCCTGGGTACGCCTGCCGGTCTTTGCCGCCATGGACGCCGTCCTGCTGCCGCTGGTGCCGCGCTTCGGCCCGGCTGGCACCGTCGCGATCATCGCCGTGGCGTTGGCGGTGCTGACGCTCGGACTGCAACGCCTGCTCACCGACAATGCGCGCCTGACCGAGGCCAAGCGCCGCGCCGCCGCCCTGCGCGCCGAGGCCGAGACCCTGCCCGCCGGCAGCCCGCGCCGCGCCGCGCTGCTCGCGGCGGCGGCGCCGGTGAATGGCCGGGTGACGATGGCGGCGATGGTGCCGCTGGCGGTCACCCTCGGTCCGCTGGTGGTGTCGTTCCTCTGGCTGCCCGAACGTCTCGACCGGCCGGCCTGGAATCCCTTGCGCGGCAGCGTCGCGGCGGTGCAGGTGGTGGTCGCCGGCGATCATCTCGACCCGGTGGTGCTCGCCATCGATCCCGCGTGCACGCTCACCGACATCACGCCGGTCGAGCAGAGCCTGCCACCGATCCGCGCCACGCTGGAGACCCTGCGCGCCGACTGGCGGCGCTCCGTCGATCTCAGCGATCAGCCATGGCCGGTGCGGGCCGCCGCCCTGCGTAGCGCCGAGAGCTTGCGCGCCGACCTCGACGCCTACCTGGCCACGCCCATCCCCGACCAGACCCTGGCCTGGACGGTGGAGCTTCCCGAGCAGGACGGCGCCTTCCCGCTCTCGGTCCGCAGTGGCACGCAACGGATTGAGACCCGCCTGGTGGCCGGTCATGGGGTACCCCCACCGTCCAAGCTCGACCTCGAGGATGGCCGCGGCCCGATCCAGGCGCTGCTCGCCGACGGGTCGCTGCGCACCCTCAGCGTCACCTACAAGCAGCCCACCGACCAACCGGCATTCTGGCAACCCTTCGCCCGATTCGGCTGGCTGTGGGACGCCGGTTGGCTGTGGACGTACCTCATCGCCTACCTCCCCGCCATGCTGCTGAGCAAGAAGCTGCTGAAAGTCGCGTGATGGCGGGGGTGGTGGATCTTACCGCCGGCTCGCCGTGGGAGTTCCGGCTGGTCGATAGCGGCGGTCCGGGGCCATGGAGGCGTAGCCTGCCCGCGTTGCTGCGGTCGCGACCTGGTGCGATGCTGCCGTTGCCCTGGCCGATCTCCTGGCGGGCATTCGGCCGCGTCGCAACCGACAACGCCGACATCGGCGACCGCGATCCTGACGAGCGTCAACCGGTGGCGTTGCTCGCCACCCGGCCTGATGCCCTGAAGATCGGCGGCCAGCCAGCGCGGCGGGTCGACCTCACCACCGATGCCAGTGGCGTCATCGACCTGACCCGCTCGTTCGGTCCGCCGCGCAACGGCCGCACCGCCTGGCTCTTCGCCGAATGGGTCAGCGACGTCGCCGAGGACGTGATGCTGCACGTCGGCGCCGACTGGTGGTTCCAACTCTTCATCGATGGAAAGCCGGTGTTCGACACCCTCGCCACCGGTAACCGTTGGATGGTAGGCGATACCGCCCATCGCGTGCCGTTGCATCTGGGTGCCGGCCGGCATGTCATCGCCCTGCGGGTGCGCAGTGGCGCCGGCGGCTGGGCCTGCGCGAGCTGCCTCACCACCGCACCTGCCGACATTCCTGCCGATCTGCATCTGGAAGCGCGCCGCCTGCTCGCCGCATCCTCCGGACCGTTCGCCAGCCTGACACTCGAAGGCGCGCTGGAAGACGCACCGCTGCTCAACGGGCAGGTCGTGCCGGTGCCTTTGCCGGGCATGCGCTATGCGATCATTCCCGGCATCCCGCCGCGCTGTTTGCGGCGCCGGGATAATCGCCTGGAGCGTCGTTGGAGCCCGGGCGAGACCGCTGGCGCCATCCGCGTCGCCCGACTGCCCGTTTTCACCAACAGCGGCGCCGATCGCTGCGTCGCTGCGGCGGGTCGTCTGCTGGCGATCCGGCCTGCCGGGGTGCGCCTCGACTTCGGACCGATCCTCGGCCACGCCGGCCCGCGCCATGCCAGCGTGTCCTGCCGGAGCACCGCACCATGTCGGATGCGGCTCAGCGTCGCCGGCCGGGAATGGCTTTCGCCCCGGTCGCTGGAGCACCGCTTCAC
>ENA-ORBV01007420-ORBV01007420.1-microbial-mat-metagenome-genome-assembly--contig:-NODE-7420-length-18831-cov-4.104511_pt1 | contig 18831 bp, 17 predicted proteins | sample MGYA00237777_ERZ505514 | MGnify/ENA primary metagenome ERZ505514 (study PRJEB26160, sample SAMN06269048) | microbial mat metagenome | isolation source: Oligotrophic lake microbial mat | place... | reverse complement strand
TGCCGTAATAGAGAATATTCTTGGCCAGCATGGTTCGTTTGCCCTCAGCGTTGGAACGCGCCAAACAGATGAATGCGTGTTTGGCTGCATAAGCGGTTAGGTTGTCGAGAAAGCAGGCCTATTGACATGGAAGCAAGATGAGATATACTGATCATATCACATGTCTTACAGAAAATGCAATAGTTAATTTTCCCAGTTGCAACAATTGCATCCAGCATGCCAGGACCCGCTTATGTTCAAAACTGTCGCTCGCGAGCCCAACTTGACCAGCCGTGTCACGAGCCAAATGGAAGCATTGATCGTTGACAATCAATTGCAACCGGGTGATCGCCTGCCAGCCGTCAAGGAATTGGCGGAGCAGTTTGGCGTCAGCCGGACCGTAATCCGTGAGGCTGTGGGCGCACTCGCGACCAAAGGGTTATTGGAAGTGCGGCATGGCAGCCGGACGGTTGTGCGCCATCCGTCGGTTGATACGGTGACGCAGTCGATAAGTTTATATCTGCGCGCTGGCCTGTCGGCATTTAATATCGACAAGGTGAGCCAGGTACGGCGCGTGTTGGAAGTGGAGATTGCCGGCTGTGCCGCCGAACAACGCACAGAGGAAGATTTGCGCAAGCTAGAAACGCTGCTGGCAGAAATGGAAAAGATCGTCACCGATCCTGCCGCAATGCAAACCCAGGGTGAACTGTACATTCAAACTGATGTCGATTTTCATACGGCCTTGGCCGATGCCACGCACAATGAACTCTTTCCTTTGCTTCTCAACTCATTGGTTGATATCATGCTCGAAGTACGCAAAATGGGTCTGGCCGTGCCCGGTTCACCGCAAAACGCCATCGACTTTCATCGTGCCATCTATTTACAGGTAAAAGCCGGCAATATGGAGGGCGCACGTCAGGCGATGCGCGAGCACTTGACCGATTCCGAAGAAGTCATGCGCCAGGCCATTGCGTTGCGTAGTGGTAAACAGTAAGTTGAAAGGGTACGTCGTTCTGACTGCCGGTGATTTACAACTTACCACTTGCTATTTACCACTTACCAATCAGCAAATCTTACAGGAGCACCTCATGCAACTAGATGGGAAAATCGCCTTGGTCACCGGCGGTGGTACGGGCGTTGGTCAGGCGATTGCCAAAAGTTTTGCCCAAGCGGGCGCACAGGTTGTGATCACCGGACGGCGACAAGATAAATTGGAACAAACGTGTGCCGCCATTCAAGCCGCAAAACCGGTTCGCTATTTTGTGGCAGACGTAGCCGACCGCACCCAAGTAGCCTCGTTAATCGCATGGATCAACGAGGAATTCGGCGCGCTGGACATCGTCGTCAACAATGCCGCCATCTCGCGCGACGGCTTCGTCATGCTCACCAGCCCGGCGACCTGGGACGAGGTCGTGGCGGTCAACCTGCGCGGCCCCTTCCTGTGTGCGCGCGCGGCGCTGCGACCGATGATCCGGCGGCGCTGGGGGCGTATCGTCAACATCGTTTCGCCGGCCGCCCTGCTCGGTCAGGAGGGCGCCGCCGCGTACGCCGCCACCAAGGGCGGCCTGCTCAGTTTCACCCGCTCGCTGGCCCGTGAGGTCGGCCGCTACGGGATCACCGTCAACGCCCTCTGTCCCGGCCTGGTCGAGACGCGCCTCATCGCCGACATGCCCGCCGCCGTGCGCGAGCGCCACCTGCAGACCATCCCGCTCGGCCGCTTTGGCGCGCCGGACGAGATCGCCCACGCCGTCCGCTTCCTCGCCTCCCCGGCCGCCTCGTACGTCAGCGGCGCCCTGCTCGCCGTCGATGGCGGCCTGACGATGACGTGACGAGCGCACCGCTCAACGCGAAGGCGCGCAGACGCGAAGGCGTCGTGAATCGAGTCCAATCGGCTCCGCGCCTGCGCGCCTTCGCGTTGAAAAATTAGACGATTCACATGACCCGCATTGCCATCACCGGCCTCGGCAGCATCAACGCCCTCGGCGTCGGCGTCGCGGCGTTCGAGGACGGGCTGCGCGCCGGCCGCTGCGGCATCGGGCCGCTGACGCGCTTCGCCGCCGCGGGCTACCGCGTCGCCTGCGCGGCGGAAGCGCCGCCGCCGCCGCGCCCACCGGGCGTGTCGGCGCGGGCGGCGCGACGCTGGTCGCTGACGACGCGGCTGGCGCTGGCGGCGGCGGCCGAGGCGTGGCGCGCGGCCGGCCTGACGGACGGCGCCGCCTGCGGCGTCGTGCTCGGCACCACCACCGGCGGCATGGCCGGCGGCGAGGAGAGCTATCGGCGGGAAGCGATTGGCGCGGCGGGACGCACCGCGTTGGCGAGTTGGCTCGAGACGCCGGTGGCGGTGCCGACCGACGCCGTCGCGACGCTGATCGGCAGCCGTGGACCGCGCCTGACGGTGTCGACGGCGTGCTCCTCGGGCGCCAACGCGCTCGGCATCGGCGTCGACTGGATTCGCGCCGGACGGGTTGCGGCCGTGCTGTGCGGCGGCGCCGAATCGCTATGCCGCATGACGTATTCCGGCTTCAACAGCCTGCAGGCCCTGGACCCAGGGCCCTGCCGGCCGTTCGACCGACAGCGCGCCGGACTGTCGCTCGGCGAGGGCGCGGCGCTGTTCGTCCTGGAGGACTGGCGCGCCGCGACCGCGCGCGGGGCGCGCATTCTCGGCGAGCTGCTCGGCTACGGCGTCAGCGCCGACGCCTATCACCTCACCCAGCCGCGCCCGGACGGCGCCGGCGCGGCACTCGCCATGCGACGCGCCCTCGCCGACGCCGGCGTCGCGGCGGCGGCGATCGACTACGTCAACGCGCACGGCACCGGCACGCCGCTCAACGACGTCGCCGAGACGCGTGCGATCAAAGCCGTGCTCGGCGCCCGCGCGGCGGTCGTGCCGGTGTCGTCGACCAAGTCGCAGGTCGGCCACTGCCTCGCCGCCGCCGGCGCCATCGAGGCACTGGCCGCCTTGTTGGCGGCGCGCGGCGGCTTCGTGCCGGCGACCGTGACGTTGCGCGACGCCGACCCGGAATGCGACCTCGACTACGTGCCCGGGCACAGTCGCGCCGCCGCGCTGCGCACGGTGCTGTCGAACTCGTACGGCTTCGGCGGCAACAACACGAGCCTCGTCCTACGCGCGCCGGAGGCCGGCGCGTGAGCGAGCCGGTGGCAGTCACCGGCGTCGGCATCGTCAGCGCGCTCGGCGTCGGGGCGCGTCAGTTCTGGCAGGCCCTCGCCGCCGGCCACTCCGGCATCGCGCCGGCGGCGGGGCTGGCCGGGCCCGACGGGCTGCCGACGCGCGCCGCCGCGGTGCGCGACTTCGCGGCGCGCGAGTTCATCACCTCGAGCCACTACCGGCGCATGGATCCGTTGTCGCGCATGGTGGTCGCCGCCTGCCGCATGGCCCTGGACGACGCCGCCGCCGGCGTCGACCGCGACGCCGCGCGCAGCGGCATCGTCGTCGGCTCCGCCCTCGGCAATGCCTTGGAGTCGGCCCAGCACCTGGACCGGCTGTTCCTCAAGGGGCCCGCGGCGGTGAGTCCGATGCTCTTCCCCAACCTGGTGCTCAATGCGCCGGCGAGCTACGCGGCGATGGAGTTCGGCTTCACCGGCGTCAACTTCACCGTCGCGCAGGCGGAGATCTCCGGCGAGACGGCGATCGCGCTCGGCGTCGATGCGATATGCAGCGGCCGCGCCGACCTGGTGCTCGCCGGCGGCGGCGACGACCTGGCGCCGATCCTGCTCCGCACCCTGCACCGCACCCGCGCCCTCGCCGGGCAGCGCGGCGGGCGCGAGTGGGCAAGCCCCTACGACGCGGCGCGCAGCGGCCTGGTGGCCGGCGCGGGCGCGGCGATGCTGGTCCTCGAACCGCTCGCCCGGGCCCGCCGCCGCGGCGCCCCGGTGTACGCGTGCATCGCCGGCAGCACCGCCTGGGCGGTGCCGGCGCCGCCGTACGGCTGGCCGTCGCGCGCCCCGGCGTCGCTGGCGCCGCTCGCGGCGCTGTGCGGCGCGGCGCCGATCGATCTGGTCTGCGGCGGCGCCAACTCGACCACGGCGCTCGATGCCTGCGAGCTGACGCTGTTCGAAGCGCTCGCGGCGGCGCGCGGCGCGACCGTGACGTCGCTCAAGGGCGCCATCGGCGAATTCGGCGCCGCTGGCGCACTGACCGTCGCCGCCGCCTGCCTGGCGTTGCGCGAACAAGCCGTGCCGCCGCTCTGCGCGCTGGCGACCGCGGCGCCGACCGCGCTGCGTCTGGCGGCGCGACAGGCGCAGCCAGCGCGCCTGCGCCGCGCCCTCGTGCACGGCCTCGCCCGCGGTGGCGCGGCGGCGGCGCTGCTGCTCGAAGCGGCCCCGGACTGACCGGCTCTCATCGCGGAGGCGCGGAGGTGCGCAGAGGAGGAGCGGATTCTTGTTCGGAGTTCTTCCCCGCCTGGCTCCGCGTCCCCGCGTCTCCGCGGTGAAGATCTTCGGACTTACGCCGAAGGAGGACTGAAGTTCTCAATCGCCTCCCCCGGCCGCAGGTGGTCCGCCAGCACCGCCTCGAAGGGGCGCTGATCGATGACTTCGAACTGGCTGGCGTCGAGCGGGAAGCGAGCGCCGTCCGCGGTGTAGGGAGCCACCGCCGCCGAGCCGGCCGACAAAACGGTCACCAGCGGTACCAGCAGCCGCTGCATGGCCGCCGGCTCGCGCGTCGTCAGGACGATCTTCGCCTCGGGCAGGCCGCAGGACAGGATCGACACCAGGCGGATGAACGCCGCATCGTCGGCGCCGCGCTGGTTGGCGCGGCCGGCGATCTGCCGCAGGCGCGGCACCGACAGGTAGACCTCCAGGCCGGCGTCGAGCAGGTGGCGGGCATGCAGGGCGAGGGTGACGAGCTCGAAGCCGAGGTCGGGGTTGAGGCCGACCAGGATGCCGGGGTTGGCGACGCGCAGACCGGCGGCGCGGGCGCGATCGAAGTTGCCCAGGCGGCGGTCGTAGTCGGCGCGCGGATTGTCGGCCGTGGTGCCCATGAAGCGCGCGTAGTGGGGCCGGGAGTACGTTTCCTGGAAGGTGCACATCGTCAACTTGGCGGCGACAGCGCCGTCGGGTCGGCGCGCGAGGCCGTCCAGCAACATCGAATACTCGTCGGCGTCGAGCGAGCCCACATTGATCAGCACGTGCCGGAACGCGCGCGCCTGCGTCGCGCGCAAGGCCTGATTCACCTGTGCCAGGACCGGCGCGCGCCGCTCGGCGCGGTACTCGCCCGTGAGCAGGGCGACGCCGTGCATGCCGCGCCGGCGCAGCACATCGAGCTGCTCCGCGATGGTCGCGGCGTCGACCGTCGCGCGGCGCAGCGCCGCGTTGTCGCGGCGCATGCCGCACATCCGACACTCGGCGTCGCAGGTGTTGGTCAGGTACAGCGGCGAGAAGGTCTCCAGACGCGTCGGTCGCTGGGTGCGCGCGACGCGGGCCAGGGCATAGAGGGCGTCGGCGTCGAGCGGCGCCGTCCACAGGATCGCCAGGTCGTCGACGCCGAGCGGCGCACCGGCGCGGGCGCGGCAGACGACCTCGTTGCGGACCGCCGGCGGCGCGGCGGCGGCGGCGCGCAGGCGGGCGGTGACGTCACTCGCGACGAGGTGGAACTGCATCATCTGCTGCTCTCGCTAACCTTCGGCAGGGAGGCGGTCAACGTGTCGCGCTGCCCGGTCGCCGCGCCGGCGCGGTCGCGCCGGTTGGCGGGCTCGGCTAGGCTCCGCCGCGTGTCCGCGCCCCGTCACGCCATGTCGGTCGATGTCGAGGACTGGTTTCATGACGGCGGCCTGGCGCCGTCCGCGCCGGTAGCGCACCGGGTCGAGCGCAACACCGACGTGCTGCTGGCGCTGTTCGCCGCCGCCGGCGCCCGGGCGACGTTCTTCGTCCTCGGCGACGTCGCCGCCCGTCACCCACAGCTGATCGGCCGCATCGCCGCCGGCGGGCACGAGATCGCCAGCCACGGCTACGCCCACCAGCACCTGACGCGCCAGCTGTGGCGCGAGTTCCGCGCCGACGTCGAACGCGCCCGCCTGCTGCTCGAGGACCGCGTCGGCGCCGCGGTTCGCGGCTATCGGGCGCCCTACTTCGCCATCGAGGCCGGCGTGCGCTGGCCGATCGAGCAGATCGCCGCGGCGGGCTACGGCTACGATTCCAGCCTGCTGCCGATGGGCCGCCCGCCGGGACTCGAGCTGGTCTCCCCGCGCACCCCCTACCGCCATCACAATGGCCTGTGGGAGGTGCCGGTGGCCGTGCTGCAACTGGGGCGCTTCTGGCATCTGCCGTTGGCGAGCGGCTGGGGCCTGCGCCTGCTGCCGCCGCGGCTGCTGCGGCGCGCGCTGGCGCGCTTCGAGCGCGACGTCGGGCCGGGCGTGTTCTACCTGCACCCGTGGGAACTCGATCCTGCTTCGCCATGCGGGCCGGGTCCGTTCCGCTGGGCGCTGCGCGTCGGCCGCGGCCGCCTGGCGGAGCGCCTCGCGGCGCTGCTGCGCGAGCGGACGTTCCTGCCGATCCGCGACGTGTTTCCGGAGACGCAGGGCGGATGAGAGGTGTGGTGTCACGGGCAGCCCCCCGCACACTGACCCTTGCGCTGCTCGCCGGCGGCGCCGTGTTCGCGCTGCTCCTCTGGTGGTTTGGCGTCGACGGCGTGGTCGCGGCGCTGCGCCAGGCGCGCCCGCTCGGGCTGGCGTGGTACGCGACCCTCTCCGCCCTCGTCCTCCTCCTGGTCGCCGTCCGCTGGCGGCTCGTCGCGCGGGCCCTCGGCGGCGCACCGCCGCTGGCGCGGCTGGCCGCGGCGCGTCTCGCCGGCGATGCGGTCGGCGCGCTGCTGCCGCTGACGCGCCTCGGCGGCGACCCGCTGCGCGCCGTGCTGGTGCGCGACGCGTCGCCGTCGCTGGCGGCGGCCGGCGCCGGCGTCGCCATCGATCGCCTGCTCGAGCTGGTCGGCAACATGCTGGCGGTGATCGCTTACGTCGCCATTTTCGCCCTGAGCCGGGCCGAGGCCGCGCCGGCGCCGCGCACGCTCGCCGTCGCCATGGCGGGGCTGCTGCTGCCGCTCGTGGCGTTGCTGGTCATGCTGGCGCGCGGCGTGCGGCCGCTGGCGCCGCTGCACGGCGCGCGCGCCCGCCGCCTGCTGCCGCGGCTGGCGCGCTGGTTCGACGGCCTGCGCCGCGTCGAGGACCATCTGCTGACCTTCTTCGCCGCGCATCGCGGCACTTTCGTCGCCGGCCTCGCCCTGGCCGTCGGCACCGAGGGGGTGATCGTCGCACAGTACCACGCCCTGCTCGGCGCCTTCGGCGTCGGGCTCGACCTGCCGGTGCTGCTGCTGGTGCTGATCGGCGGCGGCGTCGCGCGGGCGGCGCCGGCGCCGGCCGGGCTCGGCGCGCTCGAGGCGGTGCAGGTGCTCGCCGTCGGCGTTGCCACCGGCCGCGCCGACCTGGGCTTCGTCGTCGCTCTGTTGGTGCGCCTGCACGAGACGCTGCTGCTGCTCGCCGGATTGGCGGCGCTGGCGCTGTTCGGCGTCTCGCTGACGGGCCTACCGGGCGCGGTGCGCGCGGCGACGCGATGACGGCGGTGCTGCTCGGCCTGGCCTTCGGCCTCGGATGGGTGCCGCTGTTCGCCTTCCGCGCCGAGACGCTGGAGGAGGCGCTGCCCTACTTCACCGCCGCCGAGCGCTTCTGGGTGTACGCGACGCCGCTGGTCGTCGCCGTGCACGTCACCCTCGCCTGCGTACTGGTGACGCTGGTCGAGCCGCTGCCGGCCCTGCGCACGGTGGCGGCGCTGGCGGTGTTCGCCGCCGCCCTGGTCTTCTGGTTCCGCGCCCGGGCGCAGATCAGCCCGCTCCGGCAGCGGCGGCTGCCCGACGAGCCGCCGCCGCTGCTGCGCCGCGACGGCCCCTTCGGCCTGGTGCGCAATCCGCTCTATTTCGCCTACCTGGTCGCCGCCGCGGCGCCGGCGATGGTCGCGGCGCGCCCCCTGCTGCTGGCCACCTGGCTCTGCTGCTTCGCCGCCCTGAGCGTCCGCGCCGCGCAGGAGGAGCAGCGCCTGCACGCCCAGCTCGGTCCCGCCTACGCCGCATACTGCCGCGAGGTGAAGCGCCTCATCCCCTTCGTGTGGTAGAGGGGCGCGGCATGACCAGCGCTGGGCGCACCATCGTCTTCTGCGAGCCGCCCTACCTGTTCTGGGATCGCGGCCGCGATCGGCTGCGCCAGGGCGAGGAGACCATCCCCGGCATGGGTGTGTTGATGCTCGCGGCGGTGGCGCGGCAGCGTGGCTATCGCGTCCATCTGCTCGACGCCAAGGCGCAGGGCACGGCGCTCGACGACGTCTGCGCGCGCATCATCGCCCTGCGGCCCGACTATCTCTGCTTGTCGGCGACGACCATCTCGGTCACCAACGCGGCGCGCATCGCGGCGCGCGTCAAGGCGGCGCTGCCGGGGGTGGGGACGATCGTCGGCGGCGCCCATGTCAGCGCCATCCCCGAACGCACGCTCGACGCCTGCGGCAGTCTCGACTACGGCATCGCCGGCGAAGGCGAAGTGGCGCTGTTCGCGCTGCTCGAGCGCCTCGCAGACGGCCGGCCCGTCGACGACGTGCCCGGCGCCGTCTGGCGCCGCGATGGCCGAGCGGTCGCCAACCCGCGGGCGCCGTACATCGACGACCTCGACGCGCTGCCGACGCCCGCCTGGGACCTCCTGCCCGACTTCCCGCACCGCTTCCAGCCGTCGCTCTTCGGCTACCCGCGCACGCCGGTGGCGACCCTCATCACCTCGCGCGGCTGCCCGTTCTCCTGCGTCTTCTGCGACCGCTCGACCTCCGGTCGCAAGGGGCGCCTGCATGGCGTCGAGACCGTCGTCGGATTGTGCGCCGACCTGGTCGGGCGCGGGGCGCGACACGTCATCTTCCTCGACGACCTGTTCACCGTCCGCCAACGGCGCGTCGTCGAGCTGTGCGAGGCGCTGCTCGCCGCCGGCCTGCGCTTCTCGTGGAGCTGCAACAGCCACCCCAACCTGCTCGACCAGCCGACGCTGCGGCTGATGCACCGCGCCGGCTGCTGGCAGATCGCCTACGGCATCGAGTCGGGATCGCAGCGCGTGCTCGACACCGTCAAACGCGAGGTGCGCATCCCGCGCATGCGCGAGACGCTGCGCCTGACCCGCGCCGCCGGCATCCGCACCAAGGGCTACCTGATGCTCGGCCACCCGACCGAAACGCGCGAGAGTCTGGGCGAGACGGAAGCCTTCCTGCGCGTCGCCGAGCTCGATCTGTGCCAGATCACCAAGTTCACGCCCTATCCCGGCACGCCGGCGTACCCCACCATCGCCCAGCACGGCGCCTTCAGCGAGGACTGGGAACGCATGAACGCCATGCAGTTCGTCTTCGTGCCGCACGGCCTGACGGTGGCCGAGCTCGAAACCGCCTTCGAGCGTTGCTACCGCGCCTTCTACACCCGACCGGACGTGCTGTGGGGCGTGGCGAAGCTGATGGTCGGCGAGCCGCGCTTCATCGGCCGCATGGCCGGCTCGGCGGCGGTGTACCTCGCCGCGAAGATGCGCCGCAGCGAGTCGCGCGAATCCGCGCCGGCGGCGCCGGCGCATTGACCGCAGTCGGAGCGCCGCGGACGCCCACCGGGACCGCGCGTCGGACATTTGCGGCGCTGCCGACACGGTGCTAGCGGCGGGGCGATGCGCGGACGGCAGGGACTCATCTGGACGCTGCCGGCGCTGTGCGTCGGCGGCTGGCTCCTCTCCGGCTGCCTGCTGCTGCAGGGTCGTCATTGGGACGCGACGCGGACGACGGTGATCGAGCCGATCAACTCGGCCCTGCATCGCCATCTGCCGCGCGATATCAAGGCCAGGGATCTCGATGCCATCGTCGCGCTCTACGCCACCGACACCGTCGGCGGTCTGACCTGGAGCGCGCCGCGCGACATCTCCGCCGGATTCGGCGAGCAGCGGCAGCGCTGGGACGGACCGGCCGCTGACGAGCCGGTCCGCCAGCGCTACGCGCGCCTGCTGGCGGAATTCGACACCATCGAGCGCGCCGAGGTGCGCATCCATCGCATCGGCTGGCACGAGGCCGCGGCGGCCGGCTACCCGGCGGACGTGCGCCTGCTGGTGCGCGGCGTCGGCCCCGACGGGACGCGGCGCATGCTCGATCAGCGCAGCCGCATGTGGCTCGACCGGCGCGGCGGCGAGTGGCGCATCACCGGCGAGGAGGTTTCCAGCCGGGAGATGGTGAGCACGACGCAGCCGCGCTTCAGCGTCGTCACCGAGGCGGCGCGGCTGGTCGACGTCCACGACACCGCCGGGTCGCCGGTCTTCCGCCTCATCGGCGATCTTGCCGCCAGTTCCGGGGCGGCGGTCGCCGATATCGATTGCGACGGCTTCGAGGACGTGGCGCTGTTCAGCACCGATCGCCTGCGGCTCTATCACAACAACGCCGACGGCACCTTCGCCGACGTCAGCGCCGCCATGCAGGTGCCGGCGCCGCTGCCCCTCGCCGGCACCGGCCTGGTGTTTCTCGACGCCGACAACGACGGCGACCCCGACCTCTGGTTGTCGGGAATCCACGGCGACCGCCTGCTGCGCAACGACGGCTGCCGCGCCTTCGTCGACGTCACGGCCGCCGCCGGCGTCGAGGCGCGTCGCTGGTCGAGCATGCCGCTGGTCGCCGACTACGATCGCGACGGCTTCCTCGACGTCTACGTCGTGCGCATGGGCGACCACGCGAACCGCGCGCCGGAACCGAACTGGGACGCCCGCAATGGCGAGGGCGACAGCCTCTATCGCAACAACGGCGATGGCACCTTCACCGACGTCACGCAGGCCGCCGGCATCAGCGAGACCGGCTGGGGCCTGGCCGGCGCCTGGGGGGATTACGACGGCGACGGCGACCCCGACGTGTACGTCGGCAACGAGTTCGGCACCAACGCCCTATACCGCAACAACGGCGACGGCACCTTTGCCGACGTCGCCGCGCCGGCCGGCGTCCTGGATCGCGGCGCCGCCATGGGCGTCGCCTGGGGCGACGTCGACAACGACGGCGATCTCGATCTGTTCGTCGCCAACATGTACGCCAACTCGCGCTGGGCTCTCGTGCACCCCGAGTTTCCGCCGCCGGTTCCCTGGTACTTCGGCTGGGTGCCGCGCGCCGACGTCGACGCCATCACCGATGAAGTGACGCGCGGCAACTCGCTGCTGCGCAACAACGGCGACGGCACCTTCACCGACGTCAGCGACGCCGCCGGGGTGCGCGACGGGCAGTGGGGATGGGGCGCAGAGTTCGTCGACTACGACAACGACGGCTGGCTCGACGTCTTCGCGACCAACGGGTTCGTCACCGGGCCGAACCCGGACGATTTGTGAATGGAGATGTTTGACGGCGTCGGTCGACGCCGCGATCAGCAGTCCGGGCAACTGGTGAGCATCGGCGAGAACAGCCTCAACGGCAACGAGCGCGACTGCCTGTTCCGCAACAACCGCGACGGCACCTTCACCGACACCGCCTACGTCAATCGCGCCGATCGCGTCGAGGACGGGCGCGGCGTCGCGCTGCTCGACTACAACCTCGACGGCGCCATGGACATCGTCTTGCGCAACTACCGGCAACCGGCGCAGTTGCTGCGCAACGATGGCGGCGCCGGCCACTGGTTGCAGGTCCGGCTGGTCGGGACGCGCAGCAATCGCGACGCCGTCGGCGCGCGCGTCACGGTGCGCAGCGGCGGCCGACACCAGACGCGCGAAGTGCATGCCGGCTCGGCCTACCTGTCGGCCTCATCGCTGGTGCAGCACTTCGGCCTCGGCGGCGCCACGCACGTCGAGGCGGTCGAGGTGGCCTGGCCGTCGGGCAGCCGATCGCGGCTGAGCGACCTTGGCGTCGATCAGCGCCTGACCATCACCGAGGAGTGAGCGGCGCGCGCGCCCGGGCGCCCGTCATCGCGCCGATGATCCGCGCGCCGTCCCGTCGAAGTAGGCCTGACACTTCGGCCAGAGGTGCGCCGCGACCGTGCGTCCCAGGTGCAGACCCGCGACGTTGTCGGCCTGGATGTGGTAGCCCCCCATGACGCGCGAGATGCCGGCCATCTCCGCGACGGCGCTGAAGGTCGGCAGTGGCAGCGTCACGCGGCAGTTCTCGGCAGCGGCGACGGGCGCGCGTCCCTGCACCGACTGCATGGCCGCGCAGGCGTACCCGCGTTCGGTTTCGGAGCCCGCCAGGCGCACCTCTTCGTCGCCGAACTGGTCGCTGCCGGTGAACCGTTCGAGGATGGTCGCGCAGGCGCCGCTGACGGCGCTGTGGCCGGAGACGTAGCCGGGGAACGGCGGCGTGATGAACGTGGCGGGAGAGGACGGGATCCGCTGCGCGCCCGTGATCCTGCCGCCGCCCCGGCCGGGCCCGAGCCAGCCGACGATCGGCTGGTCGCGGTCGTAGTGGCGAATCAAGGTCCACGGGCGCGACGAGTCGTCGTAGCGCTTGCTCTCCCAGGCGGCGATGAAGGCGTCCATGGCGCTGTTGGCGACGCAGAAGTACAGCTTGATGTCGCGATCCATGTCGTAGCGGTCGCGGCGCGAGGCCGCCTGCGCGAAGCGCAGCCAGTGCCCCGATTGCCCCGTCGACCGCGGCCCGTCACGCATGAACTCGACGATCGCCTTCTGCTCCGGGGAGAGAGTGGCATTGAAGTGGAGGCACTCGTCCACTTCCGCCTTGCGCTGCGTCGTGCCGACGCGCGGCGGTGGCGGCGGGCGGAACATGTCGGCGCGCTCCAGGCCGAAGGGCCGCACCCGGTACCAGAACGGCGTCAGGAAGTTCGGGGTTACCGTGCCGCCCGCGCCGTCGGCAAAGGCGATCTGCTGCCAGCGATCGGGATCGCGGATGTCCGTGACGGTGTTGACCGGGGTGTAGAACGTATAATCGGAGTACGCCTCGCCGCTGCCGCCGATCTCATCGCCGAGTTGGTTGGCACCGTCGTGGTGGCGGGCGTTCAGGAGCGCCGCCGCGCAGCGGTTGCCGATGCCCTACGGCGTGGTGGGGTCGGTCGAGCGGTCGTCGACGTCGTAGCCCCACGCATGCATCAGCGCGGTGATGTGGGTCGTTGTGAACGGATGCTGGTCGACGATGGCGCGGTACGCCGCGAAGGCCATCGCCTTCTGCTTGTTGGCCATCGTACGTTCGTCGGCGGGCCGGCGCAGGCTGCCGCCGAGCACCGTGCCGACGGCCTTCTCGTCGTAGCAGGCCCAGGCGTCGAACATCGCGGTCGCGACGATCGCCATCTGCCGCGACAGGATGGTCGGCCGTGGACTGATGCGGACGACGTCGTCGGCGGCGTCCTCGAGCATCGCGTCGAGGATGCGGTAGGTCGCCGACGGCTCCGCGGCGCCCCAGTCCCGCGTCTGGGCCGCGCTCGGGGGTGCCGCCAGGAAGGTTCCCGTAAGGAAGGTTCCCGTAAGGAAGGTGCCAGTGAGGACGGCGCCGGCGAGGACGGAGACCCGGGCGCGCGCGAGCGGTCGTGGCAGGCGCCGTGTGCGACGCCAGCCCATCACCGGACCTGGATGCCCGCCGCGCGCGGGGCGTCGTCGACGCGGCCGACCCGGGCGCCGCCGCCGGTCATCGCAGCAGGCGCCACAACTGTCCCTTGATCTTGCGCTGGCGCAGCTTCTGGAGCACCTGCACGTTGGTCTTGATGCCGAGGCCGGGCACGATCCAGTTCGAGTGGCCGCGCGCGTACGCCTCGATGCGCTCGATGAGGTGATCCTCGAGGCCGGGCGAGATGTAGAACTTCGGATGCAGGAGGTTGTCGTCGGCATCGATCTGGCCGTCGGCGAGCGCGATCTCGACCATGCCGGTGCCGGGCAGGATGCGGATGCCGGTCAGGGCGACCACCGCGGTGGGCCTGAGTTCGTCCATGAGCGCGATCGTCTCGGTCACCGACTGCTCGGTCTCGCCCGGACCGCCGAAGATCAGGCTGTGGCAGAAGCGCAGCCCGTGCGCGTGGCACAAAGCCGAGGTGCGACGCAGGTCGGCGACGTCGAACTGTTTGCGCAGCTGCGCGATCATCGCCGGCGCGCCGGAGTCGGTGCCGAACTCGATGGCGCGACAGCCGGCGCGCGCCATCAGCGCGCACAGTTCGGCGTCGATGAACTTCGGATTCAGGTACGCCGACCATTCGACGTCGAGCTCGCGCGCGGCGATCTCCTCGCAGATCTCCTTGGCGTGCCGCATCGGCTGATTGAAGATGTTGTCGACGAAGAACCAGTGCCGCACGCCGTGCGTCTCGCGCGCGGCCTGCATCTCATCGACCACGGCGGCGGCGGTACGCATGCGGACCTTGGCGCCCTCGATCAGCGGGTAGCTGCAGAAGATGCACTCGAAGATGCAGCCGCGCTTGGTCTGGATGTTCAGCGCGCCGCCGCGCTCGTAGTAGCGCTGCAGGTCGAAGCTGCGCCGCAACGGCACGCCGGTGATGTCGAGCTGCTTGATGCGCGTGACCGAGGTCACGCACGTCCCGCCGTTGACCGCCTCGCAGCGGTACTCGGCGGTCGAGCACAGCGGATGCCCGGCGGCGAGCTGCGCCAGCACCCAGGGGAACGCCAGCTCGCCCTCGCCGACGACGCCGACGTCGGCGTGCAGGTAGTCCATGATCGCCCCGGGCATGACCGTGAACCCGGCTCCGCCGAGCACGACCGGCGCGTCGCTGCGCGCCCGTACCGCATCGACCAGCGTCCGGTAGTCGTCGATGTACGAGGTATTCTGGGGGTAGGCGGAGGAATCGAGGTTGCGCAGCGAGATGCCCACCACCTCGGGGGCGAAGGCCGCGATCTGCGCCTCCAGGGCCGGTTCGAGCGCGTCGAGAAAACAGAGGTCGAGTGTCTCGACCTCGTGCCCATGTTGTTCCGCCACTGCCGCCATGTAGGCCGCGCCGATCGGGAACACCGGATCGGGCAACTGCTCGGTATTGGCGGAGATCAGCAGAACGCGCATGGGGTGTCTCGGCCGCCGAGAGCCGTGCGCGGGGTACCACGGCGACAGCGGCGCTGTCCAAGTCGCGCCGGCCGCTTCACGAGATCGTCGCCCAGGCGTTCTCGTTGGCGCGCAGGTAGCGGTTCACCTTCAGATTGGCGACCAGGTAGGCGAGCGTCTCGAGATAGCTGCCGGCCGGCGGCGGCAGCAGGCGGCGGGCGATGGCGCGGGTCGAGTAGAAGCCTTCGTACACCGCCTTGAAGCCGTCCATCATCTGCTCGCTGGTCATCTGGGCCGGGCGCAGCAGCGGGCTGCCGTAATCGTAGCGGCCCCAGTCGTGCGTGGTGATGCGGTCGGCCGCCAGCATGTCGTCGTAGAACTTCGTCCCCGGGTACGGACAGGGCGTGAACAACTTCAGGAACGAGACCTTGTTGTCGATCAGGAACTGCAGCGAGCGGCCGAAGGTGTCGACCGTGTCGCCGTCGAGGCCGACCATCAGCAGGCCGATGACCTGGATGCCCTTGGCGCGGATGGCGGCGAGCTCGCGGGCGAAGCGCTCCGGCTTGTTGAAGCCCTTGCGGATCGACGCCAGGCTTTCTGGATTGATGCTCTCCAGGCCGATCGACAGGCTGACGCAGCCGCTCCGCGCCGCCAGGTCGAGCAGCTCGGGATCGCGCGCGATGTTGATCGTGCATTGACTGGCCCACTTGAGGCGCAGCGGGATCATGGCGCGGAAGAGTTCCTTCGCCGCCGCTGGGTTGCCGATCGGGTTGTCGTCGAGGAACAGGATGCGGCGGCCGCCGAGCGCCATGATGGCGCGCAGGTCGTCGAGCACCTCCTCGACCGGGCGGGTGCGGAAGCCGCGCTCGTAGAATGTCTGCACGGCGCAGTACTCGCAGGGGTGCGGGCAGCCGCGCGAAAAGACCACCGGCCAGTGGAAGTACATCCGGTACAGCCAGCTGGTCTTGAAGGCGTCGTACTTGAGCAGCGGCAGCGTCGTGTAGTCGACGCGCGCCAAGTCGCGCAGGTCGTGCCAGCGGGCGGCGCGGTAGATGCCGCGGCTGCGGCCGGCGGCGAGGTCGGCGAGCACCTCGGGCCAGACCAGCTCCGCCTCGCCGGCGACGATGGCGTCGGCGTGGCGCAACGAGGCCTCGGCGGTGAGTGTCACCCAGGTGCCACCGAGGACGACCTTGCGGCCGCGGGCGCGGAAGTGATCGGCGAGCTCGAAGGCGCGGCGGATCTGTGGACCCATGGCGGTGATGCCGACGACGTCGCCGTCGAAGTCGAGATCCACGTCGTGGAACAGCTCGTCGACCATCGCCACCTGGTGCTCGGGCGGGGTCAACGCGCGCAGGGTCGCCAGCGTCAGCCCGCTGGTCCAGTAGCGCGTCGTCCGGTGGAGCCGGTCGTCGCCGTCGTAGTGCGTCGGCGAGATGAGGAGGATGCGCACACTCCGCACGTAGCGGGGCGCTCTCCGCGCAGTCAATGCCCCCGCGGCGCGCCGGGCCCCCGCGGCGCGCCGGGCCCCCGCGGCGCGGCGTTGCCGGCGCGACCGGCCGCCGGCCGGCTACCTTGCCCGGTGCGACGGCGACGCGGTACGGTCGCGCATGTCCGCCCCGCTCGACGCCGCCCTCCCGGCCGCCGCCGCGCCGACGCCGCTGCGGGTGGTCGTCAACCGCGTCATTTTTCGCGGCATGCTGTTCGGGTCTGGGCTGATCGCGATCGGGCTCTATCGTTTCAGCCGCCCCGCCGCCTGGCGTTTCGCCAAGCAGCAGGCCCGTCTGCTGATGCGCCTGTGCGGGGTGCGCATGCGCGTGCGCGGCCTCGATCAGCTCGGCCCCGGGCCCTACATCTTCACTCCCAACCACCAGAGCCACTTCGACATCGCGGCGCTGCTCGGGCTGCTGCCCGGCATCACCCGCTTCGCCGCCAAGCGCGAGATGTTCGCCGAGCCGATCCTCGGCGCCGTGTTGCGCACCATGGGCATGGTGCCGATCGACCGCGACGACCCCGCGGCATCGATCGAGCGTCTGCAGCGCGTGACGCTCGATGGCGGCTCGCTGGTCATCTTTCCCGAAGGCACGCGCAGCCGCGACGGGGCGCTGCTGCCGTTCCGCAAGGGCGCCTTCGTCGCCGCGCTGCAGCTCGGCGTGCCGCTGGTGCCGGTGGTGTGCAAGGGCACGACCGCCGTCATGCCGAAGGGGAAGTACCTGTCGATCGTCCCCGGCGAGGTGGAGATCTGCGTGCTGGCGCCGATCCCGACCGCCGGGCTCGGCTACGACGACCGCGACCGGTTGCGCGACCTAGTGCGCAGCCGCATCGCGGCCGAGCTGGCGGCGCCGCCGGTTGCCTCGCCCGCACGCGCTGCTTGACTCCATTCCTCATAGGAGAGGGGAAAACGGCTCCCTCACCCCAACCCTCTCCCCCAGGTGATGCGCGAGAGGGAGCCGCGCGCCGCCCCTTCCGGCCAGAACGGCGCGAACTGGAACCACTGGTGCGGGAACTCGCGCACCACCGCTTCCAGCTCCGCCACCACCGCGCGCATGGCGCGGTCGAGCGCCGGGCCGTCGCGCGCCTCGCGCGGCAGCGTGACGCGCGCGCCGAAGCGCACGCCGTAGTGGCGCCGGCCGAGGCGCGGGAAGAAGATCGGCAGGATGGGCGCGCCGGCGAGGCGGGCGAGGACAAAGGGGCCGGAGGGAAACGGCGCCGGAGCGCCGAAGAACGGCACCAAGCGGGTGCCGCCAGCGCCGGCGGAGCGGTCGAGCTGGATGGCGATGATCTCGTTGTCGCGCAGGGCGTGGATCATATTGAGCGAGGAGAACACCGAGCGGTCGGAGTAGATTACGCGTACGCCGGCGCGGGCGCGGATGGTCTGCGTGTGGTGGCTGGTGGTGGCGTTGGCCTCCTGCGCCATGACCAGGTTCAACGGGCGCTCGTAGGCGGGCAGCGTCTGCGCCGCCAGGTCCCAGTTGCCGACGTGGCCGGTCACCAGCACGACGCCGCGCCCGGCGCGCAGCGCCTCGCTGATCGGATCGTGCGGTGGCGGGTCGATGCGCACCGGCGGCGGGGCGGGGCCGAACGACTCGAGCGTCTCGGTCAGGCAGTGCGCGAACTCGGCGAAGGTGCGCATCGCGGCGCGGCGCAGCAGGCGCGGGTCGGATTCGTCGAGGGTGCGCTGCAGATTGGCCATCGCGCCGCGCCGGTTGCGCCGTACGGCGGCGAAGATGATCGCCGCGATCACCGGCGGCGAGCCGCGCTTCCACCAGTCCGGCCCGTAGGCGCAGCCGAGGTAGGCGAGCCACCGCCAGAACACGCCATCGAAGCGGAGAGCGGCCGCCAGGCCGGCGACGGCGCCGCGATCCTCCATGGAGTTCGGGCTAGCACAGGGGCACGCAATTATCGTCGGGTGGGCCCGCAGACCCACCCCACGACATCGCTTGCACAGTGACATTTGCTACACACTCCGCCATGGCGCGTGACGACGTGGCGGTGCTGATTCCCGCCTACGATTGCGCGGCGACGATCGCGGCGGTGGTCGACGCGGCGCAGGCGCACGCGGCGCGGGTGCTGGTCGTCGACGACGGCTCGCGCGACGACACCGCGGCGCGCGCCGCGGCGGCCGGCGCCGAGGTGCTGCGCCTCGGCGTCAACCGCGGCAAGGGCGCGGCGCTGCGCGCCGGGTTGGCGCGATTGGCCGACGCCGGCGTCGGCCGGGCGCTGAGCATGGACGGCGACGGCCAGCACCTCGGCACCGAGATCCCGCGCCTGCTGGCGGCCTCCGACGCCGCGCCGGCGGCACTGATCATCGGCGCCCGCCGGGTCGAGGGGCAGGAGGTGCGGCCGATCAAGCTGTTCGGCAACCGCTTCGCCAACCGCTGGGTGGAGATCGCCTGCGGC
>ENA-ORBV01007419-ORBV01007419.1-microbial-mat-metagenome-genome-assembly--contig:-NODE-7419-length-18832-cov-8.105305_pt1 | contig 18832 bp, 9 predicted proteins | sample MGYA00237777_ERZ505514 | MGnify/ENA primary metagenome ERZ505514 (study PRJEB26160, sample SAMN06269048) | microbial mat metagenome | isolation source: Oligotrophic lake microbial mat | place... | reverse complement strand
GGGAGAATTGGAGCAGCTGGGCTGCTGGTTGACCCCAGCTTGCCAGGCGGGCAAGCTGCCAATCTCCTGCACCACTTCGTGGTGTGTCCTTTGGTGGATGGCCTTTCCGTTAAGCAAGAGAACGGACTGGACGTTCCACCACATGGACACTGGAGGGCAGAGTTTTATGCTTATGCTTATGCTTATCCTCGCCATGGTGCGCACAACAGTTGGAATCAGCATGGTTGTTTCGGCCACATCGTGCACAAAATGGTGTTGAGCTCGTCGTTGGCAATGACCATTTGTGGACACTTGCACTGTCATCATCTGATCTGCTGCTATCTGTAGATAGTGTCCTTCCATTGGCGTGTGCTGCCGTAAAGCAGTCGTCTTGGTTGTGTGAGTCCCATCCACAACGAGTGCAGTGCACAATTGTTGCCTTGTTTGACAATGGTCCATCATCATCATCATCACTGTCACTGCTTTCCAACCCGCAACCATCTGAAACAACAAATGCTCCATTGGCATGTGCTGCAGCAAAGCAATCTTCTTTAGTGTGCAAATCTTGGCCACAACGAACACACATTACCAGTTGCCATTGACGTCACTGTTGTTCACTGCTTGATCGCCGCTGCCACCGCTCCGCTTGTTTCATCCGTAAATTCTGCAATTGTTGTTGCTGGCTTGTTGCCGCGGGCGGACATCGATTGTTATTGACATTTCAGTGCCGTTCTTGCTCTTCTTCTTCAGCTTTGTTGCCACCCGAGTTTGTTAGCAAGGGAGACTTGTTGGCAAAGTGACGAGAACTTCCACAGTTGAAGCACAAATTGTTGGCATGACGCAACTGCTCTTTGATGTGCTTTCGGTGGTCACGGCTCAGATGGATCTGCGAGCAAGTCCCCCCTCGGACGTGGTTGATGCCAAAACGGCTCATGCACATAAGGACAGTAGCATCTTCAAAGAAACAACTTCCCGGTTGCTGATGCACAACTTCGAGTGGAGAACACTTGGCGGTCCAAGCAGATCCTGTGCCTCCCAAATGCTCTGCAAATCTCCGATCCAAGTTGTTTGTGCTACCCACATAACATTTGCTGGATTCCAACTTGAGAACATAAAGAATCGTTGCTTCTTCTTCATCGTGTGCATTGCGAGACCCTGCAGCATTGGCAGAAGCATTGCCATTCATGGTTGCACCCGACATTGTTGTGCCAGCATCAACAAGAGCAATTGTCGTTATCTTTGGAAATTTGTGTCTTGCCTCTCTTGGCATAGAAAAGCGCGATCATCATGCACTTCATGAATCTATGAATCAAATCATGGTTGAAAATAGCAAAACACCAATGCAGGACTCTACAGTAGTACCTGCACAAGCACTGTCTCTTCATGAAAAAGAGAAAGTAAAGTTTTCAGGGGGTGAAAATTTTGCAGTTTTTGCGGATGCCAATAACGAAATAGGGTTAAGGAAAACTGGATCCTTGCCCGGGTGGAATATTCACGACTGAAGATTTTACGGAAGTTTGGTCAAGATAGACCTAGGGTTCCGTTTGGGATTGCCGTTGCATGCATGGCTTTATCGGGCGATAAGACAGAGACGACGGGATGATGTGTGTGGATGCATGGTAACACAACTATCTTAGCTTACATAAAAATTACAGATTGCAGGTTTAATGATCACATCGAAGGCGCAAGCGACGAGAACAAGACATGCAAGTCCTAGAAAAACAACAACAGCAAAGATTTGAGGCGGCACAAGATGAAGCCTCCTGTTTCCATTCCGTTCCGGAACCACCACCGGCAGCAGAAGAAGAAGAGCAGGAGGGAGGGAGGTTGATGCAAGAAGTCCTACAGAATAAGGATGCACGAAAGAGCAATCCACTTGATGGAGGAGCGCATACTATGTCTGCTACCAGTACCTCCCAAGACAACGACGAGGGCACCAATTTCACTTCACCTATAATTTCCACTACGGCAAGGGAAGCGAGCCCAACTCCAACAATAACTCCAGCAAATATGCTGGTAGAGGCAGAACCATTCAATGGATGCTTGCCTCCAGAAGCCGCCGACACCACAACCAACTATTCCGAGCCACTTCGATATGAACTCTTAAAGGGTCTATGGGTGTCCATTGAAGCACCCATTGTTTCGACGAAAAAAACTGCTGCTGGTACCGAGTTGACCATTAGAGCAAACCAAGTCGCATTGGGTGGCGGCCTTTTTGTAGGAGACGGGTTGAATCTCAAGGCGATTTTACCGTTCGAAGGGAACAATGGGAAAGCAAGGACAATCAAAGACCTACAAGTCTCGTTGGAGAATCTGGCTGTGGACCCTCGGGCAGATCGGGATGAGGTGGCTGCCTTTCGGGATTTCTTTGGTTGTGGTAGCAATGAGGTTCGTGGCGGACAACAACAACAGCAACCACAAAAGCCCAACAGTAGTAGTATTCATTCACCGTCCGACTGCATGTCACAAGAACAATTGGGTGAACTTAAAAATAATGAACGCGCTGACAATCAGGTTGGAGAACAAAACCCAATGGAGGAGGATATCCAGATGCCTTTGGCTCGGGTACGAGCTGTCCGCTGTCGAATCGCCAACAAGAAAGGCTCGGTAGATTTTCCAGAGTGTCAAGGCAACGAAGGATGTACATTGAGAACAGTACTGGAATACTACTCCCAGGCTGTCCTCAATGAAATGGATCTCTTGTCGGGGAGAAAAGCGGATCATCTCAGGACGCGCACCGTGGTATCGGATGTCACGAGTGTGGGAGGATCGTGCGTGGGTGCAGCGGTGGGCGGATTGTTTCTCGGTCCTCCAGGCTTTCTGGCAGGTTCGTTTATAGGTAGCTACTATGGTCGGAAGCATGTGGGTGCCACGGCTGGTTTGATGTTATTCGGCCCAGTGGGACTCGTAGCAGGGGCCTGTGTGGGGCCGTCTACCCGAAAGCCTCAAGCTCCTGAAGCACACAACCTACCTCCGGATGCATCGGCATCTGCATCTCGCAACCTTGGAGATCTAGCAAAGAGCCATATTCAGGAGAACAAATATGAATACGCAGGATCCACGGGAGTCATCGCGGGAGCAGCAGCTGGATCCGTCTTGGGGCCTCTAGGAACGATCGCTGGTGCATTTGCAGGGGCGGTGTCGTCTCGAATGATCGTGGACAGAGCGAGTGGGACCTCATCGGAAAATGCAGAGGCACGCTCCAATCAAGCTTGTACCACAGAACTATCTGAAAGACCGTACCGCTTCGGGGATCGCGCACGAACAGTTGTGGCACGTGGGAAGGAAGGTCGTGGGGCAGACGCAGATCAGAGATATCGATTTGGAGATTTCTCTCGTGGTCTCTTCGGCGGAAGGAAATAAATGTCTTTAGCACATGCTGTGGTAATTTGATTTTAAAATAATCTACTTCATGCTATTCATGACAACCTGGGAACCCGTAGCACTTGACGATAGCTTGATTCCATGTCTGGACTGCCATGAGAGGGGCGATGACTTCTAGGACATCTCTCCCCAAAGCAGAGACCCCGACAAACTTCCGATAACTCGCGGTCCAGAGCCACAGAACATCAGAAATGAAGGGCAAGTGTGGCCTTTCGAGCTCTACAATGCTGGCTTGTACTTCTGGTGCGAGGAAGCAAGCTTTGGGGCCAGCAAAGCAATTATGAAGCGGGGCATGCTCAGGAGTGTGCTTCGCTTACGTAAGAATTTTTGGAAAGAGGGAGCAGTTTCGAAATTAGAGGAGGATTTATCTCTTCATTGGATTTCTCTCAGGCTAATTCTTTGAGAAGAATAGATAAAATTCTTTCATTTGTGGTGTTACAGTGCTTCCAGGCAGACAAGTGTGGGTAATTTTTTTCCATTGGGTTGACTCTTTTGTCATTGGTAAACTCATCAGTGTCAAGGGTGGTCTGATTGCACAGCTATGGAATTTTTGATGGTGTCTACCGGCTTCCTAGTTTTTGTTAGTGCAGTTGATAAGAGATTAGGGGTTGGAAGTGTCTGGGGATTGCTATTTGTTCATGCTATTAGTTCTTGTTTTGTTGCAAGTTGCAAATGTTTTGACTGCACTGATGGGGTTCAGTTGCCTTGCAAAATGGTAGCATTGATTGTGTTGCACATTCACATTGACTGGTTGGATTGGGGTTTGACCTGGACTGGAAAGATGGGGTTACAAAATGGTGTCATATGAGCTGTGCTAGTTTTCATATGAGCTGTGCTAGTTTCCTGGCAACATTGAAGTCTTGTTCTCCTTTATTGGTTGCTGTACATTCCCAATGCTAACTTCCCTAGGTTTTGGTGCACTTGAGTTTGTAACATGCTACAATTCTGTGTCTGCATGTGTTGTTTTTGCCACATTCCAGTCCTTTTGAATGTCTTGCAGTTGTGGGGTAGAGGTTCAATTTTTTTAGAGTTATCATCTGTAATGAATTTTGAAAGAGATCGATGTTCTTGGAACAACCCCCTAAGGTTGTTGAGCATGTGGCAGTGAACTAGAAAACTCAATAAACCAATTTGTTGCATGTTGTTTGGACTGTGATAGTGTTTTTGGTGATTGTGTTGATAGAGTTGGACTATATCTTAGAACAGCCAATGCTGAAGTCAGTTACAGTAATATTTGGCTGTTTCTTTCTCTGAATTATTCTTTTTTTGGTTGGTTGGTCTAAGATGTGCTTGGAGTTGTAGCCAATTGTTTATAGTGTGGGTAAGAAAACATTCAAATGATACGATTTTGTTTTATAAATTGGGTTTTTAAAAATATTGATCTAGCAACACACTGCAGATAAATTGAAGTAGTTTCTACCTGTCAGTTCAGTGGTTTTGAGACTTGGATCTGGAATTGAAAATGCACGTGAGCTGAACACAAAGATCAACCATGTGGTTGTTATGGATGCACAAAATGTAACACTTCCCTAGTCTTCATGAAGCATTCCTTGAAATTGTCTAGGAAGAAGATACCAACTAAATCTGCAACTGGGACTTGATCATAACCTCTTGCAGTAGTAGTCAGACCTTTGCTTTTGGTCTGTGTTTCTGTCACATTCACATTGTTTAACACAAAGGATGTCAGTGTGAACACCTATCACTTTGAACTTTGGCCATGTCTAGCAATGATCAACCTTTATTTGATCATCTTCAGAAGGTGCTTACGATAAGAAGACACCAACCAACTTGGTTTAAATGATTTGTTCTTTGAGGTCAGAATCTTGGATGATGTTTTGCTCATGCAGCATAGGGCACTGTTTTGTTTTCTAGTAATTTATAGCACCTTGACACAGTGTGTTTCTACATTCCTCTGTCTTTTGAGACACCCACTCACAAGAAAGGAAACAATTAACTTCGAAGAAAACAATTGATCCGCTTCCTCTTTCATTTTGAACAGCAAACAGATTTGTCCATCTTACAAATAGATTGCTTTTGTTGGCAGTATACAAATGTGTGGTGCATGTGGTCTGTTGGTATTCTAGAAGATAACAGGGAAACTTTGTTTGACAAAATCAATGACCAGACTTCATGAACAGTCAATTGCAACATGAAACAGTGAATTCTTTTTATGCTAACAAAAAACCTGATTAGCAACAATCACACTGCTAGTAGCTAGCTAGAGTAGCAAGCTGAGGTAGTAGCTGGCTAGCTAGTTGCACAGAACATTGCCAACTGCTAGCTAGCAGTTGCATGACAGAAATGTCAGGGGTAGCCAAAAATTGCAATCGAAGTTTCAATCGCAAAAAACATAAAACTTTGACGTCTTTTCACTCTTTATTTTCAGCCAATCAGATCGCACGGATTTCTTCAATGTTGACCACCCCTACGATCGAAACGTAGGATCCAGTAGGATTGGATCAAACTGTCGATCGCACTTTTCGATCGTCGAAATTCAATCTTAGGTAAACCGGCACTCAAATACTTAAGGTGATGTCACCACTGTTCTCGTTCCTATGATTGTTTTTTGCGATTGAAACTACGATCGCAATTTTTGGCTACCCCTATTGTAGCAGAAAGATCTTAGATTGTACAGTGTGGTGTAATCCAAATGAATGACATGCCATGCAATAGATTTTGTGTGGGGCATTATTATTAGGTTATGGATCCACTGGTTCCCGCCTTCGGGTGATGGATCGACGATGAGGAGCAGACGCTGCTGGAACACTCGCGCGTTTTTCGTGCGTGTTCCTGGTACTAGTACCTCACTCATGTCATAGTGTGGTACTACTAGCTAGCTACTAGCTAGCTAGTAGTACTAACGGTGTGACAGTAATGTTTTTTTGGTAGTGCTACTAGTACTTAGCTAGCTAGCTAGCTAGCCCTGCAGTAAGTAGTTAGATAGAGCACCATAGAGAGGCGATCAACGGCGCAAAAGCTTCAGCTCTTCCCTCCTTTGATGTGCCATTTGAGGCATCAGAACAAAGATCCCCACAGTAGTAGATTAATGAAGAAGGTTCTTAGAACGAGAAATCAAAGAAAGATAGATAGAAAAAACATCAAGCCCAAGAGCTGAGCGGCAAGGAAGTTGAGGGTTGATTGCCAGTGAACAACGGTGAGCAAACGGAAAACCAAGAGGCAACACAGCAATCAAGAACCGACTTCCATCAGCTAGCTACATCAGTATGGCAAGAAGAAGGGCCAGTGGCTGCTCTAGTAGTAGCACCATGGCTCGGTTTCATTTAAGGTCTTTGGCCTTGATATGGTCTTCCTTTTTTGGTACAATCCTGTTGCGAGCTGCCGTCACCATGTCGGCCACTACCAACAGTCCCACCATCACTCATGCTGTCGTAGAAAGTGTCGAGAACCCCAACGTACAAGTACGGCTATCACTTCGTCGTGACACGCTGGACCGAGTCCCATCTTGTCAACATACGTTTTCACAAGTGGAAGTCACCAATTTGGTACGTCTTGAAAAAATGGTGTGGTGTTGGATCCAAACGTCCAATTTTTCCAAAGATGGTAACATTGCAAGAGATCTTGCTGTTGCGTTGTGTGTCTCTGCTTGGTGTTACTGATTGTCTTTCACTGCTAGATTGGGATTGTGACACTATTGGATTCTGACTCTTTGTCTGACTCTCATGCAAACAACTGGTTTTTCTCTCTCCTTTTCTTGACACCAGCATACGAGTGATCCAATCACAATCCAGTCCATTCAAACCACACCAGAAGAAACCTTTCTGATCCGCCATGATGCACAAAAACAACAACAGCAACAAGCATCTGGTAGTAGCAAGGACCTTTTCGAACAAGACGACGAGAATGACGACGAACCGCAAGATGTCTTTGCGTCCACCAAGAGCAGCAGTAGCACCAGTTGGGATCAAAGATCCATACCGCAACAAATACACACCTCTCAAATATTATCTAGTGGTGGCAGTAGTAGTAGCAGGACTGGCGGCAGTAGTAATGGATTTCAATTACAGCCAGGTGAAACGGCTACCATTCCGTTGACCTACCTACCACGCTATCCTTGTACACTGGGAAGCAACAACGCAAACCAAAACGCTAATTTGTTGGTGGAAGATTACCATTACGCACAACAAGCAGCAACCTATCAAATAGCCTTTTCATCGACTTTTGATCCGGATGATGAAAATTTCTCCTTGGCACAACCACCGCCACCCAAAGTGACAAAGCTGTTTAGTGGAACAGCACGAGCCGATTGGGAACAGTTACTGCGTGATATGCCCCCGCAAGAGCGAAGCAATTGGTTACAACAACAGAAGCGACATAATCGACAAAAAGATCATGATGCCGGTATAGACCCGTCCTATGCAACAACCTTAAGCAGTAGTGCTAGTAGTAATACCGACGACGACATGTCGACACCATCGTCAACAGCGGCAGCAATAACCAGCACCGATGAATGGGTATTTGAGGTACGGACAACCGTCTTGGTAGAAACAACGCGGGGAACTGTACAACTGCCGGTTCGTGCTTCAAGCCGTCGCGAAAATTCCCATGGATTGCCGGATGTGATATACTTTGATCAAGACGACAAAAATGACTCAACAACTGGCCAAGATGGTGTGGGGACGGAGCAGCAACGACAGCGACAACGAGGTAGTGGCACTAGCAGTGACCGCAGTAGTAGGAGTGCATCGCCTCAACCATCGGAACAAGAGAAAGGTAGCATCAACAATAAAAAGACAAGAGGAGTTTTGTGGTTGGATACAGATTTGGCACCCGCCGAGTCGAGAGGAGAAAACGACGATGATGACGAAGAAGGACACATGAGCAGCGATGATGATGAAATATCTGAAAATACATCTCGCGATTGTTACAACCTCTTCATGACAAATCCTGAACTGACGGGCAATCTCAAAATCGCCGAAGTCTTCGTGAGTCGCCCCGATCTAATGAGTTTGCAAGTTCAAGGGCAACTGAGAGCACCTTCCTTTTCCGTCCGTCAATGGTGGAACGCACCGCAGACTCGTGGGAGCAATGATACTTCATCATCATCGTCACAGGAGCTTGGTCCTCTTGTCTTGGGACCCGGAGAACAGCGCTATGTCGTCACAGTCTGTACAGCAGGGAGCAGTTCAACAACAACCTCAGACCCTAATTCGTGGTTCTACGGAACCGACAATGATGGCTTTGAGTCTATTGACGAAATAGTGCTGGCATCGGATTCGTCACAATCTGCCCTGGAAACAAGAGCTGCCAAAGCTGCTGCGAGAGCTGCAAGATTTGCGTCTTCCGCCAAGTATAGCTTGGGTTTTTTGGGTATTAAAACTGATTCTGGCCTGTCATTACTTGTTGCGTTGGAGAGGCTGCGAAAAGATTGTAGTGCTAGCAAGTCGAACGCTGCCCAAGCCTCTCCCAGTTCAGCACCATCAGAACAACTTCGCAGACAACAAGTTTATCCGCCTACTTATCATCACGCACTGTACAAGGTACAGGACCTTCCTATAGAAGAATTGGCAGCAAAAAAGGGAAAGCAATCTGCCGTGGCAGCACCTTCTACTCCGCTTGTGGCTAGCGCTTTGAAATCAGAACCAGGTCGTCTGGATTTTTCACTGTTGTCAAGCTCAAGCCCAACCGTGGTATCGTATCTGGGTATTCGCAATCCTAAAGATTATCCAATTAAAATCATGCGGTCAGGTGTAGCCGTGGAGATCGAGGATGAGGTTGATCCAAACCAGCCAAATCCAGAGGAGCTTGGGTTGCACATGAGCGTCAAAATTCAGAATTCTTACCTAGAAGCTGAGGATCTGACGGAAGAAGCGCTGAGAGTCACGTGCAGCATTAGATGGGATCGTTTTCAAGCACATAATTTGGAGTCGCTTTTCTTCCATGGGAATGTTATTTTGCGGGCAACTGCTCATGTCGATTATAATTACCACCAATGGATCCGAAATCTTGTCAACACTAACTCGAAGAGACAGCAAGGCAAGATTTTAATTTCAAACGATTATGCTGACGAGCCCGAAACTTCAGAGATCACGAAACAGACTGAATTTGTACTGGAGATTCCGTTGACGGTTTCCATGGTGCAAGGAAAAGTAGGGATTATGATTCATCGCACATCGCATCCCTTTCCTCACTTGTGGGCCGTTCAATCGTGGAAAGAAGGTCTAGGCAGTGTTTCAAGTATCTTTTATCCACAGCGAGCTTTTGATATTCGTGCAGAACTGGATTCAGGCGATGGACCACTGACGGAACCTATATTTGGCCCGAGCGGAATCGATCACAAGCTTCGCATTTTTGCAAACATCAATATTCCATCTCGGGTTGGTAATCGAGACGAATATCAACCCCAGTCTCTCCAGCTTGCGACTGCAAAAATTGCGGAGGACAAAGGCAACGCCACTTCGGGTAATGAAGACCATCTAGACGACGTTTGTAAACGCTTCAATGTGACAATTGGCGAACCTCCCGACGGTGCATTTCCTTTTGAAGGATTCAATGATGTGGGACTAGTTCATATCAAGTACCGTTTTGCGAACTCAGACAGTGGTGGTTCGGACGATGACGCAGATAGTGATATTGAATACAGTTCTGTTCCAGCATTTCCCAAATATTGCTACTTGGCTTTAACAACCGATCCTTTCACCGAACTGCACCAAATCCCATTGGTAGTGTACCCAGGCCAAACCGATATTTCATCAACGCAGAGTCCGTCCAGAACTGGCTTTCATCATAACAAGCAGCGAAGGGGCAAATTCAAAAAGAAAAACCAAAGAAAAAGAAGTGACGAAGGGAGAGAAAGCGAAGATTCTCTGGAACCCGAAGATGGTGCGGAAGCCGACTCTCACGCTGTTGTCGGCTTTGAAGGCCTCTTACAGTGGTTTCAGAAATCTAGCGTTGGTTCGTCCCTGAAAAGCTTGTTGGAGCAAAGATACGGGGAAAATCGCGAATGGGGGTGGAACAGACGAGGGTATCAGAACGATGACAAACTTCTTGCACAATACGTCTCCAGCCTTTGCCGCAAGTCTGTCAATTTAAGAACAGCACAATTGCGGCCCATTCTGCTAAAAGTTGGAGCCATTAGACATGGCACCGTGGAAACAGCTTCCTTTTATATGACAAACCACAATCCAATTCCCCTTCTTGTCAGCGTCGATGTGGGGGAAGTCGAAGGAATGAGCATCTCTTTGGCACGCGTGCCTACGCGTGGCCAAGGGGATGGTCACAACATTCTTGATCATTTTCCAAAAAAGCGAAACGTGGTGAGCAACGCTCTAGGCGGGCCATATCAGCACCTTGTTCCGAATGGAGAATACCAAGGACACCCTTTGGAAGGGCTCCGGAAGTTCCTGCGAACAACGGATGTGGCGCAACAATTTTTGAGTTTGTTCCGTTTTCGCGACGCGATCTCATTGAGCCATGCTGCGGTAGATCGTCAACCTCTACTGAATACGCTCTACAAGAAATACGCGTTTGGGGAATTTCATCGCGACCCCCTACCAATTCGTTTCGGTCAGGATGGTTGGTCGAAGTGTCGTCGCCGGATCAGCCCTTCCCGTTCTTTCATCGACCCTGGCTATGAATTCAATTTGACGGATTCTTGCGATACTTGCGATACGGAAAGTGGCACCGACGGCGACGACAACGATGAGGAGTATGTGATGGACCAAACAGTGGCCACAGGCAAAGGTCCTCTCATGATATCAGATGATTCCAGGATCTCTAGGCAATTGAAGGTATGCTGGGACAAAGATGCGGAGCCGCTTGATTATCCATCTGATGGGACCTACACGATTGTTCCGCCCGGTGCTGTGGCCAGATTTGATTTAAAAGTGCACTCTCCGCCAAAGACAATGCTTCGAGACGACATAACACGGTTCCTGTCAACAGGGTTGGTCTTGTCTACGGATCATAACGAGATACTCCCTGTATTCGTCACTTTTGAGGCTCTACTTGGAGAGCTGGAACTATCTGCGTCAGAAGGCGCCGATTCCCACAAGCATTCTGCCAAATTGAATTGCTCTCGGTCTTCTCAATTGTTGAATAAGGCGAACGATTCTGCTAAAGGCGATGTTTCGTCTATTGAAGTGTCCCCCAATCTGTTTTATGATCCTGTTGACGCAGTGAAACTGGCTAACGCTCCTCTGACGAATCGCTCAAATAGCAACAATCTTGATGTCGCGCTTCACGTTAAGTCCACCTTCTCCCGTGACATTCGGTTGGTCAAAGTGACCAGTTGCAATCCTTGGTTTCAGGTACATCTCAACGAAGAGAACGATACTCTTCCCCTTCTACCAAGCTATCGCGGTGCTGGTTCTCATCTGGGCGTGGACATAGGGTCAGTAAAAAGCACTATCAGCTGTCAGTCGCGGCGGCACCCTATTGCGACGTTGGATTACCCATCGTTTTATCAGTGCGCACTGAATTGGCTTGCCCGCCGATCCGAATTACAACCAAGGGGGTGCGGAGTATCTCCAGCGCAAAAGAAGCGGAAGAATCCAAACGAGGATGGCCCGCAGCCGGTTCAGGTCGCAGAACACGGAGGAGTCAAGCGTGCTGCAAAGGCGCTCGAGAAAGCTCTGTTGGTGTCAAGCTATGCATTCAGAAGTTCCGGAGGGGACACTTCTGCAGCCGACGCAGAGAATGCCAAGTATCCGTTGCGATTTCATGCACGAGGGGATGGATTGCTTGCACCTCTGGTCCTAGACGTGTTTGCCGATGTTTGGGATTCTTGGAGAGTGGTGGCTGACTACGGCTTACGCAAGCTTAGCTCTACTTTACAGGCGACAATTGAATATGACACTGGGGTACGCTCCAGTCTGGACGTTTCAAAATTGCAGAATCTGTCAGTCACAATGAGAGATACAATTGTGGAATCGACATTATCAACTCCGAAACTCTTCGAGTGTCAGCGAGCAATAGAAATCAATGACATTGCACACGCAGTCACGGGCGACGACGAATCGCCATCCACCATTAGTTTCAATCCCACCATGGTTGCTGATGTGTCATCTGTGATCATTCCCTTGAAAAATCCCTCTTCCGTTCCTGTTCGCGTTCGACTAGCGACAGCTATGCGAACACTAGGCGGGGAGGTAGGCGCCAGCAAGACAAGTGGAGAGAGCCCGCTCATGTCAAAGTTTGGAATAAGCGAGGAAGTGCGCGACGCATTTACAGAATCTAGCCCCCCCCCTTTTGTGCAACGTGGTAAACTGAACACTACGACACAACACTTTCACGCTGGCGTGAGTGCAGAGCAGTTATGGTGGGACGGTGCTGGGGGTTACTTTCTTGCCGACGACTACGGTGACTTAATTCGCTCGCACCACAACGTTCGCATCACGGCAGGAGCTGGGGCGGTCGTGAGCCTTGTAAATCCGTCACTTCATTCTAACGTTGCCATACTGGTCGGTTGTGGTACTGCTTGCGGCTTAAGGGAAGACCAGAAACCGCACATGGATAGCAATGAGACGTTGCAATTAGCCAGCCCTTTCGGTGCAGCCGCTGCAGCAGGCATTACTCTATATGGGCGTATGAGGTCGAGTCTTCCACACGTAAACTTGAGGTCAACTGATGAGCCTTTGTACGTCGCTGGCGACGACAATCCTGCTGGAAAGCATGGCGGGCCATCCGCTTTCGCTATTCCTTACTCCGCTTTAGATGATGTTATCATCCCTCCTTTTGGCGAAGTGGAGCTTGGGCCGATCTTTTTCCGCCCGCCGGGAAGATATAGCGTTCATGGATGTCAAACAGAAGCGGATAACCGAATAATTTCAGTTTCTGGTAACGGCGAAAAAGCGAAGGCTTGCTCGTCTGATGTTTATCAATCAATGGTGTACCTTGAAAATTCGCTAACTGGCCTCGAGCGCATTTCCTTGAGAGGAAAAGCCACGTGGGAAAGAATTGTGTTTCTCGACCCTCCGCCCGCCCAAGCCTTGTTTGGCGATGATTTCGGGGACCTCGAGCAAAGACTCGGTCGGCCGTCATTGATTTTTTCCGGGAGCCGAGCTGGACAGGCATCACACTTTGACAGGCGCCCTGAGCTGGAATCTTCTTTTCCGGGATCTTCGATCAAAGAATTTTTAGTGCACAATGAGGGAGACACTGTTGTGGACATAAACACTATTTATTTCTCAGATTCCGCAAGGCTGCATACTAAATACTCCTCCTCCGAAACGCTTGGAAAGGACAATGATGTATGCGCATACAAACAGTTTCGTCTGCTTAACTGTCTGGGGGACAAGGATCTCGAGATGGATGAACGCGGGGTACGAAATGTCGAGAGGGGCTTTCGCCTTGAGCCGGGGGAAAGTATTTCGCTCTTCATAGAGCATTTTCCTGATTGTTCGACCCCACGAGATTATATAGCGTTGAACTTCGAACATCGCCGAAGGGGTACACTGTCTAGCACATCAGGAAAAATAAATTCTCTGTCGCCTTCGCATTTGAAGCAGAGTAGCGCGTTTAGAAAGCGCAAAGTCGAACTCCTTATCGGGTACGATATGTCGACTGAGGAGTTCAAGGCATGCCAACCTGTAAGACGCTGGGGCTACAGCACACGCCACCTACATCGCGAAGCTCAATGTGCGTCGAATAAACGGTGTCGAAAGAGTTGGTTCTCAAGGTTCAATCATCGCCTCTTTATCCTGGGTTGGATAGTCATCAAGTTCCTATTCATGACGTTCGCGCTTACCACTGCGTACATGATCATCTTTAAAGGATACTTCTTTCGGCAATTGGCTAATGACTTGTTTTCTTCCGCTCTGGGTCCCCGTCGGAAAGCAAGCGAAAAAGCTATCGAAAAAGACAGCGGAGAGAAGCCCTCGACTACGCAGCCGACTATAGTCCGCGGCAACTGGGCTGCTGCTTTTCGTTGCCTTGCACGAGCGGACCCCACTTCCTCTGATTTGCAAGCTTTGGGGCGCGAACAAATACGACACGTTGTACTTGGTCGCTACAATAATATGGGCACATTACCGCCGCAGTGCTTCAATAGCAATGGTGTATTCAATCGTGAGAGAGGCGTCGTCGTAACAAGCGGTAGCCCTGGACGCCAAGTCACTGGAAAAGAAGGCGCCAGTGGGAATGACAGGACTCGAACTATCAGTGATGGATTATACAAGAAGTTTTCTAGCCACCAGGACGGCCACCTGCAAAGATCACTACCTTGTGGTTTGTCTTGGAGAGTGGCTGTATCAAGGGGCATGAAGTTGCCCAAACTGACAGGTGGTTTCCTTCTTGCACCAGAGCTACAGCTGCAGAGGGACGAACGTGCCAAGCTGGTAGCTGATAGTCTCGACGAGCAGAGCACAGAGGAGAGCGATGAAGGATCCGAAGAGGGTTCTGAAGAACCGGATGATGCATCTGAAGCACAAGAATCCGACGACGGTGACGAATCTCAGCTTCAGGAATCCTTTGTCTCTGAGCTCAGCGAAGAGCAAATGCCAGGCACTCCTGATGACGTAAGCGAAGAAAAGGTTATTCCTGAAACAGAGACAAGGAAAGTAGAAGCCAGCACAGAGGTAGCCGAAAAAGAAAAAGTCGACGAGACTAAGAAAGAGGTCGACATCGCTGTCAAAGAACCCGTTAAATCGGCACCAAAGGAGACTGCGCCACTACCTCCACCACCACCCGAGGCCACAGCAGCCCCTGAGAAGGGTGTAGAAGACAAGGAGGCGAAGGATATTGCGAATGGGTCAACTGAGAAAACAGAAACTCGTTCTAGGTCGAGGGGTGCAGCCCGTGCCAAGTCACCGCTTGGGGGCACCACTGTGGCAACTAACAGTCGAAAGAAAGAAAGTGAACCTGTGTCGAGCGCTCGAAAGAAGAAAGATAAATCGCAAGAGCCCAAGCGCGATAGGAGGGGTCGTCAAAGAGCAAGCGCTCCGGCCGCTGCGAAAACTGAGAGTGAAGAGAACAGCGCTGCAGGTAAATCGATACCAAAGGGAAGCCAAAAGAAAGAATTGCGAAACAAGCCGAACGATTCCAAGACACTTTCTCGCCCCGCAAAAGGCAAGGCATCGGCGGACAAGGGCGATGAAGGTGGCAAAGCTGAAAGAGGCGACAAAGTCGACAAGAACGACAAAGCGAAACAGCCTGTTGGGGGCAAAGCCGGTCATCGCGAGAAGAAGGCCACTGGTACCAAGTCTGAGCCGAGGACACGCCTAAGAGGCGAGTCTGAGGAGAAGAGTATCAAAAGGAAAGCGAAAAAGGGGGAGACGCCTGTTTCTGCCAAGAAGAGTTCCAAAGATGTCAGCGACAGTGCCCCAAACGACAAAAAATCGAAGACTGCACCAGGAAAAAAGGGGAAGAAAGGTCGACCAGACAAAGGCGCTTCTGCTCAAGCCAAAACTGGAGACAAACCTCCAAAAGCACAGCCAGAATCCGCAGCAACGGCACCGGAACCAGCGCTGCGCCCACCGCCTGGGCTGGCCCCACCTCCGGGCTTTGGCGGGCAAGGCAATTCTGGAACACAACTCAACACTATTCCTCGCTCATCATTTGACACATCACTGCTTACCCCTGCTGCCTTTTTGAGCGACACTAGCATTCTAGGAAGCCCGTCTTCGACAGTGATCGGAACGCCATCCCGCCCAATCGGAGATGCATCCTTTGGCGGGCTAAGTCCTTCGATTCTCACCGCGTCTGGGGTGCCGACTCTGCCGTCTTCTTCTCGTGACGTGGCTGGCGAGGCTTTATTGGCAAGCGTAACAAGCACACCAATGAATCGTGGGCTGGAAAGTTCAGTGCACAACAGCGATTCTGCGGCGGGTTTTGATGTTATGGATTTCTTGGACAGTATCTTGAATGACGGGAACAGTGTACCCCAGCCTCCCACTTCCCAGCCGCCGTTGCCGCCGAAGGACAATCAAAATCCTTTTGTGTCTGGAAATCCAACTCCCCTCCCCCCGCTTTCGTCAGATCCTTGGGCCACCGAAAGACAGTCGCGCGCCTCGGCATACGGTATTGCTATCGATGATGCCCACACTCCAAGTGTTGATCCCTCCGTAGATGGATTGAATCCACCCAGTACGATCAGTTCGCTGGATGGCGGCGAGCCGATCGCATCGATTCCGCTGTTGAACACAGCGTCAATTCTGTATGCTACGGATAGCGTGCGTGACGACGACGATGAAGACGACGAGAATGATGATTCCTTTTACGCGAGCTTGCTTGGAAAGGCCGTTGTCGAGGACGACGACAATAACAGTAGTCAGTAAAAGCCTGCCATTTTCTCTTCTGCTAAATAAGTCCTCGTCGTTCTCGAAACAATTCTGTGCCCCTCCTATCATCTGGTAGTGGATTGGTTTGTTTCTCCTGAGTGGCACCTGTAGTGTAGTCGTTGACCGCCAGCTGAGTAGCCCTTTCAATATTCTTTTTTGCTCTTCCCACTCCACTGTGCAAATGCTTGGCCCAGTCTCGGGACTGACTGCCACATTCCTCTTCTTCGTTTGGACCAAATTGGACTCCTATCGCACCCTTCGTCAAGCCCAAGCCTGCGATGTCAAGCTCTTGCGTCATATTGTTGGGCAAAACCTCTATTCTGATACTAGTAGTAATATCGTTGTTGCCAGGAGGGGTGGCGCTAAATTGCTTCCAGAAGAAGCCAAGCTACGACCCAACTATTTACTACAAGTGGGACGAAAAAGAAGAACGAGCGATGGAAACAGATGTTATACTTGATTACAGCGAATACATGAGACGGTCTTTGTACATCCAGGGGTGCTACTTCTTCAAAGTAGAAGGTAGCGCACTTCTTGCTACGTCATTCAAACAATGAAACCACTGTAGTAACTCTCACACGAGAAAGCTTGCAGTTAAATTGCACCGGCACAAGCAACTTTACTTGGAGGAGAGTGTAGAGTCACCATCAGATGATCCGGCAGCTACAATAACAGGCGCCTTTTTCTCGTCGCTGGCATCGTCGCCACTGTCCCGATTCAAACTGTTTCAGAGTTTAGTTTTGAAGTGCTTAGCCACCTTCGACCAATCTCCCGTCTCGGCTGGGAATTCGAAGTCATCAAGCGTCGCAAAGAGATCCTTGGCCTTCTCGACAATAACATGCTCGGACTCTCTTTCAGCTCGTTCAATGGTGTCCTCTAATGTTGAGCTCTCGTTCGAGAATTCATCCATATCATATTCGCAGATCTCGCAGACCCAGGCTTTGAGCTTTCCCGTTTGCTTCCTTTTTTCTCGGTTTTTTGATTTTGCGAGTTTACCGACGCGGCAGTATTAGTGATGTTGATCTTCTTCGTCAAGCCTTTCCGAAACATCCGTCAGTTCGTCGTTTGCTATGAAGAGAGAGAAACCGTTTGAGTTTGGCGCAACACTTGAGAGAAAGAACGACAGAGACAGTGGGCACCCCTTTCCAGTTTCATGCCCTACTGTGTCAGGACCTTACCTTTCTTGAAAAGCTCACCAGCTTTCGACTGTTTCTGGTCTTCCAATGCGCTCACCTCATTGCGCTCACCTCATTGCGGTGTGTGTTCGAAACTTGTACCGTGTTCGCACAAAAGAGGTCATCGTCATCATTTTGGTCTGCGGAGTTATTTTGTGGAGCTTCCATGATACAGCAGTGAGTGTGCTACAGCACGCCCTCGAGCAGTCGGCTTGAAGAAGGAGTGAGCCGGCCGACTTCAAGTACCCTGAGAGGCTGGACTGTGGCAGCGTGGAAAGAATCCATCGTGGAATATTCCAGCCGCCGCGAACGTTTTCCAGCCAGGTACCTTACACAGCCATTATTGAAAGGGGACAAACAGGAGCAAACTTGGGCGAAGACGACAAGAGCTCAACAGTCTATTAAACTGGCACGGGCGACATGAAAAATGACAGAGGACTCACTTTTGCAAGTTGAATCAAGTGTGCGACACACATCTGTTGCCATTAGACACTGTCCTCTACTAGTAGCTACCAATTCTTTAGCCATGGACTAGCTGTACCTGGTACTACTGTAGTACAAGTTGAATCAAATGTGTGACATGTTCTGTAATCAAGCCATCGATTGATCAATCAACCATTACTTCGCTATTACGAACGTACAGCTAAATTATAGTAACATAAAATGTTACCGTAGGACATGGCACTAGTTGTACACAGCTATGATGCTATCAGTAGGGGGCATCTCACGAAGTGCGCACTTCGTTCGAAGTGCGAAGTTGGCGTCAAGTTTCGAAGAAGTGGTGCAGAACAAATACATCAAAAAAATACAAGTTGGGCAAAAAAGCAAAAACTACTATTTTTACATGCAATTAGCTAGCTACTGGTTTTGCATGCTTACCTTCTACTAGATTTCCGCTCTGACTCTATTCGATTGGAAGATAGCCGTCGGATTGCCAGCACCGACACCATTAATCTGAGCGAGCAAAGTACCTTGAACTGCAACCGAAGTACCCATCAGCCTTGGCACACTGGGAGGCCTGAAGATGGGCGCCAGTCCACGCTGAGTTGGTAGAGCTTG
>ENA-ORBV01007418-ORBV01007418.1-microbial-mat-metagenome-genome-assembly--contig:-NODE-7418-length-18833-cov-5.846183_pt1 | contig 18833 bp, 21 predicted proteins | sample MGYA00237777_ERZ505514 | MGnify/ENA primary metagenome ERZ505514 (study PRJEB26160, sample SAMN06269048) | microbial mat metagenome | isolation source: Oligotrophic lake microbial mat | place... | reverse complement strand
GGCGATCGGCAGCGCCTGGTGCAGATCGGCCGCAATGAACGCACGGTAGATTCCGCGCCGCCCAGCCACCTGCATCATCTCGGGCGACAGGTCGAGCCCGTCGATGGTGGTGAAACCCCGCTCGAACAGGGATTGGCCGGCCAGCCCGGTGCCACAACCCACGTCGAGCACCGGTGCCACACGATCTGCAAGATGCGCGTCGAGCAGCCGCGCCACGGTGGCGGGCGACAAGTAACGCAGGCCGCCGAGCATGGTCGCGTCATACGTCTCGGCCCAGTCGCGGTACAGGGCGCGCGAGGCAGCGTCGCTGTCGATGGCGTAGGCGCGCTTGAGCAGGGCGGCGGCTTCGGGACTGACGTTGGCGGGAACTATCTTGGCAATTGGCATTGAAACAGTGTAGGACTCTCGCGGCGCCAGGCAAGCTGGGCAGCGTGCTCCATGGCCGGTCAGAAAACACCGCCAAAAGAGCCGCCATCGAGCAGCAGGTTCTGACCGTTGATGTAGCCCGCGTGCGCGCTGCACAAAAAGGCACAGGCGGCGCCGAATTCGTCCGGCCGGCCCAGTCGCCGGGCCGGATGTTTGGCGATACGCGCAGCGCGCACGTCGTCGACGCCGCGCCCATCGCGCCGGGCCTGCGCCGCGAAATTGCCGGCCAGCCGTGCGGTGTCGAAGGTGCCCGGCAGCAGGTTGTTGATGGTGACGCCCCGGGCCACCGTCGTGCGTGCCAGGCCGGCGACGAAACCGGTCAGGCCGCTGCGCGCGCCGGTGGACAGGCCCAGGCCGTCGACCGGCGCCTTGACGGCACTGGACGTGATGTTGACGATGCGCCCGAAGCCGCGCTCCATCATGCCGTCCACCAGTTGGCGGATGATGGCGATCGGCGCCAGCATGTTGGCGTCCAACGCGGCGATCCAGGTGTCGCGGTCCCAGTTTCGGAACTCGCCTGGCGGTGGACCACCGGCATTGGTGACGACGATATCGAACGCCGCGTGGGCCGCGAAGACACGCGCGCGGCCCTCCTCGGTCGTGACGTCGGCGGCCACCCAGTGCACGGGCGCGGCGGTCGTCGCCGTCGCGGCCAGCGCCTGGGCCGCGGCCAACAACGGACCTTCGGTACGCGCCACGATCACCAGTTCGACACCCTCTGCGACCAGCGCACTCGCGCAGGCCAGGCCGAGTCCGGCGCTGGCGCCACACACCAGCGCCTTGCGGCCGCTTATTCCCATATCCATGGCTTGTTACCTCGTTGTGTGCCCGCGCCTTGCATCAACCCAGCGGCATCGGCGTCGCCGCGCGCAGGTCCACGTCCAGCCGGGCCCAGGCGTCGATCTCGACCGTCAGCTCCGGGAACACCAAGGCAGAAACGGCCACCAGCGTGGAGCACGGAAACACGTCGCCAAAAAAAGCACGCCGTGCCCGGCCTACCGCATCCTTGTCGGCGATGTTGGTCACGTACACGACAGTCTTGGTGATGTTGTGTTTGTGTCCGCCGGCCGCCTCGATCAAGGCCGCGATCTTGCCCAGCACCTGCAGCGTCTGTTCGTAGGTGTCTAGCGGCGCGCCGACCGCCGCTGCGTCGCGCGTCGCCGGATGCGCGGTCATGCCCGAGAGCACGATCTCGTCGCCGATGCGCCAGCCGTTGGTCCAGCTTACGTTCGGCAGATCGGGCGTCGCCGATGCGGCGATCTTGTGCACGGCACTCATCGGATTAGCTCCGTCAAACCGCGCTCAGGCCTTGGCCGTGGCGGCGTCGGCGGCTGTCGGCGCCGCAGCAGCGGCCTTGGCCTCGCCTGCCTGTTTGGCGCCGGCGATCTGCTTTTGCGCCAGACTCTGCTTGTGGCGGCGCAGGCGCGACAGACCGACGTCGTGTTCGTACAGGTGTTCGCGCTGATTCGCGTCGGGCTCCATCGCCTCGAGCATCACGCGGTCCTGTTCGAGCACGGTCCAGTGGCGCGCCTCGAGCCGGTTCTTGTACAGGAAGCGCCAGGTGTCGCGCTGCCAACCGCCAAGCTTGCGCAGCCGCCAGTGGAACACCGCCGACACGTTGTCGACGACAGGTGTGTAGCTGCCGATGATGGTGAACGGGCCGCCCGGGCCGCCGGTCTTCGGATAAGGGATCTCCAGCCGCATCCAGTGCAGGTCGGTGTCGCACCATTCGGTCCAGTCGAAGTTGACGCCACGCTGGCCGGCCTTTTCGAACATGAAGCCGTTGTCGGTGCGGCGCAACTGAAACTTGGCGTGGATGTCGCCTTCGCTCATCGAGTGCGACTGCTTGTGCACGAAGGTGCCGTGCATCGGATCGATGACGTTGTCCTCGACATAGCGGTAATCCGAACCCCACTCGGTGTAACACAGGAATCCCGACCACTCGGGGCTGGTCATCTCCTCGGGCAGGCGCAGTGGCGGGGGCGCGGCCAGGTGCGGATCGGTCGCGTTGAACAGGAACACGGCGCCGTGCGCTTCCTGCACATGGAAACTGCGCGCGGCCAGCTTGCCCTCAAGCGTACAGCCGGGGCTGGCCGGCACCTTCATGACGCGGCCGTCGCACCGCACCTCGACACCGTGGTAAGGGCAGGCCAGCCGATCACCCAGGTTCACGCCCATGGACAGTGGCGCGCCGCGGTGCGGGCAATGGTCCTCGAGCGCGTGTACGGCGCCGCTTCGGTCGCGCCAGACGGCGATCTTATAGCCGAGCCGGCGAAGCGAGATCGGTGTGTCCTTGACGAAGGTCGAAGGGCAGATCGGGTACCAAAGGTCGCGCAGGCCGCGCGCCAGCAAGGCCTCGACGTCGTATGTGCTGTTGGTAGTCATGGTGGTGGTTCTCCAATCGGAATTTCATCAGGCGCCCAGGCGGGCCATTTCCGCCTGGAAGGTCTCGGCTGTCCAGGGCTGGCCATCGGGGCCCAGCGGGCCGACCTTGTTCAGGTAAGCCAACAAGGCGTCCTGTTCGTGCAGACCGGCGGCGAATCCGCGCTCGATTGAATCGCCGAGCAGGTCTTCGTAGGCGGTCGGTTTGCGGGTGCGGGCCTGGTGCGGCTCCAGGTAGCTCGCCACGGTGGGCGCTTGCACGGCAGCAATGGGGATCATGGATATACCTCCTTCGGTCAATCGAACACACCTGCAGGGTCTGGCGCCGAGCCGCTACTGACCCCCGTTGCGAACCCGTTCGCGGATACGTTCGCGCACGGGAACAAAGTCGTAGCTCGGGTAACACGCGGTCTTGAAAACGCCCCAGGCGGAACGCTCCAGCTCCAGGTTGACTGCGGGCAGCAGATGCGGCGGCAACTCCAGCGTGACGATCTGGCCCAGGCCCATGGCGACGGTCCACGACACGATGGTCACGCCCTCGGGCGGAAAACGTTCCCACCAGTCGCTGGCCTTCATGCGCGACTGCACGTCGTCCAGCGTCAGGCCCGCGTGGTGCTGCATCACCACGGTCAGCAACATGGTCGGCGGTGCGACGTTCGGTTCCATGGTCAACCCCTCCTACTGGGCAAGGATCCTGCACGCCATGACAATGCTGGCCCAGGTCGCGGTCTCGTTGCCGATGGGTTCGGCGAACACGACCGGTTTTTCAGGCTGTCGCCATGTCGAATGCATGCAAGCTCCGGTAAAAATGGTCAACGTCGGCCTGCGCCTGTTCGCGCATGCGCACGTTGCGGGCTGCGCAGGTGTCGGCGCTCTCCAGCCCGCCGGCCTCGCCGACGCGGCGCGACACGTCCTGCACGAACGTGCATTTGGGCTGACGCTGGCGGCCGAACGCCGCCAGGGTCAGCGCCACGCCATCGCCGGTGTCGCGGCACAACATGTCTGCCAGAACGATGCTGTCCTCCATCGCCATTGCACCACCCTGGCCCATGAACGGCGTCGATGCGTGGGCAGCGTCGCCGACAAGCGTGATCCGGCCGCGGCTCCACGGCAGGGGCAGGCGGACCTCTTCGACCACGGTGTAGAAGGCCTGAGACGGATCGCGCAGGTCGTCGAGGAACATGCGCGCAGGACCGCCGAACTCGGCGAACTTCTCGCGCATGGTCAGGTGCAAGCTGGCAGGATCGTAATGCGGATGACCCGGCTCGTTGGTCGTTGCATACACGTACAGCTGCTCCTGGCTGATCGGCATGATGCCCAACCGCTTGCCCACACCCATCATCATGATCTTGTCGACCAGCTGTGCGGGCCGACGGTGGATGCTGCGCCACACGCCAAAACCGGTGTCGTGCGGCTCGATGGCGCCGAACAAGCGCGCACGCATCTGGGAGCGCACACCATCGGCGCCAACCAGCACGCTGGCCTGCAGCCGCTCGCCATTGTCGAGTTCAACCTGCAGCGCGAGATTCTCAGGCCGGTCTTCGACCGAAAGTACGGTGCTGGCCAGGCGCACCTGCACGCTCAGCGCCTGCAACCGGGCGAGCAGGATGCGGTGCAGTTCGGCGCGCCGAATACCCAGGATCGGCGGCAGCTGCGTGCCGGGGACACTGGGGTAGAACGTGTCGGTGATGGCGTCACCGCGATGGTCCAGGTAGATGTTGCGTCCGCCTGCGATCGCAAAACCGCTGTCCAGGATCGCCGGCAACACACCAACCTTCTCCAGTGCCGCCAGACCGTTGCTGTAGACGAAGATCCCCGAGCCATGAAATTGCCAACGCTGCTGACGCTCGACGAGGGTCACCGCGACGCCGCGCTCGGCCAGCAGAATCGCCAGCGTGCATCCTGCGATGCCGCCGCCTACGATCACCACTCCGTGCTGCAAGCGCTCCATGGTCAGAGGGTCCTACTTCTTCTCGGTCAGGAATTTGCCCGAGGCCTGGACGTTCGGCTGGCGCCGGGTGTGGCCGTCAATGCCGCCGTCGATCGCCCATTCGGCGAACATGGTCGGGCCGGGCTCAAAACTGCGCTCCTGCCAGGCTGGCGTCAGGTGGTCTTCGTCGGCGTTGTATTCGATCAGGCCGCCGCAGGGGTTCTCGAAATACCAGAAGAAGGCACTGGAGATCGGATGGCGGCCCGGGCCGAGCTGGGTCTTCCAGCCGCAGCGGCTCATGTGCAGGCCGCCACCGAACACCTCGTGAATGTCGCGCACGGTAAACGCCACATGGTTCAACCCCGGCCCCTTGTTCGGCAACGCGAGCAGGAAGATGTCGTGGTGCCCGGCATGGGGCGCGCAGCGCATGAACACGCCGCGGCCCGGGTAGCGGTCGGAGGTGACAAAACCCAGCGCTGCGTAAAACGCCTCCATGGCATCGAGCTTGTCGGTGAAGAACACCACGTGGCCGATCTCGACCGGCTCGGCGTGGTCGTATATCGGCGACGGCGCGTCGATGCGGCGCACGCCGCCCCAGGGATTGGTTGGCACACCCACCACGTCGACGGCGCGTTTGGTACTGACCTGAAACACGATACGCAGGCCGTGCGGATCGAGCGCGATCAGCGTGCCGTCCTGCGCGCGCCGGTCTTCGAAGCCCGGCGCCGACAGCAAGGCCCGGGCAATCGGCTCCAGGGCATTTGCGTCGGTCACGCCCCATGTCACGGCCCGCATCGTCGGCCCTGCCTCCATCGGCGGCGGCAGGTTGGCATCGTCCGGACGACGCACCTGAACCTGCGCGCCGTTGAGCGTTTCCCAGACCTGGCAGGCCGCATCCTCGGACGCCGCCTTCAAGCCCCAATCGGCGAAGAACCGGCGCGCGTCGTCCCAGCGGTCGGTCGAATAGGTGATGCCGTCGATGCCTTCGATGGCACTGCTCTGTGTTGTCGTCATGCCATGCTCCATGCGATCGGGGCCTCGTTCGTGCCCCAGTAATAGCTCTTCTGGCTGGTGTATTCGAGGATGCCCAGCCGGCCCTTCTCGCGCCCGGTGCCGCTCATCTTGACGCCGCCAAACGGTGTGCTGACCGAGAACTGTTTATAGGTATTGACCCAGACCGTGCCGGTCTGCAGCGCCGCGCCCAGCCGCCAGACGGTCTTGTAGTCGCGGGTCCAGATGCCGGCGGCCAGGCCGTAGACGTTGTCGTTGCATTGCGCCAGCAGGTCGGCCTCATCGACCCAGGGCAGCAGCGCCAACACCGGGCCGAAAATTTCCTCCTGGCACATACGCGCGCGGTTGGGCAGGCCCTCGATGACGGTGGGCAGGTAATAACTGCCCTTGTCGAAATCCGCGCCTTGCGGCCGCGCGCCACCGAACAACACTGTGCCGCCTTCGTCGCGGCCCATCTGCACATACCGCTCGACCGAGGCCCGATGGCCCATGTTGACCAGCGGCCCCATCTGCGTGTGTTCGCTGGCCGGGTCTCCGACACGCAGGTTGCGCACACCGGCGAGAAGGCGTGCCTTGAATTGCTCGTACACGCTGGCGTGTACGAAGGCACGCGAGCCGGCGATACACGACTCGCCCGAGGAACTGAAGATGCCGTACAACACGCCGGCCACCGCATGGTCGAGGTCGGCATCAAAGCAGACGATGGTCGGCGACTTGCCGCCGAGCTCGAGCGAGGTCGGCATCAGTTTTTCGGCTGCCAGGCGCTGGATGCCCATGCCCACGCTGGTGCCGCCGGTGAAAGCGATACGTTTGATCAGCGGATGTTTGACCAGCGCGTCGCCCACCACCGAGCCCTTGCCCGGCAAGACACTGATGATTCCCGGCGGCACGCCGGCCGCCTCGGCAATACGCGCCAGCTCGATCGCCATGCGCGGCGTAATCTCGGCCGGCTTGAACACCACCGCGCAGCCGGCCGCCAATGCGGGCGCGAGTTTCTGCGCCTCGCTGGCAATCGGCGAATTCCATGGCGTGATCGCGCCAACCACACCCAGCGGCTCGTGCACACTCATCGTGACGAAGTCGCCGCGTGCCGGCGTGATCGTGTCCTCCCAGGTCTCGCAGGCGGCGGCGAAGAACTGGAACGTGCCGGCGGCGCTGGCCACCAGCGCCCGGGTCTCGTTGATTGGCTTGCCGTTGTCCAGCCGCTGCAATTGGGCCAACTCTTCGCCGCGGGCCCGGATGCCGCCGGCGATGCGATGCAGCATGCCGGCGCGTTCATGGCGCTTGAGGCCGGCCCAGGCGGGTTTCCGGCGCGCCTGCTCGGCCGCCTGCACTGCTTCATCCACGTCCTGAGCGGTGGCGGCGTGCAGGGTGGCAACCCGGCTGCCGTCGGCCGGGTACTCGGTGTCGTAGGCCGGGCCGCTGGCGTCGCGCCACCGACCGGCCAACAGGCTCTGGATCTTTTCACTCATGATTCTCGATGTCTTCGGTTCATGGCTCACATCGTGGTCGAACCGACCCGGTTGTGCAGAAAACGCAGCGCCGACAACACCGTCAGCGCCGAGGTCTTGGGGTTGTCAGGCAAGGGCTTGCCGCGCATCGTCAGCTCCATCGCGCCAAAAGCGCCCCGCACCGCAATTTCGTGGACGTTGTCGGTCACTGTCGGATCGGCGATCAGGCGCACCATCGTGGCATCCAGCCCGAGGCCGGCCAGCGCCACGGTGGCGGCGACGTTCGCATTTTTCGGATACAGCCGCGCCGCTTCGCGTGCGCTTGCGTGCAGGATCACCATGGGCTCACGCAGCGTGTCGAGATCGACCAGTACTTCGGCCGGGGTACCGCGCCAACCCTGCGGCGGTTTGCGGCCGGTGTAGGTCACTTCGTCCAGTCCGGCCAGACGGGCCGCCGCTATCGCCTCGATTCCGCCAATGGCACCGGACAACAGATGCAGCTGCGTGCCGCCCTCGCGCGCAGCGTCATCGAGTCGCTCCACCAGCCCCGGCTCACTCAGGGCGCCCACCGACAACACCGCACACTCGACGCCGCGCGCCAGCGCCGGCAATACATGCTCGGTCAAGGCGCTGTGACCGGCACACTCGAGCACCAGACCTGCGGCCATCGGCACCGCCACCGAAACTTCAACGTCCGGTCCCACCACCTCACGTACCGGCGACACGCTGGCCGCCGACACGACCACATGCGCGATCCGCACGCCGGCGTGCCCCGGCAAGCGCTGGTGCAGCGAACGCCCGATGGCACCAAATCCGACCAGGGTCACGTCAAGCATGTCAGTCTTTCTTCAGGATCGGACCTGCGAACTTGGCGGCAAACGAACCCCAGGCCTTCATGTCGACCTCCACCATGACCGGCCCACCCTCGACCTGCAGTGCCTGCTCCAGCATGGCAGCGGTCTGCGCAGGGTCGGATAGCCGGAAATGCGGCACCTTCAGGCTGGCGCACAAGACCGCGAAGTCCGGATTGACCAGGTCCACATAACAATGGCGGCTGCCATAGATGTCGTCCTGGATGTTTTTGATGACGCCATAGCAACTGTCGTTCATCAGCAGCACGAGCAGCTCCGCTTTCTCCTGCACCGCGCAGGCCAGTTCACCCACGTTGAGCATGAAGCCGCCGTCGCCGGCCAGCACCACGGTCTTGCGGCCCAGGCCGTGCGTGGCGTTCGCCACCGCCGTGCCAATGGCCATGGCCAAACCCTGGCCGATGCCACCACCGAGCGCGTGTACACCGGCGCGCGGATGGTCCAGCACCGGGCTGCGATTGCCCCACATGCTGTTGGACAGGGTGATGTCGCGCACCCACCAGCAGCGCTTGTCGAGCAGCTTGCCAACGGCGTTTTTGAGCTTGACGTAAGGGCCCAGCGCCGCATCGACCTGGTAACCGGCCTGCGCACGGGCCTGTTTCAGGTCATGGAGGAAGCCGGCATCGACCAACATCCGACCCTGCAGCCGGTCGGCCAGCGCATGCAGCGTGGCGCTGGCGTCGCCGTGCAGAAAATAGTCGCTGTCATAACCCCGGTTGTGCGCCAGCGCGTTTGCGTCGATGCGGTACAGGGGTTTGGGCAGCTGCAGCTTGTAGCGCAGCGTCTCGTTGCTGCGCAGGCGCGAGCCCACCACCAGCATCGCGTCGCAGGTCTGGTAGAAGTCCTCCACCGGCTTTTGCAGGTTGAACGACCCCAGCGTGGCCGGATCGTCCTCGGCCACGATACCGCGGCCCTGGACCGATGTCACGACACCAAAACCCAGCTTGACCAGCCGCGCCACCGCGTCGGCGGCGCCCCTTGCGCCACCGCCAAGCCACACCAATGGCCGCTTGGCACGGCTCAGTCGCTCGGCCAGCGCGTCAAGTTGCGCCGGCGTTGCCTGCAGCGGCGCCGAATCGTCAGCGACCAGGTCCTCGGGCAGGTCCAGCAGGCTGGCCTGCACGTCGATCGCAATCTCGATGCTGACCGGGCCGCACGGCGGTGTGCGGGCCAGCCGCGCCGCTTCGCGCAGCGTGGCCAATGCGGTGGCAGCATCGCGGATGCGAAATGCCGCCTTGCTGACCGACTGCAACATCGCCAGCTGGGCCGGCGCCTCGTGGATGAAGCCCAGATCGCGGTCCAGGTAATCGGATTCGATCTGCCCCGTCAGGTGCAGCATCGGTGTGCCCGCAGTCATGGCTTCGACCAGCGCGCCCGCTGCATTGCCGGCGCCGGTGCCGGTGCTCGTGATACACGCGCCGAGCGTGCCGGTGACGCGGGCGTAGGCGTCGGCCATGTTGCAGGCGCCAGCCTCGCCGCGCGCCGACACGAAGCGGATCTTCTGGCGCCGGTGCAAGGCGTCCAGGATCGGCATGTTGTGGATCGAGATCACGCCGAATGCGGCGCGCGTGCCCTGCAACTCCAGGAAGCGGGCGGCGAGTTCACCGACCGTGATGCGTTGGAAAGCTGGTTTCATGTTTTGGTCTTGGCGGCAATGGGGGAGTGGGCATTGGCGACCGGTGGAACGTGGTTGATGCGTTGTGACAGCCGCTGCGCGGCCGATCGCACCTGCGCCACCAGTTCGGCCAGCTGCTCGGGCTCGACCTGCTGCGCCGGCACGGCAACGCTGACCGCCGCCGAGACGTGGTGGTTTTCGTCCCACACCGGCGCAGCGATGGTGGATATGGACGACTCGAACCCACCCTGGCTGACGCCATAACCGTTCTGCGCATCGGCGTCGATCAGCTGCTTGAGTGCGGTAATCGTCGTTGGCGTCTGGTCGGTGAACGCGGTCAACGGGACGCGGCGGTACAACTCGGCCAGCTCGCCGGTCGAAAGGTCCGCCATCAGCACCCGGCCAAGCACGGTCGCATGGGCCGGCAGGCGGGCGCCCACCTGGATCGAATTGCTCATGATGGAGCGCCCGACGGACTTGCCCACGAACACAACCTCGCGCCCGTCTCGCACCACCAGATGGGCAGACAGGCCGGTCGCATTGCATAACTCGTCGATGATCGGTCGCCCAAGCTCGGTCAGCTCCATCGATGCGAGGTATTCGAAGCCAAGCCGCAACACAGCCATGCCGAGCTTGTAGTGCGCGGTCTCGCCGACGCGGTCGACGAATCCGAGTTGTTCGAGTGTCTGCAGGATGCGGAACACCGACGCGCGCGGCAGACCCAGGCGGCGCGACAACTCGGCGCCACTGAGTTGGCGTTCGTCGCGCGAGAACTGTGTCAGCACCAACAAGCCGCGTTGCAGCGCCGGAACCTGGTAACGGTCTTGCGCTGCCGTCAGGTCGCCATCGCTTGCAGCGTCAATCGGTTTGCCGGCGCTGGCCCGGGTCGAAGCACTGCGCGCGATCAAAGCAGAGGTCCTCATGTGCGGTCCCCACGGAGTTGGAGCAAGCCGTTGACCCGGTCTGCCGCCTGCAGTGCGCAGCTGTGACCAACCGCGCCCAACGTGATGTACGGCGCCGCGATCTGCACGGCCAGCGCCTGGCAGGCCGGCGCCGGCGTGATGGAGTCGGCGCTGCCACTGGCGACCGTGACCGGGCAGCGGACCTGCCGCAGATCGGCCAGCAGGTTGCCACCGGCCAGCATGCGTGCGGCCTGCGTGTATCCGGCTGGGTCGATGGCCGCCATGACATGTTCGATGAACGCCAGGTGATCGGCGTCGCGCGGCTCCGACAACATCGCCGGCGCCCTTGCATGCGCCATGCCCGCCGGCCCGAGGTTTGCCAGCTTGGCCAGCCGGTCGGCGAGTTTCTTCTCGCGCTGCTCGGCACTGGCGCTCGCGTAACCCAGAGCCGGCGCCAACAGCACCAGCCGACCAACCCGACGGGGCATCTGGCAGGTAGCCGCTGCGGCCATCATGGCGCCCAGCGAATGCCCGACCAGCGTGAGCGGGCGCGTCGCCGCAGGCTCACCATCGAGCCAGGCCCACAGTCGAACGGCGTAATCGGCCGCAGTCGGCGCGGCCGGCGCCACGGGCGTGCTGCCACCGTAGCCCGGTGCATCCCAGGCCAGCACGTGGACGTCCGCATGCGCGCAATGCTGCGCCGCCTGCAGCTGCGCCAGCCAACTCGCCGACGCGGAGCCGATGCCATGCAGCAGCACGTGGGACACCGGCGCAGCCGCATTGCCGGCACGCCGAAACTGCACCATGCTGCCGTCCGCCAGCGTGGCGGTTTCGGTGGGCAGCAGCGTGAGTTGCGCGATCAGTTTCATGGCATGCTCGATGCAATGCGATACGGGCGGCGAGGCGGATTCAGCGCGTGTCGCGCTTGATCTTCGTGAGCGGACTGTCGGGCGGATACACCGGCGTGATCGGCTTGGCCGCGCCCAGCATCACGCACATCAACGCGTCTTCGTCGCCGATGTTGACCTCTTCGCGATAGACACCCGGCGGGATCGAGATCAGGTCGCGTTCGCCCAGCACCGACTCCCATTTCTGGCCATCTTTCTCGCACACCACCTTCATCTTGCCGCGCATGACGAAAAACACTTCCTCGACGTCGTAGTGGATATGCGAGGGCCCGATATGACCGGCCGGAATGACCATGGTCGAGAACGTGAAATGCGCGGCCGGCACGGTATTGCTGTCGGACGACACGCCGGTTCCGCCGGTGCCCATGTAGCGCATCTGGGCACGCCGGTATTTCGGGTCGTAGTCGGCCTGGAACTTGAGCGCGTCCCAGTCGTAACGCCGGGTCGGATACCGCGCGACGCGGCCCTCCATCCACTGCGCAAAACTCTGATCCGCAGCCTGCAACATGCTTTTCTGGATCTCGGCTTCCGGCAGGGCGGTGGCGTCGAGCAGCCCGTGTTCGTTGAAGACCGGTTGGTTGGCAGCAGCCTGGGTGTTCATATTGGCGTCCCTTCTTTCGTGTTGGGTTGTCCTGATGGGGTTCGATTCCGAATTCCTGTTGGGCGCCCGGGGTGCGGTGCCAGCATTCGTTGCGAGGCGGTCTTCAATGCATCACGAATCCACCGTTGACCGGCAGCAATTGCCCGGTGATGAAACCGCTGGCGCGCGTGAGCAGGAACAAGGCCGCTGCGGTGACGTCCTCGGGCACCTGGGCCCTGGGCACGGCGCGGCCTTTGAGGTATTGGTCATGGCGATCGGCCGGCACGTACTGCGTGGCCTCGACCAGGGTCAGGCCCGGCGCGATCGCGTTGACGGTGATGCCTTGCGGGCCCAGTTCGCGCGCCATGCCGCGTGTCATCGCGATCACGGCGCCCTTGCTGGCGATGTAGGCCATCAGGCGCGGCGCGCCCCACAAGGCAGTGTCGGATGCCAGGTTCACGACGCGGCCGCTACCCGATGCCGCCAGGTGCGGTATCGCAGCGACGGTGGCAAGCCAGGTGCCGCGCACGTTGACGTCCATGACGCGGTCCCACATCGCAGGCTCAAGCTGGTCCATGGTCTTGCCGCCCGAGTTGGTGATGGCCGCGTTGTTGATCAGCCCGTCCAGGCCGCCCATGGCAACGCATGCCGCGGCCACGCCGGACTGGATCGATGCGGCGTCCGACAGATCCATCGGCACATAGTGCGCCGGCGCACCCAGTTCGGCGGCCAGTGCCTGCCCACGTTCGTGCAGCACGTCGCTGACGACCACCTGCGCGCCAGCGCCCACCAGCGCACGCGCGAACGCCTCGCCCAGGCCACGTGCCGAACCGGTCACCAGCACGCGCCGGCCCTGCAGTTGAATCTCGGATGGTTGGTCCATAGGGTGCTCGCTGGTCTGTCAGGACATGTGGCGCTGCGCGCTGGACAGGTAGTGCAATACACGGCGCTCGGCCAGCACGACCGCGTAGTAGGCGATGATGCCGATGACGGTCAGCGCAGCGATGACGACAAACACCGCCGCCGTGTTGCCCTGCCCTTCGAAGAACACCAGCATGTAGCCCAGTCCCATGTTGCCGCCGACCAGCTCACCGACCACAACGCCGATGACCGCCAAGGTGCTGGCGATGCGCAGGCCCGAAAACAACGCGGGCAAGGTGGTCGGGTATTCGACCATGCGAAACACCTGTAGCCGTGTGGCCGAAAACGAGCGCGCCAGATTGATCATGTCGCTGTCCATCGCCCGCATGGCCGACAAGACGTTGATCAGCACCGGAAAGAACACGATCAGGATCGCCACCAGGATCTTGGGGTAGACCGTATAACCCAGCCACATCACGAACAGCGGTGCGAAAGCAACCTTGGGTGCGATCTGCAGCGCCAGCAGATACGGCGAGAGGATCGCCTCGATCCGCGGCGACACGCCTAGCGCGTAGCCGATCAGCGCGCCCATGGCCGAACCGAGCACGAAGCCGACGACCACCTCGAGCGAGGTGATTCCGGCGTGCCAGAGCAGGCGTTCGGTCTGCCAGATACGCACCGCCTCTTGGGCGACCCGGCTCAGCGGGGGCAACACGAACTCCGGCATGCCTATCCATCCCGGACCGAACTGCCACAACAGCAGAAAGGCCACCAGAACCGCGAAGCTCCAGGCCGCAGTGACCAAAGGAGAGGATGAGTCGGACATACGCGTGACGCCTTTTTCCCCGGCCTATTTGCCGATGAACTGGTTGGTGTACAGGTCCTTGATCGGCGCCGCGGTGGATACGACGCCGTTCTTGACGTAGAACGCCTGCAGTTCGGACAGGCGGGCCTCGTCCATCGTGCCCGGCACTTTCTGGTTCGCGTAGACGTACTTGTTGTACATGTCGAACATCTTCTCGATCGAGGCCTCCTTGCCGGTGTGTGTCGGCACGTGTGCTACATAAACCTTGGCCGCTTCCTTGGGATTGGTCATGATGTCCCTCATGCCCTTGAGCGTCGCGCGCACGAGTTTCTGGATCAGCTGCGGGTTGTTCTTGATGGTGTCGTCCGACGCCAAAATGGCCTGGGCCATGCTCTTGAAATAGACGTCCGCCGGCAGAATGTCGACCTGCGCGCCCTGCTCCATCACGGTGACGGTCCAGTCGGGCGTGCTGGCCATGCCATCGGACTTCTTGGCCAGGAACTGCTGCCAGACGCCGGCCGGACCTGCGGCCTGGATGTTGACGTCGGCCTTGGTCAGATTGACCTTGCTCATCATGCCCAGCAGCGCGTAATACGTGGTATCGGTGTAGGCCAGTACGGTGACCGTCTTGCCACGCAACTCGCGCGGGCTCTCGATGCGCTGGTCCTTGTGCGTGACCAGCTGCATCAGCGACCCTGCGCCGAGCACGGCCACCGCCTTGACCGGAATACCCTGCGCGCGCGCAATGATCGGCGTGTCGCCGATGGCACCCCCGATGACGGCATTACCGGCGCCGACCTGCTTGGCCACGTCCACACCCCCACGGCCGGTGACAAACTTCACATCCAGACCTTCGGCCTTGTAGTAACCCTTGGCCTGGGCCAGCATCCAGGGACCGAACGCGGGCAACGTGCCGGGTGCCGGCAACAGGTAGGTAACCTCCTGCAACGCCTGGGCCGATGCGCCTAATGGTGCCGCCAGCGCGGCGCTGGCACAAACGGCCAGGCAGGCACGACGGGTGAGGGTCAATGCGGGTGAATGGTTCATGTTTTCTCCATATGGGTGGGTTGTGAGTCGGCGATTCAGTGCACTTCGGTGTTGGCATCGAGCTTGAGCAGGTCCATCAGTTGTCCGACCAAAGGGCCGACCCGGTCGTGCTTGCGCCGCTTCATCGGGTTGTCACGGCCTGGAATGTCGACGGTGATCTGCTCGATGATGGTGCCCGGGCGCTCGCTCATGACCAGGATGCGGTCGGAGAGAGCAACCGCCTCGGCCAGGTCGTGCGTGATGAACAACACGGTCTTGCCTTCTTTGGCAACGGTCCGGGCCAGGTCCTGCTGCAGGATCATCTTGGTCTGGGCGTCGAGGGCGGAAAACGGCTCGTCCATCAGCAGCACCAGCGGATCGACCGCCAGCGTGCGGGCGAGCGCCGCGCGCTGGCGCATGCCGCCCGAGAGCTGGTTCGGATAGTGCGCACCGAAACCCTGCAGGTGACACTGCTCCAGGAGCCGGTCGGATATCTGCTTGCGCGCATCGGCCTTGACGCCGCGCAACTCCAGACCGAACTCGACGTTCTGCGCAATCGTGCGCCACGGCATCAGCAGGTCTTTTTGCAGCATGAACGACACGTGTTCGTTCGGCCCCGTGACCTCTTGCCCGGCCACCTTGACGGTGCCGGCGCTGGTCTTGGCCAGGCCCGAACCTATATTGAGCAAGGTGCTTTTGCCGCAGCCCGACGGACCGATGATCGACACCACTTCGCCCGGCGCAATGGAAAAACTCACATCGCGCGCCGCCAGCACCTCGCTCGATTTGCCACGTGCGGCAAATCGCTTTTCGACGCCGATGAACTCGATCGCCGGCACGCCGGGCGGAGGGACAAACTGGTTCATGCGAAACCCTCTTCAGGCCGTCTCGACCTTGATCGGAATGCGGATCGAGACTCGGCCGTTCTCGACCTTGACGGGCAGGCAGCGGATGTCGTGCTGGCCGATCTCGTTCAGGCATTTGCCGGTGCCGATCTCGAATCGTGCGCCATGCAAGGGACATTCGATCTGCCCGTTTTCCTGGAAACCCTGCGACAGCAGCGCAAAGGCATGCGGACAGATGTCTTCCAGCGCATGGACCTGGTCGTCCAGCAGATAGAGTCCCACGTTCTGTCCCTGGATCTCGACGCCCAGCGCAAAGTCCGGGTCGAGCTGCTCGCGCGCCGCGACATCGTGCCACTCGGGACCCACACCCTCGTTTTCCATATCGCCCCCAAAGATTGAAAGCCACGAATCAAAGCGTTGGATGTTCAACTGGTGAAACATCGGTTCACTAATGATGCATTATTCCGATCGCTGTGATGGATGTCAAGGGGCCTGAGATATCTTTTTCGGACCTGTCCGTGTGCGCCAATTCGATACGTGCCTGGGCACCGCCAGATTGGGGTTGTCTGGGCGCCAGCCCGAGATGGCCCTGCCATATCAGCGTTGGGGCCCCGCATCGTGGCGCCCGCTACGCTGATGCGGATTTCCGACACCAGCGAGCGCAGGTAGCTCTTGGCGAACTTGCTGCCAGGCGCCAGAACTTCGGTTCTGCCCGCGTTCGCGAAACCCTGAACCTGGGCTTCCCCGAATTTCTAGAGCGGCAGCTGGCGCAGGCTGCTGATTTCGTGAAGTTCGCAGATCATCTTATCAATGCGCCGCTGCGCGGCAGTCATCCGCGAACGGAGCGATTCGTGCATCTCGGCCTTGCCTTCCTCGACGATGGCGTGCCTAGTGTTGATCTGCTCTGTTGCGGAGGCCATCGTCCGCTTCTGACGAGGTTGCAGCCCAAAGGGCATAGCGACCCTGACTTTCTCCTGCGTCTGCCGATTTCAGAGCAGACCCAGGGTAGCTTCGGGCCCCATGCGTGCACAATACTTCCTCACACCTCCGTTAACTCAACGCGAGCCCAGCCGTGGCCAGCTCTGACCAACTTAAAGCCCTCATCAAGTCGCACATCAGTCGCGATGACGGCCAGTTTTTGTCCGTCGCGATGCAGGTGGCTGCTCACGAGGCGAAGCTCGGGCATGGAAAGTTGGCCATAGAACTGCGCGAGATGATCGACGCGGCCAAGGCGCGTATCGGGCAGGACGCATCGGGCAAGTTGGTCGCCATTGGCAGCGCCGCCAAGCCGCGCGGCGAACTGGCCAACCTGCTCACGGTGTCGCATCCTGTGAACCGCTTGGGCGATATGGTGCTGGACGAAATCGCTTTGACCCAGCTTCAGCGCGTTCTGAAGGAGCAGCGCCATTTGGCGCGCATCAAAGAACATGGACTGTCGCCACGCCGCAAGCTTCTGCTGGTCGGCCCTCCTGGCACCGGCAAGACGATGACTGCATCCGCCTTGGCGGGTGAGCTTGGCATTCCGCTGTTCTTGGTTCGGCTCGATTCGCTCATTACAAAGTTCATGGGCGAAACGGCGTCGAAACTTCGCCAGGTATTTGACGCGGTCACCGATATTCGGGGCGTCTACTTCTTCGATGAGTTTGACGCCATCGGTTCTCAGCGCGGGATGGCCAATGACGTGGGTGAGATTCGCCGCGTTTTGAACAGTTTCCTGCAGATGATTGAGCAAGATACGTCGAACAGTCTGATCATCGCCGCGACAAACCACGGCGATATTCTCGACTACGCCCTTTTCAGGCGTTTCGACGACGTGGTGGAGTACCACCTTCCAACACCGGTGCAAGCCACGGACCTGATTCGCTCGCGCCTCGGTTTCTTCGCGCCCAAGCCGCTCCGAAAGGACGCGCTGCTTGGGCGCGTTGAAGGGCTGAGCCATGCCGAGATTTGTCGCGCAGTCGACGCCGCCATCAAGGACGCGATCCTGCATGACCAGACGAAAGTGCAACCAGCCGAGCTTGGGCGCGCGTTAGAGGAGCGCCGTCTCATTAGTGCGAAGCTGGCACAAAACACAAAGCACTTGTCCAGCCATGCCGGATCAACCGCAAGATAGACGCCCTCATCTCGTTCTGACGAACACGTCGACCGCGCAGGCATTCAAGGCGCCTTCGCTTGGCGGGGGCGGCACACCCGAAGTCACCGCGCCCGACCGCGCTCAACACGGCACGTCTCTCAAAGCCCAGCTGGTCGCTTTGAAGCCAGTTGCGCAGCAGGTGGTGGCTGCCCAGCAGGAGCAGGGGCTCGAAAGCGGCTTGGGCCTTCAAGTTCAGTTTGCAGGCATGCCTGACGTGGCCCTGGCGTTCGAAAGCCTCGGCAGCGAAGTCGGGAAGGACGCACGGAAGAAGATCGAAGTTCTGAGCATCCGCACGGAAGCAGGTACAACGTACGCCAACGTCTTCGTCCCTGACGGGAAGCTCGATCATTTCGAGAAATACGTCGAGGATTACCTCGCGGCACGCAAGAACGTCAAAGGACATTCGCTCGACCATCACGCGCTACTGAACACGATCTCGTCCATCCGCCGCGCCGAAGTACGCGCGATGTGGACCGACGACCCCGCTTTGCTGCCGGAAGACGCCACCGAGGCCTTCTGGTGGGAGGTCTGGTTGCCGGTGCGCGGTGACCGTAGTGCGGTGGTCGCAGACTTCCGCAAATTGGCCAACCGGTACAAGGAGGTGGTGCACGATGTGGTGGAGCATCGGCCGCCGCAGGAGATTCTGGCGAGGCTGTCGGCCTTGGAGGAGGAGATTCAGGCGGGGATGAAGGAACTCGAAGGGATGCTCGGGTGACTGGTCGCGCAAGCTCAGGCTGGCCAAAAGTGTGCCTCGGTGATGTCGCGGAGCATTGCCTAGGCAAGATGCTCGACGCGGCCAAGAACAAGGGGCGCCCGCAGCCGTACCTACGAAACCCAAATGTGCGGTGGTTTGAGGTCGACACCTCGGAAGTGCAATTGATGCCTTTCGAAGACCATGAGAATGAGCGGTACGGATTGCGCAAGGGTGACGTACTTGTTTGCGAGGGTGGAGAGGCCGGGAGAGCAGCCATTTGGGACGGGCGTGTCCCCGGAATGAAATTCCAGAAGGCGATCCATCGAGTGCGCCCCCGTGCTGAACTTGATGGCAGATTCTTGGTGCATCGACTTAGGGCGGACTACCTCAGCGG
>ENA-ORBV01007415-ORBV01007415.1-microbial-mat-metagenome-genome-assembly--contig:-NODE-7415-length-18845-cov-5.817242_pt1 | contig 18845 bp, 10 predicted proteins | sample MGYA00237777_ERZ505514 | MGnify/ENA primary metagenome ERZ505514 (study PRJEB26160, sample SAMN06269048) | microbial mat metagenome | isolation source: Oligotrophic lake microbial mat | place... | reverse complement strand
ACACACGACTTCCTCTTTACATGGCGACACACGCCGACTGATCCGACCCACGGACCCATCCCGACACACGGGGAACTGTTGTTGCTGCTTGGAGACACACTCAACAAGCCTTCCTGACACACAGGGAAATTCTTCTTGCTTCATTATCCACGTTGATCCTATCAACGCTTCTTCTCGTTATTTGTTGATCCTATCGACAATCTTGTTGTTGTTGTGGCTTGTTTATGGACGAGGTCTTCGTCTTCTTCTCTTGCATCCGTCGATCCTGTCGACGTTCTTCTTCACGTCTCGTCCCAGCGACAGATTCTTATTCTTCACGGGCGAGCTTCCAAGCTCAAGCCTTCACTCGTAACGATCCTATCGACACTTCGTTCTTATTTTATTATCGTTGATTCTTCTTCTTTTATCTCGTCGATCCAATCGACGTCTTCTTGCATTACTCGATCCTCGTTACAGCCGGATCAATCGTTCTTCTTTTTTGTTGAAACATATCAATCGTAACATCGACACGTTCCATCCATCGGCATGCAGTGGCCGATCCCTTCACAGGCTTGCTCTCGAAACCTCGAACGTTCTCTCGCTTCAATCTCCGCGAGCTTCTTCGTAACTGCAACCCACGTTGCTTCGATCTTCGATCTTTGTTCGTTCGTTAACTTCTCACGTCCGACAGTCAACGACGATCCTTCCATTCTTGTACCGAATCAATCGCTCGTGCTTCGATGCTTCCACTCACGATGAATTCACCATCTTGCCGGATGATTTCTAATGCATGTTGGATAATTATGAGACCTGCTTGTGATGAAACAGTTCAGTTTATTAGAAATCACAAGCACTGCTACAGTGCTGCTAGCTATGGTTGTGGAATCTTCCAGAGCCTTCCATGTTGTTGGCTAAGCTGCACTTCAAGTTACTCACACGTGCGCACCTGCTCCTTATGGAACACCAGATGTGCTTCCAACGCCCAAGACAACTGTCAACCCCATCCAGTCAAACCAACCCATCGCTCTTTTAATAATGGTGATACCTGTCTCACTGCCCATCTAGCAACTGAATGAGCTAACCAGAGTAGTTATACTGTACTTGGACTTCTTACCTTGTGTGAATTTGCCCATGGTTACCCTTTGAGTTTGGTCTTCCTATCAAACCACCAAGCATCACTGGCGTCAATTTCACGAGTCACGATGCTCCATGACTGAATCTCGCGCGATTGTTAGCAGACATTTTCAAACCCCGTTTCAATTCGTTGACGGAAGTTCTTCACGTAATAAGTGAACACGGGAGAAATGACGACCAGGTGCATCCGTGCATGACTGTTTGCTCGAACGTAACCAGTACTTAACTAGTATGCCTGCACATCACCAAAATTTTACCTTTCAAACTGCTTCATAGCTGGGCAACTTCAGCTTGCAGAGTTGCAACACAAAACATTGTGCATTATAGGTAGTCTGAAGACAGCGAACTACGAAGAAAGAGTTAACCACAACCAACAATCTACGTTATTCGGAATCGACAGCAACAAATTAATTAGAGAAACATGTCGGCCACACAGGAAGTGGGTGAAATATTTGGGGAGGGGTCTGGCCCTGCCCATGCCATGCTGCGCTCCCCCACAGTACTCATTGCTAGCGTTGGTCTCTGGGGAATGAATATTTTAATCTTCCGTATTTTTCGAATCAATTATGTGAAGGTGCTAAAGTACGATTTGAAAAAATTAAAGGCGAAAGAAACCGACGACGACGACTCGGTCTCTACATCACCTCCGTCGGCAATTCACGTGAAAAAAATGTCGGAATCGTCCCTCCCTTCTGTCCCCGACCAACAACACATGGAGGATGACACCGACCACTCTCATCATATTTTGGAGTCGACCACTCCGTTGCCCGATTCGATTACGTGGAATCGATTGGTTTCCTTTTCGATGTCACTCCTCTTCCTGCTGCATTTCACTACGTATGTCTGGATGGAAGTCTTGGGCGGAGGTTTTATTGGGGCGATCTTCTCCTTTTATGGATCTGTTATTACCGTCGTTCTCTTGCCCATCCCTTCCTTGCAATGGCTGCGAAAGGGCTGTGCCATTGTCTTTCAAAGGTGTTTTGAATTGATCAATCCTCGGTGCCATTGCCTTTCGGGTGATTCTACTGGTATTCCTAGACCCATCCCATTCGTCGATGTCTACTTTGCTGATGCCATGTGTTCGCTCAGCAAGGTCTTCTTCGATATGGGCATGTTGCTGCACATGCTATCGCACTATCCAGAGCCTGTAAGTGAAATCAAATATTTTTTTCTTCTTCTTGTTTTTGGGTTGTTTTTTATAGTGTGTGGTGTTCAGGTGGCGTTGCTGACGATCATTTTGGCGTTTTATTTTTCCTGCAGGTGCCACCCTCGACACACAACATCCTCTTCCCATCGGCAGCAGCAGCTGTTCCTTACATTATTCGTGCGCGACAGTGCTTAGTCATGCACACAGTGGGTCGAATGCAGGTGAGTTTTATTTTTATCAGTATTATCGCTGCTTACGCTTTTTGAAATCGTTGTAATACTTCATTTGCTCATGGTACCATTTGCTATGCAACCACAACAACAATCAATCAATCGACAATTCGCGCCCAAGAATGATCCCAAACGAGGGCAACATATTCAAAATGCAATCAAATATAGTACTTCCCTGTGGCCGCTCTTTTTGTCAGCTTATCAAAAAACAATTGCCGCGGAAAGGGCTTCAGCGTTGGAGCCACTGCTTATTTTGCTCTTGTTGTAAGCGATTCTTTGGGTGGCTTGTGTGTGTGTGTCATGTTTTGATTCCTTTCCCCATTTTTTTTGACAAACCCTTTGGACTATTCTCCTCGACTCTTGACAAAAACAGCATTAATGCCAGTTATTCTCTTTACTGGGACATTGTAATGGATTGGGGAATGATGCAAAACCCTTCCAGAGCTGCTGTTTGTGCGGGTGGAATATACCCTATTGGTGAGGAGGGCGAGGAAAAGCGGGCTCCAGACTGCACCCACCACCTGCTAAGGCCGCGGCTTCGGTTTGGCTTGGGAATTTCTGTAGCTATTTTGGTTACGGATACTATTCTACGATTTAGTTGGCTATTGCGCTTTTTCAATCGGATCTTTCCCAGTGAAGATACTTTTGTTCTCTGTTCTCAATTTTTGGAGGTCTTTAGGTATGTTTCATTTTGCGTGGCATTTGTTCATGCCAACATGGCCACTATTGTTATTCAAGTTCCTAACAAAACAAATCCAAACCAAAATCCCTTATAGGCGAGCACTGTGGAATCTGCTCCGAGTTGAATGGGAAAATATCAAACAACAAAAGGCGCTGAGTGAGAAAGAGGTGACATCCGATGACGAAGAAGATGCGCCCTTTTTATCCTCCCCAGTCGCACTACCAATGTCATCTGTGCCGGCTAAGCGCGCTAACAGTACTAATTAAGCGCCTTCGCATTTTTCTCAGCCAGCATTTTTTGTGCGGCCATCTCCAAACCCTCTGCCGCCGTTTTTCTTCGATTTGCCATATCCTTCATAATGCTCGTCCAGAATTCCCCGTGCTTTGGTTCTGCTAGGATACACCGTTCTTTCACTTTCTCTTGTTGCTCCTTAGTGCCCGCCTCAAGTTCAAAGGCGTAGAATTGAACCCACGAATCTCCTAGATCAGGGTTGAGGATCACTGCGCGGTCATACCACTTTCGAGCCTTCTCGTTCTTTCGATCACTAGCGAACAGATTTGCTACAGCCGCGATCACCTTAGGATCGTCAGGACACCGTTTAATAGCATCAGCTGACTTTGATTTTTGTTCAACGCGGGGAGCGTTTCGTATGTTAGCTGCGAGAAGCTCTCCAGAATTGGGACATTCTTGCAACGCTCGTGCTGTTAGTGTGTTGGCCAACTTCTCATTGCCTGCTCTTCGCTCCAGTCGTATTGCTTCAAGCCAAAGCGTTGAATTCTTCGGGTTCTTGAGCCGCGCAATCTCAAGCAGCCCTCGCGCTTTTGTAACTCCTAGACCTGGCTTCACGTTCGTGTTAGTCGTGTCAAAGGTATGGGCCCTTTCTTCCAGGCGACTGGCGAGTATCCAAATCACTACGTTGTTGGGACATTCTTGCAATCCGCGCTGGTAGAATCGTCGAGCTTTGTCAAGGTTTGCTTTATTTTTGGCTAGGTCATCCGAGCAAATCTGTCCTCCCATGATGTAAAACTTTGCAAAGGTTTTGTATTTAGAAATACCCTCTTCTATCAACTTCAGTGCCTCCTTACAATTCTTCTCCTCCCTTTCCAGCAAAGCTGACTTCATGAACACCCTGTCCGTCTGGGCGCGCTCTCTTGCTCGCTGAAGCAACACTCTTGCCCGCTCAATCTTGGCAAAGACAGGAAGAAAAAATGTGAGGAAACAATGAACGACTAAACCACGATCGAGAAGACTGAGATTTTCGTCGTACCTCTCCAGTCTCCCATTCAAGTTTTGCGGCAGCCAGCCAGACAGCTTCGGAATCCGGGTTTGCTGCGAAGGCCTCAGTTAAAATATCCCGAGCTTTTGCAACGTTGCCAGCTAGCCACTGCTCTTTCGCACGCAATAGCCAGAATATCTCGGCGCGAGGCAGACGTTGACTCGCAGCTGCCAACACTTCGTCTAAAGTCTCAGCACTTCCATGCTTCTGCTCCATATCCACAGCCTGCATCCAAAGACTTCTCTTGAGAGGGAAAGTTGCCAGACTATGGGAAAGAATAGCACGAGCAGTCGCCACAGACCCACGAGCCAGGGCTCCTTTTGCATCATCGGCCCATGTTCTTTGTCGATCTTCTGGATCAACTCCCTGGTCCAAAGTGAATTTGACAATGGCGGCAGCTGTCAGAGGGGCCCCGGAAGCTTCAGACGTTTCCGCTTCCTGCAACCACTGGGTACGCGTCACAACGGCATCGTGTTTTTGGAGCGACTTGACGGCCCGATCCACAATTTTCTCAACAACCGCGTTGTGGTTTTGCGATTCTTCTAGCTTGGCTGCTGCCAGCCAAATAGAGCGCTCAGTTGGTAGAGCCTTGCGCGCACGGTTCAAAACCTTCTGGGCCTTTTCGTATGTTTCAAGTCGAGACAATGCTAGCCACATGTCTACTGAGTGGGGCACTTTCTCCACTGCGACTGAGAGCAAGACTCGGGCGTCTTCTGCTTCTTCAAAATCAATTGCTGCCTTCCATAATGTGACGGAGGAAGGATTGGCTTCTAAAGCTTTGCGAAGAACAGCTTTCTTGGCGGCATCGGTACTTTCCAAATCGCTTGCTTTTAAGAATATTTTAACAGAAGTTGGCAGCTTTCGAACCGCCGTTGCAAGGATGCTTTTGGCAACCTCTGGAGGATGCAAACGTGCTGCTTCCAACCAAACATCTTCGCTCTCGGGACATACTTTACATCCTTCCTGAATGATTTTTCGCGCTGGCAAGATTTTTCCAGCAGCCTCCTCCACTCTCGCGGAGGCAATCCAGCCCGGTCCATGTTTAGGATTTGTGTCACGAACCGACTTTAATAAGAGTCGAGCTTTGATGATATCGCCAACTTCAGCATTGGAGGTAATCTTAGTGCTGGAAAGACTTGTCAAGTAACCCTGTGGATCCACATTTGTTTGCCCCGACACAGAATCGGACATGCTGTCAAGGGACATTCCCAGTACTTTGCCTCTGGCAGCGCCAACTCCTGCCATGCTAGCGATACCCCCCATGGCGGCTTGAGCGTCGAAGGCAGCCGATGTTGCGGCAATAGCAGCACCGGTTGCACCAGCGCTGGCATCTAGATTGGCAATATTTCGTTGTTCTAGAAGGGAGTCGGTGATTGGTGTGTACTCTTCTTGTCGTTGTTTTTGTTTGAATTTCAGACTGTAATCCCCCACATCAGGAATATTTGCCCATTCATCTTCCGTCACATCGGCCAACTTCTCCTTCAGTTCTCGAAACTGAACTGCAATTTTGGCTCTCGGTGGTTCATCTTCTTGTTGATTTGTATCCAGTGCGGCACTACCAGCCTTCCGTTTTCGCTTATTGTTCATTTTCTCATCGATGGCTGCCCAAATTTTATCGGCTTCATCATCATCTTCATCGTATTGTTCTCCGGCTCCATCTACAAACGGGCGATCGTTGTTGTACCCTCCAAAGGAATCGTAGGACCCAGTGGGACCTCCCCCATCTTGATCTCTGAGACTGGCCGATCCAGCCCCCCGCCCTGCTCCTGGAACATATCCTTGTGGTGCCGCTCCAAACATGCCATCGGCAGCAGCAGCACCAGGTGGTGGTTGTCGCATCTTGAGTTTGGCGGCTCGCAATTCGGAGGATCGACTTCCCGTTCCGGGGCCATCGGCAGCATCATCTACATCTCCAGCGATCTGCATTGGTCCAACATCAGATCTCGTAGTGAATCCAGCCGCTCCACGGCCCCTACCTGGGATGTATCCAGCAGGCGCCGCGCCTCTTCCTCGACCTCGAAATGACATGATCTATGAATGAATGAATCCTTGTTGATGAATGAATGGTTCTTGTATGTTTGTGTTCGATTGCCAGCTTTCCAAAGATTTCAAGGGGATAGGAGATAATCAAAAAGCAACTAATCCACTAGCCACGCTATCAGAGCTGTCTGCTGATGCCAATGAATGTACTAGCTAATAGCTACCGGTAGTTACTCTCTATCTAATAGTCTATTACTCAACTAAACTACTTAACTAACTTGATTCCTTACTTGCTTCTTGTGATAGCAACTTGCTTGTGCGCATGTTTCAATTGAATATCATTCGTTGTCGGGGTGGTCTGATTATGGAGCCAATGTGAGTCGTTGCTTATGAGGCCAGAAGGACAGACATAAATGTCTTTCATTTGTCGCACCGCGTATGGCTGGTTTTGCCGGCGTGCCAATGATGAAAGATAGGATTTTCCCACAATGCTTACCACCCGCATGATTTGTGCGGTTAAGTTTTTCACACCTGGTCGACGATCGGGCAGAGAGCTGTTTCTTTCATCACTGCCTGTGGAATTTAACAACAGCAAGGATGGTTCGAGCCAATAACTTCTGATCCACCGAAGAAGGCGAGGACGCCTTACAAGGGTGCCTTGAAACGTTCCCATGCTAGCTTACTTTTAAAAGGATATCCTAGTTATTGCAACGAGTCTTGTTCTCGTTGTGCCTACCATAAGTTAGACTGTGAACGCCTTGATCATAAGCGCTATATATAATATTGCTTCTATTACTATCATCTATGTATACAAACATAGCTACTGCTAGAAGAGTTGTGTGTTACCGTTAACAAGAGGCCATTGCTACGTGTAAGTGTGTAGGCAGCCCGCCACGAGATTCATTCCCACGTTACGTTGCGCTCGTTGTATTGCTTGCTTTGAGCTTCACGGCAGGCACTTACGTTACCCATGATGGCATTGCCTTTTTGTTGTTGACAATCATCGTCCACAACCTTTTTGGGTTGTATTTGTGTATTTGAATTGCTGTCAGCTCTGCTCACCTACGGCGTTGGCGTTCATCTGTATCTTCCCCATCCTACGATTTATTATTCAGTGTACGTAGTACTGTGCTACTTATAGAGCAAAAATGATGAACGCCTACTACCACGAACCTGACGCCGAGGACGATTATGATCATGATGAGGACGAGGATGATGATGTTTCAATGGACGAGGACGACGCGCCTGCTGCCGCAGCTGTCGCTGAAGCGGACGATTCGAGACACTTTGCCATGGCCGCCGAACCCGAAGAGGAAATTATGGCGGCGGTCGTCGTGGACGACGACGAAGATGATGACGACGAAGACGACGATGATCTTATGGGGGAGGAAGACGAAGACCACGGAGAAGCTGATGCAGACGCTGTGGTCGTCCCCATTAACGAGGCGCCGTCAGCTCCATTGGCAGCTGCACCAGCTGCCGTTGCAGTAGCACACGCCGCACCAGCATCAGCGGTCGCAACCACCAAAAAATCTAAATCGAAAACTCCCAAAAAGAAAAAAAGTTCCAGCGCCAAAAAAGGAGGTACTACTAATGGAAAAGGAAGCACCAGCAAAGGCACCGGCAAAAAAGGCACCGGGAAAGGTACCGGGAAAGGCACAGGCAAGGGCACTAGCAAAGGCACCGGCAAAGGCACTGGCAAGACCAGCAGTGGCGACACCAAAAAAAAGAAAAAGAAAAAAGGCGCTTCGGCCACCACCACTGCTGTGAATGCGAGGATTTCGGCAGAGCGATTGGATGCGGCGTCCAAGGCACGCGCCTTTTTAGTCAATGCTGCTCCAAGCTTACCACTCCTCACGTCGGACAATAATATTCATGTGCGATGCTTTGGTCGACTGTCCCTCGAGTCAACGTCCGATCAAACCAGATTTTGCAAGGCCAATGCGCTCTATCCTGTAGGGTATTCCTGTGATCGATATGAATTCAGCCCGGTCCACGGACGCGTATTGAAGATGCGGTGCTCTGTTTTGGACGGGAAAAAGGTCAAGGAATTACAGTCCAAAAAGGGTGTCGCGGTCTCTTCTTTCCTTCACAATGGACCCATTTTTCGCATTATGTGGGGACAAGGCGTCGATGAAGACACCGACGAAGTAGAGTATCCGTACGATCCGTATTCTATGTCCGCCCCCCTGACGTCGGACAAGGTAGACGCAGTAGCCATACCAACCTCAGCGCCGGACGGGGCTGGCAAACCAATCATTCCTCGTGTTGGAATGCGCGTCAAATCTGTCTTTGACAACCGTGGACTAATCTTTTATGGTACCATTACTCGCGTTGACTTGCCCGAAGATGACCCCAAAAGCGGTAGCAAGAAGAAAAAGCGGAAACAAATCACCATTGAAGTTCAATATGACGATGGATCCAACGAATCCGTCCTGTTTCCCGACCCTGATGTGTCCTTGCTTTTGCCTGGTGAGTCAAGTAGCAATCGTACCACCATCGATGGAGATAGTTGGCGCTTCTTTTCAGTAATAATTCTAATCCTTCATCTTCTTTTCAAATTTTGTATTCTCAGAAGCAGAGCCCGAGCTCGACGCTCAGGGTAACCTTGAGTACGAGGAGCTGAACGGACTACCTGTTAATTCTGTTATTGGACTATCACCAATAGAGGCGTGGGGCAAAGTACTTACCAGGCTTGGACTAACAGATGAAATCATGTCTTCATCGGCGCTTGAAGCCATGGTATCGTCACGTCATCTAGGACTGAAGGAAGCCAAAGGGAAAATAGATTCGAAGCACCGAAAACCTAGTAGCGGCAATGCTATGACAAAGAAGACTGGAACTGAGAATGGCGACGCAAACTATGTTGCGACTGCAGACGCTTCAGGGAGTGACGCGGGAACCAACTCGCCTCCTGATCCGGAATCAATCATGAGGTCGAAAGTCGAATCCCTTCGGGAGGAGCTTGAGGAAGCAAAGGGTGAAAATAGAATTGCCGGCGTGGAATTGGCGACAAGGAGAATAAGTGCGTTGGGGTCTTACCTCTGCAACCCTTTCACGGACACTGATGCGCAAATGCCTCAACAGTCGTCTTGGTTAGCGTTGGCGGTGAAAAAGGAGAAAACCAAAATGGGAAGCACAGGAAACAAAAAGAAAATCGTCACAGCTACTGATCTTTTGGAAAGGAATGACACATTTTACAATTCTGAAATAGAATTGTTAATCGAGGGACTTCCCGGAAGCGAATACTGCGCACCTTATGTTTTTCAGTCTATGCGATCTGGAGGCGCCGCCGCTACGAACCGTGCCTGGGTCCACGAAGCACAGATCCGTGCCGAAAAGGAGAGGGAGAAGCAGGTGAAATTGGCTCACAAAGAGAAGAAGGCTAAAGTTGCCAAAGATGCGCTCAACAAAGAAAAGGAGATAAAAGAACTCAAGCGTAAGAAACGCGATGATCTTAGGGACGAACGAAAACGCCAAAAGCTCGAGGAGGAGGAAGAGAAGAAGAAGGCGAGAATTGACGAGCGTCTATCTCGTTTAAATGTACAAATCGACGACAGGCTCTTCAAAGAGGCTTGCTTTCAACGCGAAAAGGCTATCGTTGCCCTTGCAAAATCTTTCACGAAAGAGTACAACAGGCGGAGACGAGCTGCAGAACTTGTGGCCAGTCAGTCAATTGCTGAAGCCAAGCGCGGGAATCGGCATCAAGGAATGGCATATTCATGGCTCCCTCAGACTTCGGAAATTTACGACGAGGATGTTATTCGGGTGTGGGATTTTACTTCAGCGTTCGGAGATTATTTTCAGGAAAGAGGGTTTGCTGATGCGCTGCCTACGATGGACTCTCTGCAATCTGCAATAAACACATTGCGCGGGAAAAACAAAGGAAATATGACCAAAGAGCATGCCATCGCGTCCTTGAACAGTTTGGCAGTTGTGCTTTGCAAACCACTAGCTGCCAGTCTGACAAGGCTACTCTTTGCAAGTTTAATTGCCTTGTATCCTGTGCTACAAAAAGACTTTGGGGCCGCGTTCTTTAACGAAGTGAATGAGGTGAAAGCTGGCGAAAAGAAGGAGGATGGGGAGAGTAACACTGCCAGTCCAGACCTTCTCCTCCCGGTCGATGCCATGACGTGGCAAGAAGTCGCCAGACTTGCATTTTTGTCGGATGCTCTAGGAGAGTTGGGATTTTCCAGACAAGATAGTGCTCACCTTCTCAGGGGCTACCGAAGTGTTGGCCACCCGAATTCTAAGGAAGCCCGGCGGTTGCGTCGCGTCGAAGATTTCTCCATAGCCCTCATGCGCCAAGGGCTGAGTGATGAAATACTCAAGGGGGAAGGAAGACATCCAACCACTGTGCGAATTGAAGTGCCCACTACACCATCATGCACCCCTTCTGATTGGATCTTCTACTTGCATAATGTGCGATATATGAAACCGACCGACTGCAGCGTCATGAAAAAGAATGTCGAGAAGGCGCGGGAAATTTTGACAACTTCGGAAACTGGGGAGGGCGAGCTCGGCGACGGCGTACTTTCTCGCATAGAGAGCAGTCTTGAGCTGCTTGGCAATATCGAATCTTCCCAATCTAAGACGGTTGCCGAAGTTACGGCTTTCAAAAAGGCAAAACAAATTATTGTTGATTTGCTTGACGGTCGTTCTAGCAAAGCAACAAAAATTGACAATGGGAGGAGCATCAGCGAATCAAAGAACGACCTCACTGTGTGCAGCTCTCCAACAAGTATTCGCCGCAGCAAGATGGGTCTGTTGGGGTCTTTGGCTCTAAGTTCGCACGAGTACAAAGTACTTGTCCATGCTCGCGAGGAATACATGGCGGAAGCATTGAAGCTGAAGGAGGATATGGAGCGTCAGAGAAGGAAAGAGAATAAGGAGGAAGGTGATGATGACGACGACGACGATGACGACGATGATGATGACGATGACGACGTGGATGAGAATGCCGACTCGAACAAACCCAGTAAGACAACTGAGCCTTCTACCAAGGAGGAAGTGGCGGCAGCGGTAGTGGCGACTCAAGACAGAGAAAACGGCAAGTCTGACGGAGAAAATGACAAGTCCGACGGAGAAAACGACAAGTCCGACGGAGAAAACGACAAGTCTGACGGAGAAGCAAAACCTCGGGCTAGCCCCGGAGAGGTGAAGTCAGAATCAGGCCAAGAAGAATCCGCCCCAGAGAAAGCCGCAGTCGTTTCAGGAGCACAGACAAAGGAAAAGAAGCAATCAACCGAAGATGGGGATGCGCCCAGTGCGGAAAAAGGACCTGAAAGGAACGACAAGGACTCAACTGACTCCACCGCGGCTCCTCAAGCCGTGAAATCAGAGGAGGGGGTGAAGGCAATGGATGTGGATGACGCAGACGACACAGCCAGCGCGGCCAAATCCTCGAAGGAGGAAGAAACTTCAACGGGGTCAGTAAATGGAAACAGCAAAGCGACAACTAGCGACCCGTCACAACCCAAACGAATTGGAAAGCCGACTGAGTACGACGATTTCTGTAGTGACATTCCAACCGCCCCTGAAATGATTCGTCGGTGCCTTGCAGTTCTGCGTAGTCTTGCTCAGGCAAACCCTTCGGAGCCATTCCTTTACCCTGTTGACCCACAAACAAACCCGGGATACTACGACATGGTACTGCGCCCCATGTGCATGTGGAAGGCTGGAAAATTGCTGCAGGAGGTAGGCAATAATTTGTCGACAAACTGCCTTCCAAGCGATTCGACTCAATACAAGGAAGAGGTGGATGCGGCAGTTCTCGAATTCGGGAGAAACATAAGGCTGATCGCCCACAATACTCTGTCTTATGCCAACGCGGGCCCGATGGTGGTCAGTGCAGGTGGGGAGTTTCTCCGCATTTTTGAACGGCTCTTTCTCGACTGGGTCCTCGCACCCACCGACATGCTTACCCCGCTGGACGAACTCGACGACGATCGATGTGTAGAGCACCACGAGAGTGACGAATCATCTACTGTTTTGCTTTGTGATGGTTGCGAGGGCAATTTCAATGTCACCAGACTTGATCCGCCGCTTCTTCAAATCCCGAAGGGCGATTGGCATTGCCCACGATGCGTGAGCGGGCGGTGGTGGGGACACCTCGACCCACGAATCGGTGAGTCCGTGGAACGAAAATGTTATGTCGCGGATCACGATACAGACGGCGAGGCAAAGCGGTCGTTGAAGGGGAAAGTCAAAAAGTGCTCTTTCCGATATCCAGAAGGAAAGGATTCCAAACCATGTTTGGTATACGATGTAGAAATGGACGGTGGCACTGTCGAAACTTGGTCTCTCGAACAAGTTGACGAATCCTTGAAGTCAAGGGGGAAGCCAGTAGAACCTGTCCGCTGTGTCGGGGCCCTTGCGGAAAGTCAAGGTTATGGCTGTCAAAGGCCGGATAAGAGTCTGGCCCGTGAGCTTGTACCAGTCCCTTTGAATCCCAATATCTCAGATGGAGCTGCTCAAGCAGTGCTGCAAAGCTCCGTCTTCCGCGATACGATTGCTGCGTCTGGGACACTAATGTTGATCGACCCAGAAGAGATGCAGGCAACCGAATGGCTTCGGCTACTGTTGTTGTTGGTTATGAAATGTTCCTCCAGCGATGTCATGCAAAATCTGTCCAGTAAACTCGAAAGCGAAGCTGCCGATGCTATGGCGAAACACGTGGAGTCTCTTGGCAAGATGTCTGACATTGCAGATGTTCTCGAGGAGATCCACGATGACGATGACAGTGAATCTGAGGAAGAATTCGAAAAAACAGAGAAAGTTGACGTGGAAATGGCCCCCGTAGTAGAGGAGCAGGACGGAACGGATACAGGGCACGATCAGGAGCCGATCGAAGGTAACATTTCTAGCAACAACAAAGAGGGTGCAGGAAATGAAGGTCAGGCTATTGACGCCAAGTCTGAACACGACGAGGCAAAGTCGTCCACAATGGAAGTTGAACCAAGTGCGATCGAAGTCGTTGAGGAAGGAGCTAGTGGCCCGACACCATTAGACAATGGGGTCGCTCAGGAGCCGAAGGAGGTGGTTGTTATTGACCCAGTAAAAGAGGCACGTTCCTTGGCTCTGGCGGAAAAATCGAAGCGACAGAAGGCCAGGGAAGAAAGCATTTCTGCTTTTTCAATGAAAAGTCAGCTGCGGCCAACTGTGGCAACATTTGAGGAGGACGCGGTGTCCCATGTGATTGATTCTGCTTTGGCGTCGAACCTTCCAGGATTATCCTTCGCGTCAACTCGGTGCCGGAGTGCCGTGTGCGACTTTTGCGGTCTAACGGATGTAGCACTGGGAGCGCCTTTCATGCGGGTTCCTGACGAAAATGAATGGGGCGAGATTATCCCACACGCCTCGCGGTCCAGACGCGTGCAACTCGTTGCGAGCATGCAAGGCAAGGGAATTAGTGACAGTGAGCCAGAAGAGCAGGATGAAGAGCAGGAACCGAAAACGAAAGAACCCCAATTGAACAAAATGGTTTCCTTGACGCTTCGAATCGGAGGTGATCTATTTTCCAAGAAAGAAAGCTCTAAAGTGTTTGATCGTACAGACGATGGTGGCATGCTTGAATTTTGCCCCCGAAACAGCGAAGGTTTCCAGAATGAACTAGCTTTTCGCAGTGCGCACAATCTACCGTTTGTGACTGGGTCCTTGTCTGGTCACGAATGTTGTGCTATCTCTGCTCACAAAGCCCGAAAGGTGCATGTTGTGCGGCGCTACAAGGAGAGGCAGTTGGAACTCGCAGAAGCTAACTTTGGAATGTCGTGCGGCCGTACACTCGCTATTGGGAAGGACTACGTCGGTCGATACTACTGGAAGTTTCACAAGGAACCTGATTCATTGTTCGTCTTTATTCCAGCAGAGGGATCATCTAATGGGAACGGAACATGGCACAAATTCTCTGACCACGCAAGCATCGCAAGTGTTTTGACGGCTCTTGGCAAGGATAACGTGGTGAAAGACTTGAAGCGGGCTTACCCTGGGGCTGCACAGATGTGTAAGGATGGTACCTGGACTAGTGAGATATTGAAACATCGGTTTCCGGAGGCTTTGAAAGCTTTCAACAAGGAAAAGGGAGCCGACGAGGATTCTTCCGTGGCTGACGGTTCCAAGATGGAAGTGGACGAAGATCTGGAGGAAGTGGTAAGCATGGCTCAGAGCTGAATTGTTTGAGGATCTGTTGCGTCTCAGCTGCGTCTGTGGATATGTACCCAAGAGTGAATGCCGTTCCTAACTTCTTGTTTTTAATCGTAGCCTTTTGAGATGGATGAAAAGGTGCTCGTAGAGTCCAAAAGCGGCAAACTTCTGTGGGACGCTACTGTGATTGACGTCGCTCGCGAGAAAGAAGATGGACCAGTGACAGGATACAAAGTCCGCTACCAGGGGTGGAGTAGTAGATACGATGAGTGGGTAGAGAGTAATCGATTGGTTGAACCATCCGAGAACAATCGCCAGGTGCAGGAAGAAATGTTAGAAGATGCTGCTTCGTTGAGAGATGGAATTCCGCATAGTCTAAAAAACATGGAAGCGAAAGTTCACGTCAGAGCAACAAATCGTGCTCGGGGGGATGCCCCCTTGCCCGACTTCGCGAGTATAGCCCACGTGGGCGTGGGTGCCTCCACCAGCGTAAGGACTTTTGCCCTCATGAAAGCTGCCGTTCTGCTAATTGAGGCAGCACTCCCTATTGGAGCGGTCGACACTACTAGCAACGGGGCTTGGAAACCTGCTGTAGCCAAGCAGTGGCGACTGACAGTTGAGCGCACTGATGGCCCGGCCAAGTTGTTGCGTTGTGTTGTTTTGCTAGAAGACGTTATCACGGAGGAATGGCTGAAGCAAGACGTCGGTCATTTGAGGGCCTGTCTCCCAAATCGATGGAAAGCTCTAAGTGAAATTTCCGTTGCGTCCATTGCCATGAGAATTATTCTATTGGACCGTGGCATTCTCTACGGACAGGTAGATAAGGTATGTATTGTCGGGTATCTTGCGAATTTGTTGTGAGTTTAGCACTGTGCTCACTTGGTTTTCTTCTCCATGATCGCCGTGTGTTTAGAATCGCTGGGTCGAACCGAAAAGCAAGAAGAAAAAATAGCACCAAAAAAAGTTCCATATTTCTAACTAGTAGTATAATGCCAACTATTAGAGCTACAGATCAATTCCGCTACCAATATCTTTGCCAGCATAGTTGATTTTTTCTGGAATTAGTCGCTCAATTGGATCCATCTTGCGTTGGCGACACCCGCTAGCTAATCCTGACGATGCTCTTGTGGTATTCATTTTTGTCTTCCGCAATTTGCAAAATCATGATGTGGAGGCAGCGGGATGTGAAACTGAATGCTTGTGGTGGAAAGAGGGTTTATTTCAACTAAAAATAACAATGAAGTCGCTAATCCATTATTCCTGCAGACTCGGGAGACATAAACACAGACCAGACCAGACCGTAAACCCGAGTTCTTGTAATTCACTTCCTCGATGATCTTACTGTAACTTGTCAAAAATAATGAACTACAGTACAGTATCCTAGCAAAGAGAACGCAACAAAGTGCTTCCATTGATAACCTTGGTAGTCACACAGATGATATGATACGGGAAGGATGGTCTCTTGGACAAAAACCTGAGAGCAGCTATCTCCATGTACGTGACGCCACCGACAAACATGACAATCAGGGTTGGTTTTCGGGCGTTGGAACCACTTATGTCTGCTGCTAAACCACCGAGGCTGGAACCTGGAGTTCTCTTGACAGCCGTGGCGAGGTCCTCCGGAGGATCATACTGGGTCACATCTACAAGCCTGCCCGGGAGTTCTTTCAACGCCTCATCTTTATTTTTCCAGCCCTGAACGGCCGACTGAACAAGCCGAACGGATAAAGGGGCATATCCGCTGGAAGCGTAAGATACGTCGTCCGGTTCTACAGTGTTTACTTCTGCGTTGATCAAGATCAATGATTTGCGCAAAGTGTTGAAAGGGGACGCCGCGTCCATCCAAATTGTTTCGCGGCGCCGAAGCAACCCAATTTTTTCCAAGTTTCGTAGCACGAAAAGATACTCGTATCTGCGTGTCGGCATTCAGACAAATAAAGCTTCAGAGCACATTCAAGTGATGCACAACGAGTCAAAAGGCGAACACCTCAGCTTGCAAATGCTTACCCATATGTTTGCACCACATCTCTCCGCAAGGCGTCATACCGCGAGGACTTGATTCCTCCCGCACAGAGTGACTGCAAACAGAGAAGACGAAAAAATCGATAGGGTGGATATTGACATGCTACCAAATCCTCTAGCAAATCATAACATATGTCGCCTTCAATCATGGATCGTTCTAATTGCCAGCGTTCTCGAAAAGTGGCTTCTTCCGAAAACGCCTTGATCAATTCTGCCAAATGGATGTGGTTGGTCAGAGACCGAGCATTTTGTGTAAAAATCTGTTCATAGCGTTTCGTAGATTGTGTGTAGCGAGATGGTACGAAAGTGAGTGGTCCCGCACGGCTACAGCACACTCAATCCATCACGATCAAAGCACTTCACCATCCGCGTGTTACGTACCGGAATCTGTTTGACAAACTGGTGAATCTCTGATAGATCTCTCTTTTTGCCTTGGCTGGTAAAATTCTGATGCGACTCTCGGAGCGCCCTAGCCTGGTTTTGCAAAAAAGTGCCAAATTTTTCTACATGCTGATCCCTGACCTCAGCAAACAGCGTGTCGGATCCATTGATCCCCAAAGCGACTGGCTCGGATTCAAAAGGATTAGTTTGCTTCTTTTCAGCCTCATCATCTTCTGGGTTAATAGTATTCACATCAACTTTCATAAAGCTGTGGAAAGCGCGACAGCGCAAAGAGAACAAAAATTCAATAATTATGAGAGTAGATCTCACAATCCGCAACTATTCCTTTCAAAAACTTACCCACAGTCTATACCAACTACTTCATCCAAAAGTCCTTCATATGTCAACGGCGTTGTCATTGGCGTGGCCCAGTCCACTTTGCGGTCCAACACTAACAGTGCTGCTACGTCGCCTCCTCTTACAGGAGAAGGGGTGCTTTCTTGTGAATTGGCAGTGGTAGAAGATGCCAAGTATTCATCGACGCGGACATTGAATAATTTACGCACAACGTCTTCGCCCAAAGGCCCCAGTGATTGGATGCGTGGAATGGGCCCCACCACGTCCTGCAGTTTGAGAATGCTGCGTGCGACCGTACTGACGAGAGTACTCGGCGTCCCTTCCACTTCGGCTTCACGCATGGCATCATCATATTCCAGAGACAATAAATCCGATTCCAGGGGAAATAAATCCAACTGCAGCCGATGAATGGATACGTTGGGTGATGTAGATAGGCCTGTCGAGCTGAGCAATTTGTGTACAAGAGCCGTTGGCTGTGGCACATAGACGATGCGGTGATGAATACGTAAAGTCTTTTTCCAACTTTTTATGCGTTGAACGACATGCTGTGTATCAGTCAAGTCAGAGGGACGCAAGAAATAGGTCACAACATCGACATTATCTGTATCTTCCCACGAAGACTGTCCTTTGAGACTGACTTCGGCACTACCTTCAGCCGTCGTGTCCGTCGATGTGCGGAGACCTTCGCCTCCCGAAGCGGGTGATAAAATGCGCGTGCCAACAAATGTTAAGCCCAGCTGTGGCTCCAGCGGAAAGACGTTGTGGACGTCCCAGTTTTTCTTTTTGCCCTTGAAAGCTCTTTTGTGAGGATCTGACAACACTTGACGCATCAATAAAGTCCTCAACGATTCCGTGCCGAAAACTAGCAGCTGACGCATCTGAGCAGATCCTGCTTTGGCTGTATTACTTGCTGCTTTTGTTGTGCCGTTCTTGATTGAAAAGGGGTCTGTCTTTAGCAAAGCGACTAACTGCTCCTCGTTGTCAATCCTGAGAGCAGCTGGCAGAGAAGGAATCGGATTCAAAGCCGATGGCGGGGGCAAGATGATCTTGTCCTCCTTGTGGGAGTTGTGATCCATTGCAAATCCAAGTTTGGTCCTGATTGGCACCTAGACTAACAGAAGCTCCGATTAGGCTCGAGAGGACGGGTATGGCAACTATCCTCTTCTGCTACAGTACTTGTTGCCGGTGAGTTGTTATTGATTGGTTTGGTTAGTTAGCTTTAATAATTGTTGCTCAATTTCGGCATTGATTTTTCATTTGATCATTTTGGTTGTTGTCGTTTCAGATTCACTCTTGTGATTAGGGTTAAGTGTAGAACAGTCCGGCGCGATCTTTCAAATTCCTAGCTAGGATTCAGTACTAAGTACCAGTACTTGTCTAGCTAGTCCATTATTAGTAGGTACGACGTAGTATTAGTAGCTGTAGCCAGTAAGACGTACAATGGGCTAGCTAGTCTACTTCACTAGTCCTGTCTCTTATACACATCTGACGCTGCCGACGAATAGAGAGGTGTAG
>ENA-ORBV01007413-ORBV01007413.1-microbial-mat-metagenome-genome-assembly--contig:-NODE-7413-length-18847-cov-11.403463_pt1 | contig 18847 bp, 15 predicted proteins | sample MGYA00237777_ERZ505514 | MGnify/ENA primary metagenome ERZ505514 (study PRJEB26160, sample SAMN06269048) | microbial mat metagenome | isolation source: Oligotrophic lake microbial mat | place... | reverse complement strand
CTCACCACCAGCCATCACGGTGAACCAATGACGGCCAACTTGTGAACTGACTGTCTCAAAGGTGTTGACGCGTTCCGCTGCAGCATTTCGCCGTACATGGCGGATGCGCGCTTAAATCGTATGGTGGGAAGGAGAGTACTAATTATTCGAGCCTCGTAATGGTCACCCGCAGCGGCCCACCTTGTTCCTCAGTCAACGTCCGGTTGTTCCAGTACATCCAACGATGGTCATTGGCGAATAGATAGATCTGATGGTCGCCATCGGGTGGCAGCGTGTCGGGGACGGTCCATGGCTGGGTGGTGTCGATAGCGAACGCGTTGATGTCGTGCTTGCCGATGCTGGCGCAGAGGCGAAAGAAGGGCTGGCCTTTGACGCGGTTGAACCGCAATGGCCAGCCGCTGCCCCAGCCTTGGTGATCGCAAATGACGAACCAATCCTTCCATTTTCCGGCGGCTGTGAAGGTGTAGCGTTCGCCGGGTTGGACGTTGATTCCGGTTGGCACGTGGAACTTCCGTGGATCGACTTCGATAGTTGTCGATTCGGCGTGCGCGAGCTGAGGCAGGTGTTTTTCGTCTGCGTGGTCAGCAAGGTAATCCATCAACATTCGTTGGATTTTCTGTTGGTCGCCGGACAACGAATCCTGATCACGGGATATCAGCCAAGCAAGGTCGGTTTCGATCAACGTGCGCCCGGCGGCTTGGTCGCCCGCTTCAGCAAGGGATTGGAGTAGGTTCCAGGCGCTGATCGTCGTGGCCGGGTGCTCCTCCCCCTGCACGCGGCGCTGGATCGCCAGTGCTTGTTCCTGCAACGCGCGTGCGCCAGCGTGATCGCCTTGCCGCCACAGCGTGCTGGCGAGGTTGTTCATGCTGGTCAGCGTGGCCGGGTGCTCCTCACCCAGCACGCGGCGAAGGATCGCCAGCGCTTGTTCATGCAGCACGCGCGCGCCGGCGTTATCGCCTTGCCGCCCCAGCGTGCTGGCGAGGTTGTTCATGCTGGTCAGCGTGTCCGGGTGCTCCTCCCCAAGCACGCGGCGACGGATCGACAGCACTTGTTCCTCCAGCGCGCGTGCGCCGGCGTGATCGCCTTGCTGCCCCAGCGTGCTGGCAAGGTTGTTCATGCTGGTCAACGTGTCCGGGTGCTCCTCACCCAGCACGCGGCGACGGCTCTCCAGTGTTTGTTCCTCCAGCGCGCGCGCGCCGGCGTGATCGCCTTGCTGCGCCAGCGTGCTGGCGAGGTTGCTCATGCTGGTCAGCGTGGCCGGGTGCTCCTCACCCAGCACGCGGCGAAGGATCGCCAGCGCTTGCTCATGCAGCGCACGTGCGGCGGCGTGATCGCCTTGCCGCCCCAGCGTGCTGGCAAGGTTGTTCATGCTGGTCAACGTGGCCGGGTGCTCCTCACCCAGCACCCGGCGACGGATCGACAGCACTTGTTTCTCCACCGCGCGTGCGCCGGCGTTATCGCCTTGCTGCCGCATCGTGATGGCGAGGTTGTTCATGCTGGTCAGCGTGGCCGGGTGCTCCTCACCCAGCACGCGGCGACGGATCGACAGCACTTGTTCCTCCAGCGCGCGCGCGCCGTCGTGATCGCCTTGGCTCCCCAACGTACTGGCGAGGTTGTTCATGCTGATCAGCGTGTCCGGGTGCTCCTCCCCCAGCAAAATGAGACTTCCGGTGTACTCGACCCGGCACCATCGCTCGGCATCGCGATAGCGGCCGGCTTCAAACTCAAGCCTGCCGATCCAACCCGCTAGGTCAAGCCCCTCCGCATCGTGCCGTCGTTCGGCCAACCACTGCGCATGCGGGAGGTTGGGGCGCAGGCGCAGGTGGTTGCGGATGTCTGTTGCCTGCCGCATCTGGACGATCAGCGCCTGAGTTGCCGCCGCTTGAAGCTGTTCGCAACGCGAAGCACCAGCGGCGTCGCAGTAGCGCAGCGTGCGGGCAATCAATGTGTGAACGGTGAATGCACCCGCCGCACCCGCCGCACCCGCCGCACCCGCCGCGTCGGCCTCTTCGGACAGAGAGTGGTTGAGTAACTGCTGCACACCAAGCGCGGCGACGTTTTCCGCGTCCGTCTCGTTCAATGCGTCCGCCGTTGCCAGACAAGCACTGGCCAGCTCGAACGGGATTGCCACCGCAGCAAGCAGGCTGGCGATACGCAGGCAGTCGAGGGCTTGCGTGTGCAATTGCTTGACGCTGCCGAGCAAGGTGGCGGCGATGTGCGGGCTGTGGCCGCTGGGTGTGTCTTGCGCAATCTCCGCCGCCAGCGCCATCGCGTCGGCGTCGGGATTCTCCAGTCGCTCGCAGAATCCCTTGAAGCCCAAGCGGCGGCATGCGGCGCGGGCGACGTCGAGGGCAAGCGCGTGGCCGCCGAGGAGTTCAAGGATGCGCTTGATGGCGGCTTCGTCGTCGGACTGCGCTGGATTGCCGTCGGTGAGCAGGACGCGGGCGTCCGGATGCTCCAGCAGACCAAGCTCCAGCGAGGTGCCCAAGCCATCAAGCCGCCGGCTGCGGGTAGTGATGAGCGTGCGACCGTTGCTGGAGGGTGCCAGCCAAGGATCGAGTTCGGGTCGCCCACCGTCTGGCAGGTCATCGACGATCCACAGATAGGGCGTGGTCAAGGCGCGGCCCAATTCGGCATGTAGTTGAGCGTTGGACTTTTCGCGGGTATCGATGCCCACGCGCAGACAGAAGCCCACCAGCTGGCTGCCGTAGGCAAGCTCGCGGCGCTGGGCGAGCGCTTCTGGACACTCATCGGGGTTGTCGCTGTTGCCGTAGGCGCGCAGCCAGAACAGGCCGCCGGGCCAGAACGCGCCAAAGCGCAGCGCGTACTCTTCGACCAGCAGGGACTTGCCGATGCCACCGCTGCCCGTCAGCCGCGCCATCTCGCCTGCGGCGCCGCTGGAAGGGCGGCCAGCGACGATGGCAAAGTTGCCGGCAGCCAGCGCCGAATGAATCTCCCACAGCTTGGTGACCCGGCCGACGAAGCGCGTGGAGCCGATCGGCGTGAAGCCATAGGCAGCCGGGCGACTCAGGCCACGCAATGCGCCCAGCTCGCCTTTGATGAGTTTGATGGCCTTAGCTATGCGACGGGCTAGCGCCACGTCGTCGTCTTGCGCGCTGAAATGCTGCACGTCGCGCACCTGCAGCGGCTGGATATGTACGTTGTCGGCTTCGGGATTGATGACCAATATGCGCTTAACCGGCGCGGTTTCAGCACCCGCCGCAATCAATGCAGCAGTCAACTCCCACTGGCAGGCGCGCGATGTCGGGTAGTCAACGCAGTACCACGCCAGCAGCGCGTGACAACCCGCCAGCCCGTCGTCGATGCGCCGCTGAATGCTGGCGGCGTCTTCGATCTCGTTGCGATCAATCCAGACGTCGACGCCCTCAGCTTCGAGTGCGGCCACCAAGGCGTCGACACGCGCTGCCTTGCTGCGGCGATAGCTGATGAAGAGGCGCGTCATGCCCGATCCTCTATCCCGTTCGCCTCGGCCTCAGCCCGCCGGCGCATACAGCTCCGCAAACTTCTTCGCCGTCACCGCGTACCCGTCCTTTCGATTGGCCTGGTTGTAGACCAGATAGTCGCCCGCCTTATAGCGTGTGCTGCCTTCTTTGGTGACGATTTCGCCGGCTTTTTCGGCGCGCTCGGCCCAGACCGGCGCGGTTTTTTGGTACTGGCCGGGCGCCACTTCGGAATACGTGCTGGCAAAGGTGTCGCGGTCGACGGTGTAAACGTCGTTGCCGTTGTGGATCAGCCAGTCACCGCGCTTGCAGGTTTGGCGGGCGTCCCACTTTTGGTAGGTGAACAGCTTGCTGCCTATGTCGTCGTCAGGCTTTGCTTCGAGATCGAGTGGGATGGCGATTACGCTGGTTTGATCGCGACGTCGGTAGCGCTGCAGGTTTGACGGGTCGGCAGCGGGTTTGGGCAAATCGAATGTGGCTGGGAAATGACTGCTCTGCACGCCCTTCCCGGCGGCCAGTTCGCCCAGCTCCTGGAGCAGATCAAGATTCGCCGGCTTGTCCATTTTGGGCAGGCTCGCCAGTGTCTTGCCGTCAACACCTGACTTCAGCTCATCGACACCTTTACGGGTCAGGTCGAGCTGATAGCGGCGATAGCTGAAGCTGGGTTTGCCGGCCAGTAGGTCTTTGCCGAGGTTGCCGATCTCACGGTTGATGCTGCTTGCACCTTGGCTGCTGGACAGCCATTGCATGAGTGTTTCGACGAGCGTGGCGCAGTCGTCCATCAGCGAGGTAAGCGCATTGATGCCAGCCTTGGCCACCACCTTGCTGGTTGCCTTGGAAGGATCGCCACAGCCGGTGCCGACCGACACGATCAGCAACTGGTTTTCGCCCATCGGCCAGCCAACCTTATAGCCGTCCAGCGTGGCGTACATCAGGGCCTGCAGCGCGGGGTTGTTGTGCGGGCTGACGCCGCCGTCGACAAACTCGCCCTTGACCGTGTCCTTGCCGGCTTCGCGGGCGATGGTGATTTTCTCCGGGCCGAAAAACGTCGGCGCAGCAGTGGAGGCGCGCACGACTTGCCACAGCGGATACTCGGCGTTGGCAATCGTGTTCGAGCCAGCCTTGGCGGCGAAGTAGCTCCCCTTGGGATTGTTGCCCAAGGGCCACGGGCTGCCGCTGTCCATGCGCTTGGTGACCACAAGCAGACCGGTGCACAGGCTGGTGTCGCCCAGCAGGCGGTCGCCGAACACCTTCTTCAGCTCCACAATCAGCTTGGCCTCGTCATAGCGATCCCGCAGCACTCCGTTGCGCCAGAGGCTGGCCTTGAACACCTTGCGGCCCAGCTTGAGGTAGTGGGTGATCAGCTCGTCGACCGACAGACCAATCGCCAAACCGGCCGCGATGATCGCGCCGGTCGAGGTTCCGGCAATCAGATCGAAGTAATGCCCGAGGCGGAAGTCCGGGTGATCGCCATGCCGTTTGCGCAGTAGCGTCTCGATCTCTTTCAGATAGCCCAGCGACACGATGCCGCGCAGCCCGCCACCGTCAAGCGCGAGGATGCGCTTGGGGCCGGGCTGCTGGAGGTGCTGGTCGCGGGTGAGGATGGCGTAGGTCATGGCGGGCTCCTTGAGGCGATTGGCATGCGGCTGTTTAAGGGTGCGCGCACGCAGAATTGATCGCGAGTTGTTTAGCTCATCAACGCATCAGCTGGCGTTAGGCGACAGGTTGAGCGCGGCGAGTCGCCACTGATCGTCTCGCTCCTGCATCTGCGTACTCATCCCCGCCGCGGTTGTCTTCCGGTGCCAGCCAGCAATCGATGCCTTGCGCCTCCAGGGCATCAGATAGCCGCTTGGCCGTCGCCAAGTCCTTGCTTGAGTGACAAATGAAAACGGTGTGGGCCTGCATCGCAGTTTCTCCCGTGTTTTAGTGGCTGATCATCTATGTGCGGATGGCATCGCCAATTAGCCGACGCAGCGTGGACAGCTGATCCTGCAGGCTGTCGATCATCCAGCCTTGCGGCGCACCATCGTCGATCAGCCGCTGCAATGCCTCGTCAGCACCAGTTGCACCCGTCCCCACCATGGCTTCGACTAGCGAGGCCCGCACCCAGAAGCGCTCTTCTGCCTCTTTGGCGGGGTCCTGCAGGGACGCGAAACCCTTTTCCAGCAGCGCGCGGCAGTGCTGCGCGACGACCTGTCGAACGCGCCTTGCCGTCACCCGGTCGGCGATTCGCTCATCCCCTGTCGCGTCCGCTGCGCGACGGTCAAGGAGAAAAGCGAAGTTGATCCCGTTGTAGTAGTCGTCGCGCAGGATGAAGCCCTTTTGATAGGAACGGATGGCCGTGTCGAGCGCGCGCGCCCGTTCTGCCTCGGTGCTATCGCCTGCGGGCAGTTCGGCCAGTCGCTTGTGGATCGCGCCCCACAGGCCCAGGGTTTCGGGGTCGTTGGAGCGCTCTGGATCGAGCGGCTGAAGTATCTCGCCGGCGTTGAGCAGCGCCTGTTTGGCGTTCGGCTGCTTCGCTTTATAGGTGGCCAGCGCCAACTGCTGGACGACGTAGTGTTCGGGCCGGTCACCTTGCGCACTCAGCACTTGCTGCAGCATCGTGCCGGCACTGGCGAAATCACCCCGCTCCTTCGCCGCCCTCACTTTTTCCATCATCGATGCGTAGGACTCGACGTCCACAGTCTCTGCATTCCCCTTCGTGCGGGCGCGGCCTGCAGCGGCGAGGGTTGGCGGCTGGAGCGCGTGCAGAAACGTGTAGACAGGGCTATCGGCTTGAGTGCCCGCGATGGCCGCTTCAATTGCCTTTTGCAAGCCTTCTTGCATCTGCAGAGCTTCCTCTACATCGATGGAATGACCGAGGTGCACAAACTTACGCACGCGCAAGTGGCTGGTGTCGAACGGGATGAGAAACCCGTCCTCGGCGATCACGATGGTCGTGAGGCGGCAAGGGCATGCCGCACACCGAGCTCGTACATCGCATTTAGATTGCTTGTCGACAGATCGGCGATCACCACGTCAGCCGCCAGCAGGCGTTCGAACATGGGGATGTCGATCAACCCGGCGCCCAGCTCCTCGTCCGCTCGCACGCAGGTGAGGCCCGCCCGCACGACCGCCGGTTTGATGATTGAACGGTAGGTTTTGTCGAGGTCAAATTCTTTGGCTTGGCGAAAATCAGTTTTCTTGCCAAATCCCATAATTACGAAGCAAACGGCCACAGCGTTCTCCTAGATCCCGTGTCGCATCGATGGATGACTCGCGCTTCTCGATTACTTCCGGATTGAGTGGGCCAGCACTAACTCATTCGGGGCGCTTTTTTTGCCCTGCGCTTTTTTAATTCGCCGATGTCCTTGCCCTCCCCGCGCGCCAGCTTGCCCGCCGTATGCACCGCCTGCAGAATGTGCCGGCGCGCAATGGCGCGGTGGGTAACACGTTCGATCTCTCGGGTTTGCCCGAGCCACTCATTTAGACGGCGCACGGCGACGCCAATGGCGGATTCGTCGGCGCAGTTGGCCAGCAGAAACAGCTGAATGTGCTGCACATGGTCGGCGGCGTAGACGCCGAAGTCGCTGGGGATGGCGATGGCGTCGGGTGAGCCCAGCATGCGGCTGGCTTGCGCTTCGGTAACGCCGCGGTGACAGGCGATTACATGCACCACGCCGGGGCACGCGTCGCTGAGTTCAGCAGCGAAGCGATGGTCGCAATGAAAAGGTTGACCCACCAGCTCGCGGGCGGCGGCCACGCTGAGCGCGGCGGGAATGGCATCGAGACGCGCGCCAAACCTACTTCCAGCCAAGTCTACTTCGACCATTTCTTCGCCAGAAATGTCTGATCGCAGCGCCCCCATCTCAACCGCTAGCGCGGCGCGCATGGTTTTTCGACGCGCGTCGAGATCAAGACGATTCCAGTCGAGCGGCTGGCCCCGATCACGACGGGCTTTGCCGCGCGCGCCACGCCCAACAAGTTCAGCTGCTGCTTTTTGCAGCAGCTGCAACACCTTCGACAGTAGTTCCGCCGCATTGGCTACTTTGGTGTGAAACAAGTCGAGGTTGTCTACGAAACTGCGGAAGTTCAAATCCCGCTGCAGCGTAGTTTTGGCGATGGGCGTGAGTTCAACGATATGGACGACACCGCTAGGCCGCGCCAGCGCCGCCTGCAGCTCGGCGTGACAAATGCCGATGGCGCTGTCGCCCTCGGCGGATCCGGCCTCGCCGTTGTAAAGCACAATGATGATGTCGTCGCGTTGAATGCGCGTGAGCGATAGCTCGAAGGTGTTGCTGCCGGTGCTGGCGGTTTCGGGTTCGTGTAGCCAGACATTGAACACCGGATCAGTCGAGATCCATGCAGGACGGCCATCGCCACTAGGCAAGGTCCAGCGCAGAGCGTTCAGCTGGTCCTGTAGCTTCTGTCGAACGCTCGCCAGCGTGACCTGCGGATCAAACACTTTGCTCATGGAGCGGCTCGATAGCATCACGCTTATTTGTCGTGGCTTGTTCATCGATGTTGTCCTTGGTGAAAGGTCGTTCAAGCGAGCCGCAGATCGCCCGGCAAGTAGCTTCCAGTCACCACCTTGAAGGCGTTCGAGGTTCGCGTGCCGGGCCAGCCGTCAACCTTCAGATACACGCCGGAAAACGTGTTGAGCCAGTGCTGCAGCGCCTGCGCGCGTTCAATCTCGGCGGCCGCCGTCGGACGGTTGATGGCGAAGGGAACGACAATTGCCTGTGCATCGAGCGGCGGCTCATCGGCAAACTGGATTTCCTGGCGCTCAGCCAGACGCCGCAGGAGGGTCGCGGTGCCGCATTGCTTGTCCACTGCTGCCGGATCGAACTTGCTATCGGCGACGAATTTGCCGCGCAGGTAGTGGTGGGAAAAGCTCCACAGATAAGGAGAAGGGAGCCCGCGCGTGCGATAGCCGAAGCCGTTATAGCGCTCAAGCTGATAGAGCAAACGTGGCAGCGACCAGTCTTGCACCGTGTGCAGTTTCTTCATGGTCAGCGCGTCGCTCGCGCTGTGCTCAAACGTGTAGGGCGGCTCGCCATCTGCGGGCCGTCCCGCCGGCACCTGGATTGTGCGGCCGGTAAGCGGATCGCCATTGTGCAGATGTCGATCCACCCGGAAACTGCTCTCGCGCAAGTGCACGGCGGCGATGAAAAACCACGGCACGCCCAGCGGCGCGCCGATGTTGCCGTAGCGCGGCTTCAGCTCCAATGCCTGATCGACCAGCCGGTCGACCTCGACGGCCCGCGCGCCGCGTACTTCCAGCGTATCGAACAGGTGGCGGTACTCGTCGGCTAGAACGAGGCTGTACTGGCCCATGGTCAGCTCCTTCGGGGGTTTTCGGGGTTCCAGCTATACAAGTGTCGCGAGCGGTCCGAAATTCGCACCTCCTCCCCCACGATGCTTGCCAAGCGTGGGCGCGACCTAGCAGCGCTTCGCTTTCGCAGAGCTGCAGATCAAGCGCTGAGAATGTTGCTGGAAGCCGCAAGAAGCCCAACCGCCTCGGTGCTCGCGACGAGCAACATCTCGCTCGGCACAGGCCATTCGATCAGGTCGATTGATCCAGCCCTTGGCAAGCTGGCGATGCTCTTGGTCATCGCCGACCACAGCGTTCGTGACGACATTGGTCCCCTCCCCTTTTGGCCACTCGAAATCGGTGTCGTGGCGATCAACTGTGCCGCGCTGTTGATCCCCACCTAGAGCTGAGGTGTCGCGAGAGAGAAGGAGTTCGCACCCAATCGGACGCAGAGTTGGCCGCTGCGCATTGCCAGCGAGGTGACCATGATTTGCCAGCACGGGTGTCCCGCTTTGCCAGCTGAACCAAGCGGGCTCGCCTCGCAAGCAGGTGTGTAGGACTTGTCCAGACCCGCGTCGCCAACGACTGTGCCCAGGAAAAGCCCGCACAAGACTGGCAGCAGCCGACCGTTTACTGTCGGTCATCAGACCTGCGTTATCCGGCCCCCCCTCGCGGCGCTGCTGAAGGTGACTGACGTGATTCAGGCTGCTGCCGTGGGGCGGTTAGGATTGCAGGATTCGAGCAATGTGCGCTGAGGACAGCCGAACCGCCGAGTCGTCTGCCGGCAAGCGGGCCTGCACTTCCGAGTTGCAAGCAAGCTGCACTTTCGAGTGATCCAGGAGCCCCAGTTTGATCGCAAGCCCTGCTTCGCAGGCCCAACTTGCGCTCGCCAGTCCGCCTTGAGCGTCTGTGAAAATGTCCACGGCCGCGACGTAACGAATCTTCAACTCACCACCAAGCGCCTTGCAGGGCGGCACCTGTTCGATCAGGAAGTGATCATCGAGAGTATGCAAGCTGATTCCGCCACCACGCTGGCATTTGCCGTGCAGCCGTCCTGCCGTCCTGCAAGCCCATGCCATGACGATTTCCCCGTGGCCACGAGACAGCTTTGCAGGTATCTCCAGCTTGCCGTGACTTACCTGGACCGGGGCGTGCGGAGCGCTTGCCCGCGCCGCGGAAAGGCGTAATCTCCAAGGCGGCGGTGCTGAGCGGCGAGCTCGTCGTAGAAGTTAACGTTGAACTTGGCTTGGCCGACCCCTACGCGGACTAATCTGAGGAGCTCACCATGGCTTTTAGTGCGGTTGCCCATGCTTCAAGCAAGAGCGACATGAATATCGTGCCGCTGATCGACGTGTTGCTGGTGCTGTTGATCATCTTCATGGTGACTTCGCCACTGCTCTCGTTTGAAATCCCCATCGATCTTCCGCAAGACGTTGATCGCGTGAAGCCGCAGGTCGAGCCTCCCGCGCCGATCAATTTGCGAATCGATGCCAGCGGAGCCCTGTTCTGGGACAACCTGCCGTTACCGCGTACTGCCTTGGAGGCATCACTGCAGATCGAGACGCTCGGCAAGTCGGTTGCTGATCAACCAATGCTGAAAATCGACGCCAGCCCAGATGCCGAGTATCACGTCTTGGCCGAGGTACTTGCTGTTGCCAAGAATGTTGGCGTTGCCAAGATCGGATTCGTGGGCGCGCTTTAGCAGCCGGGCGGACTTAGCCCGGACTTTTCATGAATTGCGCACGCCCTCGCTTGTCTCCTGACCGCACAGGGAATTCTCTTCAGTCGGCCGTATGGCCCGATACACCGCTCCTTCAGAGAATCCCCTGTGCGATCAGAATCCTGCGCGATCATCGTACGCATTCATGAAAAGGCCGGGTTAGCCCGGCCAAGCTGCGCATCTGCCTGCTCTGTCCCATCGTCCAATAAGATCATGTGGCCGATTGTTGAGTCGGGCTGGATGCAATGAAGCCGGATGGCGTTGACCTCCGCCCAGCGTTGCGAGGTACAGCCGATGTGCTTCGGGCCGCTGTCGCAGCGAATGGCGTTGGGCCTGCCGCAAAATCGGGTGAACTGTTCCAGCGATGCGATTACTCGCGCCGACGGCCTCGACGGATAGGTGCTTGCCGCCATCGATCCGCTGCCCTTGCCATCGGACCGGCCGTGATCCGTCTGACGAGTGCGGCGCAATGAAACGCATCCTTGTGACCGGTGCCACGGGTCAAGTTGGCGCAGCCTTGATTGCGGCGCTGGGTGCCATTGACGGCATCGCCGTGCGCGCGGCGGTGCGCGACGTTGCAAGCGCTGCCGCGACATGGCGAGGCGATGCGAGAGTGCGGCCGGTCGCCTTCGACTTTCTCGATCCCACCAGTCAAGACGCAGCGCTGGCTGACTGCGACAGTCTGTTCCTAATGCGTCCGCCGCAACTTAACGGCGATTTCGGTGATTTGATCGCGCGGGCGCGCCAGCATGGCGTCACCCATATCGTATTTCTGTCGGTGCAGGGGGCAGAGAGCAACAGGTTCATCCCGCACCACAAGATCGAACGGCGTCTGATGTCCAGCGGCGTTCCCTTCACGCTGCTGCGGCCGGCCTACTTTATGCAGAACTTCACCAGCACGCTGCATGACGAGTTGGTCCGCCGGCACCGCATCTTCCTGCCGGCGGGGAACGCCCGGTTCACACTTGTAGATGTCGGAGATATCGCCCGAGTTGCAGCCCGAGTCATTGCGCAACCCGACACGCGGCACCACGGGCAGGCCTACACGTTGACCTCGCAAACGCCGCTGAACTTTCAGCAAATGGCCGCGCAGTTGACGACGGGTTTGGGCACGCCCATCACTTACGAGTCGCCAGGCCCATGGCGCTTCTACCGTACGCTGCGGCGCGACGGCCGCGAACCCGGCTTGGTCCTCGTAATGCTACTGCTGCACATGCTGCCGAGATTCACGCGCACACCACCCGTGACACAGACGGTGGCCGAGTTGACCGGTCGAACGCCTGTCGAGTTTGCACATTTCGTGGCGTCTCATCGCGACGAGTTGCTCGTTTTACCGGCTCGCTGAACTGGGGGTGCCGCCATGTTGCCTTCACGCGTGAACAATTTCTGGCCGTCTTCGTTGACTGCAACGAGGCGATATGGCGGGTACAACTACTGGCGGATCTGAGCGGGCTACTGATGATGGTTCTCATCATCAGACCCTCAAAACCGCGCAGTCGCTTGCTCGCAAGCTAGAGGTCGGCGAACGCGCCGGTGCTGGACCCTGCGGTATGGGCGTTGGTCACGGCGAGCGGGCCTCGGAAGGCGAGGTAATCGAAATCCGCTCTGCCAGCGTATTCGCGGGAGGCTGCGAGTGAGGCAGGAAATCCCTCGCCGATCGTCGGGACGTATCGGCGCCAACGTGGCCGACATCGAAACCACGCACAGGCTGCTACGGCGCAACTGCTGCGGTACTCAGCATTTCCTGCTCAACCAGCGTCACTGGGATGCAGCCAATCGCGTTCACCTGCTGAAAGAAATCACGCAGAACAAACGGCTGATTGGCGGCCTCTTTTTGCTCTGTGGCACGAGCGAGCAAGCGTTCCAGCAGGTATTTGCCCACCACGTAGCTGCTGCCATATCCCGGCTGGCGTAGATAGAGGTGCTGCTCAAACTTCAACAGCTCCGGCTCGCGCTGCATCCACTTTCGCGGCGTCCAGCGCACGTGCACCTGACTGGCCTGCGCCATGGTCATTTCGTTGGCGTGCGCATACAGGGAGCCTAATCCGCGCGCCGCGCGTTGAGCCAGCATGATCCACACGATTTCGCGAGAGCGCGGGCTGTCTGCATATAAGCCAGCATGCATGAACATTTCTTCGACGCCGGTGGCCATGCCCTCCATCCGACTGTCCCAGATGTTGTAGAGCAGCGGTCCGCGACGAATGGGGCTGGCGTGCGGCTCGTCGCGTATCTGCGCCAGCTCAAACCAGTGGTAGAAATGGCTGTAGAGCGGCAGCGGGTCGTAATGCAGGCCAATGGCAAAGAAGTTGCGCTCGGCCTCGGGCACGAACGCGCCCATCTGCGCTCGCAAAGCGGGCTCCATATTGGGCTTGATGGGCATGATCGCCTTGCTCTCAAGAAACGCCATCATTCGGTCCACTGCCTTGTCGGTAAGCGCGGCAAAGTCTTCTGGCGTGTTCGCTGCGACCAGCGGCGGCAGATCGCGATTGCGTTGCTCCTCCAACTTCAGGCTGGACCAGGCGCGATCCAGCTCACGCTGCAGCAAATCGACTTCCTGTTGCCACGTCAGCGGTACGCGATGAACGTGCTGCTGGTACCAGCTGTAGTTGTCTTTGCCGATACCAGACGGCCCGGTTTTGCTCTCGGCTTGCTGCTTCAGCCAATCCGCCATCGCATCGGTTGCCTCACGCGCTGCGGCGAGATTGGCTGTAATCGTTGGCGTGCCGGAGGCACCGATCATGGTCTCCAAGCTGTCAAGATCACGCCGCTGCTGCTCGATGTTGCGAATGCCAGCGATCCACAGGTCGCGTGCGTTGCCCGTCAGGTTTTCGCGCGCCTGTGCCAGTAGCGGCGGAATTACTGCCAACTCCTTCGCCACTCTGGCCTGACCCGCTGCATCGAGCGGAAACGCGTACTGCCAGACCTCCAGAGTGGCGTGATTGGTCGGCCCCTCGTGCGCCGGCACATCACTTTCTTCCATGAAAAGTGTTTGATAGAACGCCGGGTCGCGCACCCACGGTTTGAGCACGCGATGATTGAAATCGAAGCCGTGCATTTCCGCCTCGATCAGCGCCCAGTCCACTTGCTCAGCGGCAGACCAGTCACTGCGATCAATTGCTTGCAGACGCGCTTGATATGACGGCAGCTGGGCGTGCGCGGCTTCGAAGCGCGCTGCCGTGTAGTCCGGCGCACCTTCGCGCTGCGGCGGTTGTTCGAACGCGCGCCAGTCAGCAAACAGCGTCAGCAGCGCATCGTAGCTGCTGCTGTTGACCGGTTTCGCGGGTGCTTGTATCGCCGTACTCAGTCCAAGCAGAAGCGCAAGCGTTAATCGAATTCGCATGGTCTATCTCCCACTCACGGCAACCGGAATTTCGCGCATCCGAGCATACGCGAGTCGCGAGGTAGCCCCTGCCGTGAAATGGAGAATAGAGGTGTACTTTGTCGCCGATTAAGCGCAGCGCCGGCAGCCCAGAAATAGCAGCCCGCAGGAGCCACCAATTTGTGAAGCTATGCGTGGGCTAAGTGCCGTTGCGAACAGAAGCGCTGTGAACAAATGACTAGCTTGCTTCACTGCCTGACTTCGATTTCAAGGATCGTTCCATGTCTTCCGAGTACTTCCCGCAACAGAACACACTTCTTGCGGCGATGCCCACCGAGGCGCAGCAGCGTTTGTTCAACGCCGTCACCCTCGTCCCGCTGCCTCTGGGAGAGGTCCTGTATGAGCCAGGCGGCACAATGCGATACGTATATTTCCCGACCGACAGTATCGTTTCCCTGCTGTACGTGATGGAGAACGGTGCTTCTGCCGAAATCTCGGTGGTGGGCAACGAAGGCATGGTCGGCATCTCGCTTTTCATGGGCGGAGGAAGCACACCAAGTCGTGCCGTCGTGCAGAGCGCGGGCTACGCATGGCGGCTGAAGAGCCAATTGCTGAAGGAAGAGTTCAATCGCCACGGCGAAATGATGATGCTGATGTTGCGCTATACGCAGTCGCTGATTACCCAGATGGCGCAGACGGCGGTGTGCAACCGGCACCATTCCATTGATCAACAATTGTGCCGCTGGCTTTTGTCGTCGCTTGATCGCTTACCCAGCAACAACCTGACCATGACTCAAGAGCTGATCGCCAACATGCTTGGGGTTCGCCGTGAAGGCGTCACCGAAGCCGCCGGCAAGCTACAAAAACTCGGCGTGATCGAGTACAGCCGTGGAAAGATCACGCTGCTTGATCGCGAGCAGCTGGAGTCGTTGAGTTGCGAGTGTTATGCCGTGGTCAAGAAAGAATCGAATCGCCTGCTGCCTCACCACTTTGAGCAAAACCGGCAAGTGCTGGTGTCAAATGAGGCGGCGCCCCAGCATCGGGCGGCTTAAGGCGAGGCAAACGCCTGCTAGCTTGGCGGACTTTGGATCGCCGAGGTGCAACCCCGGCGGCGCGATGCCGGTGATCATTTGGGTCACCCCGCCAATTCGTGTTCGACAGAGAACCTAGCGGACCACAAATCGTGCAACTGCTGGCCTCTCGGCGTCGGCTATCGTCTCGCCCACCCAAGCCCGACAGGCTGCCAGCAACCATCGGCGTCGCGGTGGCCAATGTGCGCTTGCGCGCGGGTCACTGCTCACTGCACGATAGGCGGCGGCGACGCAGCCTTCGGTTCGCCAGCGCTCCCTCTCATGCGGCCGGCGCGGGCGCGCTCATTCTTGCGGCACGTGCTCAGCCGGGTGATGCAGCCGCAAAAGCAGCTCTTGGCCAGATTTTACAGAGGCTGCGGGGCAACTTCGATGGCTTATGGGTGGAAGCCGTCCGACCAATCCAGCCTTGCTGTAGGCTCGCCCTGTTCAACGAAACGCACGGAGGACGAATGCTCACCACGACCGACCAGACACGCCCCCACGTACAGCTGCGCGATAACGCTGAAATCAGGATTCGGACAGGCATCGCACCGCAAACCTTGGGCTGGACCATCGGTACCGCCGCACTGGCCTTGCTGCACAATCTCGCCAGCAACCCGGCCACCGCCGGCGACGCACTCAAGCTGCTGCACGAGCTGCAGGTACACCAGGTGGAACTTGACCTGCAACACGAGCGCATGGAGGAGGATCGTGGTGAGCTCCAGAATCTCGCCGACCATTACTCCGAGCTCTACGCGTTCGCGCCAGTCGCGTATTTCACAGTAGACAACGAAGGCCACATCATCGAAGGAAATCTGGCCGCAGCGGACATGCTGGGTGCGGGGCGGGATGAGCTCGGGGGCCGCAATATCGTTAGTTTGGTAGCGCCCAGCAGTGGCCCCGCGTTGCGGGCTCTGCTGGAGCAGGTTCACAGCAGCGGTCTGCGCAACAGTTGCAGGGCGCAGACCGACGACGGGTCAGGTTGGCTGGAGTTGACGGCGATCGTCTCACCCCGCCGGCAGTACTGCCTGGTAGCGGTCAGCGGTTTGACCGACGCCAGCATGTCCACCCAGCAGACATCAGCGCCCTCCTCTGCAAGCTGGCCGAGCCGGGAATGACTGGCCTGCCTCAGCCATGCTGGCGTACTCCATAATCAAACTGCACAGCGCATCGTTCGACGCGAGCTGAGCGCATGACCGCCGACCCGATCAATTCCCAGCCCGATGCAGTGCGCGTCGTCGGTATTGGCGCTTCCGCCGGCGGCCTGTCGGCGCTGGAGGAATTTTTTGGGCAGGTTCCAGTCGACAGCGGTCTCGCCTATCTGGTGGTTCAACATCTGGATCCGACCCAAAAAGCCTTGCTGGCTGAACTGCTGCAGCGAGTCACCTGCATGTCGGTCAGTGAAGCGATCAACGGCAAGCGCATCCAGCCCGATTGTGTGTATGTGATACCGCCAAACACCGAGCTCAGCATGCAGCACGGGTTGCTGCGTCTGGACACGCCCTCCGAGCCCCGCGGCATGCGCCTGCCGATCAATATCCTGTTTTCTTCGCTCGCCAGGGCGCAGGGAGAGCGGGCCATTGCCGTGGTGCTGTCGGGCATGGGGTCTGACGGCACGCTTGGCCTGCAGGCGGTCAAGGCCATGGGTGGCCTGATTGTGGTACAGCAGCCAGACACCGCGCAGTTCGATTCCATGCCCACCTCCGCGATTGCGTCGGGCTGTGCGGACATCGTTGCTCCGCCCGCAGCGCTGCCGGGCCACATTCTCGACTATATCGACCGCTTACCAGGGTCTCGGCATGCGCAAGCGGCCGGGGGAAACAGGGATAGCACGACCACTCACATATCCGGCAATGCATTGCAGGAAATCTTCCAGCTGCTGCAGCAACACACCCGTCACGACTTTTCGCACTACAAGCCCAACACCCTGAATCGGAGGATAGAGCGCCGCATGGCCATCCATGCGATTTCGACCACAGGTTTGTATGCCGAATTTCTGCGGCGCAACAAACAGGAAATCGAGTTGCTGTTCAAAGAGCTGCTGATCGGTGTCACCAGCTTTTTCCGTGACCCTCTGGTCTGGCAGCAACTGGCCGACGCCACCTTGCCGGAGCTGCTTGCACGGCGCGCGTCAGGCGACCACCTGCGCGCCTGGGTGGTCGGCTGCTCGACTGGAGAAGAAGCCTATTCGTTGGCGATGGTGTTTGCCGAGGTGACAGAACGTTTGCCGCAGTACGGCAAATGCAGCCTGCAGATTTTCGCCTCCGACCTGAGCCCAGACGCCATTGCCACCGCTCGCCGCGGGTGTTACCCGGCCTCCATAAGCGAGCTGGTCTCAGCCAAGCGCCTGGCGCAGTTTTTCACCGCCCACGATGGCAGCTACCGTATCGGCAAACGCATTCGCGACAGCGTGCTGTTTGCGCAACACGACGTCTTGCTGGATCCGCCCTTTACCAAACTCGACTTGCTGTCCTGCCGCAACCTGATGATTTACTTCGACGCGGCGCTACAACGTCGGTTGCTGCCCCTTTTTCATTACAGCTTGCGCCCCACCGGCGTGATGCTGCTTGGCAGTTCGGAGACGGTCGGCCGATTCAATCAGCTGTTCGCCCCGCTCGAAGCAAAACTGCGGGTGTATGTGCGCCTGGACAGTCCCCGGGGCAGCAACTCGGAGTTCATGCTGAAGTCGCTTCCGCCCCTATCCAGTATCAACAAGGAAATTCCAGTGCCGCCACCCGCTAGTGTCGAAACCACGGCTATGGAGAACCTGCAGACCGCCGCCGACCGGCTATTGCTTCAGGTCTATGCGCCTGCGGCGGTGGTGGTCAATACCGCCGGCGACATCGTCTACATCAGCGGGCGCACGGGCAAGTACCTGGAGCCGGCTGCCGGCAAAGCGAACTGGAACTTTCACGCGATGGCGCGGGAAGGCTTACGCACACCACTGGCTGCTGCTCTGAAACTCGCCGCCGACCAGGCCGAGGCGGTGCGGGTGCCCGGCCTGCGAACCCAGCTGGTTGGAGGGACGCAGATTGTCGATGTCACCGTGCAGGCCATCCGCGAGCCAGCCGCCTTGCACGGCATGCTGATGATTGTGTTTCTCGATGTGGTGGCGGAGCCGGTTGGCCGTGGCCGTCGCAAGACGCAAACGGCGCTGCAGGCATCTCACGCGGCCGAAGTCCAGCAATGCCGCGCTGAAATTCAGAGCCTGCGCGAAGAAACGCGTGCCTCCAAGGAAGAACTGCAGTCAGCCAACGAAGAGTTGCAGTCCACCAATGAAGAACTGCAATCGGCCAACGAGGAACTGACCACCTCAAAGGAAGAAATGCAGTCGATGAATGAAGAGCTGCAGACCATCAACGCGGAGATGCAGACCAAGCTTGACGATCTGGCGCTTGCGCAGAGCGATTTGAAAAACCTGCTTAACAGCACCGACATCGCGATGCTGTTTCTGGACAAGAAATTGAACGTCCGGCGTTACACGGAGCGGGCATCCAAGATCATCAGTCTGCGCGAGAGCGACGTCGGCCGGCCGTTGAGCGACCTCACCACCAGCCTGCAGTACCCGACGTTGCAGGACGACACCAACGAGACCTTGCGCACCTTGGTAATTTCCGAGAAGCAGATACTCACCAGCGACGCCCGCTGGTTTTCGGTGCGCATCATGCCTTACCGCCGCATCGACAACGTGATCGATGGAGCCGTCATCACTTTTGTGGACATCACCGAGACAAAGGCGCTGGAGTCAAGACTGCGCAAAGATTCCTCTAACTGACAGCGGCGTCGACCACGAGTCCGTCGGGCTTTGCTGGCCGCGGTAAAGATTGGACTGAACGTAGACAGATTTTCGAAGATTTGCGGGCCCGTAGCTCTCCTTCTGGGCCAAGAGCCGGCGGCATGCTCTAGGCCGGCCTTTTCATGAATGCGTCCGAGGATCGCGCAGGATACTGATCGCACAGGGGATTCTCTGAAGGAGCGGCGTAT
>ENA-ORBV01007412-ORBV01007412.1-microbial-mat-metagenome-genome-assembly--contig:-NODE-7412-length-18848-cov-6.809067_pt1 | contig 18848 bp, 13 predicted proteins | sample MGYA00237777_ERZ505514 | MGnify/ENA primary metagenome ERZ505514 (study PRJEB26160, sample SAMN06269048) | microbial mat metagenome | isolation source: Oligotrophic lake microbial mat | place... | reverse complement strand
CCTACAGGATTTTCGAAATTTTATGTGGGGGCGCTCATGGGCTGAGTGCCCCGACATAAGTTGGGGGCGGAAAATCATTTGCTGCCCCCACATAAAATTCATTGGGGGCGGAAAATCAATTGGTGCCCCCACACAAAATCCATTGGGGGCACTCCAGTGATTTGCGCCTCCACTGTTTTCATGTGTGTCCCGCGCCGGCACAGTCTTTTCCGGATCTCAAAAGCGACGTGTGGCAGAAAGTTGTGGGAAGCTACTAATAGTAGTGCCCACTATTAAGTAATTCAATGATGACCATGGCCATGGAGCCATGCATCGACCATGCTCTCCTGTGCAGTACTAGTACTAGTAGCAGCTCCACTGAATGACGACCATTCCACTTAGTTGTGCTGAAGTAGTGGATAGCATACGATACAGCAGAAGCTGGAAAGGATTTCGCTCTAACGACAACACATAGTTAGAACAAAATTAAGACGGTTTGGCGTAACTAAAATACATGCTGTGTAAGGATGCTCCACAATGGTCAATCCCAAACAGGTAGTGCTCCAAGAAGAAGAAGCCGACGAAGATCTCATGCGGCGAAGCATTATGCGAAGCTACGAACAAGAAGATGTGGCCTCAAGATTGATTCAAAATCTGTTTCGTCGTCGTCGCAGAAAAATGGAACGAAATGAACCCCACATCTTACTGCCCATCCTTATCATTCCTGGCATTGCTTCGTCGGGTTTAAAAATTGAACACAGTGGTGTCGACAATAAACGACATGCCGGTCGTCGGGTATGGATGGATGCGGCCTTTTTGGCAGCCAGTCGTTTGAAGCCGGGCGTCGTGAACAAAGAAGAGATGAAAGATGCTTCTGTAAAAAGATCCCATGCACGCGAGGAAGAAAGAGAAGCAGAAGCAAGAGGAATTGGAGAAAGTACTTGTAACAGAATTTTTCAAGATGCTTTTGAGGAGGTCGAAGCAGCCTTGCAGGTTCGATCTGCTTGGTTGCATCATATGAGTTTATCCAGCAATATGGTAGATGAACGGCCTGGAAATCAAGTACGGCCTTATGAAGGTGTAAGTTCAGTTCAACAACAATCCTTTGGAATTAATTATGCTAGACGTTGAGGATGCAAACATGCTTCTTCCTGTCTTATATATAATCATCGTTGTTCAGTTGGCAGGCATTGAATTCCTGAGTGATGACCCCGTGACCAAGGTTGGAAGTTGGGTTCATGCACCCGTCACAAAATATCTAGTGGAAGAAATGGGGTACGAGAAGGGAAAGAATTTGGATGGCGCTCCTTACGAGTACGTACTTTCTTTTTCGTGTGCGCAACCTTGTTGTTGGCATTTTCATTTTCATTTCACTCAAGCGCATATTGGTTTTGGTTGGTGGCAGTTGGCGTTTGCCTCCGAAAGCGACAGAACAACGCGATGGATACTTGACGTCGACCATGCAACGAGTCGAAGAAATGTATGAAGCAAACAATGGACTACCCATCGTACTTGTCTGTCACAGGTGAGTCTATCGACTATCTCAGCTACGCGCCACAGCCTAATGGGTTACAGAAGAAGATACGGTGAGATCTTCTTCGTAGGCTCAAAAGCTGGTGTGTCCCAAAGGGATTCATGACCTCGAAATACACGTAAAAACGTAATGCCTATCCTCAATGTCAAGATATCCTGCCTCTTATTTAAACAGCATGGGATGCAAAATGGGACACTATTTTTTGAATTTTTGCTTGGATCAAAAAGGCCAAGAATGGATTGATAAATATATTCATACGTACATGCCAGTGGGGGCTCCACACTGTGGTGTGAGTTTGGCCATTCGTTCGGGTGTCACTGGGAAGGGGCTCAATGACCAAGTGGATATGTTATTGGAGGGAGACGATGAAGGTCTCGTTTTGTACAAGTAAGGTTTTTGTTTCTACTTATTTTGAATTCCGTTCAATAAAGCTCTAATCCCCTGCTGTTACTGTTGTTTTGTCACAGATCTTGGGGTAGTGGGGCCTGGCTTATGCCTCGTGTCTTGCCAGAACATGTTGTACCTAGCGTTATTGTCCGAAGAGAAGGTGATTTGGCTCTGAGGCTTGTGTCATCCATACAGGTTGGACCGCTTTGTGCGGAACGAGAAAAGCCACCTAAAGAATTGCGCATGACGATTGTGTACCGTGATGCGATTCGAGCCCACACGGACTTTGTCCCAGTGGTCTTTAAAACAGACCCCTTGACGGGAGGTAACACAGATCCTCTCGACGCTACAGTTACCTTTGACGAAACGTTTTACATCGCCGTTCCAATGACGGATCCAGAACTTCTCGGAAATCTAGTTTTTTATTTAGAAGAGCCGGGAGGTCGCCTGCATCACAATCCAACTGAAGTTCGCCGAAAATTCCGACACTACACCAGTTGGGGGCCCATTCGGGAGATAAAGAAAAAATCCACCAACATGTTTCAAAAAGTCGCCAAGAGTTTGGGTATGGTTTGGCGTGTAGGGATGTCCACTGAGCCCTTGATCCTGCGCAGATCTCAATTTACGCCTGTCTCTATGGACGACTCGCTGTTGGAGTTGAATGCTGAAATTCTTATCTGTGGTATCTATCGAGACAGCGCTGTATCAGTTGACTATGACGTTGACAGCCACAATGTATCAGCTGTGGTACAGGGACTCAACAATAAATTGACAGAAGAAATAGAACTTCGGTTAGACAAAGTTATCGGAGGTGTTCGTGTCAAGGCGCGATACCAAGCTCCTCCTAACGCCGAGACCACTCCCATCCTATCTCGTGTCGCAGTGGTTACCCCTGGGTCTACTCCAATTATCCCAATAGAAAGCAATGAAAACCATACTACTAATCATCCGTCCAGAGCCATTTATGAAGTTTGGGGTGGCCACAATCTGCTGGAATACGACGGATTTTGTGAGCCCGTCTTCAAGTTGATTCAAGATTATTATGAACGTGATCCATTGGGGCCAACGACACGAAGTGCGCTCGACGCCCCACCGGTCAAACGTGTCCGCGCCATATATGGAATCAACGTGCCAACTGAAGTGTGCGCAGTGTATAGACACCGTCCAGTTGTAGTAGTAGGGGATGGTCTGGCTGATTCGCGCTACGTCGTGGATACTAGTGCGACGTTTCCGGATTTGAACGACAAAGTGGTCCAATGCTGTCCTTGGGCCAGGAACAACCTCAGCGTAAGTCAGGCAACGCGGCACTTATGTTGATAAATGCGAGATTGATTTGAATTTCAGATCGTGTGTTGAAAAGTTCTCGATTTTGGCGGTGATTTTGAATTAGATCTCAAACCAGAAACCTAGTCATGTTTGAAATTGGTTGAAATTTAAGTTTCGCTGGTCGTTTAAATTGGACTGGATTCGCATTCTGATGTTCCCCCCTCGCGGCTGGAATTCTTTCACCTTCCAGGACTACAAAATCATCAAAGGCCGCATTTTGGAAACACCCCAGACTCTTCAGACCTTGCCAGGTCAAGTTGAGCAGAAACGATGCTGTGGCGACGGAACTGTGCCATACTGGAATTTGATTCACTGTCTTTCGTGGAAAGACAAATTGCCGGTCTTGACAGTCGATGAGTTGAATCAAGCGGAACACCGTAAAATCCTAGCAGACAGCCGCTTTCATGCCTTACTGAAAACTTACTGCAAGGTTAGAGATCCAAGGAAGGGCGCTATGTTTAAAATGCACAATCAACACAACAATTTACGGCAGATGAACAAACCTGGAGCAGGTGGCATTGGCAACTTGAGAAGTGCTCTGCAGAGCATGTCAACGAACGACAAATAGACGCTATAGCTGAAAGCATTGCCCCCTTGAATTGTCATCTTTGCTCATGTCGCTGCCCGCTACTCTCATAAAAATACAAATTTTGGTGTATTGAATAGAATATAACTAATGTAATTACTACGGATGCAGATGAGACGTAGAACTTAGCATATCTGTACCTTTCTGCGTTGAATGCTTCTTTCATTCGCGAGGTCTATCTTCTACAAAGCTGTGAGGCATTGTCAATCCTTCGAATCCGTGAACCGGTTACGAAGCCAGATGTATCAAATTTGTTTCGGTCGCTCATCACGTTTCGTTTGGAAGCCTGATTTCCCAATTTCAGGAAAGAGGAAGGCGTCCCATCGAAACTGGAGACGTGCGACATTGAAGCGATCCTTCGTTGTCGCCGAGGTTGACGGCGACTACGGCTCGTATGATGGGAGGCGACGGAAGCGTCCCCGTCGCTATCCGAATCGTCGCTGACACTTCTAGCTTTATTGGCGTTGCACGAGCCGTGAACTGTCGTCGCCATCCCTAACATCATGTTAATGGAGTTGGACCGACGCCGCGTGTGACTTCGATTCTGGACGGACCAAGAATCTGGGCCGCTTCCTAATGTTGATGCTTTTGATGAACCGGCCATATTCATTTTGACATGTTGCATGGAAGCGGCTCTGTTTGGTCGGTCGCGGGTCTGGCGGCGTTCCTTCCCAATGGTTTTACTATCCGCATGAGCATGAGCATCCCCGTAGCCCAAATCACAGTCAGGACGGGCGTCACCGTATCCCAAGTCTGGCTTGGCGTCACTGTATCCCAGGCTGTCGTGTGGATTGGCCTTGCCATAGCCCAACTCTTCTGCATCAGGAACAGCCTTTCCGTAGCCTAGGCGATCCATTGTATTGAAGTCTGGTCGAGCGTCGCCATAACCCAAATCCTCCGTATCTGGCACAGCTAGTTCGTAGCCCAAAGCATTGTCGCCCGCATTATTACCACTGCTTGTAGCAGTATCCGGCTTGGCATCTCCATATCCCAAACCCATGCCACTGCAGTCACTGTAATCATGATCATTTTCAAAACTGAGAGTACTGTCATCATCATCGTCGTCGTCATTATTACCACGTGGGTCCAAATAAGGATTGGCAATTCCATATCCCAACCCCTGACGCACATGGTGCGATTGTGCTGTCATTTTCACCGCGGCAATGGGAGGAGGATGAGGTCCGTCTATTTGCTGCTGTTGCTGTGCCACTTGGGACATGGAGGCAGAACGACGGATCACTTGTCGACGGCCATTATCACCACCATTGCCAGGACCATTTCCATCATCACCCCCGACAACCACACCAATGAGCGATGACGATTTCGATGGCGCCGACGGAGTCGTTGGCAGGGATCGTTGGGAATGGCGACTTGACGACAGTTCACCGGGCTCGGTATACCCAAACTTGGCATCGGGTACACCAAATCCAAAGGATGCTGATACGTGTGACATGGAGCCGGCACGTAAATACCTTCGCGGTGGCTGTGGTGGTGCTCCTCCCGTGGAGCTTGGTTGTTTCGGAATGTATGATTTTTGTGACTTTGATGAATCGTCGTCGTCGTCATCATCATCACTGCCAGTTGCCGGTTCTGCTGTTTTGGTTTGTTGCTGTGCCGATTTTTGAAACCGATCCACACTGGAAAGGCTCTCATCCATGGAATACGTTCGGTTCGGCCGTCTCTTCAGTGTAAATGAAATTTGTCGTGACAAATCGGCTTTTTCTTCTTCTTCGTCTTCTTCGTGCTCCTCTTGTCCAAAGAGTTCTGAAATGCTATCCATGCTACATGTGCTCATACTTCGCTTCAACTTTGAGTTGTTGCTCTTCTTCTTATCCTTGGATTTGTTGACTGTAACTTGGGAAGGTTTACTCCAATCTTTGTGCTTTTGTTCTTCCCCTTGTTGTTCTTGTTGCTTGTCATTCTTATTCGAAGAATTATCATCGTCATTGTCGTCGTCGTTGGAGTCCGAGTCATTGGATTCCACCAATACCGTGGGACGACGATTGCGGTGTTCCCTAACAAGATCGGACGTTTCGCACCGCTTGATTCGTGACGCCATGGTTGGTTTAGTGGCGGATGATTTCCGAAAGGGTGCCAAGGAGGATGAGGGCATGGACTCTTCGTCTGGATGGTGCCTTCCTCGATTGGCCCGTGAAATACGAGTAGTAGTAGGTGCATCAAGGGATGATAATGGGGATGACAAAGTGCTAAAAAGAGACGGCATCTCTTCTTCTTCTGGCTCTGTTTCATGGACTGTTTGCTCCGTTCCTGCATCTGGCTTTTGTTGCTGATTCTTGAAATTGTCGACATATGCACCAATCACAATGGTAGTAGGGGCTTCTTTCATGCCTACGTCCGCAGTAGCATCAGCCGCAGTCGTGGCCACACCCGTAGGAAAGACCTCTGACTCTCCTGGTTGCGCCGGTGCTTCACAAATACTGCTGGGCGTGATAATGGTGTCGGTTGTGGCAAGAGATCGGGGCAGCCAGTCGGTTGTGCCCTCCTTGTCGCCACCGCCACCTGTTGTAGAAGCAAAGCTGGCAGCTGTGCCATTATCGTCGTCACCTTTGTCATCACAGCAAAAGACTGGTTCTACTGTCGAGTGCTGTTGGAGATTCCACTTTTTCTTCTGGCTGTTACGTCGCTGGATGATGCGGAGAGGGGTCACTGTGCTGCCACTCTTACTGTTCCTGGCTTCATCGCTGGTGGTCTCGTTCGCTGCCACGGATTTGGGTGTCAAATCAGTGGTGTCGTCCTTGCCGCTATCACCTGCTGTAGAAGCAAAGCTAGCAGCAACACTGTTATCATCATCTCCATCTTCAGAGCAACCGACAGGGTCCACCGTCAAATGCTGCTGCAGATTCCACTTTTTGTCATGACTGCTACGTCGCCGGATGATGCGGAAGCTGCCCTTCTTCTTTAAAGTTTGCCTGTAGTTGTTGGTCTCAGCGGGGGCGGCAGATTCCGGTGTCAAATCGGCTGTGCCGTCCTTTTCGCCATCCCCTGTCGTACAAGTAGAGCTATCTGTGGTACCATCATTGTCACAGTCCTTCTCACCGCTAACCACTGTCTCAGCCGCCAAGTGCTGCTGCTGACTCCACTTTTTGTTGTGACTGTTATGTCGTCGGATGATGCGGAGAGGGGGCGCTGTGCCACTGCTGTTACTGTTCCTGGCTTCATTGCTGGTTTTCTCAGAAGTGCCGGCAGACTTGGGTGTCAAATTGACTGTTCCTTCCTTTTCACTATCACCTATGGTACAAGCAAAGGTAGCCACTGTACCATCGTCATCACTGTCCTTGCCCCAACAAATGACTGTCTCAGCCGTCAAGTGCTGCTGCATATTCAGCTTTTTATCATGACTGCTTCGTCGCCGGATGCGAAGGCTGCCCCTTTTTTTCACGTTGCAGGCGCTAGTGCTGCTAGTCTTACTGGTCTCGCTGCTATTCTTGCTGTTGGCCTTTCGCTCATTATCACTCCAATAATAGTGATCGAAATGATCCAATGACGACAAAGGTAGGACTCGTCTGCTGCCTTCATGGCAACTATTGCTCCTCACCACTGTGGGTTTCGTCAAGCCCATTGAGAGTCGGGCATGATAGCTGTGACTATCCAAGATGGATCCGCGAGCATCTTTAGGTTCCTCGGCACGGCGTTTGGTGTAGTCAATCAAAACCATTTGATAGTTAAATTGTGTGTAAAGTCCGTGTAATGTAAGCACAAAAAAACACACCCAGCTTCTTTTGCTGTTGATGTTGTTGTTGCCAAACTTCTTTAGAATGCGGGATAAGAAGACTGAAGAATGAATCAATGAGGAGGAAGTAAGGAGAGGCTTTTAGCTTTTTGGTTGTCGTTGGCCTTTGTTTTGATGGGTAAAAGTCAAAACAGTACGCAAGACTGTGTTTTGCGAAGGAACCAAAGAATGTTCTCGTTCAGTGGTTAGCACTACACAACTTTGATGGAAAATGGTATTAGAGGACGCGTCGCAGTCATCATAATTTATCTGATTCTTAAATCTTTGAATTGCGGAGAATGACCTATGTGATAGATGACCGATGGACATGCTCTATCTGGTTCTATTTGATATTCGCCGGGGTACTCCTCTTTAAAAATGGCTTGTTTCAGTCATAGTTTCAATGACTGTAACTCGGAGTGCCGTAAAAGATCCTCTTTGGAAGAATGTCTTTTCTACTTGTTTTCTACAATAGTTACAGACTGGATATGCGTATCTCTACGAATACTGTACAATTATGACGGAGCAAAAAGTTCAAGTAATCCTCAACCAAAGAACCTGTGTCGCCACTTCTCCTTTACCACGGTAAAAGTCGTAAAACCCATGTGCCGGCTAGACTACTATGACCAGTAGTACTTGTAGTAGCTAATGCGGTCAGTAGTCACAACGAATCAGTGTAACATTCGGTGCTTGTAGCGGTACTACTCATAGTGGGTGTATCCAGAATTAAAAAAGAGGTGAGGTGGTGAGGTAAAAATGGCGGGGATTGGATCCCGGTTAAAAGTTTAATTAAGGAACCGCGATTCAGGCCGGCTTGTTCACCTCCGGAGTGTTCTTCGTTACTGTCACAGGGAACCTCTCTGTAGCAGTAAGGAGGTAAGATTTTTTTAATTAGAAGGTGTCTCTATGCTTAGGCTTTAGCGATGACCCATGTGATGTCAAACTTCACTCCAACTGGAGGCCACCTGCCCGACACAAACAACACTTCTAACTTTTTTCTCTCATAGAAAGCATTCTTCCTGTTGGAAGATAAAGATAAAGATGCCAGTGAACAATGGCGGGCAATGACGGGCAACACCTGATCCAATGCAACGCGTTGACAATCCTAAACATTGTTGGCCAGGCGGCAGTGCCATTGTTCGTTGCCTAATTAAAAAGATAGGACAATGATCATTGAACAACATCAACGATCGTTGTTTGGAATCGGAAATCGGAAATCCGAAACAGAAAGCACTGGCTGGTACATTCATCCAAAATTTCCCCATCGATTTGACTAATCCTGGAGACAATTCAATTCAATTCAATTCATTCAGAGGTGGATTGCTCTCATAAAAACAAAATGGCAAAACAATCGCCAGAAGACGAAAGATCCCCGCACATCCTTGCTCAGCTGGAGGAGGAGGAAGAGGGAGATGATGAAGCTGCAACTGAGGCCATGTTGGCGGAGACATTTGATGACATCCCTGCCATCGCCCGTCGACGCGATGAGATGCACGAAATGCTGCAGCAACGCATCCACCAGCAGCAGGTGAGGTCGGGCCACACAATGGGTCATGCAACGGCAGTTGTTCGCGTCCCAGCCATCCCGCATATGGATTTTGAAGCCAACAGGCAGGCTTGGCTAGCACACGAGCAGCAGCACCGTGGAGCTGTCAATGTTGCCAGAGAAACAGACATGGCCAATCGCCAAGTGGACAGAAAGCCTGCCGCCTTCGACAACAACAACAACAACAACAACAGCAATGGCAATGGCAATGGCTTTTCAAAGGGTGGTGGCAACACCCGTTACACAGACCAGGAAGTGGAGGCATTGATGGACAACATGGAGGACATTCTTCCTATTGGTAAACATGAGTGGGAACGACTCACTGAAAGGTGCAATTCCGATGAGCGAGTTGCGAAGCATCGCCACCGTGGTCTTGACAACCTTCGTAAGCAGCACAATGCCAATGCCAAGAAGAAGGCACCAACCGGTGATCCCGACTGCCCTCCTATGGTCCGCAAAGCCAAACAAATCCGTGAGTCTATCAGACTTAAGGCTGGGTCGGCAACAATGAACAATGCTGCCAATGATTTGCCAGCCTATGTGCATCCTGCGGCGTCGAATGGAAGCAACGCCACTTCCGTTGCCGCAATTGTGACTGGCAACAACAACCACACTGCCAATTGTGATGGCAACAAGACCAAAAAGAACGACACCAACAACCCTGGAAGTGGTAGTCGTGCCCCCAGACGTCTTGTTGGTGACAACACGTCGGAGATTCTGAAAGCTTAGTGATGAGAACGACGAGAATGACATGAATGGTGCCAACAAGAAAGAGAATGGAGTCATCTGAACGAGTCGTTGTTGATAAGAATCGGTGTGGCGATGCCCACACCTGTAGATGCAGTGATGCTGCTCACAGCAGCATCTGTTGCTGCTCTCATTTGTGCCAAGAGAGAGAGAGAGAGAGGAATGCCGAGAAGTTGCACCATGACAAGAAAACAAATAAAAAAGGATGACCGTGATAAGATAATTGACTAGTAAAAAGACATTCGTTTTAAAATTTCTATCTACTCCTCAGCATCATCATCGTCACCTTTGACACCAATAAAGAAATCAGCATCTCTAGACCAGGCAACGCAAAACGTGTTTCTAATTTGATTCAGGCCCACAGATTCCAATCGAAAGTTGTACAACAAAGGAACCAACGACAAGTGCACTCGCCGCTCACCACTCTCCTCAAACGGAATGGTCTCTTTCAATCTAGGAAAGGCAGACTGAATTCTTCTCATTCCCCACTCGGCAGCCTGTCTAAGATAGGTGGCCTGATCACACTTCACGATGTCTAATGGGGTGCTGCATTGGTTGCAATTCTGCGCCAACTTGATAAGAAACGGATTGTCTGCAGAGGCGAATGCAGAGTCTACCACACACTTCCCTCTGGTTCGATTACATGCTTCTTCCAAGTCGTCATGTACATCTCCCCATTCAGCGAGTGCAGAATCATGCACAGAACCTGGTGCATTGACAACACAATTGATGATTCTGCCATCTACAGCAAAGACAAAAAGATTAGTGATGAAGTGACCAGCCTTCCACCCGTTGCAAAACATGCTTTGCTCATCCAGGTCATCACAGTTCTCGAATGCAAGCTTCAGCCCGTCTGCAAAACAATGCACATCATGGAGCGCCGGACACTTGGCTGCCACAACTTCCTTGTGCGCAGCAATCTGCTCATCATTGGGCATGGTAACTCTGGCCAGATTGTTGTTCCATAAGACAAGAGTCAACCCGCGATGACCGAATTTAAGCCAAACATTCAAATGTGTGCCGGTGAAGCCAAACCATCCTTGCAAAATGCACTCCTGGCCTCGAAATCTGAACCATGTTAACATCAGACCAAGACATGTCCTTGCGTCAACTATCCTCCGTGCACCACATTTCTTTCGGAGTTTCTTGAACGTGGTGCCATCCTGGTTGCCTGTCCACGGAGTGCAGTTGTCAAACCAAGGCTCAAACAACACCAACAAATCCCTGAAGGCACTGTGATCATATCCGGTGGTAGTGATCAGTGATTGGTCATTGCCGGATTGGTGCAGATGTTCCCATGCGGACATCGATGGAAGAACCAAACTGTTTCTTGGGATGCGTCTATCACGGCGTCTCCTACCCTCCAAGGACAGCATGTGTCGGAATCGTTTCTGCTGCATCTTTAACAACATGGCGATGAGAAAGATCCTCTTGCGGCGTTGGCTAGAAGCCAACACATCATCATCATCTGAATCCGAATCCATCTTTGGTTGCATTGATGCTCTGTTGAAGCACCAATGCCTTGTCGTCTTGTGTCACTTTGGTCTGTTGTTTGTCTAGGGGTGGCAGCCTGCTAGTTTGTACCATCATTGGCGCTTAATGACCTGCCGCGAAGGCTAGGCCGGCAGCAATCCTACTAGAACAGCATGCAAGGAGGTGCTGATGCCAACTCTCTAAGCAATCAACCTCATACTTTGGATTCTGGAGCGAGTAGGTGCTTCTTTTCTCGTGTCCCGTGGAGCTAGAAATTTAACATGGGAACCGGGACTAACCATTTTTACCTCACCACCTCACCTCTTTTTAATTCTGGATGACTCCAGCACCAGTGCTAGTAGCAGCTAGCAAGCAGCAGCACGGATCCCGGCACGTTCCACTGTTAGCAACGAACAGAAATCAAAAGCAATGAAACCCCCACTGCTGGCTAGCTGCTGCACATGCAATTCAACAGCGATGCTGTGTGGTGCTTTACCTTAAAAAATGTGTGGCCCCTTCAGGAGGTTCTGGGAATTAGTTGAATTGCAATCCATTGCTTTGAGTTGAAAATGGCAGAGCTGAAATGGTTGAGTTGAATTGAGATGATTGCCGCTGAAAATGGGTCAATTCAGCAACAAATTGACTTGGTTCAACAACATGCATGACAATTGCAGCACTCTCAACACCACACCGATCAATTGGGCATGCATGTGTGCCACAGCTGGATTGAAAAATCCTGCAAGCTGCATGTGCAGAATGCATTGCATGTTCTCGTTGAAATTGGTTGATGTCTGATGAAAATGACCAAATTGAAAATGATTGATTGCAAATGATTCCAATTGGATGCTCTTGTGGCTTCAGCAAGCAACTTTGTGCGGTTCTTTGTCTGTGCTGAACATCACGTGTGTGCACAGGGCCACATCATTGAAGCAGTCCTTTAGCCACCAAGTTGGGTGATGGAATCAATCCGACTTCCGATTGCTCCCGACATCTGTTGACAGTTTTGTTGTGAACAATTGTCTTTCTCAGGCCATGAGAGTCATTTTCGGAGATTTGATGAACCATCACATGCACTTCATCACTGCCACACCATCTTTTGTCACCAATCGTCATCTTTGATTGCATCCAACTGTTGGTGTGCTAAACTGCTAACCCTCCAGCACAAAATCCATCTGGGTTGTCTAAAGTTTGTTAAGAAAAGACAGTTGCTAATTATCAACAACACCGCATCTTGTGCTTGAGCGGCGCGCGCGCTGTCATTGGAGTTGGAACCGAAGACCCACACCTGCCCCTAAACACCGCCAACAACAACGTGAGAACACAATCAATCAATTATTGAATCAATGACTGCTCTCCTTGGCATTGCTTGCATTGATTGATTGTTTTTGAGGACAACAAACAAACTAACAACTAGTTTGTATACTAACGCTCGTAGCTGCTCGTTTCTTCCTACTAACTCGAAGAAGAAGAAAGTATGGGTTGGTTCCAAAATGAAAACAAATCTGACAAACTCAAAAGGAAACGAGGACGAGGAAATCATGACGATAACTGGTCGGCCACTTCGATCGCGAAGGCGTTGACAGCTGCTATCGTACTCGTGATCCTCCTGGGCGTCTTGCAACTTAATCAAGTCATGCAACACATGGCGGAGCAGAAAAATGTTTTGCCTGTGTTGCCTGGAAATTATGCAGCAGAAATTCAACACATGGTCCACGACGAGGATAGTAACAGCAACAGCAACAACAATGACAAACAACCCAACAATAGAATCAATCACGGGGACCACAAATTCATTATTTTTCACAAAATAGAAGACACCCAAGGTGCCGGCAATGTCATGCACGGATTGTTGGCGGCCCATTTGTTGGGTGACGAATTTCAACGAACTGTTTGCATCTCGAATAGCTACGAGTCCTTTCACTTTGCCTTTGAGGCCATCCATCCCATGGCCGTACAACACTGTCCCGATATTTTGGAACGGCACAACAAAAATCCTCCCGATACACCCCGGGAACAAACCATTGAGCTACTGAATTACCGAACCACTCCCGTCAATGAATGTAAACTCAAGGAAATGTTGGCGTCCCACAAACGAGTCTTGCACATGACGGCCAATACCTATCCTCGATGGCCTCATATACCCAAGCACATTCATTTCTTTGCCTTTTACAAGGCCAAACCCATATTGTTGGAAATCTTGCCGTATCCTACAACAGAACCACCTCCCATTGTCATCCATTTGCGTCATCCAGATGTCGAGGGAGTGGATTCGCGAAAGGGGGTCGCCGAACAAGATTTGCGAGCCTTGGGTCAAAATTTCTTGTCGGAAATGAGTCAAAACGCTAAAATGACTCCGTGGTTAGTGACTAACAACGTCGAATGGTTCAATTATTTCCGAGACAACTTTGGATGGTCGCATCCCTTTTGGAATGTGGTCATGCATTCCGAGTATGGTCTGCAATGGGACGAACGACAACGAACGGAATCCCCCTTGAGTATGAGCCAGGACCGGCGCATGCGATTGGCCAAATACCAACAAGTCCGCCAACAAATTGGTGTGGATAAGTTTGAATGGTTGCAACTGTGGTGTGATTACTATACATTGCTTCGGGCTGAAAAAGTGTATCATACCTTTAGTGATTTTTCGTTGAGCGCCGTCCATTGGCAGGGAACTTGGTCTAGGACCTATGATGGTTTGGATGAGTGGGGGAAACTGCTGCTCTTGGAAGAAAATTGGATTACAGATGGTGAATCGCCTCGTTTGGTTGATCGAGGGGACAAGGATCTTCGATTTTGTTTGCACCTTTGAGTTCCTACGCGTTCACTTGGTTTTCTAAGAATGGCAAAAGGCGTAAAGAAAGCTGGACGAAAGAATGGCCCGTGCTGAGGCAGCAAAAAAAAAAGGCGCTAAAAAAAAGGCTGGTGCTGAAGGTTTCGCTCCCTATGACTATAGTTCTGGTGTCTCTTGGGTTGACAAGAGCAATGTTGCTCAGTTTGCCCATACTGAGTACTTCAGCAGCCAGGAACCTCCGTGAATTCATCCACAGTCTTGTTCATGATGCAAGGAACACATTCGACCAGTAAAGGTGCATTTGGAAACGGATGAAGGAAGCAAAGGCAGCCGGGGATCTGGTAGAGTTGGACAATTTGCGGCTGATGCGCCACGCCCTGGTTGACGAGTCAATGGCCGACATTAGTCATCGCAAAAAAAATTACGAGACCCAGTTGTTGGGAGAAGAAACCTCGCCAGGTTGCCACCTTGTAGAAAGAGTTAGGATCGTTCGTGCGTGTTTCTACAGGTGAAGGAACGACTACCACTGGTTTCTACTACAGCGACTAAAGACGGGAATGCTGCTTGTCACATACACGAAGCGTAGATCCTTTACGCCAGGCCCAATGTCCATAACGATGTGAGCTGTGTTACAGGAAAAAGGAATGAGGAGAAGGTTGAGGATAGAAACTAGGAAACATAATGGTTGAAGAGCCAAAGAATTTTGGAATTAGGATTGTTTACCTGTGAAACAAAAGAGGCAGAAAGCAAAAAAATACTGAAGATAATGGTTGAATCTAATCATAATGATTCTCTTTCGCAAAAATGGAGCAATCGTATTGGCTTCGAGGTACTGTAGGGTAATCCGTGACCTTGTGTGCGATACTTTGCTGCCATTCATGGTAGCACACCTGTTCTTGCTATGCATGCTAATTGGAAGTTCAGGAGAATAGAGTACTATTTCCATGTCATAGTTTGCTCTACTAAGTACTAGCTAGTAGTAGTTTGCTAGATTGCTTGGAAATAGGAACTGAAAGGTGAAAGAAATGTGAACGATCATCATTACAGGAGTAGCTGATACTAGCTAGTACCAACACAATGAAGACACCTCTTCTGATTGGTCTGCTATCTATGCCAAATGAAATAAATTGTGCATGCATGCATTGCAATGGTGTCGTTTCGTAGTTAACTAGCTAGCTAGCTAGACTACTATCAGGCAGGTAGATGGTACTGCAGTAGTGAAGCCTACTAGCTAGCTAGTAGTAAGGTTGGCTCTGGCGCCATGGGGATGCCACTACAGTACGGTACGTCGTATGACTCGTATCCCCTCCAGGAGGAACGGCCGAGTCCTGGCAGTCAACTGAGTGTACTGTACGGTTGGCTCTATCTCAACTAGCTATTATTTTAGTAGTTAAAAGTAGATAGTACTAGAAACCGCGGTGCCAAAATTGGCTCTGGGTTTTGGGGATGTGACACCAAAAGTGAGACGCCTTCTCTTTTATGCAGCCTCGCATTTAAGCCCTTTGTCATGTCACAAAATCGGATGTGTTCCAGTGCTTTCTGTGGTTATAGAAATTCGAGACGTGAATGCAGCAGCAGCAACCAGCAAGAGCCAGCTCTCAATTTGTTCAGTGCCATTCCTACTGCACACCAAGTAGAAGTTCCAGGAGAAAGGACCTCACAGCTGCAGAAGATGCCCTATCTAGTAGCTAGCTGGCTAGCTAGTAGTAGTAGATATCATCAACAAATAAATTGTTGTCTTCTCATCTATCCCACTTTTCCTAGCTAGATAGCTAGATCGTTGTTCGAAGATTATTGTTGGCTTCATTCGAATTCATTGGAATAACCGGCAAACGTCCACCACTCCACCTATCTGGCTACATATATAGCAGACGTTGTGTTTCTTCATAAACATGTCTCACCACCATCATCATTGCGATTCCTTGTCCGGAGAGGACCAGCTAATGCAAGACCAACTAATGCAAGATCCTCTTGGTGACTTTCCAAGTGGTGATGGAAATTATTATCCTGATCCAAAGGGGCCTACAAACAGAAACAGAAACAGTAACATGTATGGTCACAGCATCCCCACCACGACGCAGCAGGTTCCAGGTACAGCCTATTCACTGCCCGCACAACCACCATTGATGACGGCCCAACAGCAAGGTCAGTATGGCCAAGGCCCAGGACAGCCGCTTTCCAGGGAAGATACTTGGGCTTATCCGATTGGACAGCCGCAAGCCCTGCAGATGCAGCAGCAGGTCCCACCCGCTGGCATCCATCATGCTAATCCTTATTTGCAGCCTGGTATGCCCTACCAGCGCCACGAAACACCCAGTCCTTTATGGTTGGATGAATCGCACAGCAGCCGAGTATCAGCTCAGCAAGCAGGAGGAAGAGGAATGCCGGGTGTCGATGTTTCATCCCTTTCGCTTCCTCCTTTGGCAAACAACGGTCGCCACCCCAGTTCATCTCTCAATAATGTTGTATACCCAGGTGCTGTTCCAGGTCAATATCCAGGAAGTGGCGGAGGAGCAAGGATCAGCGGTCCGCTCCCAGCTGCTCCGGTCAATTATTCGTCACCACACCAGCAGCCGCAACAACATCGCCCGCCACGTAATATTAGGTTGATTGATTCGACTCCCGTGTCGCCCGGGGGCGACTCCACCAGTGTGGCCATGTCGGCGCACAACCAACAGGCAGCCATGGCTACTCAAGAGCAGTTCAATCAATTGCTTGGTCAGTTTCAAGCGCTGGCTGGTGAGTTGCAGGTGATCAAGCAACATCAGCAGCAGAGCCATCCAGGGATAAACAACACGTACCACGACCCGCAGCAACAGCAGCAGCAAAGCCATCCAGGGATAAACAACATTTACAACGACCCGCAGCAGCCGCAGCAACAGCGGGCTTTTGGTGGAACATCCTTTGGTACGACGAGCCAACAAAGCGGCGGTTCTTCTAACCACTTCCAGCAACTCCAGCAGCAGCAGCAACTGCAACAACATCCATATCAGAACCACGACCCGCAACAGCAACAGAGGCCCCATGCGAGCCATCACGCAAGATCCATATCTGCAGAGAGTAGATCTGCGATTCCGCCTACGGCTGGACACATTCCTGCTTCCACGTTGTCGTCGACCTGCTTTGACCAAACGAAATTGGACGACAGAAAGCCCGCAGCCGAGGAGAAGCATCATCGCCCTCTCGCGTCCGTCGAGAATGCAATTGGAAAGCCAGAAGAAGTACCTTGTTTGGAAAAATATCACGTGATCTTAGGGGCTTCCAAATTTGCAACGACACTCACATACCTCTACAGAGAATTCATCCGTGGCATCTTCCCCAAGTCCCCCAAGGTTGAGATGAGTGACTTGTACATGATGTTGCAATTGGCCTACAAATGCCACACCAAGGGATCGACCATTCCTGATTATGCCATGGAGGACATTTTTTGGAAAAAGGCGCCGTCCGACATGGACCTCAGCACGGTCATGAAAGTTCGGTTCTTTGAAGAGGAAGATGGGACACGTACTACAGCCTTTATCCCGGCCACTGAGGAACAGATCAAAAAAGATATCGAAAAGATCCGAACCAGGTACGAACGTGACCAACTTCCCCTCAAAAAGGAATATGGTTTTTTGCGAAAGAGAAAGAGTGGCGCAAAAGAAAAGACCAAACGCAGAGCTGTTCAAAATCAACAGCGAAAGGTGGGATGAAAATGATTTGGAGGAGCTGATAAAATCCCAAGGTTTGTTTGAAAAAAAGTATACAGTGGTTCTGGACAACGTTTTTGAAAAAGAGAATGCGAAAGAAGTTGTTTTGGATAAACTGGAAGATATGCAAAAATCAGAACAAATATTTCTTGTTCTAGAGAGTGCTGTCAATGCAGACGTGGTAAAAAAATTTGAAAAGTATTCAGAGAAGGTTCAGAAATTTGAGAAAATAGAGAAGAAAGATAAATTCAATATATTTTGGGTTGCAGATGGTTTGCTACAAAAAGATAAAAAAAGTCTTTGGGTGTCGTATCTGGAGGCTTTGTCCAAAGGTGCTGTAGCAGAGGAAATTCATGGAATATTTTTCTGGCAAATAAAAAACATGATACTGGCAAGTCGCTCTACGATGCGAGTGTCTTGCGAACAATCTTCGTCGAATTCGAAAACGCAGACTGGGAATCGGAAATGGAGGACTTTCACGGCACGGACGTGGAAGTACCGGCCACCGTCACCGTCGATGGCAAGAAGTATCCGAACGTCGGCTTTCACTACCGCGGCATGTCCTCGTATATGGGTGTCTCGACAGGTCTCAAGCGATCGCTGAATGTGTCTCTCGATCTCGCGGATTCGAAGCAACGGCTCTACGGAGCGAAGACGCTGAACTTGCTGAATGCTCACGAAGACGCATCGATGCTGAATCCGGTTCTCTATTCGCACATCGCACGCAACTACATCCCGGCTCCGAAGGCCAATATGGTGAAGGTCGTCATCAACGGCGAAAGCTGGGGCCTGTATTGCAATGTGCAGCAGTTCGACAAAGTCTTCCTGAAGGAGAACTACAAGACCGACAAGGGCACTCGCTGGAAGGTCCGTGGCAACCCGGGAGCGCAGAGCGGCCTGGAATACACGGGCGACAATGTGGAAGACTACAAGCGCAAGTACGAGATCAAGTCCGGCGAAGATGAAAAAGCGTGGAAGGCCCTGATCAACTTCTGCAAGGTGTTGAACACGACCCCACCGGACAAGCTTGAGGAAGCGCTGAAGCCGATCGCGAACATCG
>ENA-ORBV01007411-ORBV01007411.1-microbial-mat-metagenome-genome-assembly--contig:-NODE-7411-length-18849-cov-4.222406_pt1 | contig 18849 bp, 12 predicted proteins | sample MGYA00237777_ERZ505514 | MGnify/ENA primary metagenome ERZ505514 (study PRJEB26160, sample SAMN06269048) | microbial mat metagenome | isolation source: Oligotrophic lake microbial mat | place... | reverse complement strand
GTTTCCCCATGACCTACAGCAACTTCGTCTCCCGCGTTTCCATCCAGCGCCCGTCGCCCGCGGCTTCCGCCGCGAAGCCCGTCCGTCCTTTGCCAAAGAAGGCGCGCAAGGCAGGGCGTCGCCGAGTCGCGGCTTCATTGGCAGTCGCCGCGCTGGCGTTGTGTGGCACCGGCGAAACTCGGGCCGACGCCGAGCCGCAGATCATCCCGGCACCGGGCACGATGTTCTTTGCCGAAGACCCGGATCGTCCGGCATTCGTCGAGTGGACGGAGCGCGATGAGTCGGTGGTTTTCGACCATCCACTTTTCGAGCAATTCAAGGCCGCAACTGCGGAGATACGGACGGTCGCGCCGCAGCGGCGTCAGCAAGCGAGCCTGCTGACGATGATCCTGCTCGGCGGCGGCGTGGGCGCGGCGCTTTTCCAACTCCGCCTGCTCCGGCGTGCCGATCTCACCTGTTGAACGGCGAGCTATTTCCGCCAACCGCGTGGTTTGCGGCCGGGGATTCTCACCGCCGGATAAAGGCCCGGACAGCAACCCATCTGCTCGACGAAAGCTTTGTTGAACGCGCTTAGGCTGCTGTAGCCGACGGCGAACGCGGCCTCGGTGACATTGGCCTTGCCGGTCTTGAGCAACTCCGCGGCGCGCTCGATGCGCTTGGTTCGCAGGTAACGCGGGATGCTCATGGCCGTCTCCTCGGCGAAGATGCGGCTGAGGTGGAAGGGGCTGCACGCGACTTCCACTGCGAGCATTTCGAGTGACGGCGGATTCTCGATGTCGCGCTCGATGAGATAGCGCACACGCTCGACGCGCTCGCGGTTGTGCCGCTGATGGCGCTGGCAGAAAAGTTCGCGCGGGGCGTCCGCGGCGAAGAGCGTCTGCGCAAGGATCTCGAACACCTTGCTGCGATACCAGAGCGGGCGTGCGGCTTCGGGCACGGGCGGCTGGAGCAGCATGCTGCGCATGGCAAACAACGATGCTGGCAGGGTGCCGATTTCCAGCCACGCCGGCGGTTTTCCCGAGCTCTCCATGAATTGGCGCACGGGCTCTTTCAGTCGCGCGCGGTTTTCACCGAAGTGTGTGAGCAGAAATTCACGGCCCATTTCCAGCGTGAGAAAACGATGCAACGAACCAGCAGCACGGCGGGCCTTTGGCCGGCCGGGATGTGTTGTGTACATGGCGACCTGTGCCGCTTCGATGCTTCGCTCGACCGCGCCGTCCTGCAGCGTGCCGGAGCCGGAGAAATTCAGGCAAATCTCCAGGCAGCCGGGGTGAAAGCTGCGCGCCCAATCCATGTCCGCATCAACCTGGAAATCGTGCCACTCGACGCTCACCCCGCCGCCGAAAAAGCTCCCGTCGAGCGGCCGCCACACGCCCTTCACGCCCGCCCAAGCGGCTTGCTCAGATGAATGAGAGCCGGGAGTCGAGGGTGGAGGTGAAGGATGATCCGGCCAAAGCATCCCTGCGATCCAGTCTCAATAAGGTGGAAGCGTCAAATCATTTCATGGGCTCTGATTTGTCGAGGGGCGCGTTCCGTCGCGGCGAAATCGCCGGTGGGTTTAGAAGCCGAGACCCGGCGGCAGGCCCATGCCGGAGGTCAGCTTGCCCATTTCCGATTGCTGCAATGCCTTGCCTTCCTCGATCGCTTTTTGCACGCCGCTCAGGATGAGATCTTCGAGCATCTCGACGTCTTCGGGATCGATCACGCTTTTGTCTATTTTGATCGAAAGCACTTCGCCCGCGCCGTTCGCGGTCACGGTCACTTTGCCGCCGCCAGCGGTCGCGGTCACGGTTTTGTCGGCGAGCTCCGCCTGCGCCTGCGCCAATTGCTCCTGCATCTTGGCGGCTTGCTGCATCATCTTTTTGAGGTTCATGGGATTCGGATTTTTGGGGTTATGTCGGTAGGATCTCCGCCTTGAAAACATCGAGCGCCTTGCGAATGAGCGGGTCGTTTTTGAACTCGGCCATTGGGTCGGCGGCGGCTTCGGGCTTCGCTTCCACACGCGCTACGGACGAGACGACGATGCTGGCGCGTTTCTCGAGCTTGAGGGTGAGCGGTCGGCCGGCGAGTTCGGTCAGGATGGTTTCGAGGAAGCTGCGGTTGTTGGCGCGGGCGCAGGATTCGCGGGCGAGTTCGGCGTCGGGCGGGAAGGCCAGTACGGCCAACCCGTTAGAGATCTCCGTGAGCTGGCCCAATTCCAGCCAGGCAGAAATGAGGGCGCGATCCTTGCGGACGCGATTGACGAGCGCGGGCCAGATTTCGTCGGGCGAAACCGCGGGGACTACGCTGGCCTTGAGCACCGGGGGAGCGGCAGGCGTTTCGAGCACCGGTTCGGGTGGCGGAGCCGGTGCTGGCTCGGGTTTGGCGGCGGGTTCCTCGCGGATTTTTGCGACGGGAGGGGGCGTGGTCTTGGGAGGCTCGCCGAGGGAAGCGGCGACGGTCGCGCTCAGCGAAGTTCTGGCGGTCGGCATGGCTGCGACCGGTTCCGTTTTCCTTGGTGCGACAGACAGCGGAACGCTGACCGGCGGCTTCGAAATCTTCGGCCGTTCGGGCAGCGGCGCGCCACCGCGGAGCGCGCTCAGCGCGGCCAGCACCTCGGTGAGCGAGGCCTGTTCCAGCGTTTGGATGGCGCGGATCGCCGCGATCTCGAAATGCATCTTCTTGTTCGCCGCCCATTTCATCCGGCCCTCGGCGTCGGCGAATTGCTCGATCAAGCCGAGCAGCTTGTCTGGCGCGAGGCGGGCGGCTTGTCCGGCGAGCGCCTGCACGGCTTCGGCACTGAGTTCATCCTGCAATCCCTCGGGCGCGCTTTGCGCCACGAGCAGGTTGCGCAGGTGGTCGATGAGATCCGACATGAGCCGGCCCAAATCCTTGCCGGCCTCGCTTTGCTCATGAATCGCCGCGAGTGCCGCCGGGGTCTGACCTTCGATCAGATGCTCGCACAAATCCGCCACGGCCTGCCGCGCGGTGAAGCCGAAAATATTCAGCACATCCTGCTCCTCGATCTTGTCCCCGCAAAAGGCCACGAGCTGATCGAGCATCGACTCGGCATCGCGCAGCCCGCCCTCGGCCCCGCGGGCCACGGCCTCGGCGGCTTCCACGCTCAGCGCGAGCTTTTCCCGGCCCGCGATGAAGAGCAGGTGATCGCGAATCTCCGGCGTCGGGATGCGCTTCAAATCGAACCGCTGGCAGCGCGAGATGATCGTCGTGGGCACCTTCTCCACGTTGGTCGTGGCGAAGACGAATTTCACGTGCGCCGGCGGCTCCTCGAGCGTCTTGAGCAGCGCGTTGAACGACGCCGTGGAGAGCATGTGCACCTCGTCCACGATATAGACTTTGTATTTCGCCGCGCCGGTCGGCGCATACTTGGCGTTGTCGATGATGATCTCGCGGATCTTGTCCACCTGCGTGTTTGAGGCGGCGTCGAATTCGAGCACGTTCATCGAGCGCCCGTCGGCGATCTCCTGACAGATCGGGTCGTTCGGATCGAAGTCCGCCTTCGGCCCATCGGTGCAGTTCAGCGCCTTGGCGAAAATGCGCGCGGTGCTCGTCTTGCCCGTGCCGCGTGGACCGACGAAGAGATACGCCTGCGCCAGCCGGTTTTGCGCGATGGCGTTCTTCAGCGTGGTCACGATATGCCGCTGCCCGACGATCTCGTCGAACGTCTGCGGGCGGTATTTGCGGGCGAAAACCGTGTAGCTCACGGGCGAACGCTAGATGCCCCGGCGTGGATTGAAAAGCGGCAGGCGCGATTTTTTCACACTCGGCCATTGGCAAGGGGGGAAACGGGGTGATTCTCTGCGCGCATGCTCGGCAACCTCATCGGCCCCGAAATCAAAGAGCTCATCCAGGAACGCAATTTTGCGGCCCTGCGCGCAGCTTTTGAAGACTGGGCGCCGGCCGATGTGGCGGAGTGCATCACCGAGTTGCCCGAAGAGGAGCAGGCGGTCGTCTTTCGCCTGCTGCCCCACGCGCAGGCGACGGAGGTTTTCGAGTATCTCGAGGCCGATGCCCAGCAGGTGGTGCTAAAGGCGATGGGGCAGACGGAGGCCGCGCGCATCCTCAATGAGATGTCGCCCGACGACCGGACGGCGCTGCTCGAGGAACTTCCCGGCGCGGCCGTGGTGCAACTCATCCAGCTTCTCTCCCCGGAAGAAAAAGCGGTCGCGCAGACGCTGCTCAACTACCCCGAAGGCAGCGTGGGCCGCTTGATGACGCCTGATTTCATCAGCATTCGCGACGAATGGACGATCGAGCAGGCGCTCGAATACATCCGGGAACACGGCAAAGGCTCCGAAACGCTCAACGTGATTTACGTGACCGATGAGCGCGGCCGTCTGATCGACGATCTGCGCATCCGGGAAATTCTGATCCGCCCGGTTGCCACGCGCATTTCGGAGTTCCGCGACAGCCAATTCGTGACCCTGCGGGCGACGGACGAGCAGAGCACGGCGCTGGAAATTTTCCGTAAGTACGATCGCAACACGCTCCCGGTCGTGGACTCCGAAGACAAGCTCCTCGGCATGGTGACGGTGGACGACATGCTCGACGTGCAGGAGGAGGAGACGACCGAGGAGATGCAAAAGCTCGGTGCCGTCGAGGCGCTCGACGACCCCTACATGGACGTGCCGCTCATGGAACTCGTCCGCAAGCGCGCCGTCTGGCTGGTGGTGCTCTTCATCGGCCAGATGCTCACCGCGACGGTCATGGGCGTTTTCGAGAGGGAACTGGCCAGCGCCCTGGTCCTCGCGCTTTTCATTCCGCTGATCATCTCCAGCGGCGGCAACTCCGGCTCGCAAGCCTCGACGCTGATCATCCGCGCTCTCGCGCTCGGTGAGATCACGCTGCGCGACTGGTGGCGCGTGATGAAGCGCGAGGTCGCCTCGGGGCTGCTGCTGGGCGCGATGCTCGCGTTCATCGGCTTCCTGCGCATCGTCATCTGGGCGCAGTTCAGCGATTCCTACGGGCCGCACTATCTCTTTATCGGGGCGACCGTTTCCGCGGCGGTGCTCGGGGTGGTGCTGTGGGGGACGGTTTCCGGTTCGATGCTGCCGCTGATTCTCCGTCGCTTCGGCATCGATCCCGCGACTTCATCCGCGCCATTCGTCGCCACGCTGGTCGATGTCACGGGGCTGATCATCTACTTCACTGCCGCCGCGGTCATTCTGCGCGGGACGGTTCTTTAAGCTGCGCGCCGGCTCAGCCGCACATCCATCCACACGGCGAGGATGAGCACCGCGCCGCGCGCGATGAATTTTTTCTCCGGCTCGACCGCGAGGAGCGACATGCCATTGAGCAGGCAGGCCATGATGAGCGCACCGGCGAGCACGCCGAGCACATTGCCGCGCCCACCTTTCAGCGAAGCGCCGCCGATCACACACGCCGCGACCGCATCGAGTTCCATGAGATCGCCGACCGTCGTCGTGGAACTGCCGCCGTAGGCCGTCTGCATGAAACCCGTCAGCGCGACGATCCCACCCATGAGCGTGAAAGCGCCGATCGTCACGCGCTCCACCGGGATGCCGCTGATCAGCGCGGCCTCTTCATTGCCGCCGATCGCGTAGAGGTAACGTCCGAACGGCGTGTGCTGCGTGAGCACCCAGACCGCGAGCGCGACCGCGCCGAGGATGAGCGCGGGCAGTGGCACGCCGCGGAATTGGTTCGTGACCAGCACGAAGAGGAAGAGCACCTGCGCGGCGAGGAAGAGCTTGAGGAAGGTGAGTTCGCCGTCGTCCGTCTCGAAGCCGTAGCTCTTCCGCGCCGCCCGCGACTTCAACCGGGCCACGACCAGCGCGACGACGACCAATCCCGCCAGCGCGTAGCCGACGATGGGTGGCAGGTAGTAGGTGGTGAGCAGGGAGTAAAGATTGCGCTGCCCGCCGGGCGCGACGGGGATGGTGTGGTTGTCGATGACCAGCCAGAAGAGGCCTTTGAACACGAGCAGCCCGCCGAGCGTGATGATGAATGCCGGGATGCGCTGCCGCACGATGAGCGTGCCCATCGCGCTCCACAGCGCCAGCGCGCCGACGAGCGCGAGCAGCAGTGCGAACGGTGCGGGCCATTGGTGATTCGTCACGAGCACCGCGGCCGAGCCGCCGATCAGCCCGACGCCGCTACCCGCGCTGAGGTCGATGTGTCCGGGCAAAATCACGAGCAGCATGCCGATGGCGAGCGTCGCGGTGATCGAGAAATCGATCATGAGCAGCGAGAGATTGCGCGCGCTCAGGAAGTTGAAATCCGGCACCTTGAACGCGAAGAACGCGCACACGGCAAAGAGCGCGAGGGCCAGCGAGAGATCGCGGAGGTTCAGGCGGGAAGACATGCGCGGGGGGGAGGTCGGGATGGCATAGCACAGGGCGCGGCGAAATTGCCAAGCCCAAAGCCCGCGGATGGAGTCGGTCGCTTACCCCAGCCCCGGCACGCTGGTCGCGGCGCTGCTGCCGAAGCGGTCCGCTTCCACGCCCATCTTCTGCAGCATCTGCACGTAGAGATTGCAGAGCGGCACGTTGTTCTTCGCGTCGAAGCCGAGGTGCTGGCCGTGCTTGAAGCCGCCGCCCGCGAGCAGGATCGGGAGGTTGCGCCAGTCGTGGCTGTTGGCGTTGCCGAGGTTGCTGCCGAAGAGGACCATGGTGTTGTCGAGCAGCGGCGCACCGCCTTCGGTCTTCTGCTTGAGCGCGCCGAGCAGTTTGCCGACCGCCGCCATCTCAGCCTTCTCGATGAGTTCGAGCTGGCGGATCTTCTCCGGGTCCTGGCCGTGGTGCGAAAGATTGTGATGATCGATCGAGACGCCGGGCACGGGCGGCACGTCGCCGCGGCCCTGCACGAGGATGGTGATGAGGCGGGTGCTGTCGGTCTGGAGCGCGAGCGGGACGAGTTCGAAGAGAAGCTGCAGGCGCCCGATGATGTCGTTGTTTTCCGCGATGTCGGTGGGTTTGGTCGCGTCGATTTGCGGCTTCGGCTTTTGCACCCAGTCCTCGGCCTTGGCGAGGCGCTGCTCCATCTCGCGGACGGAGGTGAAGTATTCGTCGAGCTTGTCGCGATCCGCGGCCCCGACGCGCGCGCCGAAGCGTTTCGCTTCATCACCCACCGTGTCCATGATGCTCCGCCCTTCGCGCAGCTTTTTCATCTGCCGCCCGATTTCGTCGGGCGTGCCGTTGATGAAGAGCTTGGCGAAGACGACCGATGGTTTTGTTTCCGCCGGGATCATCACGCCGCTGCGGGTGTAGCTCTGGCTGACGTTGTTCGTGCCGAGCGTGAGCGATGGGTAGCGTGTCTCGACGCCGTTCTTTTCCGCGACGAATTGATCGAGCGAGATCGTATTCCGAAAGCCGCCGAGGCCGGGATGCCGCGCGGAGGTGAGCCACGTCATCTCGGACGAATGCCCATCGGCGCCGGATTGATCGGGATGCGAAAGGCCGGAGAAAATCGTGAAGTCGTTCCGGTAGTCCTTGATGAGGTCAAGATACGGCGTGGGCGTGTAGTCGCGTCCCGTCTCGGTGGGGAAAAGCGCGGGGCCGTAAATGCCGAGGCTGGTGCAGACAGCGACGAGGCGCTTCGGCACGCTCGCTGGCGCAGCAAGCAGCCGCTGCGGCCACATCGCATCGAGGAAAGGCAGCGCGAGGGAGACGCCGGTGCCGCGGAGGAAGGCGCGGCGGGAGATAGGCGAGTGAGCGATGTTCATGGCGTCTTACTTGGTTTGGAAAATGGGACTCTGGACGACTTCGTGGACGAGCGTGCGCAGGCCGCCGCCCTGTTGCTTCACCTTGGCAACGATGCTGTCCACCGCGGGTCGATCGGCGAAGCTGATCCCAGCACCGGTCGAATAGATGACGACCTTGCCGGTGAGGGCGGTGATGACCTGATCGGGATTGGCGAGCAGCAGCTTTTTGAAATCCTGAATGCCGGTGAAAGCCTGGCCATCGGCGAGTTGCCCGCTCGCATCCACGGGCTGGCCGAGCTTTACGAAGTGCCGGCGGTTGCGGGAGTTTTTCACGCTCACGGTTTCACCCTTATCCTGCGAGCGGTAACGCTCGCGGTAGCCGCCGATGACGTCGAAGGATTCCAGCGCGAAGCCCGGCGGGTCCATCTTGCTGTGGCAGCCGACGCACGTCTCGGAGGTGCTGTGTTTGGCGAGTTGCTCGCGGACGGTCGTCGCGCCGCGGGTGTCCGGTTCGATGGAGCCGACGCCCGGCGGTGGCGGTGAAGGCGGCTGCCCGAGCAGCTTTTTCATCACCCACGCGCCGCGGAGCACGGGCGAAGTGGTGGTGCCGTTGGCCGTGACCTTGAGCACGCTGGCCTGTGTGAGCACGCCGCCGCGCGGGCTCTCGGGCGGCAGCGCGACTTTGCGGAAGGTCTCTCCTTCCACACCCTCGATGCTGTAATGCGCGGCGAGGCGGCTGTTCAGAATCGCGAAGTCGGAGTGGATGACGTTGGTCACCGGCAGGTTGTTTTTCAGCAGCTCGGCGAAGAATTCCTCGGTCTCCTGCACCATCGAGACGACCAGCAGTTCGTCCGCTTCCGGGTAGAGCTTTTTGTCCGGAGAAGTGGCGTCGATGTTGCGCAGGTCGAGCCACTGGCCGGTGAAGTTCGTCACGAAGGCGCGCGCTTTTTCGCTCTTCAGCAGGCGCTCGGTCTGCGCGCGGAGCACCGCGGGTTGCGTGAGTTTTTTTTGCGCAGCGAGCGCGAGCAGTTCGTCGTCGGGCAGGGTGCTCCAGAGGAAATAGGAGAGCCGGGAGGCGAGTGCGTAGTCGTCGAGTTTGCCGGGCGCTTCCATGAAGAGCAGAAACTGCGGCGAGGTGAGCACGGCGCGGAAAGCCACGCGGACCGCGTCGATGAAGGGGCGCTGCGCATCGAGTTCGACCATCGCGAGCTGCACAAAACGATCCGCCTCACCCGGTTCCAGCGGCCGGCGAAAAGCGCGCGTGGCGAATTGCTCGATCGCCTGACTGGCACTCGCCCGCGGATCTTCCGGTGCGAATTCGTAGGCGACGCTTTTGTTTCCCCTGCGCTTCGCGTCCTCGATTTTGCGCAGCGGTGTTTCGCCGAAGAGATTCTTCATGCTCCGCGGCGGCCACTCCTGCGCGATCGGCCCCTCTACTTCCACCCACTGCAGTGCGAGGCCGGCGCCGGTGAACTCCTTCGCGCCAATGTTGTAGACGTTCCCGCCTTTCGCGTCGGAGCCGGTATTCGTCGGCTCGATGCGCAGGAAGTCGTTGTTCCGAAGCTGCGCGGTGAACTCGACGACGCGCGGCTGATCGGGCGGCATGTCAAACCAACCGAGCAGGATTTTCTCACGGAAGTTGTCGCTATAGACGCGCATCGGGATCGTCTGCCCGCCGCTCTGAAAACCGGAGGCGCTCACGCGAATGCGATACGTGCCCGCGGGGTGCTGGCCGATCTTGCGGACCTGCGCGGCGGGGTAGCCTTCGTTAAAAAAGACGATCGCGTCCGGGAGTTCGCGCAGCAGGTGGCGGTGTTTGCTCTTCGGATCGTTGGGGTTCGAGAGCGTGCCCTCCGGCGTATCGAGACTTTTGCGGACGCTTTCTTCGTCCTTGAGGAACCAGCGGCCTTTGAGCGGTGTCGGCTCCGGGCCGAGTTGGATCGCGGCGTCGAGCGCCACGTCGGCGGCTTCGAGATACTTCTCCATCTGCAACGTCGAGAGCCGCAGCCCCTCGGCCACGGTGTCGAAACCGTGCATCGAGGAATCGCCCGGCAGCAGATCGACGAGCCGGGTCGGGATGCCGAGCAAATCCTGCACGGTGCGCTCGTACTCCACGCGGTTGAGCCGGCGCAGCACAGCGCGGCCGTTTTGCGCCTGCCGCCGTCCGTCGAAGTTGCGCAATTCGCCGCCGATGTTCGTGAGGAAAGCACTCGCGGCAGCGGCGTCGGGGCGCGCTTTCTTCTTCGGCGGCATCTCGCCTTTGCTGACCGCATCCACGATCTTCACCCAGCGGTCGAAGTTCTCGCGCTCGTCCAGATTCCAGCCGAGCGAGGTCAGATCGAGGCCGCCTTTTTTGGTCTCCGTGTCGTGGCAGTCCGCGCAATGCTGCTCGATGAAATCCGCCGGTTTGGAAGCTGCGAACGCGCCGGGCGCGAGGGCGATCAACAACGGAAACAGACGACGGAAGAGGGGGGACATCGGGGCGCAGGCTATACCGGTAAATCCGCGCCGCAAGACGCGCTTAGGTCTCGCGTTTTCATGCGGCGGTCGGTGCGCCGGCCAGGAGCGTCTGCGCCGCTTCGAGCTGGGTGCGGGTGCCGAGCAGGAGCACGCGGTCTTCGGCGCGGAGTTCCTCGTCCGGGCCGGGGTTGACGACGTTTTCACCCGTGCGCTCGATGCCGACGATGCTCGCGCCTGTGGCGGTGCGTAGGCCGAGTTCGCCGATGAGTTTGCCCGCGGCCGGGGAAGCCGCGGCGATAGTGACCAGATTCAGCTCAGCCTCGCGCATCAGCGAGGGCAGGACGGGCGCGGCGAGCTGGGGCGATACGGCAGGCTTTTCAGCGAGAGTTTCGTGAAGAGCGGCCTGCGCCTTGGAATACACACGGATGAAGTGGCGGCGCAGGAGCACGACCGCGGCGGCGATGATCAGCGCGAGGACGATCAGGACTTTGCGCGAGGGTAGGATCGCCGAGCTGAGCACGAGGACGAAGGGGACGAGCGCAAGGCAGCCGGCGACGAGGATGGTGGTGCTGATGATCGCGCGGTAGGCGTCGGTATTCGCCCCGCCCGCCGCGCGTCGCACGCTGATCTCACCGACGAGCATGCCCATCGCCTGGAGCTTGCGCACGGCGGCGATGAAGAGCGGCAGGCTGACGAGCATCGCAGCGAGCCAGAGCATCGCCTTCAGCCCCTCGATGCCGCCGGGTGCGGTCGGCCACCAGGCGAAGGCCCGATTGCGCAGCGCCGCCGCGGTGATGAAGACGCCGGCGATGAGCAGGAGATTGATCGCGATCTGCCACGCCCATTTGCGGATCAGCCCGCCCGCGAAGCCACCCCGGCGGGAGTTCGCGGCCTGCCCGACCCAGCGGGTGTAGGCTTCGAGCGCCCCGGCCAGCGGGCGCGGTGCGGCACGGTCGAACCAGCCGACGACGGTATCCGACGCGCGCAGCAGGTAGGGCGTGAAGAGTGTGGTCAGCGCGGAAACGGCGACGGCGATGGGGTAGAGGAAACTGCTCGTGACATTCAGCGAGAGCCCGAGCGCGGCGATGATGAAGGAAAACTCCCCGATCTGCGCGAGGCCCATGCCCACGCGCAGCGAGGTGCGCTGGTCATGCCCGGCGAGGAAGGTGCCGAGAGCGCAGGTCAGCACTTTCCCGATGACCACGGCGGCGGTGATGATGAAGATCGGCCCGGCGTATTGCACGAGCACCTTGGGATCGATGAGCAGGCCGATGGAGACGAAAAAAACCGCGCTGAAAAGATCGCGCACCGGATGCGTGAGCGCCTCGATCTTCGCGATCTGCCGGGACTCGGCGATGATTGCGCCGATGAGGAACGCGCCGAGCGCCACGCTGTAACCGAGCTTCACCGCGAGCAGCGACACGCCGAAGCACAGCCCCACGACGGTCACGAGCAGCATCTCGTTGCTTTTGAATTTCGCGACGTAGTTGAGCAGCCGCGGCACGGCGATGAGTCCACCGATGAGCAGCGCGCCGAGGAAGGCGCTGAGCTGGAGCACGGTGCGCCCGATGTCTTCCATTGCCAGGGAACCCGTGACCGCAAAGCCCGAGAGCAGCGCGATCATGACGATGGCGAGGATGTCTTCCACGACGAGGATGCCGAAGATCAGGCTGGCGAATTTCTCCTTAGTCTTCCCGAGTTCCTCGAGAGCCTTGATGATGATCGTGGTCGAGGAGATGGCGAGGATCGCGCCGAGGAAAACGCAATCCATCTGCTTCCAGCCAAAGAGCCGCCCCAGCTCGTAGCCGACGAAGACCATGAGCAGGATCTCCAGCGTGGCCGCGATGAACGCCGTGGCCCCGACGGCGCGCAGCTTGCGCAGGCTGAATTCCAGCCCGAGCGAAAACATGAGGAAGATGACGCCCAGCTCCGAGAGCGTCTCGATCGCGTGTTTGTCGGCGATGAGTGGGAAGGGCGGCGTGTGCGGCCCGATGATCACGCCCGCGAGGATGTAGCCGAGGACGACCGGCTGCTTGAACTGCCGGAACAGCACCGTGACGATCGCGGCAACGATCATGACGATGGCAAGGTCCTGGAGAAAAGTAAGGTGATGCATGGTCTGGCTTTTGGGCGTCGTGCATGGGGTGTGGCCCGCCCCTGTCGGTGGGCGTAGGGCCGACGGCGGGCGGAAATGAGGAGAGCAGACCTTCACGAAGACCCGCGGACATCCACATCCCTGATGGCGGCGGATAGTAATCCGCCGCCTTCAATCACCGCAAGGGGAGGCTTGGCGAACGCCGCGATTTTCGTGCGATCGACCCGGCACGAGGGTGCGGATCGGGCTAGTCATCGGGTGCGACTTGATGGGTAAAGGTGCTTGGCGCGCGTGTCCATCGACGGCCAAAGATTAAGCGACGGACGTATCACTTATCCCATGAATGCCCGAACCCTTCGACTCATCATCAATGGCAAAGCCGCTGGTGCTGAGGGACTCCGCGAAGGCGTCGAGTTCCTGCGGAAAGCCGGGCATCGTGTGGAAGTGCGCGTGACCTGGGAGCAGGGCGACGCGAATCGCTGGGTGGTCGAGTCCCAGGAGGAGGTCGTGGTGGCCGTGGGTGGTGATGGGACAGTGCATGAAGTGGTGCAGGGCTTGATGGATCGGCCCGCCGGTCATCGCCCGGCACTCGGGATCGTGCCGATGGGGACAGCGAATGATTTTGCCAACGGGTGTGGCCTTCCTCTCGATCTGCCGGGGGCGCTCGATCTCTGTGCAAACGGAGCACTCGTGCCGATCGATGTCGCCCGGGCCAACGATCGTTGGTTCATCAACGCCGCGTGCAGCGGTTTCGGAGCGGAGGTGACGGCCAATACGCCGCTCGAACTCAAGCGACTGCTTGGCGGCGCGGCCTACACGGTCATGGCTGCGCTGCTCGCGATCAATTTCAAGCCTGCGCAAGGCCGGCTGGTTCTGCCAGAAGGTGAGCTCCACGGGAGTTCCGTCGTAGCGATCATCGGCAATGGTCGTCAGACCGGTGGCCAGCCCGTCACTCCCAAGGCGCTCATCAACGACGGTCTGCTCGACGTGCTCGTGATCCGGGAAGTGCCCGCGAGCGGCTTGCTCCAGGCGGCCCGCGAATTGCAGGCGCTCGAGCCGGACGGTGAATACATCTTCTACCGGCAGGCGCCGTGGGTGGAATTCCATCCCGACCATCCGATGCCGATCAACCTCGATGGCGAGCCGGTCGATTTCGACTGCGTGCGCTGCGAGGTGGTGCCGGAAGCGCTGCGCCTCATCGTTCCGCCCGATTGTCCAGCCCTGGCCCCGGCTCGCGGCTAGCGCTCGACTCGATCACGGTTGGCCGGTGAAGTTTGCCTTGGCGACGCGCAGGATATTGCCGCCGAGGATGCGGCGGATGTCGTCGTCGGAATAACCGCGCTGGACGAGGCCGAGGGTGAAGAGCGGCCAGTTCGTCCACGCGAGGCTTTGCTCCATTTCCGGGGTGGTCTGGAAGTCGTCCTTGGGCCAGAGGTGTTCCCATTTCGGACTGATGCCGCCGGGCAGGGTGCCATCAGCGCGGCGCTGGATTTTGGCGCGTTCTTCCTTCTCGAAGCGGGAGGCGTAGGCCACGTCGGTGCCGATGGCGACATGCTCGATGCCGAATTTTTTGGCGACGTAGTCGAGGTGATCGAGGAACGCGCCGATGTCGCCTTTGCCGCCGAGGAAACGCGGGATGCAGCAGATGCCGACGAGCCCGCCGGTGTCGCAGATCGCCTTGATGGTGTCGTCTGGCTTTCCGCGGAAATGGCGATACAGCCCCGCAGCGCTGGTGTGGCTCGCGACCATCGGCTTGGCCGAGGCCTTGGCGGCGTCAAAGGCGGTTTTCCAGCCGGAGTGCGCGGTGTCGACGATGACTCCGCTCCGGTTCATCTCGGCGACAACGGCGCGGCCGAAGTCGCTCAGGCCGGCATCCTGCGGCTCGCCCGCGCCATCGCCGATCACGTTCCGGCGGTTGTAGGTGAGGTGCATCATGCGGATGCCGAGCTGCTGAAAGATGCGGATGAGGCGCAACTCGTCGCGCACGCTTTCGCCGGCTTGCGGAAGCGGGACGCCGTTGCCGGTGAGGTAGAGGCAGAGCTGTCCGGCGGCCTTGGCGGCTTCGATGTCGGCGGGGCGCACGGCTTTGCTGAGCGTGGGCCGGAGCAGGTCGGTCGCGGAGGTGAAGCGGGCGAGGCGCTTGAGCAGGCGGACGGGATCGTTGCCCTCCTCGCCGGCGTTTTGGAAAATGCAGGTCACGCCCGCCGCGCGGAAGGCGCCGAGGAATTCCTCGCGCTCCCGGGCGTCCGTGGCCATGCGGGTCATCGAAAGTTCTTCGCGGAGATCGTTGAGTTCGCCGGGCGAGGCGCCGTCCTGAGCGGCAGCATTGAAGGCTGCGCCATCGATGGCGGCTCGTGGCGCGAAGCCGTAGGCATCGAAGACGAGCGCAGAGGTGTGAAGTGCGGCGGCGCGCTCCATCTGCGCGGTCGTTGGCTGCAGGATGGCGAGGGCGATGTCCCGGCTGCGATCGATGACCTCATTGCCCGTGCGCCACGCGGGAATCGGCGTGGCGGCGCGGGAGAAAATTTGCAGTCCACGCCAGGCGGTGACGGCGGCGGCAGCGTGGAAGCCTTGTCGGAGGAAACGGCGGCGGGAGGAGGGGAGCATGGTCGTGAAAGCGAGAGCGTGGCTGAAGTTACGATGCGGCCATCGTCTGCCCCATCGCCGCCGCGAGCAGCCGCTCGGGCGTGGCTTCGGCGCGACTGAACTCTCCGCCGAGTCGGCCTTCGTGGAGCATGAGGATGCGGTCGCTCATGCCGAGCAGCTCGGGGAGTTCGCTGGAGACGAGCACCACGGCTTTGCCCGCGTCGGTGAGGACGTTGATGAGGTCGTAGATCTCGCGTTTCGCGCCGACATCGATCCCGCGCGTGGGCTCGTCGAGGAAGACGACTTTCGGCTCGGTCATGAGCACTTTGCCGAGGACGACTTTTTGCTGATTGCCGCCGGAAAGTTTTCCGACCGTGGATTCGAGGCCGGGGGCTTTGACGTGCAGCGAAGTGAAGGCGTGGTCGTTTTTCTGAAACTCGCGCCCGGTATCGATGAGGCCGCTCTGGGTGAGGCCTCGGAGTGAGGAAAGCGAGAGGTTGAAACCGATGGGCTGGGGGAGCACGAGACCGTAGCGGCGCCGATCCTCGGACACGAGCGCCAGCCCGCGCTGCAAGATTTCATGGGGCTTAAGCGGCGGCAGCGCCATTCCATCCAGCGTGATCGTGCCGCCGTGCCGGGTGCCCCAAGCGCCGAAGATGTGCATGAGCAATTCGGTGCGCCCCGCGCCCATCAGCCCGCCGATGCCGAGCACTTCGCCGGGCGCGACGGAGAAGGAGATGTCGTGGAGACGGGGTTTGCCGGTGCGAGGATCGGCGACCGAAAGATTCGCGACCTGAAGGATTGGAACCGCAGAGGCGCAGAGGCGCGGAGATTCATCCGCCATCTCTTTTCCTCCGCGTCTCTGCGCCTCTGCGGTTTTCTGCGGCCGGCGTTCCGGGAAGAGGTCGGTGATTTCGCGGCCGACCATGTGGCGGATGAGTTCACCTTTGTTCGTCTCGCTGGTCGCAGCGGTAAAGACGGTCGAGCCATCGCGGAGCACGGTGATGCGGTCGGCGAGGGCGAAGATTTCATCGAGCCGATGCGAGATGTAGATGCAGGCGATGCCGCGTGCGCGCAGGTCGCGAAGGATCGTGAGGAGGACTTGGACCTCGTGCTCGGCGAGCGCCGCGGTCGGTTCGTCGAGGATGAGGATGCGCGAGTTCTTGGCCAGCGCCTTGACGATTTCGACGAGCTGCTTTTCTCCGACGCCGAGCTGGCCGATGGGCGCGGCGGGATCGATGGAGACGCCGAAGCGGTCGAGCAGTGCGCGGGCGTCGCGATGCATGCGCGGCCAGTCGATGAGCCCGCCGCGCGTCGGGGCGGCGCCGAGGAAGATGTTCTCGGCGACGGACATTTCGTCGATCAGCGCGAGTTCCTGATAGATGACAGCGAGGCCGGCGCGTTCGGCGTCGGCGATGCCGTGGAAGACCGCGGGCTGACCGTCGATGAGCAGCTCGCCCTCGTAGCTGCCATGGGCGTGCAGGCCGCTCAGGAGCTTGATCAGCGTGGATTTCCCTGCGCCGTTTTCGCCGCAGAGGGCGTGGATTTCCCCGGAGCGCAGGTCGAAGGAAACGTCGCGCAGGGCGATGACGCCGGGAAATTTTTTGGTGATACCGCGGGTGGTGAGGACTGTGCTCACGGGTTGGCGGATGCGGGTTTTTTGGGCCGCGCCGCCAGCCGCAGCGCGAGGTCCGGAGCGCGGGAAATCGGGGGATGATCCATGGCGTGCAGGCAGGTCATGCCTGAAACCGCCCGCTAAACGCAAGCCGCGCGTCGCGCCGTCGGCGACTGCGCGCCGAGTGGCGGCTTGCCCGGCGCGGTTGCGCGCGCGAGCATCCGCGCATGCCTGAGTCCGACCCCGCCGCTGCCGCAGACTCGCTGCCGCGCGATTTTCACACCACCCGCTGGAGCCTGGTCTTGCAGGCCGGCGGCGTCGGGACGCCGGCCAGCGCGGGGGCGCTGGAGACGCTCTGCCGCGCTTATTGGGCGCCGCTCCATGCCTATGTGCGGCGGCGCGGCTACGGACCGGAGGAGGCGCGCGACCTGACGCAGAGCTTCTTCGCGATGGTGCTAGCCAAGGATTTTTTCGGTGAAGCCGATCGCGCCCGCGGAAAGTTCCGTTCGTTCCTGCTCGGCTCGCTGCACCATTTTCTTCTTAACGAATGGGACAAGGCGCGGCGGCTGAAACGCGGCGGCGGGCAGATCATCGTGTCGCTCGACGAACGCGACGCGGAAGATCGCTACCTCCACGAGCCGATGGATCATCTTTCGCCGGAGAAATGTTTCGACCGGCGCTGGGCGGAGACGGTGCTCGATCGCGTGCTGGCGCGGCTGCGCGGGGAGTACGAGAAGGCGGGGCACGGCGAGCGGTTCGAGCGCTGCAAGCCGTGGCTGGTCGGTGGCGAAACGGAGGGATCCTACGCGGAGGTGGCGGCGCAGTTGGGGCTCGAGGAAACGGGCGTGCGCACGCTGGTGCATCGGCTGCGGCGGCGCTTTCGCGAGCTGACGCGCGCGGAAATCGCGGAGACGGTCAGCGGCCCGGCCGAGGTGGACGAGGAAATCCGCGCGCTCTTCCACGCCCTCTCCGGATGAGCGCGCGTTTCGTCTGCCACGATTCCGGGCGCACGCTGTAAAGCACCTGCATGAACATCCTCCACCAAGTCTGCCCGCAATGCGGCGCGGAGCGGACCGCCGAGGTGGCCGAAGGGCTCTGCCCGGCGTGCCTCTTCGCAGCAGTGCTGGCGGACGATGCGCCCGAGGAGGACGAGTCGCCGGACGCGGTGCGCTTTGGCGATTTCGTGATCCTCGAGCAAATCGCGCGGGGCGGCGCGGGCGTCGTCTATCGGGCGCGGCAGACCAGTCTCGGGCGCATCGTCGCGTTGAAAATCATCTCCGGCGCGGAAGCCGACGCGGCGGATTTTCTCGAGCGTTTTCGGATCGAAGCCGAGGCGGTGGCCAGTCTCGATCATCCGCACATCGTGGCCGTGCATGCCTTTGGCGAGCAGGGTGGCCAGTATTTTCTGGCCATGCAGTTCATGGCCGGCGGCTCGCTGGCCCGGCGCGGTGCGGAGGAAAAGAGTGACGCATCTTCGCCGGCGGCAGCCGCGGGGCTGGTCGCCACGGTGGCGCGGGCGGTCCACCACGCGCATCAGCGCGGCATTTTGCATCGCGACATCAAGCCGGCGAATATCCTGCTCGATGACGCGGGCGAACCGCACCTCGCCGACTTTGGGCTGGCGAAGCTCATCGGCCGCGATTCGGCGATCACGCGCACGGCCACGGTCATGGGCACGCCTTCCTACATGTCGCCGGAACAGGCCGCCGGCCACTCGCGCGGGATCACCACGGCGGCGGATGTGTACGGGCTCGGCGCGGTGCTTTACGACTTGCTCACCGGCGGTCCGCCCTTTGCCGGCGCGACCCCGCTGGCGACCGTCCGCGCGGTCTTGGAAGATGATCCGCCGCGGCCGTCGCTGCGCGCGCCGGCGGTCGATCGCGATCTCGAAACGATCTGCCTGAAGTGCCTCGAAAAAAATCCCGCTGCGCGCTACCGCTCGGCGGAGGCGCTGGCCGACGATCTCGACCGCTGGCGGCGTCACGAACCAATCCTCGCCCGGCCGCTCACGGCCACCGAGCGCCTCGGGCGCTGGGCCCGGCGGCATCGGGCGCGCGCGGCCCTGCTGGCCACCGCGCTCCTCGCGCTGCTCGTCGTCGCGGTCGTGTCGTCGTGGATGAATGTGCGGCTGGTCGCGGCGCGCGGCGTGATCGCGGCACAGGGCGAAACCCGGCGGCAGGAATTGCGCGCGCTACACCTCAGCACCGGCCAGCGGCTGGCCGAGCAAGGCGAACCGTTCGCGGCCCTGGAATCCTTTGCCGAAGCGGCGCGGCTGGACGCGGGCGACGCCGCGCGGATGGCGCTGCACCGGCTGCGATTTGCGGTCACGCTGGCGAATGCGCCGCAGCTCGAACGGCAACTGGCGCATCCGGCGGGTGTGAGCAGCGCGGCCTTCAACGCGGGCGGGGATCGCATCGTGACCGGGTGCATGGA
>ENA-ORBV01007410-ORBV01007410.1-microbial-mat-metagenome-genome-assembly--contig:-NODE-7410-length-18850-cov-5.685772_pt1 | contig 18850 bp, 12 predicted proteins | sample MGYA00237777_ERZ505514 | MGnify/ENA primary metagenome ERZ505514 (study PRJEB26160, sample SAMN06269048) | microbial mat metagenome | isolation source: Oligotrophic lake microbial mat | place... | reverse complement strand
CTCCGGTCACGCCCGGCGGCCCGGCCTCTGAGACGCAGCCCGACGACCCGCTGCTCGAGGCGGAGCCCGCGCCGCCGCCGACGCGGGCCAACGAACCCGAGCCGATCGCCACGGAACTTGAGCCATTTCAAGGCCGGCCGGTTCGGCTGGTCACGTTGCAACACCCGGCGGACGTGGAAGATGCTGTACCGTTCTCGGAGCGCATCGAGCAACTCGTCCGCAACCAACTGCGGTTGCGCGAGGGTGGGGCATTCTCGGCGGAACTTGTGTCCGAGGACGTGGCCCGGCTGAACCGTCTGGGCCGCTTCAAGCGTGTGGAATCGCGCGTGCAGCAACTCGCCGACGGCGGGGTGGAACTGGTGTACATCCTTTCGTTGCAGGCGATCGTGCAGAACGTGCAGTCGGTCGGCAACAGCCGGATCTCGGACGAGGTGATCATCGGCATGGTGGGGCAACTGGAAGGGACGCCGGTGGACGCGACCCAACTCGACCGGGCCTCCCGGCGAATCGAGGCGGCGTACAAGGAAAAGGGCTATTACAACGCGCTGGTGACGGTGGATGAGACGGAACTTGCGGCCACGGGGATTGTGCTGTTCCAGGTTCGCGAGGGGGAGCGGACGCGGGTTTCGGATATCCGGTTCGAAGGCAACAACAGTTATCACCCGGACGAACTGCAATCGGAGATCAAGACGAAGGAGGCGTGGCTGCTGGAGCGGGCGCCCGTTGATTCGGACGTGATTTCGGACGACATCGGCACGCTGATCCAGTTCTACAAGGATCGCGGCCGACTGGACGTTCGTGTGGACCGCATCATCACCCCCAGCCCCAACGGCAAGGAAGCGGTGCTGACGTTCGTCATCGAGGAGGGCTCGGTCTACACGCTGCGGAGCCTGCGGATCAGCGCGGCGGAGGACGACCGCAAGGTCTTCAGCGCCGACCAGTTGATGGCGCTCATCTCGGTCAAGCCGGGGGATGTGTATTCCGACGACCGCATGAAGAAGTCGATGAAACTCATCGAGGAGGCGTACGGGAAACTGGGGTACGTCGATGTCGAGGTTCGGAAGCGGGAGATGCGTGATACCGCCGAGCCGCTCGTTGATACGGTGGTCGTCATCACCGAGGGCCAGCGGTTTTTAACCGGCGAGGTGCGGATCCGCGGCAATCGGCTGACGCGGGACGATGTTGTGCGGCATGAGATCCGCGTGCAGCCGGAGCGGCCTTTGGACGAGACCGCGGTCGCGGACACCGAGCGGCGTCTGCGGAACCGCGGGTTGTTCTCGCTGCAACCCCCGCCCAAGGTGACGATTCAGCCCGAAGACCCGACCAACCCCGGCTACCGGGACGTTCTGGTGGAGGTCGAAGAAACCAACACCGGATCCATCAACCTGGGCGGCGCGGTGAACTCCGATGCGGGGCTGCTGGCGACGCTGAGCATCACGCAGCGGAACTTTGACATCACCGACACGCCCGGGAGTTGGACCGAACTGTGGGGGGGCGACGCCTTCCGGGGCGGAGGCCAGACGTTCAACATCACCGCGCAGCCGGGAACACGGGTCCGGAACTTCTCGATCAGCCTCTCGGACCCGACGATCAACGGGTCGGATTACGCGGGCTCGGCGAGCCTGTTTTATCGGCAGCGGATCTATTCGGCGTACGAGGAGAACCGTCTGGGCACGAGGCTAGCCGTCGGGCGGCGCTTCGGGACGCGGTGGAACCTGAACACGCCCTTGCGGATCGAGAGTGTGGGGCTGGATGAAATCGATGAGGATGCTCCGGTCGATTACTTCGATGTCGAGGAGGACACGTTGCTCCTGGGCCTGGGCGCGAACATCACCCGCTCGACGCTGGACGACCCGATCCGGCCGGGTTCGGGCACGGTGACGGAGTTCGGGCTTGAGCAGGTCGCCGCGGATTCGAGTTTTCAGAAATTGCGGGCCGAGTGGATGGGGTTCTACACGCTCCGTCAGGATTTTTATGAGCGAAAGACGGTTCTGAACATCCGCTCGCGGGCCGAGTGGATTCCGCAGGACGCCGAAGAAGTTCCGTTCTACGAGCGATACTACTTGGGTGGCCGGAACTTCAGAGGCTTTGACTTCCGCGGGGCTTCGCCGGTGGGCGTTCGTAACGACACTGGCGAGGTCGGTTCGGACCCCGTGGGCGGCAACTTCCTGTTTTTCCTGGGCGCTGAGGTCGAGCAGCCGGTGTACGAGGACTTGCTGAGCATCGTCGGGTTTATCGACACGGGCACCGTGACCGACGAGCCGGGGTTTGATGAATACCGCGTGAGCATCGGCATGGGGTTCCGGATCTACATCCCCGCGCTCTCGCAGGCCCCCCTGGCCTTTGACTTTGCGATCCCCATCCTGAAGGAAGAGACGGACGAGACGCAACTCTTCAATTTCTCGATCGACGTGCCCTTCAATTGAGGCCGAGGGCTTGGAAGAAAAGGCGCTGGGGACTGGAGCTGGGTGGAGAAGGCAGTATCCTCACCGCCGACCCTCCCCTTTGAGATGGGGAGCACACATTCACTCAATGCCACAGAGAGCCCCTCCGGACTCTCCGTGACTTTCTTACCTCTCCTCCCCACTCACCTCTCTCGGGCGACCAAGGTTTTCGGACCCTGAAGGCATCGTTTCTGAACCCGCGCTCCGACAACCCCCACCCCTTGTCGGGGGTTGATGGAAGAGGAACAAGCGGGATGTCGCACTCACACCCCAACCAGACCTCGGCTCGCGCGATGTTCAGAAACGACACGGACTGTGTGACGCCGACCGAGAACCGATCGGGCGAAACGTGGCATCAAAACGCGGACTCAACATCCGACAGGAAACTGAGGCCCGAGGCCTCTTTGAAACCTGTTGTTCTCGGGCTTTCAAGATTCGCCCGGGAACTATTCCGAAACTCCGTCGCCATTCCGTACGCCGCGGCGTGTCCGGCGGTTGCACGCCGGGCCGGGATGAAAACGACCATCAACTCGCGATCTGCGCGATAGGAAAAGTGCGTCTGTGGGCGTGTTGGTGCGTAACATCCGGCTCGTCGTCGTTGGTTTTTCACATCCCGTCGTTCCCTCCCGTCGCGACAGCGAAGGAGCCGGAGTTGCCCCCCGATGATTCCCAAACCGCCGCCCCGTGACACCTCGATGGGGTTTCTGTATCTCCCGCCGTTTCGGTTATTCGGTGAATCGGTCGCGGGCGAAGCGACGTGCCTGCAGGTACCCGAACTGGACTTGGGCTTCGACATGGGGTCGTGTCCGAGGCCGATGCTGCCGTCCAAGCACCTGGCCATCAGCCACGGGCACATGGATCACATCGGCGGTCTCGCATACTTCTGTTCTCAGAGGAAGTTTCAGGGGATGGGGGTCGCGAAGATTCTGTGCGACTCCCGGATCGCGTCGTCCATCAACCGGATGATGTCGGGGTACGTCGATCTCGAGCAGCAGCGAACGCCCTATGAACTGATCCCGCTCCTCCCGGAGCAGCCGTACGAGATCAAGAACAACATCTTCATCAAGGGCTTCGAAACCGAGCATACGTGCCCGTCTCTCGGGTACATCGTCTTTGAGAAGCGGACGAAACTGAAGCCCGAGTTCCTGGAACTGCCGCAGGACAAGCTGCGGGAACTCAAGGAGCGGGGCATCCCCATCACGAACTCGTTCGAGATTCCGCTGATCGCGTACACGGGCGACACACGGCCGGGGCCGCACCTGGTGCGGCCCGACGTCCGCAAGGCGCAACTGGTGATCACCGAATGCACGTTCTTCGAGCCCGATCACAAGGAGCGGGCCAAGGTGGGGATGCACATGCACCTGGACGACGTGGCGGAATGGCTGCGGGTGCTGGAGTGCCAGAACATCGTGCTCATCCACGTTTCGCGGCGGACGGACATGCTGTACGCCCGGACCCGGATCACCCAGGTATCCGGGGAAAAACTCGCGAGCAAAGTTCTCTTCCTGATGGATCACAAGACCAACAAGCTGCGGTACGAGCAGCAGTGCATCGATGCCGGGGTGCCGCTGCCGATACGGGGTCCGGCGGTGCATCGGCCCCGCAGCCCGGAGGCCGCGGGCGTGTCACCCGATAAACCGGCCTCCGAAAGTCAAGCGTAAAACGCTGAAGCGGGTACTTTTTTTCCTTGTGGAAATCCGTCGGGATCGCGTTGACAGTCGAGACCGTTGGAAGTACTTTGTGCGTCGCGACGGAATTTTTTGGTGACCGGGCGGACGGCGGAATTTGGCGGCGTGTCGGCCGCTGATCGTGAGCCCGGGCGTGGGTGGGTGGTTGCGGGCGTTTTCAAAGGATGCGGAGTGAAGCGCCGGCGGGCGCGACCGAGGCCGCACCTGCCGATGCGTGGTTCCATGAGCGACTCCGACCAGCAATTCTGGGCTCAAGTGCTGGCGCACATGCGGGTTCATCACTCGGGGACGTGCCGCGCCTGGTTCGATGAGATTGAACCGCTGGGGATCGGGAGCGGGGCCCTGCAACTGCGCACGTCGTCGGCCTTCCATCGCGACTACCTGCAGGCCCACGTCGAGCCGTTCAACGATGCGGCCCGGACGATCTCGGGGCATCTCATCTCGGTGCGGTTTCTCGGACCCGAGGACACGCCCGTCCTGCCGGCTATCAAGGCGAAGCCGGCGCGGGAGAACCATCTGGTAGAGACGAAACCGGACAGCCGACCGGGGAACCCTGTTCAACCCCCCCGGGCGGACTCGGGTTCGGGGGTTCACGGTGCCGACACCGAAGGACAGCGTCCGGATGCGTCGTCGACGGCCCAACGGAGCGAGTCGGTGCTGACGGGCAAGGGTCCGCCCGGTCATGCCCCACGCGATCAATCGCTCGGTAATCAAGCGCCGGGCGAAGGAACCGATTCGACGGTGTCGGTGCCGCACGCCTTCGTGCCACCGGAGCCCCGGCCCCAACCCGTCGAGATGCCGCGGCATAACGCCGGCCGTCCCCAATCGTTCCTGATCAACCCCGACTATTCCTTCGACCACTTCGTCGTGGGGCCGAACAACGAGTTCGCGCACGCGGCGGCGATGGCCATCGCCGCGAACCCCGGTCGTGTGTACAACCCGTTTTTCATCCACGGCGGCGTGGGGCTTGGAAAAACCCACCTGTTGCAGGCGATCTGCTTGAAATTGGCGCAGACGACGCCGATGCCGGTGATGCATTACACCTCCTGCGAAGCGTTTGTCACGCAATTTATCGAGAGCGTTCAATCGGGCGAGATGAGCCAGTTCCGGCACCGGTTCCGCGAGGTGGACGTTCTGGTGATCGACGACATCCACTTCCTGGCCAAGCGTGACCGCACGCAGGAAGAGTTTTTTCACACATTCAATTGCCTGTACCAAGCCCAGAAGCAGATTATTCTCTCGTCCGACGCTCCGCCCGAAGAAATCCCGGAACTCGAGGATCGGCTGGTGAGCAGGTTCAAATGGGGCCTGGTGCTCAAGATCGAGGCCCCGTGCTATGAGACGCGGGTCGCGATCCTCAAGACCAAAGCCCGCCTCCGCGGCATGCCGATGCCGGACACGGTGGCCGAGTACATCGCCAACCGCATCGACACCAATATCCGGGAACTGGAAGGCGCGATCGTCAAGCTGCACATCCAGTCCACGGTCGAAAAGCGGCCGATTGATCTCGACTTGGCGCGGGCTTCCTTGGGAGATGTGGGGCGCGAGGTGATCGGTGAGCCCTCGATTCAGAGCATCATTTCAGCGGTCACGGAGTTCTATCGGATCAAATTGACGGACCTCCAGAGCAAGCACCGGCAACGGTCGATCACGCTCCCTCGGCAGATGTGCATGTACCTGGCCCGGCGATTGACGCGGCACTCCCTCGAAGAGATCGGCGGCTATTTCGGCGGCCGGGATCACACCACGGTGATGCACGCGAACCGGATCGTGGAGGCCAAGCGGCTCGGCGACGTCGAGTTTGATGCGGTTCTGCGAAGCCTCGAGGCGCGGATCAAAAAGAAGTGATCTGGGTGTCCGTTGGCGTGCGGGTGACCCGAACGTTCTGTGAATATTGCGCTTACGCCCGGCCCGTCACCGATTGTGGAAAGCGTGTGGATTCACCGGCTCTGGATGACGCTCACGGACGGGTTTAAAACACCGGAATAGGGGATGTGCACGATCAACCTAGTGTGAAGCGTTTTTCATCGTCATGAGATGACAGGTCAGCGGTCAGTTTATCCACGCCGAAGATAATCGTATAAGTTGATATTTTACAATTGTTTATGATGATTTCGCGGAGTTTATGCACCAACCGACAACGCTTACTGCTACGACGACTGATCTACTTCTTCTTCTTATGAAGAAGACACCCTTCCGGACACCCAAGGGCAGATTCAATTGAATTTGACCGGGGTAGAAATTGTGGACAACTGGGGTCGGAGCCGGATCTCACAGCTTCACACGTTCTGAATGTTTCGTTTGGGAGGGCTGGCACTTAGGACACCAAACCGTAGTGCGTTGCCCCACTTGCCCGCCGCGGAGCCGAGAACCGCAGGTGAGACAGGTTTGACCAGAGCGGCCGTAGACGCGGTGCTCTAGTTGCTGACGTCCGGGGAAACCATCTGCATCGCGATAATCCCGGAGTGTCGAGCCGCGGGCCGCCACGGATTCGGCGAGGACGGACCGGACGGTGGTGGCGAGTTGCAGCGATGCGGCGATGGAAAGCCGCTTCGTCCGAGTCGTCGGGCGGATGCCGATCCGGAAGAGGGCTTCGTCGGCGTAGATGTTGCCGACGCCAGCGACGGCCCGTTGATCGAGCAAGGCCGCCTTGACGGCACGATCGCCGCGGCGGAGCGCTGGAGCCCAGACGGATGGAAGGGCATCCAGGGCGTCGGGACCGAGCAGGGACCAACGGCGCTCGTTCAGGAGGTCGATGGTGGGAAAGGTCCAGAGGCCTCCGAAGCGGCGCGGGTCTTTGAAGATCATCACGGCCCGGGAACCGGAAGTTGTCCACAACGCGTGCACATGGTTCTCGGTCGCCTCGGGGTGCTGGTCGCGGATTAGCACCTGCCCGGACATTCCCAAGTGAATGTTGAGGACTCGGCCATCGGTCGCGATGAGCGCGAGCTGCTTGCCCTTGCGGTCGATGCGGGCGATGGTCGCGTGGGCCAGGAGTGTGTCGTCGGTCGCCGGGCGCTGGTCGTGGGTTTCGCAGATGTCGGCGCGGAAGAGCGTGGCCGAGAGAATCGTTTCTCCCACGAGGTGCGGGGTCAGCGAACGGCGGACGGTTTCAACCTCGGGGAGTTCGGGCACGGGGGATTGTTCGCGGGTGTGTTCCGTGGGACGTCGGGAAATCGCAGGAGAAGAAGCGAGACGAGGACGACGACAACGGTGCCGCCCTCGTGCGCCAGCACGCCAACGGAGAGCGGGATGGGGTGGCCGGTGCGAGAGCCAACGAGGGTGAGAACCGCCATGACGACGATGATGCTCATCGCGAAGATGAGATTGAAGGTGATGGTGCGGGCGGTGCGGCGGGCGAGACCGACGGCCCAAGGGATGCGGGAGAGGTCGTCGGCCAAGAGCACGATGTCGGAGGATTCCAGCGCGGCCGCGGTGCCGATGTTGCCCATGCCGATGGCGACGTCGGCGGCGGCCAGGGCCGGGGCGTCGTTGATGCCGTCGCCGATGTGGGCGACGCCGCGATGGGTGCGGCCCTGGCGTGCGAGGTCGCGCCGGATGGTGCCGAGGATTCGCTGCTTGTCGGAGGGTTGGAGGTCGGCGTCGAAGGCATCGAGGCGAAGGGCTTCCGCGACCCGCGCGGCGGTGACGGCGTTATCACCGGTGAGCATGCGGACGGGCCGGATGTCGAGGGCGTGGAGGTCGGCGACGAGGCGTTCAGCGCCGGGGCGCACACTGTCCGCCATGATGAGGACGGCGGCCTCACCGACGTGGGGGCCATCGGCCGGATGGGGATCGGAAATTGGGTGGGGATCTGGAGTCCCTTGGAGCGCGACGACGACCGCCACGTGGCCTCGGTCCTGGACCTTGTCCAAGACATCTTTCACTCGGTTGCGGAGGCACAGGGGGATGACGGGCTCGGCGAACGAATAGCGACCGAGGCGGACTTTGCGGCCGTTAAATCGTCCTTCCAGCCCGGCGGCGGTGGTGTGGTTGATGTCGTCGACGGTTGCGGGCGGGAGGTTTCGTTCCGAAGCGGCTTCGCGGACGGCGTGCGCGATGGGGTGGGTGGAGTCGGCCTCAAGGGCGGCGGCCAGCGCGAGGAGTTTGGGGCCGTCGGACCACGCGACCGGGTGGGCTTCATAAAGACGTGGGCGGCCGCGGGTGAGGGTGCCGGTCTTGTCGAAGCACATGGCACCGACGTTGGCGAGTCGGTCGAAGGCCTCGCCGCCTTTGACCAGCACGCCGGCCCGTGCGGCCCGTGCGATGGCCGCGAGGGTGGCGACGGGGGTGGCGATGATGATGGCGCAGGGCGAGGCGACAATGAGCAGCGTGATGGCGGTGTAGAGGGCCCCGGGAGATTGGGCGGTTCCGATGAGAGGGACGCGGAAGACGAGCCACCACACGAGCGCGACGACCGTGGAGATGCACAGAACGGAGAGGGCGTAGGGCTGGCTGATGCGGTCGATGAACCGTTGCACCGGGCGGCGGGCCTCGCGGGCGGCGGTGACCAGGTTCAGGATTTTGGCGAGGCTGGATTCCGAGACGGGGCGCAGCACCGAGGCTTCGACGGCGTCGTCGGTGTTGATGGTGCCGGCGAAGAGTTCATCCCCGGGGCCGACGTCACGCGGCATGGATTCTCCGGTGATGGCGGATTGATCGAGGCTGGTGGTGCCGGTGAGCAGGCGAGCGTCGGCGGGGATGCGCTCGCCGGGACGAACCTTGATGCGGTCTCCGGGGATCAGCGATTCAGCCGGGGCCGTCTGCCATGCGTTCTCACGCCACACCAACGCTCCCTCGGGCATGAGGGCGTGCAGTGAAGCGATCTCGCGTTCCGCCCGCAGGGTGGCGAGGTCTTCGAGCGCACCCGCGAAGACAAAGAGGAAGAGCAGGAGCGCGCCTTCTTCGGGGTGTCCGACGTACGCGGCGAGCAGCGCGCCGACGGCCATGAGGACGTCGATGTCAAAGACGAGGTTGCGGAGCGAGGCCCAGGCGGCTTCGAGACCATAAATGAGCCCCAGGCCGAGGCTGGCCCAAACCAGCCATTCGCCCCAAGGCTGTCCGAGCCTCTCCACGATAAACCCGGCGAGGAGAAACGCACCAGCCACGAGGGAGAGGGTGAACTGGGTCTTGGGGCGGAAGATGACGAAGCGGGTGGGCGCTTCGGGCGGTGAGGGCATGGATCAACGCTAGGGGAAGTTCCGGCGGTGACGGACCAATCGCCTGTGGAACGCTCGAAGGGAACCGAGCCTGGGCGGGTCGCGGGGGTAGGTCTGCGAATTTCTTATTGGACTCTTGTGGCACAGGTCGGGATCGGTTAGAATGTCGGTGGTGACTTCCAGATTCCCACGGCGCGGCTTTTCGATTCTCGAACTCATGGTGAGTCTCGGCGTCGTGGCGGTGCTGGTGAGTCTGATCCTGCCGGTGCTCATCCACGCCCGTGCCAGCGGGTATCGCGCTGTGTGCGCTTCCAACTTGCGGCAGATGAACGTCGGGTGGGCGTCCTATCTGCAGGACAACAAGGAACGGTTTCCGCAATTCGGCGAGTCCCCGGATTGGTCCTACGGCGGGGCCGAGTTTGTCGGTCCGGATGAACGCCCGCTATTGGCGGCGGACCGACCGATCAACCGGTACTTGGCCGAGAACGCGGACGCGGGTCAGAACTCTGAACTCGCAGCGATGTTCCGGTGCCCGAGCGACACGGGGATTCATCGGCGGGGCGGGCGCGACACGGGTCAGAACGCCGCGAGCGTGCTGGGTTCGGAGACGTGCTTCCGCGAGTTCGGCACGAGTTATCGTGCGAACGGGATGTTGCTCAATTCGACGCTAGCCGGGCTGGATGGGCTCAACCGGCCGCTGTTTCTGTCGGAGGTACAGGTAGATTCCTCCAGATTGCTGCTCACGGCCGATGCGGGGTGGTACTACGCGACCCGCGATGACGGCAACGCCGAAGCCACGCTGGAAGCCTCGTGGCACGGCGCAGCGGACTCGGGGAACATGCTCGCGGCAGACGGCTCGACGCGGTTTGTCGCGTTCGCTGATTGGGAACGGCTGAACGTGGCGCTGGACCCGCGACCGGGCGTTGAAGGCCGGCGTTAGGCTCGCTGCGAGCGCGACGTTTGAACCGCTCCCCCGTATCGTTCCACCATGCCCGGTGCTCCCGCCATCGCCGCCGGACTCTCCGCGTTTCAACCCGACGGTGCGGCCTCATGGATCAGATTTCGAGGATGCGGTCAGGCGCCGAAATGAAGTTCAGGTCGCATGACAGGGCTCGCTGAAACGCTGGGGAACTCGCACCAACGACGTGGAATCCGTGTGGTGCTATGGTGAGTCGTGAAGTTCCCTGTGCATGACTGGCAATTCTGGGTCGTCACGGTCGCGGCGGTGATAGCGCTCGCGGTGGTCTTGCGGGCCGTGCTGCCGGCCAAGGTGAACCCGTTTCGTGGCAAGAAGCGCGGGCAATCGGCGACACTGACGGTGGGTGGGCGGCCGGTGGGGAAGCGGTGATCAGAAGGACGCCAGAACGCGGCCCCGAAGCCAGCGTCGGAGCGCCCAGATCGCACTGAAGTGAATCAGCGAACCAATGGCGAACGAGGGCGATAGCGGCCTATTTCCTCTGCTTTTCTGACGTTCGTCCCGTTTTCGTTCTTCTGTGACTCTCTGCTTTTGGCGGGTCTTTGGCGCCTGGGTGGGTATCCGATCGTGTTACGCCGGCTGTACCGACAGCCCGCGCACGCTCGCCGAACGTCGGACCAGGGCGGGGGCCTCGGAAGGCTTCTCGGCCTCGGCGAAGTTTTCGCCGAAGCGGAAAAGGCGGAAACTGTTACCGATGACGAAGATGTCGCCCGCGAAGTGGTAGAAGGCGGCGAGCGGGAGGGCGAACTGGCCGATGCGGCTGGTGAACATGGCGGCCAGGACGAGGCCCACCGTGGCGATGAGCACGCTGACGATGATGTTCTGGCTGATGATGGAGCGGGTGCGGCGCGAGAGTTCGATGAGGAAGGGGATGCGCGAGAGGTCGTCGGTCATCAGGGCGATGCCGGCCGAGTTGGCGGCGATATCAGAGCCGGAAAGGCCCATGGCGACGCCGACGTCGGCCGCAGCGAGCGACGGGCCGTCGTTGATGCCGTCGCCGACCATGAGGGTGCGGTAGCCGGTGCGGACCATGCCCTTGATCTGTTCGTGCTTTTCTTCGGGGAGGCATTCGGCCTCGATGAGGTCGACGCCCACGGCCTGTCCGACGCGGGTCGCGACGCTGAGGCGGTCTCCGGTAAAGATCGCGACGGTCTTGACGCCCAGGTCGCGGAGTTGCTGGACAACGGCCTTGGTGTTGGGCCGGATGGTGTCTTCGAGGCCGACGGCACCGAGATAGCGTCCGTCCTTCATGACGTGGACGCCGGTCATGCCCTCGATGCGGGACTCAACCGCATCGACTTCGCCCTTGATACCGGGCTGGAGTTCGATGAGCCAGCTGGCTCGGCCGATGCGCACTTCACCCGGGCCGCCCTTGGCGCGGACACCCCGGCCGTGGATTTCTTCGTACTCTGCGGCGGGTTCGGTGACAATGCGGGCGGCCCGGGCCGTCGTCATGATCGACTGGGCGAGGGGGTGGTTGCTGGATTGATCGCCGAAGGCGGCGGCGGACAGAAGTTCAGCGCCTTCGACGCCAGCGGCCGGGGAGAGGCGGGTGACCTGGAACTTGCCGGTCGTGATGGTGCCGGTTTTATCGAAGACGACGGCGGTGACATTGCCCGCAGCCTCGAGGTAGTCGGGCTTCTTGACCATGATGCCCAGACGGGCGGCGGCGGCGAAGGCCGCGAGCATGGCGCTGGGGCTGGAGAGGAGCAGGGCCGACGGGCACGCGACGACGAGCACGGTCACCGCCGTGGTGGCGGCGTTGGGGTCACCCTTGCGGGCTAAGAGGAACCATGTGACCGCGGCGACCGAGAGGACGACGGGAACGAAGAACCGAGCGACCTGCTCGATGAGCATCTGACGGGGCGTACGCGATTGCTCGGCCTGGCGGATGAGTTGCATCACCTTGCCGATGGTGGTGTCGCCACCGACCTGCGTGACGGTGACATCGATGCCGCCCGAAAGGTTGCTGGTGCCCGCGTAGACGGGATCGTTGATCGTGACTTCGGCGGGCACGGCTTCGCCGGTCAGTGAAGCCTGATTGATGGTCGTGCGCCCGGTGATGACGCGGCCGTCGACCGGGAGGTTCTCGCCGGGGCGGATGCGGACGATGTCGCCAACCTTGATAGTGGCGAGTGAGACCTCGGTCTCTTGGCCGTTCTCGACGCGCCGGGCAACGTTGGGAGTCAGCTGCACGAGCTGGGCGATGGCGCGTTCGGCGCCGCTGGCGGTGCGGCGGACAATCTGGCCGAAGACGACGAGTATAAAGGCGAGCCAGCCGGCCGTGACGTACTCACCGACGGCGAGGGCCGCAAGGATGGCGAGCGCGGCCAGCGAGGAACTGCTGACCGTTCCATTCCTGACTTCCTGAAACGCCGCCCAGAGGAGGGGCGCTGCGAGGCAGATCGCCCCGACCATGGCCGGCAGATCGGCGACCATGCCGTCGCCCAAGTTGAAGACCTTCGCAATAGTGCTTGCAAGCACCAAGACGCCGCCGATAAGGGTGAAGACAATCCACCGCTCAAGAGAGACTTCGTGGTGTGAGCAGCAGGCCATGGCCTCGTCCTGCTGGCGGGAGATGGAGTCGGCGGGGGTAGAGGCGGCGTGCGGGGCGTGGGTATGAGCCATCTGGCGGGCGACTCCGGGAAAAAACCTCAACGGGGGGGCCCACGCTTCGGGCGAGGGCACACGCGAGGAGGCAAAGAAACGAAAGGGATGACACGCGGGGGACACGGACCGACGAAAAGGCTGAAAGTGTAGTCGGGACCGCCCGGGGCGCGGCCGCGTCAACCGCTACCCTTACGAAGCAGCCCACAAGCGGGTTCTGACCTGATACACGGGAGTCGGGGACCACGGGCAACGATGCCCTGGCCAGAGCAAATGCCCAACAAACGACCAAAACCCGCCGGAACCCAGGAGCCAAAGGGGCCAACCGCAGCGGTGCTGGGTCTTGGGCAGATGGGTCTTGTGTGTGCCGGGCTTTTAGCGGGGAATGCCGGCAAGCGGCTTCCGGGTGGCGACGGAGCGGGCTTGGGCAGGGTGGTCATGTGGGGGCATTCGGCGGACGAAGCCGGAAGGCTTGCCCAAGGACGACGGACACCCCGCCTGGCCGGGTTCGTCCTGCCGCCCGACGTCGTGGTGGCCATGAAGGACGAATTGGCTCTTCAGGACGCGACGCTGATCGTTTCGGCCATTCCCGTCCAATATATCCGAGAGGTGTGGACGCGGCTGGCGAAGCACGTGCGGCCCGATGCCGCGGTGCTCTCCGTGGCCAAAGGGATCGAGAATGAAACCCTGTTGCGTCCGACACAGATTATCGCTTCGGTACTCGCCGAGGCCGGGCGCGACAATCCGGACGGGAAACCCCGCCCCATCGGGTGTCTTTCGGGGCCGACGATTGCCGCGGAACTCGCCCGATGTCTGCCGGCGGCGATGATCGCGGCGAGCGACGACGCCGAGTTCGCGCGGCAGGTTCAGACCCGGTTCGGGACGAGCTGGATGCGGATCTATACGAACCCGGACGTCCTTGGCGTTGAGTTGGCGGGTGCGGTCAAGAACGTCGTGGCGATCGCCGCGGGCGTGGTGGATGGTCTGCAAGCCGGAAACAACGCCAAGAGCGCATTGCTGGCGCGGGGGTTGGCGGAGATCACACGACTCGGGGTGGCGATGGGGGCCAACGCCGACACCTTTTTCGGGATCGCCGGCGTGGGCGACTTGGCGACGACCTGTTTCAGCCCGGAAGGACGGAACCGGAGCCTGGGCGAGGCCCTGGGGAAGGGCGAGACGCTGGAAGAGTGCCTCGCGAAAAGCCCGTACGTAGTCGAAGGGGTGGCGACCGCGCGGAGCGTGGCGGCGTTGGGAGCGAAGTATCGGGTGGAGATGCCGATCGCCGCGGCGGTGCATGCGATCCTGTTCGAGGGGGTCGATCCGATCGAGGCGATCGGGCAGTTGATGAGCCGGGAGCCGAAGCCGGAACGGGTGGGCTAAAAGCGCAGAGGAAGCCGGCACGCGGAACAATGCCTGCGCCGCCCGCAGCGGGGTGCCCGTGGCCTTGGGTCACGCCGCGAGCGCATCGGCGAACTTCAGGACGAGACGTTCGAGGTGGTCGTCGGCCTCACCCCGGCCGGTTCGGGACTTCCACGCGGCATCCACGCAAGATTCGAGGAGCGCCAGCGCGCGCGGCGGCCGGAGTCGGCGGCCCACGGTGAGGATGGAGTCTTTCGCCGGCCCCCACAGTTTCAGTGATTTGGCGATCGCATCGGCGGACTGGCCGCCCGCCATGCCGCGGGAGACGCCGTGCAGTTTGCGGGCCAGGTCGGTCAGGGCCCACATGATCCTTTCTGCGGGTTCGCGGCTGATATCGACGAGGTGGGCGAGGTGGGCGAGGCCCGCGGCGGGGTTTCCGGTGAGGATGGTTTGCTGGAGGCCCCACACTTCTTCGTCGCGCGAGACCCCGACCAGCTCGTTGATGAGGTCGATAGTGATGGGGTGGTTGTCGCCTGCGGCCGCGGCGAGTTTGCCGAGCTCGGAGTCGAGGTGGGCGAGGTGGGTGCCGATGCGGTCGATGAGGGCGGCGGCGGTGGTGCGATCGATGGTGGCGCGGTGGCGTCGCTGGGCGCGAGTGACGGCCCAGTCGGCGGCCTTGCCCTCGGTGAGGGGCTTGCACTCTTTGATGACGCCGACCTGGGCGATGGCTTTGTCGAGGTTGCCGGCCCGCCAGATGTCGGAGCGGAGAACGAGCGTGGCGCCTTCGAGCGGGGCCTCGGCGTAGCGCTCGAACATGGGGCGGACCTCGTCTTTGACGAGGGCGGCGGCGTTATCGACGAGAATCAGTTTGTGCGAGGCGATAAGGCCGAAACTGCGGCACTCATCCAAGACTTCGGCGGGCCGGGCGGTGGCCCCGTCGAACGTGAGGACGTCGACGGTGCCATGGGTTTTCTCGAGTTCGTCGCGCAGGGCGTTGGTGTACAGGGTCCGCAGGAAGGCTTCTTCGCCGAACAGAACGGCGATGCGACAGGTGGCGTCGAGCAGGCCGGAGGGCTTGGGGAGCGCGGGCTTGGGAAGGGCGTCGGTTTTCGCGGCTTTCTTGGCCATGGGCGGAGTGTACGAAGGCGGCCTGAACACGGAGAGCACGGAGGACCAAGGAGAGGCGAAAGCGGGCCAAGACGGGGCACGAAGATATAGCAAGCACACCGGCTGCTTGCGTTCAACCCGCTGCGTCGTTCCGCTTGTATCGCCTTAGGCCAGGCCCGCGATGAGCGACCACGTGTCCCGGACGTGGTGCTGGCGGGTGCGGACCGCGCCGATCGACATCCGGAGGATGAACTTGGCGGGCTGGTCATCGACCGGGGGCGTGACGGTGTGGATGAGGTAGGCGCGGCCGGTGGCGTTGATCCGGTCGATGAGGGCCCGGTTGCGGGCGTCGGTTTGCGTGGAGGTTTCGTGGGCGACCGGTCCAAGGCGGAAGCACACGAGGTTGACGGTGCGTTCGCCGACAATTTCGAAACGGGGGTCGGCCCGGACGAGGGCCTCGAACATCGCCGCGAACTCAACGTGCTCACGGATGAAGGCTTGCAGGCCTTCGACCCCGTAGTGGCGGATGACGAGCCAGAGCTTGAGCGATCGAAAGCGGCGGCCGAGGGGGATGTGCCAGTCGCGGAAATCGGTGACGGTTCCCGCATCGCTGGCTTCGTTGCGGAGATACTCCGGCGTGATGCTCATGGACCCGATGAGGGAGGCGCGGTCGCTGGTCCAGAAGCAGTCGCAATCGAAGTTGGTGAGCAGCCACTTGTGGGGGTTGAAGCAGAAGGAGTCGGCCCGCTCGACGCCCGCGGACATCCATCGGAATTCGGGGCAGATGAGGGCGGCCCCGCTGTGGGCGGCGTCAACGTGCAGCCAAGGGCGGGAGGGCAGATGAGCGGCGACAACGTCGATCGCGTCGGCGATCTCCGGAATGGGATCAACGGCGGTCGTGCCGGTGGTGCCGATGGTGGCGGCGATGAAGATGGGAACGAGGCCGGCGGCGATGTCTTCCTTCATGGCCGCCGCCAGGGCATCGCAGCGCATGCCGAAGGCGGGCCCGACGTCGATCAGGCGGAGATGGGAACGGTCGTTGCCATCGTCGGCGAAGCCGGCAATCATGGCGGCCTTCACGATGGATGAGTGGGCCTGGTTGGAGGCGTAGAGCGTCATCATGGAGGCATCAACGCCGGCCTTGCGGGTCCGACGCCGGGCCGCGACCAGCGCGGCGAGCGTCGATTCGCTGGCGGTCGATTGGATCACGCCGCCGCCGTTGTGGTTGGTGGACAGAAAAGAGGACGGCAGCCCCAACATCTCAACCAGCCAGTCGAGGATGCGGATCTCGACCTCGGTGCAGGCCGGGCTGGTCGACCACATCATGCCCTGCACGCCCAGACACGCCGAGAGCAGTTCGCCCAAGATGGCGGGGCCGCTGATGTTGGCCGGAAAGAAGGCGAAAAAGTTTGGGCTCTGCCAGTGCGTGAGGTTGGGAAGCACGATCGATTCGAGGTCAGAAAAGACGCGGTCCCACTCGGCGGCGTCGGCCCCGTGCCGGGGCGCCTCTGTCGGGAGCTGGGCAAGGACGTCGCCGGGTGATGTTGGGGGCCGGACCGGAAGAGATTCGAGCGAGTTCCAGTAGTGCCGGGCGAAAGCGACAATCCGCGCGGAGAGATCGGCGAACTGATCGTCGGGAAGGTGCATCAATGGAGGGTAGAAGCGGGGAGGAGGCTTCTGTGCATTTCCAGCACGGCGGGACTTTGGAATCGCATACGGTTCAACCTCCGTTGAGGGTCCTGCGGCTCGCCTGAGAACGCCCCAGCGGGGCGCCGGGTTGTAGCCACGGGTGGAGCGAGGCGGTCCCGCCGCGCAGCGGCCCGGGGCAGAGCCTCGCGGAACCCGTGGAAAGCGTGTCCCCCCAATACTCTCCTCCTGCCCCGGAGGGGCAGAGGGTGTCACCCGAAACACCGAAAGAACCAGTATGCCCGGCACCTGCTCACAGATTCTGCTGCACATCGTCTTCTCCACCAAGCGTCGCGAGCCATGGATTACGCCCGACGTCGCGGAGCGCCTGTATCTGTACATGGGCGGCATCGTTCGGAGCGAGACGGGCTCGCTCTACGACATCGGTGGCATCGAGGATCACGTTCGCATGTACATGCTGGTGGCGGCCCGACGCCACGGTGTCAGACCTGATGCGTGCCGTCAAGGCGAACTCGTCGAAGTGGATCCATGACACGTTTCCCCACCTCGGCGCTTTCGCGTGGCAGGAGGGGTACGGAGTGTTCTCCGTTAGCAAGTCGCAGGAAGCAGCCGTCAAGAAGTACATCGCGCGACAGCGCGAGCATCACAAGAAGGAAGACTTCAAGTCGGAACTCTTGCGGATGCTCCGCCTGCATGAGATCGAGTTCGACGAGAAATAGGTGTTTGACTGAGCCGCCGCGCCGACGGGCGTCGCCTCTGCCCCTCCGGGGCGGGATCGTGAAAATGACACCGCGTCCACGGGTTCCGCTCCATCCGCGAAGACGCGGGCCGCGCTCCACCCGTGGCTACATTCCTGCGCCCCTCTGGGGCGAAGAGTCGCGCTCTGCGACGTCGAATACAACGATGTCCACCGTACATTTCAGGCGTGGCACACCGAACTTAAGGGCGGCCTGTCTGCCTATGGGAAAGAGCGGCCCACTCGGACCGCAGTTTCACGATACCGCAAGACCCACGCCAATCTCAGGGAGATTTTGTTTCTTAGGATGGACAAGGATTCCGTGAGCGAGCTGGGTGAGATGCGGCAAGGACGCAACTCCAACGGAGCGCCGCGTCCGACGAAGTACGTCCTCGACCTTGAGGACGTCGAGGGGATCCTGCTCGACCAGCTTTCGTTCGTCAAGTAAGCGGTCAACCCCACGACGCGGCCCCCATCCGAAAGGCATCGGCTTGGCATCGCTGTGGATGGCCACCCAAAGGTCAAGATCATCCGTGGGACGGGGATAGCCGTGATAACTCACGGCGCAGCCGCCGACGAGGGGGTATTCATTCCTCGCCCGGTTGAGCACTACCAACAACTCTTTGAAGTCCGGCGGTAGCGCCATAAGCCATCAGGCGGAGATACTCGAGCGCAACCAGCCGCTCCAAGGGGGTCCGCATCCTCCAATAGGTGGCGTGGTCGTCCTGGTCGGCGAGCGTCCCGACCGCGGAGGCGGCTCGATCAAGCCGGTATGTCACGGGTGCAGGGGCGTGCCGTCGCTCACGACCGCAACTGTTTGACGCCCGGTCCGTCGCCGCCGGCCTTACTCCGCCGGATCCGGACCCCGGAGGTCGGGACGGACGGGGATCGCCGCGTCCCAGTCGAGTTTGGCCGCGCCCAGGAGGGTGCCGGTGGCAAAGGCGAGATCGACCTGGGCGATCTGGTATTCGGTGAGGGCCCGGATCTCGGTGAGCTGGGCTTCGGCGAGGCGGGAAGCGGCGTCGAGCACGTCGGTGCTGGTGCTGCGGCCGACATCGAAGGTCCGTTGCTCGGCCGCGAAGGCCCGGGTGTTCAGGATCACCGACTGGCGGGCCGCGATGATGCGC
>ENA-ORBV01007409-ORBV01007409.1-microbial-mat-metagenome-genome-assembly--contig:-NODE-7409-length-18853-cov-3.300170_pt1 | contig 18853 bp, 24 predicted proteins | sample MGYA00237777_ERZ505514 | MGnify/ENA primary metagenome ERZ505514 (study PRJEB26160, sample SAMN06269048) | microbial mat metagenome | isolation source: Oligotrophic lake microbial mat | place... | reverse complement strand
CACACACACACACACACACACAAACACAAACACACACACACACACACACATACACACACACGCACACACACACATACAGCTACGCACCGCAACACCAGCCCTTTTCGGCGCTTTGAGCCTCAGTAATTCTTGCATGCGAGGGCAAAAACTTGTCCAGAAGTTGCAACGTCTGCGGTCGCACTTCTTGCAAACAGATAATGTCGTGATCGTAGATGGCAAAGAAGCGCTGCAAGGCGGCCTCTCTCTTCGCCAAGTGCTCTGTGTTCCAGATGTTAAAAGTCAGCACCGATACACGCTCGAGCCGCGTAGCAGTAGCAGTCACGGTGCCGAGGTCCGACGCCGTTTTAACGTCCATTGCTCTGGTGATGATTCAGCGCTGCTATGTAGGAGGATGCGAAGAAGTGCTGTGATGCAGGTGCGACACTTTAAGCAGTGTGTACAGACAAGACTGCAAAAGCGCGGATTGCCAACTATTCCGTAGCTGGATGTTTTGCAGAGGTCAGACTATTCGTCTTGATCCCGCAGCCCTCGCAACAATATTTCTGCCGCGAGGCTCGAGGCGGTCGGAGCGTTCAGGCGGTGCAATGTTTCAAGTGCGTTGAAAGTTGCTCCAATCTTGATTCTGCGCTCTTTGTAGGAGTTTGCAAGCATGTCAATTGCGACGAACTCAAGCGGAGCTGCATCTGTGGAAAGCAAATCCACGGAATCAAGCAAGGACACCCCAGCGAACATCGTCGTTCGTTCTTCAAACTCGCTGTATTTTGAAGTGCACGGTAGCGAGAATGTGTCCTTGCCACCTATCGTGTTTCTGCACGGGATGCAATCCCACCGCAAAACGTACGAAGCATGGGTCCCTTTCTTCACCAAGCAGTATCGTGTGGTACTCTTTGACTTGAAGGGTCACGGCAGCAGTCTCAGGGGCAATTTGGACTTTCGGCTGCCAACGCTCGCAACAGATCTCAAGTTGTTGCTCACTGAGCTGCACATACAAAAGGCTCACATTTTCGGCCATTCATTTGGTGGTCGCGTCGCCATTCAATTTGCAGCCCAGTACCCAAGCATGGTTCAATCGCTGATTGTAGAAGATATGGATTTTCTGCCCAGACGCAATTCTGGTCGGGCGGAAGACATGATCTTGATTGCGGAGAAGCTAGCGAGTCTGCCACGCTATGTTGATACGCGCCAGGTGTTCGAAGATGCCCTGGCGCCGTTGATCGGCTCGGACTCCAGTACGACCGAGGCTGCCATTGTTCAGACTGCAAAGGGCTTCTCGATCACACCGCAAACCTGGGCTGATTGTGTTACGTCACTCTTTCACTTTTGGGCCACTGAAACTAATCTGATGCCAGCGCTGCGGGAAGTTGAATGTCCCATGTTGTTTGTGAAGGCTGGTAAGCAATCGGCGTTCCCCAATCGGGCGGTGGAGATCCTGCGAGTCAAGTTTCCGCACATCCAACTCGAAGTGATTCCGGATGGTACTCATTCGCTGCATCGGGTCAAGGCGCAAGAGCTGTTGGACATTGTCCTTCCGTTTCTGGAGCGTGCATCGAGTGTTGTATTGCAGCAGTCATGAATTCTGGTCACCGTGATCAGGTGTGCCAATATACAGTCGCACAGTGTTAGTAGTATTCACAAATATAAACATTTGATTGTATTGAGCAATAATTCCATGATGCCGCTACAGACTTTGCGAAACACCAACGCACGTAGCTGCTTGAAGTGGAGCAAAACACACCAGCACCGCTAGGCCACGATATCCACATGTGCTGGAATCAAAAGCCAGACGAGGTCAACAGCGTCAAGATGGCGCGGACGATGGGTGACTCCGATATCTCGAGCGATGGATCGCTGATTTTGGCACTCTGAAGCACGATATTTGATGGCATAACGTAAGATCAGCTCTAGAATCAATTCAAACTGGTAACGCCCCTCTACATTGCGACGAACATTACCAGCAGATTGTCGAGCTGCCGTCGCAGCCCGCGGATAAGCACAGGAATACGGGACGGAGCTCGAAACCTGCCGTGCATACAACACCGCAGTATTCACAATATGCAATCAGCACAGACACATCAACGCCCCATAGAGTGGTGCATTACTTGATCCAGTCGTCAATCACCACCAGACCGCTGCGATGGTCCACATGAATGCGCCCGCCGAACAGTAACAGAGCGTACGGTGTCGCCATAGTGCAGTCGTACACGTATATCTTGCTGGTTTGCATCATTTGCAGATACACCAGCCACGGGCTTTCATACTGTCGCGTCACAAAGTTCACGGAGCTCGGATGCAGATGGATTTGGCCCGTACCTGCACCATCGACCGTGTACAACAGGGATCATGTAACAATTTTGGTCAGTACATTGCTGTTCAGACATGGAGACCCACGCAGCACAGCCCATACCGTCGACTTGTTTAAGAAAGTACTTGATTTGTTTGGCCTCAGCGGCCACAGGTACCGCACCATGCATCATCTTCTGCCACGTCTCCTTAGGCTCTTTAGCACGCAGCACGTTGGGGTATAGACCCGCACATACCTAACGCACACGTCACACATTAATACATTGAGCAGTGTAGACCACTGGGCAAGCGGGCTGAGCAGAATCATACGATGGCAGCCACCACGCGCGCGTTGTTGGAATTCGCGTTATAGTACGCATCGTTGTACAGATGGTGACCGCGCTGGTGTCGGGATGCGCCACCTCGACTGTGGGGTACAAAGCCTGAGATATCAACATACAGAGGGGGACTGCATCAGTTCAATGCGATAGCAATTATTCCCAGTGCAAAGTACAAGCAACTGGGCGCATTGACGGTGTGGCTCATGCACGATAGCAAGACGTACCCACTTCCTGCAGAGACTCTAAGTACTGTAAGGTCAGGCCTTCAACGGTTTCGAGAGTCTGGAACGAGAGGAAATTGTCTCGACAGAAGTCGATCGCACTGCGCTTGCCATAGTCCTGCTTGTGTGCGGCCTGCACATCATTCAAAGCAAAGCAAATCATTATCACGAGAATGAACACAGCTTGAAGCGACCATCATCATCGTTGAAAGATTCGAATATGATGCAGTCAGATGCCTACCCAGGCTTGATACGCACGCAGTAACGTGAGGTGATCACTGTTGCCAACCGCAAACTTCAACCTGGCCGCATTAGCTTCGTCTCGCCTGAGCAGTCCAACCGCAGTCACGATCAGCATCCATCATCATACGCGGCGCTTGCAAACAGCGTCACAAGAAGTGATTACGAACGACACATCTAGGCAGTCAACGCCCCTATTCAATCCAGCCTGCTTACTTCTCGAGTGGCGCCATGAATGGCGTTCGATGACTAAGCAGTGCAGCGATAGTGGCGATTGGCGATAGCACTCTGAAGATGGCACCGTAGATCAGCATCTTGCCGATGCGAACATTGCCGACTGGCAATCGAGCCAAGTGATGGCCCAAAGGAGTCTGTGCGTAACCAAACGACACGTGTGGTTACCAACAAATATGACTCAAGTGGATGTTCCATGCAGATCAAACACGCGGTTGCAATAAGCGTTTACCAACTCTTCCTCCTCTGTCAGGGCAAACAACTCCTTAAGCGTGCTGATCGCGCTGACGATGGCCTCCGACTCGGGTGGCTGAAGAGCCAGCTCAAGTACTCGAGCCACTGAGCCGGGTTTGCCCACAGTGACGACTCCTCCACCTTTGTTGCCTCCTTGACTCGGATGACTACCACGCACAATGGGCCCCTTGTCCAGCCCCAACAGCTTGATTTGCAAGCAGATATGTTCGAGCGGTGTGCGCAGGATCTCGGGTTGCTGTATAACGAGGCAGACATAACGGTCTGTGGTGAGCAGCGAAGCGAATGATCCGCCATAACTCGAATGACAGGTCACTGGTAGCGGTGGCAAGCACAGTGGCAGATCCGAGCACAGGCAGCGCACTCAAGACACACACAGCGTGATATGCACATCACACCTGCTGCTTGAGCATCGTCTCCGCGTGCGGACGAGAGAACAGCTTGTAGCACTGTCCGGGTCTAACTCGACCAGCCCTGCCTTTGCGTTGAGTAGCTGTAGCGCATCCAGATACGAAGGCGATTGAGTGAATATACAACAAGTGATGACAAATACACAAGGTCATTGATCCAGCGCGTCCTACCGTTGGCTAGGGACTCCCACGTCTCAACAAGCATTGACATCTTCTTGGCCGAGTCATACTGCGTCTCCTTCATTTTGCCCGAGTCGATAACAAACACCTGCATCCAACACGATCAATGAGATTGACTCAAGAGGAAACACATACACGCACAAACACAACAGCAACTAAAAGAATGCAGGACCCTACCACATCATCTACAGTGATAGAAGTCTCTGCAATGTTAGTGCTGATCACAATCTTGCGCACGTGCTTAGGTGGTCGCTCAAACACCTTCTGTTGGTTCAGCGTAGACAGCGACGAGTGCAGCGGTATAATCCATACGGAATCAGCGGGTATCTGTGGATGAGAATGCATGCAGGACGACAAAGGTGTAAGAGGTCACGTGTCTGATTGAAGGTGCACCCGGTGTGGAGCTCAGGTCTTACCTTCCGCTCAGATAGCATCTCCCGGATGCTGTCAGCACAGGACAATATCTCCGCCAGGCCGGGTAGGAAGATCAGAATCGCATTGCTGACCTCGTCTTTGCCGGCATTGCCGCCGCCGGATCCCGTGTTGGGCGCTTTCAGCATGATATGCGCAACAGTGGCTGCGATGAGCTCGTAGTTGACGCGAGATTGGTCGTAGGTAGCCAGGGTCTAGGCGAGCATATGTTTACGTTTGAAACAAAGACGGTTGTCAGCTTTCAGTGCAGGGGAAATACCATAACAGCAGTGTTGACGGCGCGATACCTCACAGGTATTCCGAGAATATTTGGAGTATAATGTACACGCCTCCTGAACTTTGGCTTCTAGCGCGTCGTCTTTCAGCCGCAAGCGATTCCATTGCGGCGGTGAGTAGCGCGTCATCTGGATGATGTCTTCCAGGAAATAATCCTGCCATTTGCACCACATGAAACAGTAGAGGATTACAAAAGCCATCCTCTCTACACAGGACGTTGTATGCACTCTCAGGCTCATACCTGCACGGGGAATGTTCGACCCTTCATAGCCAGCACTGGCGCGTTGCCGAAATAGCGAGAGAAGATCTGGAACGTGATCACCAAGAACGCTCAACATCAGGGGTCTAGGTCAACATCTCTGACTGAGCTTACTTGGTCATCCAGCGTGGCGCTCATCAGAATAACGCGAATGTCAGGTCGCTGCTGCAGCAGCTGCTTGACGATGATCAGCAGGAAATCAGTGTCTACCGATCGCTCGTGCACCTACAGCATCCAATGCCATTAGCGTGCAGAGTTAGCACTACAGCTGAAGCGACACTCCTGAGGATTGGCGAGCTACGCAGTCGACGCCCCATTCTAGTGGTGAGCCTCACCTCATCTATAATGATATGCGATACACCTTCGAGCGCATTATCAGACGTCAGCATCCGCAGCAGGATGCCCGTGGTCACAAACGTCAACCTGCGCAGGCACACGAACAGCATCGACATCAATACATGATGCTATGGAACGAAATGCAAGATTGGCACAACCACAATCTCAATGCCTTACGCACCTCGTATCGCTGCTGACTTTGGTCTCCTGCCGAATGCGATACCCCACGGTGACACCGACACTTTCTGCCCGCTCGGCACTGACGCGCTCTGCTAATCCGACGGCGGAGATGCGTCGAGGCTGAGTACAGACTGCGTCAGACCAAACACACCGAACGAACTCAGAAATGATGAGCCACACAAAGCCAGAGCTAATACAAGTTACAAGAGCATAGCACAACGAATTGGAGCAGCACTCTCAACAGCAGTAATCACGCCCGGCTCCTTGACTACGGCAGACGGTGACTACACGAAGCAAAGAGTCTCATGCACACGTACTGATGTTGCATTGTCCACCTTTGCCAGCCTCGATGAAGTGGTCGAGCACGAACTGCGGAATCTGAGTGCTCTTGCCACTGCCGGTCTCACCGCTGATCACCACCACACGATGCTGATTCACTAGATCGCAGATTTGCTGCAGAAACTGAAAGGCCGGTAGCTTCTGTCGCCCTTGCAGCATCTGCAGATATTTAGCGTTGCTCTGCTTGCGCACCACGTGCTCAGCGCGCAGCTTGGCGCTCAACGCCTCAATGTCCTTCGCCGAACGGGGGCCTTGCGCGTGATTTCGCTGCGTACGCTGATCATGCGCATCACCCCTACCATTCCGCCCTTTGCCACCCTTAACGCTCGCAGACGGATCACCAGCAGAGCCCAGCTGCAGGGACCATGACGGAGGCCGCACAATGATATCGCGCTGAGACTGCAGCGTGAGGAATTCCTCCCGCAAGAAGGATACAGCGTCAAACACAGCTGGCGCTCCTGGATGCGATACGCACAGTGATTCACAGCAGTGAGCAGTCTGATGATCCTGATCACTCAACTGCTGGTGTGGGGGTATATAGACACATGCTTGCATTCAATTATCAAAACCACTGACCCATCTCCTGAGAAGCTGATGCCTTCATCGCCACGTGCTGCAGCAGCAACATCTTCAGTGATGGTGTCAACTTGGCTCCACTGGTACTGCCCGGCTGAGCGCGCACCACAAAGATGGGCAGCTCCTCGGGGTAGCCACAGGTGGGAGACATGATGACATCCAGCCAAAATGGATCCTGCAACCACAGCATACCATAACCACGCGACAAGATCGAATTCAGCGCAGCTCCAAAACACAGACAGTAGAATCCGTTGTCGAGGACGCAAGATACATGAAGCACATGCCTGTTTAGACTTAGCAGCATCAGTATCAGCTCGCACATTCAGTCTCCACTCAGTGCCCGCGGTCCATCGATCATCAGCGGGTATGACGCTGAAGTCGGTATCGAAGATAGACTGCAATGCTTCAATCTCATCCTGACGAGCCTGCAGAGCGTCTTGCGAAGGTGCCGCTGATTGGAGTTGTAAGACAGTACACCACAGCGTGCATAAGCCATGAGTAGAGCTCAGAGATAGACTAATACATGGGGCGTCAATTAAGACTAATACATGGGGCGTCAATTACCTCCGAACGGCGGTCGCTGATCGTTGTACACTGCAGGCAACAACGCCCGATACAAGTCCCCGTACACCTTCTCCAGCGCAGACGTGCGCAGCGCGACTTCCGACTGAGCATGCGAAGGCGCACTGGCTAGGCTGTCAAGGACGGCCTTGCGGCACACGTGCTCAGGGAACCCTAACGCCAACAGCTCGCCAATCACTTTACCGGCCAGAGCATTGGGCACTGCCTTACTCGCATTTGAATCCGTGCTAGCACCTCCCGGTGGGGAACCACTGTTACAAACACCTGCTTTGGCGGTGGCAGCGGTTGCTGAGGCCGGAGCACTGCTCTTGAGCGCTCCACCACTGACCACCTCCAGCTGTTTACCACGCGGGTCATACTGCTTAGGCAGTCTATGCTCGGGTATGTTGAGCAGCAGCCAGTCTAACGCGTCACTGATCACGCTCGACACAGAGTCGGTGGTCGAGCGAAGCAGATCCATGGATACAGGCTGGCCCGCTTTCACTCGTCGCTGAATCATCACCTTGGAGCCCTTGTGAGCATCTGCAGCTGTGAAGCCCATCTTGCTCAACTCACCAGTCAAAGCGTCGATCACGCGAGCGATGGGCGTGCTGCCTGGAGTCTTCACTGTGGCTGGAGCAGGCGTCACTCGAGCCGCCTGGGCCGCAGTATCCAAATCGTCATACTCATCCAATCGATGCAGCTCCACCAACTCTGAGCCTGCAGCGCCAGCAGAGCGTGCATCACCCGCCAATAAACCCCGCTTCCCCACCGCACTAGTCTTGGTCTCCTGATCATACCACACATCGGCTACCACGTTATCTTCATCCGCTGCCTCCTCATGCACATCGCCATCCTCGTCAGATTCGTCGCTGCCAGAGGATTCGGCATCGGAATTCGAGCCGTCGGTCTTGCGCTCACTGCGGCTGCTGACACTTGCGAGATCACCGTCGCGGTTCCGCCGCCCGTAACGGAAGTCCAGCGTCTCAGCGGTTGCGGTGACCAATGAAGTCACGCCACTGTCCAGATCCGCATCCGTGTCAGAGGGGAGCGATAGCTCGTCACCACCCACTTCCACCACCTGTGCATGATCAGCATCGATATCTTGGGTGAAAGCTTCCTTGTCGGCACTGCGCAAGATGTCCTCAATCAACATGCGATTGCGTTCGCTCAAATGCACGGCAGTGAACTCCTTCATCTGCTGATGCTGCTGCATCTCTCGACGATTCACTTTGGCGGCTTGCTCTTGACGCTTGATCTAACGGGGCATTTCACAAATATCATCAATGCTCTTAAGCCAGCGGTACGAAACCACAGACGTAAAGTGGAAATGAACTGTAGACAGCTGGTATCCAGTATTACCTCTTCGTGTTGCACCTTGTCGGCCTCGGTAACGAAATGCGAACGGGGGGTTAACAGCGGACTATCCGTGGAGAAGCTCTTCCAGATGGACGCAAAGGGCTCGGGTAGCTTGCGATCTGACACAACACGTGCGCCGCAAAGGAAGCATGATAATGAGCACATACTAAACTTCGAGGTTGACAAGAAAGCTGCATGCACAGCACCCTTATGATCCAGGGAGCAACATACCAAGTGGAAGATTCGTTTTCAAGTGATGCAGGGCCAGTAGAGCCGCATTGTGCTCCGCCAACTTGGCCGAATCGGAACCCTCCTGCGGACAGATGTTGATGTCCTGATAGCGCAAACGAGTTCCAGTGATGTGGGTGCCGTCAGCCGGGCGTGTAGCAGATCCGCTTTCATCATCACTAAAAAAACATTGATTCCTGGACTAATAGGATTGAACCGTACCATTTCTTTCTTCTTCGGATCCGGCAAGATGACGCGGGCTACGAACTTGCCTGGCTCGCGACAGCTGGCCGAGACAAACCTGAGCCGACACATGTAACGCTGTCAATGTCAAGACGGACGAACAGGGTACGATCTCCGGAATCACACAGCGTGCTGCGTGAGCTATACGATGGGATTACAGCACGTGATCCATATTAACACAGCTCACCGAGGTGGAGGTCGCTGTTGTTTCTGACACCATTCATTCAGGAGTGTGCGCGGCATGCGTTGCCATTCTTTTACGGTGATGCCATCAATGACAATATCCTGATACCGACATTACAAAACATGTTGGGTACCCCATCGGCTGAACTCAAAAAGGCATGAGCAACAAGCAACAAAAACGATGCGCACCTGCTTGGCAGTAATCACTTGTCCCTTGAAGTGCTTTTTCCTCTTGGGACGCTCTGCTGGGCCAATTATGAAACCGGTCGCAGCGGCTCCCGCAGCCGATGCGCTCGCCCCTTTGCCTGCTGGCTTACCGGCCGGCTCAGGGCCTTTGGAGTCGGCATCTAGCGAATGCAGCAGCGGGAGCAGGAATCGACAAGTGTGATATATCGAGTCGTTTTGATGGGAATCCAAGTCCCTCACAACACTATGCACGGTGGTTGAATATCACATGTCGCGCAGATAATAATTGTTTAGAACACGTATGTGATGCGGTACCTTTCTTGATCTTGTCGCGACCCATCGTGCTGCAATGCGAACTCAAATCTCGACCCCTCATTAGGCGGATGTTTAGTACGCGAAGCCATATGCCACTGGCAGTTAGTGCATTTCCCTAATCAGCCATGGCTGCGTCCTCCGTTGTGCTTTCGTTTCATAACTCAAAGGTCCTAGCTTCGGACTTGGATTTGCTTAAAGGCCCAAGATGGCTGAATGATAGCTTGATCAACTTTGCATGCGAGTAAGTTTTCACGATTGCCACTCCGCGTCCGATCATGCGCCATTCACCACCTTGCCTGCAACCAGCTTTTTCCAGTACAGCCTGTTTGCAGATAAGAATGACTCGGTAAGCCTGTGTTGCCTCTGCATCAGTGACTCAATTGTGCAGCACCGTTTATAGCTTGTTCTCTTGGATAGTCGCCAGCCTTCCGGTTCGTGTACCCGGGGACAGCTTTCATCATCTTGCACGAGGACGGTGAGTCTCGGGGCATCATTTCGCGTGCTTCGAGTCATTTCTTGCGCTATCTCAGACACCCAAATTAATTATTGTGATGGCACTGCTTGTTATCTCAGATGCTGATGATCTGAAAGATACTCTACGAGGCATTGGGCTGTTAACTGCCACCAAAGCTGTGTTTCTACCTGGTACGGCGTGCATTGCTGCTTGACCGCAAGCTGATGTTTCTGACGTGTCTGCTTTGGTCTGTAGTAAATGATAATGCAGATGTTGTATCAGCGGGTGGCAGTCATTGGTAAGCATGTACATCTAATTCGGCCTCAGCGTTGAGTATGACTGCCTGATTGTGCCTGCCCGCACACAGGTCCTTGTTGGCTCTCGATGTTGCCAGCAAGACGTTTTACCACTTCGACTCGCACCACGAGGTTGTTTCCCTGCCCTGTCCATGCACCAGTTCTTCTCTCATCCGCTTACACTATTCCGCTCCTTCGCGCAGCACAATCTCAACGTCGCTAGCCTGTTGGCGGCCAAGATCAGTCCAGCCCTCTCGTCATCCAGTAGCGACCATAGCGAAGCCAAATGCGGTAACAAAGTTGTGAATTCCCATGAGCTGCTCAATGCTATCTCAACGCAATGTCGCAATGTTGGCAGAGGTGATCTCGGTTCGCTGTCCCCAACAGGTACCTGGAAGGAACCAGTGGCGTGCACTGGTCGAACTGACACAACGTCCGTGTGCTATTGTTTGCCCTCAGACGAATGGGTATGACTGTGGTGTGTACTGCATCGCGTTCATGGAGCAGCTCGCACAACTTGCAACTTCCTCGAGCTTTCACGATAAGCGGGCTCTGGTACGTCAAATCATGAGCTGACACACAAAGTGCACACGGTTCAACAGATTGTTCAAAACACTCTATTTCATACTTGCACACGTTCTTCAGGAGCACTTGGAAAAGTCCATCACACCCAAATACATTCAACAGAAGCGCGCTGAGATGATAACCTGGATCAAGTCCCCGAGCAAAGCTTGAGGTTTCACTTTGTTTACAAAATGCCAGTGTATCACCCTCTGTCAGCAGCATCAACCTCCGGAAGAGCGTCACGTCATCGCGGCTGACTGCTGCGCCGGAAGGCGGGAGTCCAGTGCTGAACTGTCCGACTGAGCATTGCGCCTCACAGAATCCGGCTTAGCACGGGAGCTTCGCAACTGCTCAATTGCCTCGGGGGTGGTGTAACCAGCGGATACGAGCTCCAATGCGTGTTCCAGCAGGACATCAAACATCTGGGCAGTTCAAACCGCCCCGCCAGGCAAACAAACACAGTACGTTTGAACATCGCAAGCGCGCACCGCAAACTAACGCTGATACGCATATGCGTCATGAATTGCAACCGCAAATACACGTTACCTTTCGAACAGTGATGGCCGTTTTGCGGCACACCTCGCTAATGGCAGTGAGAGTGCGAGCATCAGACTGAGACAGCTGTGACGCAAGAAAGATGGCACCACCGACAACTGACGCTGGATTCCGGCCAATAGCGATGTTCTTTTGCGATGCAACGCGCACGATGTTGTGCACCTCGTTGGTGACGTACTACAGCATCCAGGCGCACGAGCATGCAGCCATGATCGATGCGTTCGAATCATAACCAGGCGTATCACATTACATACCAACGGTAGATTCAACATCGCGCAAAACCGATCGATCAGTTTTTCTGCAGTGTTCAAGCTTTGTTTGAACTGCTTGAAGAACGGCATAAGCTGTATCTTCTGGGCGGCCCGCTTTATCAGCTTGCCATCAAGGTCCGTCACAGATAGCAACTCGTCGTACGTGCGATTCACACGACAGCATCGGCATGCCAGAAATAAACACGCGAATACTACGACTTCAGTCCGGTGCACTTTGCAATTGGAAGCGCGAAACAGGAGGGTGAACAATTCTTTCGCTGTGCCTATTACTGCCCCAGTCAACTGCAAGCGACCGCCTTCCTTCGCTACGGCCGACAAAGCCTGGTATGATCAAACAAACAGCGCAGCATGGACTACAAGATGTAGCAGGACGAAGATGTTCGGCAGATCGAGATACCGCTTCCAGAGCGATTTCTGATGCCGACCTATTGGCGCGGCTTGCGCGAGACAGGCCTGGATTGTTCACGTCGTAATCTATGGCAGCAACAATTCAGAAACGTCAAAACATGATGCATGATTTCCATACACGCACTCGGCGCATGTGAAGAGCCTTCAATTAGGACACAACATACGGGATATCGTGCCCAAATTGGGGTCGCCCAGAAGTGTGTTCTCCACCGCACCCACACGATTTGGATCGCTTTTCCCGCGCTTGTCTTCGTCTCCGAAATTGCGCCACTCCGTTTCGTCTGAAATCAGTTTGTCCGCGACCACAAGCCCGCATTCGGTGCACACCATGCGACCGTAATGGTTATCTCGAAGAATGACAAAAGGCGCCCATGTTAGCGGTCTGTAGCGTTCTGGAAAACGCTTCAGACGTCAACAGCCGCTCACCTTGTACAATGGTGGTTGGTCGTTTGCATTCGTCACACGAAACCTCTCCCACAATGACTTCTGCAGTCGTTCTGACAGTGTCGTCCATTGTTCGGCGCGAGAACGCGAAAATTGAGACGCAACTAGCTACGCCAAATCCGAAGGCTTGCTCCGAGGTAGCCTCTGACATCTGATCACTGAAGAGTTGGAAGTAGCAACTCAGTCCAAAATCCCGCACTTCCTAACTGCATCAACCATTGACGTATCATCTCATGCAGAGCAAGACTTCCGAAACGTCCGCCTGATCAATCGAACAATATCATAACGTAACTTGATCAAAGAGCTTGTCGGGCTACCCGAGCTTGTTCTCGAGGCCACAAGCTTTTCGCGATGCTCGAGGACAAAGATTGTTCATGTCTCCGCACGTGTCATCCATCTCGTTTTGAAGCGTATTCAATTATACTGAATCTTCAAAGCAAAGACCGCTGATATGACGAATTAACAAGTGAACCGACGAAGCGCTAGCGCTTCTAACAAGCGACAAACTGGTTGAGTACTAGCGTAATCACCTACGCCATGCGGACCGCTGCAGGCGCATTCGACTGATTCCCGACTCGCACAGACAGGTTTGGAGCTGCGCCTTCCAGCGCCGCCATGAACGCCATGATGGATGCCAAGTCATGTGCGGGATCGACGGTGATGGCACAGACAGCTTTGTCCGACCATGGCGGCAGCAACATAGCGATGTTGAGGGTGCGATAGCGACTGGATACGAAGGTAGGGCGCCGCAAGAGTGCCCACACCTTGGGGCAGCATGGGTCACAATACGGTGGACAGCAGCAGGGTTCCTTGCAGCAAGGCGGCGCATTGGGCCCAACCACCGCGTCACCAGATGCCTGCATATCTGCGGTGAACGACAGGTGACAGACCTTCTCCAACGGAACTGGGTAGTAGAACAACCAGTCCCGCTTCTCCATGAACAGGTTGTACTGATCCGGCTTGGATGAGTGCGAGTTGTTCTTCAGCGCAGTGAACGTTGCGCGGAAATATGCGTTATCTTTGGCTGATGCAAACATCAACCGCCTGTTGGTCAGCAGCAAGAAACCCGGTGCTGCCTTCACTTTCTCATTGAGCAAGAGGAACTTGTCACCTTGAGATAGAACCGGCAGCTGGTTGTTGCTGCTGTCAAACCCAAGAAACAGCAGATTGGAATACGGCAAGGGGGGGCGCCAGAAGTTCTTCGCCTTGCTGCGCTTGGATGAAGTGGCGTTGCATATCTTCAAGGCGGATGCGATCCCGTTGATATTCCACAAATTCAGCAGCACCCACAACGAGGTCTCGTGCTGCGGTGTTGACGAGGTTGCGAAGCTGCTCGCCCGTCTTGTGAGCGGAGAGGTTGCGAAATGCAACAGCACCGGGGCCTCTGGGGTTGTCTTGTTCAAGCAACGTAAGAAACGCGGGCACTGGAGCCCTGTTTTGCTGCTGCGCGATCACCTGGGGCATCATTTGCGGACCGCGGGCTGGAGGCATCTGGGCAGGCTGATGCTGCCAAGGTGCCTGCACCATCATCTGATTGCCTGAGGGTGGCACTTGTGCCTTGCCGTCATCCGCCAACAGGGGCACGCGCAGATCTTGATCCGCTTCCTGTCGCGCCGCAGCAGACGCGCGAGGTTGCAGAGGAAAATCGCCAGCGTTGAGACTGCCCGCAATGACGGGTTCATATAGGCCCTCGTTGTGCTCGTGTAAAGCGTTGTATTGCGACATGGCACCACTGCGGTTCACGTTCACGTTCGCGAGCTGGTGAGTTCCGCCCCAAACCCGGGCCGGCGTCGCCGTGTCACAAATCCAGAAATTCGCCAAAGAACTCTCACCCATCCGCCCTAGTGTTGCCGCCAATTTTTCGCCGTGTGATCAAGGTACGTTTCTGCCATCACGAATGGATGAAACATGCGGTACGCTTGTCCCAAGAACAGATCCCAAATTAACGAAGGTACTGCGAGCAGACAATGTATTAGAAACATGATTAAATAATGGAAACGACTACGAAAAAACCAGCTTTTTGCCAGCAAACGGCACAATGTGCGATTGCTTCCGGGCAGCAGACCATGACGGATGCAGTGCTTCCGACGATACGGAGTGCTCCGCGCGGGGTCGCGGCGCGCCTGATCCAGTTTCCATCGGCTTCGGATGGACTGCCGCACCACTACGACCATCCGGGCCCGCGCTGGGCTTTCTTCTCTTGGCTGCCGGTGACTCCGAGCGGGATGCAAGTGAATCAGCTGCTGGAGCATTCGACCCAGGATCTGCACCGCGTGATCGCTTTGAGGCACCGGACGACGATTTTTTCGACACGAGCGGTGCCAAACCGAGCTGCTGCCGCAATCTAAGGGTAGACCAAGCAACCAGTCCGCGCGTCAACGCTATGCTTCAGCGATGTTCAGTTTTCTATCACAAGCGCTTACTTTTTGCGCTCACGTTGCCCCAGGCGATTTTTGCCTGATTTGATAATTTTCTCGTACAGCTGTCGAGCGTGTTCAGGATCCTGTTGATACACGAGCGCATGAACGAGAGCTGAGCGCACGGTGCACCACAACACTAACCGTACCTTGGGTTTGACTATCGGCTTCGAGCGATTTGCGGGCCCAACAACGTCGGAAGCCGATGGCCCATCGCCCAATGAGGATAGGAACACGCTGGCCAGGCTGGTGGTAGACCTTCCAGTAGCCGAAGCATTCGGTATCTGTGCATGAATAAACGAACGACTTGCTGAAACGGCCTTTTGCGCCCGGTTTGACTACAGAGCGCATAGAATACCTGCTCGTTTTGACCATCACTGGGTCCGGACTCAGACAAGCGAGCTCTCTTCACCTGCCGCGCAGCTGGATCCGCTATGATCTTCTCCCGCACAGCTTGAGAGGTAGTGGGGTGAGAAGATCGGGCAGGGTTTGACGAGGGTGCGGACACCGGCGCGTCCTGGGTTGTGCCAGAGCTCTTTCGCTTACGCGCCAATGGTAAAGCCGCTGGTGACGCCTTAGAGGGTGAGCGCGTGCGGGCACCATCAGCTGCTGATTTGGAGGGGTTGACAGAGTGGGTCCCAGCAGGCGAACGAGATCGTTTGTCTGTACTGGCAATCGGCTTGGACGTCGCACCGTCGGCGGAAGGCTTCTTCACAGGCAGGCACTGTTTGATGCTCAAGCTGACGTGCTTGGTCGATGGATCAATCTGGGACAAGCGAAACAATGAGTCAAAGCCGAAAATCCGTAAAGTTGATAAGACATAGTATAAAAAACACTGAGCTGGTTTGCCTACCTTGATTACGCAAGCGCGAACTTTCTGTGCAGGCTTGAAATGTTGGATCAAGTCTGCAATGAACTCGTTTGCGGCCTATTCGATCGCAAACACGACACGTGGCGTTCACATTTTCAGTGTGCGCAGCGTTGAATCAACCGACACCGCGAGACTTACCTCGGAGATGTGACACAGTCCCTTCATCTTGTGACCCGAATGATCGAACTCAATGAATACACCATATTTCTGCAAACTCACCCAAAAACATGATCTCACCATGACCTATCCAGTTGCACAATCCAGAGGCGAAACAAACGGCGGATTACCTCAATGCCATCCACAATGCCTTTGATCTTGTCCCCTACTTTCAGCCCGTGCATGGGGTCTAGCCCACACACAAGACAAGAGACCGAGTTATAACCTAGTCGCAACAGAGCGAACAGCAAGCTCATGTACCCTGAGCCTTGCTAGGACCTTTAGGCTTGCCTGCCGCAGCCTACGAACCACGGAATTTGGACTCAGCGAACGCTAGCACACGGAACAGCGAGGACACAAGGCAAACGCACATCTTTCAACGCTTTGGTTTCTCTGTTGAGACCTCGCTCTTTCTTTCGCAAGCGCTTCTTCTTATCGGCAAGGTATTCTTCATATGCTGACAAGTGGACCACAGCAACACAGCGGTCAGCATCACACGCACGCCCCATCCCTGCAGACAGCAGCCTTACCTTTCTTAACGTGAGGCGATCGGACAAGCTGCGAGAAAATACCCTTGGCGCTATGGCATTTACAAGCGTGATGAACGTTAGCACGGATGATATCATGTCCCAGCGCTTCAAAAGCATACCGCTCCGACAGCGCATCAGGCGTGACAACAGCCTCGTTGCGGTGCAGCAGAGCCATGCTCTGCAGAAGCAGCTCTTCGATGGACAGATCCTGCAACGCAAGAAGCATACACTGTCTCTATGAAACTACGCGCTACCAAAGGTGAAGACAACACCGAGTTACCTTGAGAAACTTGAGATCTTCTTCCAGCAGCGGAATGTTAACGGGCTAAATTACCACAACATAAAATGGCATCGAAATGAGCAGGTGTCGAAAACAGCCCAGAGCGACGTTATCGTAAACGGGACACATGCCTTAGATGCAGCCTTGGCTACTTCATCGCCTTCAGCATCAGATGATGGCTGAGCCGCAGCATTACCTATTCGAGCGCCATTCAAGACACCTTGTGAAATTGGAAACGTGCAGCTCTTCTAAAACGCACACTACATTACCTTGCTTGATTCGGCGAACCACTCTCTGGATGGCAAAAAGCTTAGCCTTTTTCACACCTTTGCGCAGGTACAGCGTCGCTTTCTTAATTTCGAGTTCAGGATCAATGTCTGCAAGCACCTGTCCGACAGAAACCGTGGAGCGTCGATCATCATCAGGAAAGGTTCAGAGATCGACAAAACAATGCTCAGCGACAGAAATATCGATGATACATGATAATTCGTCAGACAGACCTTCGCGAGCTTCCGCACAGCTCCACCATTGCTGCCAGATGCACGTGCGGCGGTCGCCATTTCTACGCTACAAGGAAGCATTTCTCAACAGAGGCGGAATTCCACGCGTTGACATGATGCGCAAGCAGAAACGGTGTTGCAGCGCATTAGCGCACAGCGGTGTGATCGATTTGGTGTCTCAATTGCGATATCGCGTCGCGGACTTTCTTCTCCCGAGTGCTCTCCGCGTTTTGACACTAAATCTTTTTGAACCTGTTACTTCTTCGTTCAGAACGCGTGCCGATGTTGTCTGTGCGCCGCACCAACGTGCTTCGGTTGCTAGTGCAGCGATGCTCAGGCTCTGATCCCGCCATCTCACGCGTGCTGGCGATTGTGAATTCGGATACGCGTTTACCAAGCAGGCTGCATGCCACATCGACCGCACCGCGCGCCGCGAATGCGGTTTCCGTTTCGCAGCAACGGATACAGGGCACTCGCTCCGGTAGAAAGGATGCCCTGTTGGATTCACCGACACAAACACAAGTGATCGAAGAGGATGACGATCGAGATGATATCTCAGATGACTCGCCCACAGTAGATGCAGATGGTCAGCCTCTGTCCACCGCCGAACAGACCGCATATGCAGAGCGCATCAAGACTTATCGTAACTTCGCGCGCGTGGATCGCATGGATCGACCCATCAACGAGACGCTGCGGCGCCGCATCACCACGGTGTTGAAGACCACCAATTACTCAGCAGAGCATGATGCAGAAAGCCAGCGGCACCAGCCCGCTGTGTGGTTCCTCGCTAACAAAACCGCCACCACGTACGCGATTCACCGCCGCATCTTCACCGAGATCCAGCGGAGAGCGCCGTACTTCGCGCCATCGGCAGTGCTTGAGTTCCCAGCCAACATGGGCGTATCGTTTTGGTAGCGTCCTGCTTATCACCTTTGCGCATCGGTCGCCATACTCAGTATCCTCTATCGTGTTTGTGTGATTCAAATTGCAGGGCATCTCGGGACGTGTGGGGAGATGAGGTGGCACGCTATATCGGTGTGGAGAACGACCAGCGCGCCATGCGCCTAGCACGTGATTTGGCATTAGATCACGGTACGTCCCCGTATCGCTCCAGTCACGTTGTTGAATCGTGATTGCTCATGTTTGTTTGGACGTTATCGTCTTCCTCAGGCACTCCCACGCAAGTGCATTGGTTAAGCACTTTCAATAGTGAACGCATTGGCCGAAATCCTCTGCTGGTCTGCGCGTATACCCTTTCGTCCAGACCACCCCAAACCCGCATGGAGATTGTCGATTTCTTATGGTCTCTGTGTGACGGCATGCTGGTATGGCATCCGTTAACCACAGCCTGTAGTGTGGCCTGACTCCATTCGCGTTTGGACTGACCGTCCTCCTGCTGTGGACGCGCATGTGCTCAGGTATTGGTTGAAAATGGTGACGTAGAAGGTTTCTCCATTATTCGCGAGGCACGGCAG
>ENA-ORBV01007408-ORBV01007408.1-microbial-mat-metagenome-genome-assembly--contig:-NODE-7408-length-18854-cov-8.772807_pt1 | contig 18854 bp, 9 predicted proteins | sample MGYA00237777_ERZ505514 | MGnify/ENA primary metagenome ERZ505514 (study PRJEB26160, sample SAMN06269048) | microbial mat metagenome | isolation source: Oligotrophic lake microbial mat | place... | reverse complement strand
CACCGAGATCTACACCTCTCTATTCGTCGGCAGCGTCAGATGTGTATAAGAGACAGCAGGAACAGAGATCCCAACTTGTTGTGAGTTTGCTCTGCTGATTCCTATGATCGTCGACGGACTGTCAAAGCCATTCTTGAATAAGGTTTCGGCTGCTTCGGTGGCCTTCTTTGGTGAGACCCCTTTGTTTTCTATCCACAGTTGGAGCTTAGCCGGGCTTGTGAAGTCCTCATCTGAGCTCATCTGAATTTACTTATCTTATGAATATGATTTATTGCTCGAGCATTTGTACATTACCGGAGTTTCTTGTTTATTTTTATTCTTAAGTCCAATGTAGCTAGATCATCGAAAGCAATTACACAATCAGTCAAAAAGTCAATTGCCGATCTTCTGGTTAGTTTTTTCTTTGTCTGATCCTGATAGCTAGATAATCAAAAGCAATTAGATCCCCTGTCAACTATTTATATATTTTTTGGTTGTTTGGATTGCATGTAACTAACGAAACTCCCTTGCAAAATGTTGTTGAAACTCAAATGTGCTGGGTTCTACGTGTTTTCTACGAGTGGAGTTAAAAACCGTTACCTGGTGCCACATTTGCTCCTGTTCCACCCGCTTTGAATCTGGCGCCATTTTGGTAAGTAGCTGTTGACTGTTTGGATTGGGTTTGTTGACAAGCGAACAAGCTGAACAAAAATTGGTTGCTCGAGTGGGGGCGCCTGCTGCTTTCCATGGGCATGACAAGCTGAAAACAAAGTGGTTGCTCGAGTGGGGGCGTCTGCTGCTTTCGGTGGACATGACATTGGACAACAGTTGATTTTTAGCTTCAAAATGTCAATGTTTCTGTTTGTCTTGAATTGCAAATCTTAGATTCTAGCGGAGCCATCCAGCCCCGCTGCCTCAATTGTGCAGAGCTAAAGCAGTTCCATTTATGGAGCTGCTGGCAGGGAGGGGTGCAGCTTGGCATGCTGGAAGTGACTTTGTTGTGTGTCACGGCCAGTGGCCTCGCTTCCTCGCTTCGCTCGTTGCTCCCCCCCTGGAAGGTGGAGCTTCAGCCCCGTGTGACATGTGCTGTTAAGCAAGCCATCTTTTCTTACCATGTCTCCAATGAAGCTGATTTAGGTCGAAAAATGTCTTGTTAGCACTCATCATGTGTAACTTTGTGCTGGTATGTTTTAACATGGTTTAAGATGTGACATTTTTGGCTCCCTGCTGAACTTCTCAAATTACCCAGTGTGTGGTGTTTTCTGTGCAGTGAGGGCCTGCCAAAAAATGCACAACTAGCCCCTTTGGAAACCCTCATTAAAGTCGTTCGAAAATCGAACGGACTTGTGGCTATTAGCATCACTACTAGTACTAGTGTTGCTGCAGCGGTTAGTTATTACCCAATTTGAGACAATTAAATTGGAGCAAAATCCAAATTCTACTATTAGTACATGTAGAGTTGGCGCAAGTGACCTGAAACTTGGCAGGGATTGAACCCTGATGATACTAGCATTATGCATAGTACTGGTAACTCTAAACCCTGACTAACCTCCAACTTGCTTGCCGTCATTGTCCGCTCTTTGAAGGGAAGGTGCCAAATGCGCTAAAAATAAGTGAGTCCTCTCTTTGGACGGATGCCCGCCCGAGGTGAGACGCCATTCCATCAACTTGTCTTTATAGTCACGGCGAAAGGGGGGGGGGGGGGGAAGCGACGTTGGTGGCCACTGACTTCGGAGGATGCGCTCACGAAGAAAATTGGATTCAACGAGGATAGGAAATCCGACGAAACGAGGAGAATGTATCACGAATCTCAAAGCTCTTCCTCTCCCTATATTTCTAACATACTTGATGGTGGGGTGCAAACGTGGATAGAATTTTGGGAATGACTCACATTTGCTTATAAAGGGGAGGGCATTCCATCTATGCTGTTTTATTGCTCTATTCATACTGTAATGATCTGTCGTCCCTTGTTCATGCATGTTTGCGACGTTTCTTGTTGCCACCACCACCACTGGCTTGCTGCTTTGGTTGCTTCTGTACCAATCGAATAAAATTCCCAAATGGTTTGGGAATTTTGTGAACCATCCCGCAATCCAACATCCATTGCAACAAGAATTTGGTTGATACATGTTTATAATAGGGTTGCTGTTGCACAAAGGAAAATTCGGAAACTTCCTTGTGGGAGGTGAGCCGTACTTTTTGTACGAATTTGGTTTGGGCGGTTTGTACGGTTGCCAAGGTTTCTCCCCATGTCGGCAACCACAATTGATACGTACTTTCCCCGCCCACGCTACCATGCGTATTGGAGGGCATGAGTATTTGTAAGCGCTGCCAATATTCCACAGCGTGTGACAACTTTAGGACCACATTGTATTGATACGCAACGTCCTTGGAGGGTGGATGGCGGGCCCAAGTGTCTTCCAATTGGGACTGTCGAATGCTTTGGCCGGTCCAACGATGTAAATGCTCGACAAACCACTCAACATAGGTTCGATGTACCGCGGCGCGTTGTTGTGGATTGTTGGAATCATTTTCTGCACTCGTTGTAGTAGTAGTTGTTGTGGAGACATTGTCGGCAGCGTCCAAGGCATCCCAAACGCCTCGAATGTAGTCTTGGGTCAAAATCAAAACCGTCAAATTGGTACCACCACCAGCACCGCCGCCCCCCGTTGTGGAAATGGACGAGAGGCGACGCAGAATATTTTTGTGAAACAAGTCTTGTAATTCACGTGTAATCATGGCTAAACTTTCGTGATCCTGGTCGTCTTGCTGAACCACGCCATATAGTTGCGATTCCAAAATCGTCGCAATAGGTTCGGTGGATGCTTGCAATGGAATGGGCAGGCACAAATGCGGTGTGTCCGGCGACGTCAAGGATTGAAAGGCCAACAGTGTGTCACAAGGAATCTCGTCCATGACGGGAAATAATATAGCATCCTCGTCATTATCCTCATCGTCATTGTTGGTGTTGTCCTCGGGTGGTGCTTCTGTTAATTCCTTGGTCAAATTGGGGAGACCCGGTTTGGCAAGTATTTTCAGTGGCCGGTGGCGCTTCTTGGGGCGTCGAACAACCACGACAAGGCGTTTCTTCTTGGGTGCCTCCTTTGCGTGATTGCCTTTGTCATCGGCTGTGCCGCCTTTGGATTTCTTGGCGGAGGATTTTTCGTTGGAACGTTTCATTGTCTTTCGCTGCTTGTTTTACTCGCCGATACCGGTACCTAGGTAGCTAGACACAGTTCTGTGTTGCTTCTCTTGGGCCAACTCTATACACTGTAGCAAAGTGGTTCTTCGTTCCAATCAGGAGCTACTGAACTCTTCTCTGTTTTGTTTCTCGATGCTTGTGCAATGTTGAGCTTGTGTTGGGCATTGTTGGCCGACCGATTACAAGTGTACTATACTAGCTAGTATGTCCGTCTGGAGTGTGTGAAAATATTAGGGTTACGGTTTCATTTGGTCCCGAAAAGACCAAATCGAAAGGTAACCAGCTAACCGTTTCTACTGTAACTACTCTAGCTAGCTAGCTAGCTAGCTAGCTAACTATGGGGAAGTAGCTTACAGTATCACAAGTGTCAGCCTCCGTTGGACCGTTCCATGAAACGATCGAGCACCGTTGACGAATGCTAACCCCCCAGCATTTGGACCAAAATGTCCATTCATCCGCTGGCCACAAAATCTCTAGAGTACGCAATGTGAGCTCTGCAGGATGATCTAACTTGAATCATCTATAGAAATGCAGCATCCTAGTTGCAGGCTAATTACAAATTACGATTTACTTGTTCTGTAAACATCCCCGTTGCCCCAGCAAACGGCGTTCCGGAAAGGGACCGGACATACTTTATCAGATAGTCTGACAGATTCACTTGTACGAGAGACCGAATCAATGTGTTTCGGTCTGGAATAGCTTCCCCCATATTCTCGTCAAAGCGAGCCTTGATGTCCCACTCGATGTAGATGTTGTAGTTTTTGTTGGGCTGATCCGATCCGTGGCGAGAATTCTTGGTCGACACCACGACATCCTCAAAGGCGCTGCCATACTTGTTCCGCAGTTGCAGCGCATAAAATTCTTGACTCTTTTCGGCCAAGACACTGCAGTCTTTTGCCGAGAGATTCGAGTTCACGCCCGGTATAGTAAGGGCCACGAATACATCTGACGTTGTCACTGGAATTTTGTCTTCGGCCGGGGGCGTTTTGGGACGTGGTGGGGTTTTCGCGCTCGATGGTGAAGAGACGGGTTTCTTCGCCGGAGGATGTCTCGCCGTAGGCCTTGCAGCTGTACCATTCAGCGGTTTGCGGACCTCAACCGTCAGCTCGGATCCATCTTGGACTCCCATTGTCTCTATGGACCCTGTACTAGATATTTCCTTGCCCTTAAATTTCACCAGTTGTTCAGGTGCCTTCAACCCAGTTTCCTTTTCAACCTTTGCCTTGATATCAGCAGCCTTATCCCCAGGCTGGACCTGTAGTTTAATCACCTTCCCCCCAGGTGCTCTAACAGTAATGCTGATGGCTTTTGGCTCTAACTGGAGGACACTGCCAGCCTTAATTCCATAGTCCCCTGCTGATTGGTTGGCATTTGACAACTCCTTCCCATTCATGGAGAGCTTCTGTTTGTTGTGTGGGATACCTGACTCATTCTCTAGCTGTTGCTTGATTTGAGATATTGAATCAGTGGGGTCCACCATGATTTGAATCTTCTTACCATTGCTACTATGGACAGTAACTGGTACCTTGTGGATGTCAACTGTGAGTTCTGATCCATCCTTGACTCCTGCTGACTCAAGAGTCCTTCCATTGGGGATTTCCTGCCCCAGAAACTTTAGCAGCTGCTGGGGTGCCTTGAGCCCTGTTTCCTTTTCTACCCTAGCCTTGATATCAGAGATTTTGGCATCAGGTTTGGTCTGAATCTTGTGAATCTTGCCACTGGGGGTCCTCACAGTAATATTGATGGGCTTTGGCTCCAGGTCCAGTACAGCACCTGGTTTGATTCCACATTTGTCAGCAGATTGGTTGGGGCTTGATAGTTCCTTGCCATTCATAGACAGCTTTTGTTTACCAACAGGGATTCCAGATTCCTTCTCTAGCTGCTTCTTGATCTCAGAGACAGTATCAGTGGGATCCACCATGATTTGAATTCTCTTTCCACTGCTGGTGTTGACTGTGACCGGTATTTTTTGGGCTTCCACCACAAGTTCTGATCCATCCCTGACTCCAGATGATTCCGGAGACTTTTCATTGGCTAATTCTTTCCCCTTGAATTTGAGTATCTGCTGAGCCACCTTCATCCCAGTTTCCTTTTCCACTTTGGCTCTAATATCGGAGGGCTTGTCAGAGGGATTGACACTGAGCTTTATGATTTTCCCAACAGGAGTGATCACAGTAATGTTGATTGGTTTAACTTCAAGATCCAAAACACTTCCACCCTTGATGCCACAGTCCGCAGCAGATCTTTTGGGATTCCAAAATTCCTGGCCAGCCATGGTCAACTTTTGCTTGTCCATTGGAATGCCAGACTCCTTCTCCAATTTTTGTTGGATTTGAGTAATAGATTCTGTGGGGTCTACCATGAGTTTTATTGTCTTTCCATTCTTTCTATCATTGACCGTAATTGTAATTTTGGGCATCTCTAAAATCAACGTGGATCCGTCTTGAACTCCCATGGCATCCAGCGACTTTCCAGCTGGCAATTCTTGTCCTTGGAACGTTACAATCGGCGATTTTATTCCTGTCTCCCTTTCTATCCGTGATTTGGTGTCAGAGGTGGTATCCGAAAGTTGGACCTGCAGATGGATCACCTTTCCGTTGGGAGTTTGGACAGAGATGCTGATTGGTTTCGGTTCCAAGTCTATGATACTTCCATCCTTGATGCCATATTCTTTTGCTGACTGACTGGGGTTCTTCAGTTCCTTGCTGCCAAGGAAAAGTTGTTGCATATTCATAGGAACACCTGCCTCCTTTTCGATTTGCTGTTTAATATCGTCAAGCTTGTCCACAGGAGTAATGACGAGTTTCTGTTTCTTGCCAGTGGCCCTGTTATGGATGGTGATGGATATCGGTGCACGTTCTTCTGCTTCTTTTTTTCGCCTAGCAGCATCTCCTTCTGCCTGCTGTTTTTCACGACGAGCTCTCTCTTCTTGCTCTTTTCTTCTTCTTGCCGCTTCCTCTTGTCGCTGGTTTTCTTCTTGTGCGGCACGTTCTTCTGCTTCTCGTTTTAATTTCGCAGCATCTTCTTCTGCCTGCTGTTTCGCACGACGGTCATTTTCTTCTTGCTCTTTTTTCCTCCGTGCTTCTTCTTCTTGTCGTAGTTTTTCTTCTTCGATAGCTTTGGCAGCATCTGCCGCCTGTTGTTCCCTTAGTTTTTGCCCAAACAACAAGGAAGACCGCCGTCTTGTCGAGTCTACCATGTCCATTATTGCTGCTGGCGGTTGATTCCCTACAGCTCTCTTGGCAACATCCGAATACGACGGCCGTCGAACGATCTTTAAGTGCCCCCCATTCTTTTTGTTGTTGTCCCCCCTTGTAGTATCTGTACTAATATCATCTTCTTCGTGGCGCGACATGTTAAAGAATCCCCCCCCTTGGAGGCCATAATATCGTAACGACTTGGAATCATCAAATTCTTTTGGCTTGCCAGAAAAGTAAATATGAATTTCATCGATTGGAATGCCCGTATACTCTGCAATGGGTTGCTTGGCAGCCGTCCGCAAATCTATGTTTGGATCCACAAACAAGGAGAATTGTTTCTTTTCGGTGGCCGTCGGTCCAAAGGAATATTCGACATAGATTTCGCGTTTGGTAAAATCCCTTTTGGTCAAGCGGACAATCTCGGCCTTTTTTCTTCGATTGCTAGTAGACATTGCTTTTTGGTTTTCGTATTTTATGTGGGTTGGTGGTGGAGTTGTTTGCGGTTGGCGTGGTTGGATATTTGTTCTTGTGGGAAGAGGACGAGGATTTGATGGCAGCTGTTATGGAAGACTGCATGCATGGCCTGGCATGGGGACATGCATTTCTGTTTAGGCCAGTACTAGTAGGGGTGATCTATCTTGTGATGTACATGTGCCTGGTTCACAGTGAGTTTTCGAAAGGGCACTCACTTGCCCCGTGCATGTGACGTGGCAGATCGATTAATATGCAGACAGGAAGCACCGGTTGAAGATGAACCCTACATGCAATACCCTAATGGACAGGCTCCAGTAGCTAGCTCGATCCATCACAGAAGCAGACTCATGACAGTCATCATTCATGTCACAAAGACCAAGCTCTCCTTGTATCAAGTCATGCGTATCATTTGCCATATCTTTTGGCGGCAGCTAAATCAGCTAGTTTGGATAATCAAGGAACCATGACGGCAATGGGGGCCAAACAAGAATATTGTGGAAGATGCCACCAAGAATATTAGGAAGGGATGAAGGATCATGCGTGTTTGTAAATATCCAGAATATTCCAAGAATCTGAGGGTAGAGCCATGTAAGCCATTACTACTCTTCCTCGTACTACTTCTGATGGTGCTCTTGAAATTGTCATTATATTATTCTGCAAAATTTATTCCTAATTTGTACATGTATTTGCGTTTTGTACGTCGTCACCTAAAAAAAGTTCCAAAGACAGCGCACGTATTCTAGTAGTGGTGTATATTCCAATATGTCCTGAGTCCAAATCATACTCGTCTTGTGTCTTCCATTCCCAATCGTTCAAAGGCCTCTTTCCACACCCTCAACAGGGGTTCCCATGTTGCCACCAACGTCCTCAACTTGTGGGCAATGATGGCTTCTTGTTGATCATCGAGTGCCTCCAATTCAATTTCTCCAAATTTCGCCAACAATTCTTCACGATTCCAACTTTGCGAAATGGCCGTGGGAAAGACCGATTGCAACCACATTCCATGATAGGGCGCCAAATGTTTGTTATACGCTTCATATCCCGCTTCCCGGGGATGTAATTTTTGACACGACACCACCAAACCGTACATGTGGGATTGATGCGCGAGTGATCGACGAATCCACAACAATCCAATCGCCGCCGATGGATCCAACAGGACACTCCCATCGTGAATGCCACTGGCGCGTTCCAATTCCAACAAGGAGGACAAATAATGGCAGGCAAGCGGCGATTTGTTATACAAGCCTTGGACTTTTTGAAGATTGGATTCCAAATCCTTGGCGGCCAGACACAGGGTAGCGCCTCCACTGGATCGCATCATGTCCATCAAAAGACGGCAGGCCTCTAACAATTTGCAAATATCAATTTCGCCATCTTTAGTGAGTACCAATGAAAAGGCGCGAATGGTGTCATCTAATTTTTTATTAGCGCACTGGTCAAGACAGAGGAGGGGAAGGTCCGCGACAGCGAGTTTGTTGCCCAGTTCCCAGGCTGCCACGTTGGCTTCCAATTGTACCAGTTGTTGTGAATTGTTGTTATTGCTTGTGGTGGCGAAGGAGGGAAGCAAACTTTCGGCAATCATGATTTCTTGATTCTTGGGATATAGAGTAAGATTAGAATGATAATAAGAGGGTTTGTTACAACGAACTAGCGATATTTGTAGCTAACTCTAGTTTCAAATGATTCAGTAGTGATTTTTGTGTGAAGTTATTCTTCAACGAAAATAATGGAAGTGTGACAACTTGCTTCCCGGTGATGCCAAGCAACAATCAATCAATGCGTGATCGATGCGTGCCAGAATGTTGGCGATGCCAGGAACTGAGTAATAGTGTAGTGATCGATGTATCGTTACGGTACTGTTGTATGTGCAGTAAATTCTGCTACTGACACGGTAATGACCCGTTAAACTTTTTTTACGTACGAGGTCCGTACCAATTGCCCGAAGTACTTTGTCAAGAGAATACACGTTGGAATACGAAACAACGATGGGAACTGGATGGTCGACTACAGTACAGTCCAACGATACAGATTCTACGCTTGATGCCAGTTTCCTTTGTCCCGGTCATCTTGGTGTGTCGATACTTATTGATAAATGGTCATCTGAACCCTCAAAAGACTGCTCAGAGTACACAAAGCTGGTAGCGAAATACTATTGTGTAGTAATTGAAAAAGGGACATAGATACGGCGTTCGTTTCGCGTGGCATGACTGCCGCTTTTTGGACTGCAGTTGCGAAAACGAGCAAATGGAATTGGGAATTCATGTGAGATGAACTTTACAGTCATGTTGGATGCAGGTGGGTGCTAGAAAGACATTGCCTTGAACTAATGCAATGAATTGTAGCATCCAAATGCAGTCACAAGCAGTGTGGTTTGACACCGTGATAAAATCTAGTTTGAAAAAGTCCTTGTCCGTCATCATGAAAGCAAGCAATGTGGTTTGATGCATTTTGGCAGCATGAGAAATTGTTGTGCACCATTTGTTCTTCAATGTGATCAAATGCTTGCAAATCTTGTCTATTCTATTTATGAATCGCTGGCCACAACTGGATCCTTACTTCAAAAACAAAGTAGCCAATGGGGCAATGAAAACAACCTTGGGACATGTGCTGACGACAGAAACGACACATCATTGCGAAACACGCCCCTTTGCTTTGCATGTGTGAGTCACACCATGACACCCCACAGACATCATTTTCTACAAAACAAGATGAAAGAAGTATACAAGTTTTGAAAAGTTCTTTGTGTATGTGTCGCAGGTGTCTCATTTGAACTGGTTGTGCATGTGTTTGACTGGAACAATCGAGATGTGTGAACATGATCAGACAACTCTTGCTGAATGTTGAGCTCCCAATCTAAGGAACAACCCTCCATAATCCAAGTTCTATAATCTTCAATTGTGATCTTCCTTCATAGTGACAATTTGTGGTAGCCAATTTCACTTGGCACCTGGTTGCTGTTGCACTTGGCCCTCACTTTGGATGGCAAATGGATCCAAAAGTTCCGCGCACGCACACTAGCTCTACGCTGTCCTGATTTTCGATTCGTTGATGGGCGATCACAACATGTTCGTGTTTCATCACCGTGACACACAACCAGCAAGAACAGAACTTTGTTATCGTTGGCGTGGTGCAGTCATGCAGATGTGTGCAATAGTCCCACTTAGTTTCTGCCGTGATGATTAATCCGCTTCACGCTAGAGCAAGACAACACGCCGTGGAGACCCAAATAATCGTTGGTATGCTTGATTATCAGACTATCGAATCCGACTTTCACAATCGACATATTTGACCATTTTGACGCGTAGACAGACAAGAAAAGGATATCGTGATGATGAAGAAGCTACCTTTTCTTCCTCTTCTTCTTTTGGCTGCAAACAGTTGCAGGAAAGTAACAAATGCTTTCAAACCCATCGGGGACAGTCCCATTGGGGATGGATTTTATCATTATATCTCGGACAATTTTACTGGTAGCTTGTACCATAATTTTACCAAGCTTGGGCAGGAACAGGACGAGCAACTGCAGCCTTCAAGAGTTCCAATGAACCATTACACAACAATTGGAATGCCCCAACTCTTACTGGGTTTCGAAGGAATCCAGCCCTTGCTTGAAGCACAAGGGGAACGCTTTGTGAATGTACCAGTACCAGTTGGCGATGATTGCTTTTATAATCTCTGTAAATCTGACTCGGGGGCTCAGCTATGGGGAGAAGTCCAAACTCATCAAGGACGCCGCGTTTTGAGGGGGTTTGTTCCCCATTTCGAGGGAAAATCAAAACTAAGAGTCTGTCTTGTCACCAAAAATGGAGCTCCATGGCAGTTTAATGATGGGACAGTGTCTGACAAAGTTCTCCACGGTGGGTATCTGGCAGTGTGGGATCACGATGACGGCGTTATGGATTTTCTACGCGATTACACCGAGGAACATGAAGGCGAAGAAGGTATTACTCTTGCTCAGATGGTTGTGAAAACAGACCAGGGGGTGATCTTGGCTGGACTTGGATTCGTGAATCCCGACACTAGAAACGCATATTGTGCGTTTAATTTTGATTGTCCAAATTTTGCGTGCTTGGGCAGGGACACCTTGCATCCGATTATGGCCACAATCCAGCTGGCAGCGTTTGCACGAGAGATTAAGACCTTTGCGTCTGTAGAAGAGTACTATGCCAGTTTGGCAGATAAGCCAGACGACATGCGCCTTTCCAGCCGTTTTTTTGGACCGAGCAATTGTTTGGATGCAGCTGACGATTCAGGTTATGCATTTATTGTGGGTCACGTAATTCAGGCCGAAAAAAAGACCAACGAGCTAACGGGAAAGTCGTTCTTTTGGGCACTTGTTCGGACAGCCGGTGATATGGAAATCGACGTTGTGGTCGATGAGGGTTTGCCTGGTGCATGGAACACCGAGCCACCGCGGGTTGGTGGTGTGGTTCGAGTGTATGGTTGGCTATCGGGTCGTCTGCTTTCAGATAGTCCTTGATACCTCGCATATCCACTGCGCCGACTACTGCGCTGAAAACCACTTTCAGCCAAATTCTCCTGTTATGGCATCGAATAATGCTTTGCAAATCTACGGGAAGCTTGGGCTTTATACACAGCTGGCTCAATATCGTTTCTAGCGACTGCCCCGCTTGCAACAAGTGAAATCTTGTGCAGAAAACTAAAGGGCTTGTAGAATCATAGAATAAGCTTTGTGCTGCTGGTTCATCTACTAGGCTACCTTTTTGTGGACTTGTTGAGTGATTGGAACAGCGAGGAACAGTTGTACTATAATGTGACGGCCGACAAGTGTGGGGGGTATTATTCCGCCATAGTAGTAGATTGGAGACCAGAGGAAGAAGTAGAGCAATCAAAAGGCAAGGAGGAGAGCCTTGCCCCCACTGCGACGCCGAACCTGTCATTCCTGGCTGTCGGTACCGGCAAGCAGGCACTCACTTACATCCGCCACTCAGCTCTTCCCCAGCTCCACCCACTCATTCTATAGGGGTTAATTGGTGGCAATATGCTCCTACTCAGAAAATCGTCGTCATCTTCACAAAGATTATGTCAATGTGCCGGTAGCATGTCTTGAGAGGATTCGAACGGCGGCATTGGCAGAATCCTTAGTAGTGTCGAGCCAACTGTGTGGGGAGCGTCAGTGCCGCCCTGTCCCAAGACAAACCTGAGCAACAACAAGAGCGAAACATACATGGATTGGTGCAACATGTTCGAATAGAACGACCGACGATTACAACACGCGTCCGTCCACAAGCACGCGAGGTTGCAGCCGCCACAAAATCTAGCTAGCTACGAATTAAATAGAAAGATGCATTGGCCGTGGCCCGACATGACAAAGAGAGGAGGGCCCTTCCTCTCTTTGCCCGTCGTATTCATTATTTTAAGTTTCAAAAGGATCGAATCACTTTTGTCGCCTTGTTGAAGAGATGTGTCTCAATTCATTCGTACAGAGTTCTAGTCCAAAGTAGTGGACTAGTTCATTGCCAGTATACTTGTCAATCAGTATTTCTATTTCTTGCTTGCGTGCTCAATAAACGAAAGTTGCCAAGCGGAACAACTTGTATCTTCAATCTCGCACCCCTCAAGAAGAGGAGTGCACACTAAAATCATAACGTTCGGAAACGTCGGCTGTCATAATACTCCTCGCGAAGAGGAGTATAAACTGAAAAATCACGACGTTCGAAAACGTCGGCTCATATCGTACACGAAAGTTGTCAATCTAGCACTCAGAGAGTGGAACAACTCGTGTTGGCTACCTAACACTCCTCGCGAAGAGGAGTAAAAACTTGCGGGGTCATGACGTTCGCAAAACGTCGGCTTCATAATAACGTGGGCTTCATAAATCATAAGCGAAAAGCTGTCAATCTAGCACTCCAGAGTGGAACAGAGTGGAACAGCTCGTGTAGTCAATCTAGGACTCCTCACTCAAGAAGAGGAGTGGAACAAGCACCACTGCGGCACTCAACGGACTGACAACCGGTGTTAAAAAAGTTTCAAGCACTGATTGTGAGCTCTTGCTTGGTGATCGAAAGGGAAACACCAGAAGAAGCAACAAAAATGAAAGATACGCGTACGCATACACACTCGATTCTACTACTAGCTAGTAGCTAAAAAGTAGTAACAAGTACGGCAGATTTGTATCAGAAATGGAACTGGTCAGCCCGTGTGCACGTGTGATACTACGACGTAGCTAGTAGCACTTACGATGATCGTCGCTTTGGATCTTGCGCGGCTATTGCAGTGACGATCCGAACATATTTCTTTAGACACACACTTGATCGTTCATCATGTTTTTCTCCAAAATTAGTAGAGTAGCCATTGGGGTGGAGTACGAGCACTCCTGCTGCACAAGCATGTCTGTTCTTCATGTCTGTTCTTCCAAAGTTTGGCTCAAAAGTATTTTTTGATAAGCTAGTGGGACCATTATCAACACTTCAGCAAAACAAAGTGGGAGGCTGCAATCCAATTTCATCAGTCAACGAAGACTGGAAAGTCAAGGGGAAAAGTGAATGGTGCAACTTGTTTTGCTCTTGCAAAAACACATCAAAGCTGGTGGGGCTTTAGGTGGAACTGGTGGGAACTTCACAAGCCAGATTTGTCCCTAAAAATGGCAGCACCGCTCACATTGTTGTTGTTCACAATCTAAAATTTCGAAGATGAGGCTTCTGGCACATGTCCTGGGATGTTGCAACGCACAACTTGACTTCATCCTTAGGGAAAGGCTGGAACATTGAAGAACAGGAGGCTTCTACATTGCATTTTTTACTTACAGCATTGAAAGAGATCACACATTTGCCTCTACATGTCTGGGTGGCTTGGTGTGGTGAAGATAGGAACTGGGTTAAACAATTGACATTTCTCAAGATCCAAATCAGACGGTGTCTTTTTCGTTCCCATCTTCCGTTCGAAGAAAGGAAACGAATTGCGGTTGAACCATGTGCTCGCATTAAAAACTTTAGCCCGGAAGCCTACTAACAAAAAATTCAGATGTCGTGTCGTCGCACCTTGCTCTCTTTCTTTCGCAGAGTAAGACAGCTGGCCCAGAACCAGTGAGTGCCAAGACTGCCAACTTGAACAGTGAATGCCAGTTGAATACCATTTTGTAACAGTGAGACGTTGCGCAGTACGACCGGCCAGTTGTTCAGTAGAAATATTCTATAGTACCGTTATCCAAAGGTTAAATTCTTCAGTTTGAGACGCACACGTGATGCTCGTGTGGCAATTTAAGTAACAGTTCTACTTAGAGTCTACATAACACATTCGGAGTTGTTTCCACCGTACGTTGTACTGGAGTACAGTAGTTCACTCAGGTGATACTCTTTAGAAGACAGTATGACGCCGAGCCATCCTTTTTTCCCCAAAGCAGAGGTGTCATTCCTTCTTGCCGAAAAAGAGGGGCGGATAACTACTGCGAAACTAAAGTGTTTTGGGTCCACCAAACAACATGCAATGCTTAACGACAAAAGCAATGAATGGAGGCACATAATAGTACGACAGTTTTGCGTAAGAAACGAAAAAGAAAGTTCCACTCATCCTCTCTACCTCCATTGATAAAAGCAGAGTCCGACTCTCATTACAGTGTCAGCCAGCCATTAGACTCCAACAATCAATCCATTACTCAACAACTCTAGCTAGCTAATAGCTTTGAAACGCGAACACAAGCCAGCAAGCAAGCAACCTTCCTGGTGCTTTACCGCAGTAGTACAATACAACAAATTATTGGCCTTCGTCTGCAGTGTTTTGGCAAACAACAATGAGACCGCCGACCTCGGGTTTAGACACGGAAATCCCCTGCATTATTGCCTATCCAAGTTTCTCTTCCTCTTCCTCGAGATCTTCCCCTCAGCCACAGCACACGTACAATTCCTATCAACAGCAGCAGCAGCAGCAGCAGTACGCATCTCCCTCCTCCTTTTTGCATCCCAGCAGCAGTAACATGAGCAGCGACTCTTGCCAAGCCATGGACTTTGATTGCGCCGTCTCCACTCTCAGTCACAACACCCCTCCTCCCCAGCACAACGAAGCTTCTTCTTTTGGACGGAAACATTCCCGACAACAACAACGGCGCCATGACTCTCCTCCTCCTCCTTCCACAGTCGTCACGACGCACCACCGTCCTTTGGTGTCCCCCACATCCTCACCCATGTCGTCACACTGTAACTCACACTCCCCGAAGACTCCTCATTCGTCAGAAACTATACGCGCCAATGTCGGTGGCGAGTGCTTTTCCTTTCCCATGTCGGCCTTTAAGGATTTCTCCGGACTGCCATGGAAGTTCGATTCCTCGACGAATGTCTATCATCTGAATTGCAGTCCAGCCGTCTTTGAAGTGCTCTTGGATTACACCCTCTTTGGGACACTCCCAGCCTACGATACCATGTGTCAAGAAGAATTTGAAGAATTCGAATTGATGGCTTTGAGTTTGCGCACGAGTATTCACATTACACCCCTCATTGCTCATTTGGATCGTAAGTCGTCCTATTGGAATCGAGAGTTGAAACGCCAATACAATCGACAACTCGATGCTTCTTCCCAAAAGTCGAGACCTATTTTACTCAATCCCGATACGAATGCCACCACGACGTCGTCGGCCAATGCCACCAAGTGTGCACGATTCTTGGGAGCTCTTTGTGGTGTCGCCGATACCTTTAGGCCCAGTCGTCGACGACCGGCGTCGGTAGCCTTGTACGAGGCGGATGCTACGAATGCCGCCAAGCGTCTCAAATTGACACAGCAAGGACGATGGACATCCTCGTAGTAGACTCACACTAGCTAAAATGTGCGAAGGAGGCGAACGTCGCCGCCAACACTCAAGAACTATATATATCTATACGTCCATAACATTTGCAAATCGATAGTGCAGGGAGGTGACAACATGGTCGGGGACGCGAACACCACGCGCTGTCCATCGATGCATCTCTCTTGCTGTTTCTTGTTTGGAATACGCTGCTGTTCGCCATGTCTACAGACGACTTGGGTTTTGGCTGTCGCCGGTCTGTGGATGGCTGCAGTATCACTCCCCCTCTATGTTCCACACCCACATCATCGTCATCGTTATTATTGTTCTATGTTTGGGTTTCTATAAGGCTAATAAATATGCATTTACTTTCTTACTTGAGTTACTACCACATGTTGGTACTATTGTCTTTCTTGTGTCAAAAAATGATAAGTAGATTTGTTGTGGTGCTCTGCCTTTTGGCACGAGCAGCGCCCCCGGCTGTTTGGCCTATAGTTTGTAGCTAGTTACTGAAAGAAATCAGAGATGGAATACAACCAAATTGGCCCATCGCTGGTGTATCGTGTTGAGGTCTTCCTCACACTTGTTAGGTCTGTGACCCTGATACGAAAGTATATGCCACGAGGCGGCAGCGGCTGAAAGCAGGATGGACTAGCGCAACTTTCATTGGGAATCACCGGAAAACCTGGACTTTGCCGCAGAAATGCTATACTTTACTGAAGCTCCACTACATACAAGCTATTGTTGTAGACTCATAACATCATCATTCGGATGAGCTATTCTTTGGAAACCACCAGTCCAAATCATGTTGAAGCCCTCAAGTATCTTATCATTCCGGCAATCAGCGATCTTACCTTCGCGTAGTCCAATGAAGTACCCGTATGGAGCAGTTTACGTTGCTCGCCAAGACGTTTCGTTCTTGGACGACAACGAAACAAAACGACTTACGCCTGTCTTGAAGGACCATCTTTTTGCCTGCAAGATCGGGTATTGTCAGCGGGGTACCGATCCCAAAACTCGCCTTGCCAACCTTCAGACGGGGAATGCCATCAAAATGAACATTGAAGCTTTTCATTGCATGAATCCCCAGCTTATGGAAAAATACTGCCATCAAAAATGGGCTGAACAGTGGCTGCGAGGTGAATGGTACAAAGGAGGGCCATGGCAAAATCACATGACAGATGAGCTGAAGATGTATCAATCGTCTGGTATGGTATTGGATCCTAAGCTTTGGGAAGAGTTGAAGTCAGAACAATCTAAAAGACGTGTTCCACCCGAGAGAGACACCATTGATGGCGGCGTGTCCGATATGAGAGTCAATCTCAAGGAACAATGCGATCGCATCCTGGAAAAACATAGAACGAGTTTGATGAACAAATATGACCTCTCGTGGCGTGACCTGATGGCAGGCAAACGCGAGAAGTCAGACTTGAAAATGGATGAATTCAAAGTTGTTCTGGAAGCTCTGCAAACGCATCCAGAAGCGACCGAAATAATTGGAGTCGGTCTCAAGTCTATTTTTGTAGCCAAAACATTCTTTGGGTCATATTGCTTCCATGTGATGCGCAAGGACGGTTCAGAAGAAGAATTTAGTTATGGTGCCTGTTTTTCAGGTTACAACAGGGGCGCCGAGTGGCACACGTACAGATTACCCAGCAGTGAGACAGCACAGTAGGCACTAACCCGCGATTCTTCCACGGCACAAACAGAACGTCGGCACCAAGCCTATGTTGCTTGGAAGCCAAGTCAAGGCTTTTTGCTAGTCAGACTGTGTCTTTTCTGAATGGACTGGCTGCTGGCAATGTTGTCCATGCTGAATGCTAGTAGAAGGTCCTTTATTCCTTTGCCATTCTGGATATGTAGTGATGTGTTAGTTACCAACATCACTTGCTCATCTCTAAGCTTGGATGACAGAACTTTCAGATCAGTTGCCTTTCATGCTAAACAACAAAGTGTGACTGCTCCTAGCAAATTGTTGGAATTGTTTCTTAGGCCATTGCTTTGAAAATGAACAGGCTTGTTGTTGGTCCTTCCAGTGCTTTCAGTCAGAAACAAAGTAGGCAAATGTTGCAGTTGTCGACATCCATTAATTAGCTTTGCCACGGAAAGCCACCAGTGCAGTACCCTAATTCATACACCAGAATTGGCCTGGTTTAATCATCCTTTTGCCATAGCCTAACGGGTACAAATGGCATAGTGCACCAGACATCAACACTTGCCCAATGTGGACAGAGCCCCATCGACATTTCCAGCATTGGTGCTCTTCTACACCAGCCTTCCACCATCTTGTAGCAATCACAAAAATCACATTTTTTTCTTGTGTATCAATTTCCTTTCTGTGCACCAGTTCTTAGTTGCCATGTTCTGACTTCTCTTCCTCTTGTCATTTGTCTAACTGCTAGAGCATCTACAAAACAAAGGCAAGTGCAAAACACATGAGCCATCCTTTTTGCCTGGGGCTGAGCAAAAATGTGTGTGCAACTCATTGTCTGCAAAAAAGTTGTGAGTCCAACCCAAAGAGACTCTTCCAAAGGCAACCAACAATAGCTAAAAATGACACTGGCCAACATCAATTTAGGTTGAATGATGTTGTGTTGTAAAATGTTTGAGTGAAAATGTCTCAACGTTATCAATCGAGAAGAACATGCAGCAAACAAAGGATGATTGAAGCAACATGATGTCGCTCCCCCCATCCCCAGGATCAACTGAGCATCTAGCCTAGCAGTTTTCTATTGCACACTGCACTTTGCAAATTTAGAATTTGTAGCATTTGGTTCATTGTTAGCCCCTAAAGATCAAAGTTGCACTTTATGGCAAAGCTGATGTGTTGGCTACAAGCCATGTTGTTGCCTTCCACAATGGCAAATTACTCCAGCATTGTTCACTTCTAATGTCCAGCATTGATGCAAATGTCAGAATGTTCACTAAGTGCGACAACAAACCAAGGAACATTGTGAACCAAAATCGATCATCTTTGTGCAAAGACTGGATGAATTTCATCAGTGCACGCAGCCAAACATGTTGCTAATTTCTGTGGTAGATTTTCTCTGGCTAATAAACTATTAAATATCTGGTTGTTGGCTTTGTGTGTTGAGGGTATCAGGCACCTTGCAGCAGGGTTCACATCATTTGTCATGTGCTGTGATGTTACTGTGTTGATTTGAGCTGTGAATGAATCAGAATGATGGTAGCCCTCAACGGTAGGTAGGGTTATTCTTTTTTTTGAGTCCCGGTGTGACGTCTGTCTGCGGGTTTGTTGGTGGGTGGG